>Ga0073928_10001872_pt1 | contig 38699 bp, 34 predicted proteins | sample PaiPotPPA55metaG_FD_76969 | JGI IMG/M metagenome (GOLD analysis project Ga0073928, IMG submission 76969) | Iron sulfur acid spring bacterial and archeal communities from Banff, Canada, to study Microbial Dark Matter (Phase II) - Paint Pots PPA... ... | reverse complement strand
GGTTTCGGAGTTTCTGAAACGGGAGACGCAGCGAGTGCTCAGTTTTGACGGACCGATGGAAGTCATCCACAATTTTTTTCACCCGCAAGCACCCCTGCGTTCGCGTGAAGAAGTGCGGCGGGATCTGGGGTTGGGTGAAGAAGTACTGCTATTGCATTCCTCTAATCTACGCCCCCTCAAACGAATCGATCTGCTGCTTCAAACGGTAGCGCGTATCCGTCCGCGCGAATCCTGCAAGCTCGTCATTCTAGCCGGAGGCGATTTTTCGCCGTATCGCGACGAGGTACGCCGGCTAGGATTGGAAGACCGGGTGATCGTGCGGGAAAACGTCAGGCAGATTGAAGATTATTTGCAAGTTGCCGACATTGGCTTGTTTACCTCCGAAACCGAAAGCTTTTGTTTAAGCATTCTCGAGGCGATGTGTTTCGCCTGCCCAAGCATCGCGCCACAGGTAGGTGGTATTCCCGAAGTTATTCAGGACAAAATAACCGGACTGCTCGTCCCGTTCGGTGACACCGAAAAAATGGCGCTGGCCGCCGAGGATCTCATTCAGAATCCGGCACGGCGTGAGACGCTTGGCCGTGCCGCTCAGTTACGTGCGCAGACCCACTTCTCCGCAAAGATCATCGTGCCGCGCTACGAAGCACTGTACCATCGGCTCTGTAATTAACTCACGCAAAGACGCACAGGTAAGACAAAATCCGGAATAGCCGCGAAAAGGCGCAAAAATCGCAAAAAAACTGGAGCGGAGCCGCTTAAGTTCCTCTTTTTCTTTGCGCTTTTTCGCAGCCTGCCGTGCCGTAGGCCATACGGAGGCACGGCTACTCCTTTTGGCTATTGGTGATTCGCGGAGCGCGTTATTCGCGCAAGGCTGTGATCGGATTAATTCTCATTGCGCGTACCATCGGGATCAGGCCGGCCAAGGTAGAAGCGAACGCGAGTACCATCAGAACTAACCCGACCGCGGCCGGGTCATAACTGGTTATCCCGTAGAGCAGGCTCACCAGGTACTGGCCCAGAACGCTCCGCCTCCTGCTCAATTTTTCCGGATCGGAGCGAATACCGCGATGACGGAGCCCAAACATGGTGATTGCTGTTCTACTGAAACCGTTGCCTTATCCGGCATCAAGCAAATCGGCTCGTTTTGGAAGCATTTCGGTATTGTTCCATCGTCAACTTCAACTTAAAGTTCAGCTGATGAAGACGGTGACGATGCTCCAGTTTCGGAAAAATGCTGAAGGCATACTCCGACGCATTCAGCAAGGCGAACGATTTGTGTTATCCCATCGCGGTCGCCCAGTCGCCCGACTTGAACCGCTGGGCCTCCGGGGGCCGGCGGATCCAGCCAACGATCCTTTTCTGGCCATAGCAGCTCGGGCTCAACCGAGCCCAAAAGGCAAGACCAAGCACTCCGACATCGATGAAATCGTCTATGGCGGGCGCTAATGTCCTAATGGATAGCGCCGGATTCTTAGCCTTGTGGGACGCGAGCGATTCGTTTCATCGTTCGGCTGTTCAACTCCAGGGAGAGCTGATCAGAAAACATTGCCGTTTTTTTGTTACTGATTATGTCGTGGACGAGACGGCAACGCTTCTACGGATCCGTCACAGTCATTCCGTAGCTGTGGATTTTCTCGATACCGTCGAACGCAGCGAGTCCCTTCATCTAGAATGGGTGACTCCGGAACGATTTGATGCTGCTGCGGCTCTATTCCGAAAATACAGTGACAAAGAGTGGTCATTTACCGACTGCGTGAACTTCGTCACCATGCGCGAGTTGCGAATCCGGGAGGCGTTTTCCACTGATCATCATTTTGAACAGGCCGGCTTCGTCCCGCTTTTGAAGCGGCGACCGCGGTGATGGGGAAGCGGGAGCATGTGAAAGGCCTGCCCTGAGCAAGCATCAAGCGCGCGTCGAATGGGTAAGTAATCAGTAATCAGTAATCAGTAGGTCAGTAATCAGTCAGGGTTTCGTCGAGCAGGATGCGCATTCAGTGATGCGCCAGAGCGTGCGCCTTAGACTACTCGAGCAAAAGCCAAGACCTGGTCCCGCTTCATACTGGGAAACCCCTCCAAAAACTCCGCTATGGAATCACCGGCTTCGAGGTGATCAAAGAGACTCTTTACCGGTACTCGGGTTCCCGCAAAGACAGGTTCTCCTCCTAGGATTTCTGGGTCTCGCATAACTACTTTGCCCATTGATAGATCATAACGTCACCGGCAGCTCTTTGCGAAGCAAAACCTGCCGGAATCTTCGCCAGAGAGACACGAAGATCACACGTTAAACTAACTGTTTTGATCATCGCCCTCTTCATTGTTCTGTCTTCGTGTCCTTTGTGTCTTTGTGTCCTTTGTGTCTTTGTGGTACAATCGTCATTCCCGCAGCGCGGTGATCGGGTTAATTCGCACGGCCTGAAGAGCGGGTAACAGGCAGGCCAAGAGTGCAGCGAGGCTTAGAATCAGAGCCGCCGAGCCTAACACGATCGGATCATAACCGGAGATACCGTACAGAATGCTCTCGATAAAACGCACGAGCAACAATGCTATTACCATCCCAATAGCGAATCCGACGACAACCAGCTTCACGCCTTGGCGGACGACCAATCGGAGAATATTCGATGATTGAGCTCCTAGAGCGATCCGGACGCCGATTTCTCGTCTGCGTTGACTCACGAAGTAGGCTAGGACGCCATAAAGTCCGATCGCAGACAGAAAGAGAGCGACTCCGGAAAAATTCCAACTAGGAGCACACTCAAACGGCTGGTGGCAGACTTCTCGGCCATGAGATCATCAAAAGTCATCATGCGCGTGACCGGTATATCTGGATCGACCTCAGCCACGATCTTTCGTACCTCCGGAATCAAGGTGGTTGGATCGCCTTGAGTACGGATGAGTAAAAACTGATGGTCTAAGTCTATCTGCTGATTGTAAGGAAAGTAAGCCTGGAACGGTGCTAAGCCATGGTCAGGGCTGTTATGTCGTGAATTTTGGACTACGCCGACGATGGTCCACGCCTCCGTCAGACCCCAGGATGCCAGCGACTGTATCTGCCTGCCAATGGGATTTTGCCCGGGAAAGAAGTGTTCAGCCAGCGCCCGATCGATAATTGTCACTTTCTGGGTGTCCGATCGATCTGCTTGATTGAAGTCGCGTCCCTGTAAAACGGGAATCTGGATGGTGCCAAAGTAACCAGGCGAAATGTTCTGTCTGCACATGGTAGGCTCATGACCCGGTTCCGGCAGGGGCTGACCGAGCACCCGGAACGGCAAGTTCACATCGCCGAAAACCCATTCGAAAGGTTGTTCTTCGTTCATCGCCGCTGCAGTAACTCCCGGCAACTGGCGCGCTTTCTCGAGCACTGAATTAAACAGCTGTCGATAGCGCGTCATATCCGCCGTGTATTTCGTGGCCTTGGGAGTAATGTTCGCGGTGAGCAAGTCATGAGGATTGAAGCCAAGCGGGAGATCCTGTGCGGCTTTGAAACTGCGAACTAGTAAACCCGCTCCAACCAAAAGGGCGCAGGCAAGAGCGACCTGTCCGACGACCAGCACCGACTGAGTCGTTTGCTGCTGCAGACCGACTGTGCCGGAACGTCCACCTTCATCCTTCAACGCGGAACCGAGTTTAACCTGGGAAAGACCTAAGGCCGGAGGAATGCCCGACAGCAACGCGACCAGTATCGTCGCTCCAAGCACAAAGAGCAGTGCAACCGGATCGAGTTCAACCTTCTGGAATCGATAAAGCGAGTAGACTGGGCCGGCCGATTTAATGAAGCCGATGGCGCCGAGCGCAATCAAAACCCCGAGAATGCCGCCGAGCGACGCAGGCAGCGCTATTTCCAGCAATACCTGCGCCATTAGCCGGCACCGAGAAGCACCCAGGGTTGCGCGGATGACCGCTTCTTTCCGCCGCTTGAGCGCCCGGGCGAAAAACAAATTAGCAACGTTTGCGCTCGAAGATTAATAACAGACAACCGACTGCGGCTCCCAGCGACCAAACGAAGCTTGAATAACTGGCCACCATCGATTCTGAAAGCGGCACAACTTGGACTGAATAACCCTTATCGGTATCGGGGGTATCGCGTATCAAGGTTGGATTGAATCCGCTTCAGATCCGCTTGCGCTTGGACAAGGCTAACACCCTCTTTTAATCGTCCTAGACAAGCCAAGAAACGGTTGTCCCGTTTTTGCAAAATACCGCCAAAAATCTCGGTCACATGCAGCGGCACATAAACTGGATCTGCCGGCGGCGTGGTAACATCTTCGAGTTGTCTGGGGCAAACCCCGATCACTTGAAAGCTTTCTCCGCTGAGTATCAGGTTCTTCCCGACAATGTGCGGATCCGAGTTGAACTGGTTTCGCCATAACTCCTCGCTCAAGACTATGACCAACAGACCCCCGGATTTATCTTCATCTTCTGTGAACGGCCGGCCAAGAATAAACGGTAAACCCGTTACTTTGAATAAGCTCGGCGACGCGCAAATCCTGGTTAAGCGTTTTGGATATCCCTGACCGCTTAAATCCAGGAAATCCCAAAAACATACCGAAAGGCTTTCGAAGCTGTGTTGATTTCGGTAGAGATCTAGGTAGTCAGGGTAGCCTACATACTCTTCTGATATATCGAGCCTGATATCTTTTGCCCGTGGTTGATAAACCCTAACTAACCGGTCCGGTCTCGGGTATGGTACCGCGTTCAGTATCACGGCTTCGATGAGGCTGAAGACCGCGGTATTCGCGCCGATGCCGAAACCCAGGATCAGGACGGCGGTAATGGTGAAGCCCGGTGACTTGAGGAGGAGGCGGATGGTGCGGCGAAGGGAGAACACGGGGTAGGTAGACGTGATTGGTAGAAAACGCGAGTAATCAGTAGCCTGTAGGTCAGTAATCAGTGTCAGAAAGGAGCTAGGAGATTGAATCGAGGAGTTCGGAGTCTCCTCTTTTTGTTCCTTGCGTTTCTTTTGCGGCTATTGATCGTGCGCTTCGTCTCATTCGCGCAGCGCGGTGATTGGATTAATTCGGCTCGCTCGCCATGCCGGTAAAAAGCAAGCCAGGAACCCGGCTATTAACAGCACCAGGATTGCCAAACCAAGTGTAATTGGATCATTTTCCGAAACACCGTAAAGCAGACTGGTGATAAAACGGGCTACGAGTGATGCAGTGGAAAGTCCAATCGCTAATCCCAAACCCACGATCTTAAATCCCTGGCCCATCACGAGCCTGACAATGTTCGATGCTTGCGCGCCAACGGCGATCCGCACGCCGATTTCCCTGCGTCGTTGGCTCACGGCATAGGCTAGCACTCCGTATAAACCGATTGCTGACAAAAATAGTGCGACCCCGGAAAACAGGCCGACCAACAATGTGCCGAGCCGGCGAGTGGTAAATTTCAGCCCGATCCAATCATTAAGTGAACTCGCATCTGAAAGGGCAACTGTCGGATCAATAGAGGCCATCGTCCTGCGAATAGCCGGTATCATCGCTAACGGATCACCTTGAGTGCGTACCAGCAGAATGCCGTCGCGTAACCGGGTAGAAAACGGAAGATAAGCCTGAAACTCGGCGACCCGAGCGCCGGGACTATCATGGACCACATCTTTGGTGACGCCAATGATCGTGTAGTAGCGTCTCGGCTCGCCAAACCGTTCGTTATAGTCATGGATCTGTTTTCCAATTGGATCCTGACCAGGGAAAAACCGATTCGCGATAGCCTGATCAATGACTACCAGTTTTCGATCTTCCCGCAGATCGCTCTCATCAAAGTCGCGGCCGGCTATTAGCGGGATCTTCATGGTTCGAAAATAGTCGGTACTCACGGCTTGCCATTCAAACGCCGGCTCTGCACCCGGTTTCGGATCCGGTTCTCCGGCTATCCCGAAGAGTTGAACACCGCTCCAACCGTTAAACGGCGGATTCGGGTTCAGAGCTGCCGCTGTGACCTCGGGAAGCGCGCGCACTTTCCCCAAAAGAGCCTCAAAGAATGTGAGACTGTGTCCAGCGGATCCATAACGGACGCTGCCCAACTCGATCCTGACCGCGAGCAGATGTTCCGGGTCGAATCCGAGTGGAACCGTCTGAGTTGCTTGTAGACTACGCGCAAGGAGTCCGGCGCCAATCAGGAGCATACAGGCTAAAGCCACCTGGACTGTGATTAAGGCCGATTGTAAACCTTGTCTTTGGCGCCCTGCGGTCCCCGAGCGGCTACCTTCATCTTTGAGCACCGTTTCCAGTTTGGTTTTAGATAAATTCCACGCCGGGAATAGCCCGAACAACAACGCGGTCACCAGGGTCACACCGAAACAGAAAACCAACGCCCCAACATCCAAACTGACTCGCTCGAACCGGGCAAGATCTTGCTGCGGACTCAGTGCTTTAACCAACTCGATAGCCCAGAACGCAATGATAACGCCCAGCAATCCACCCAGCACTGACAAAAACGCGCTTTCTAGTAGCAACTGGCTGAGCAGCTGGAACCGGCTCGCACCAATCGCCGCCCGAACATTGATCTCCTTGCGCCGCTCTAGTGACCGAGCCAGGAATAAGTTCGCCACATTACCGCAAGCGATTAAAAGCAAACAGACAACCGTCGCTCCCAGCAACCAAAGTGTGCCGGTATAACTGCTCACCGAACTGCCGAGCAAGGAGGCTACCCGCATGACGAATCCGTTATCGGAGTCAGGGTAACGTTCAGCTAAGCTCCTTTGAATCAGATCGCATTCCGTCTGTGCTTGGGTCAAAGTTACGCCCGACTTCAAGCGTCCATAACAATCAAGCTGGTGACTGGATCGCTGGAATACCCCGTCATTTCCGAAGGCAGGCATTAGATTGAGCGGAATCAGCACGTCGAGTCCGGCCGTCCAATCTTCAATTTGTGCCGGGGCTACGCCGATAATTAGACACCTTTGATTATCAAGACTGATGGTCTTACCAATGATGTTGGGATCGGCGCCGAATTTATTCCGCCAGATCCGTTCATTGATCACGGCAAGGAAGGGTCCACCTGGTTTATCTTCCTCTTCCGTAAAGGGCCGGCCTAATAGGAACGGAATCCGAAATACCTTAAAAAAACTCGCTGAAACATAGCCGCCAAACAACCGGAGAGCATCACCTTGACCGCTCAGATCAAAGTGCCACTCGCGCATAACCCCGAGATCCTCAAAGCTGCGCTGAGAGCGACAGAAATCCTGGTAATCCGGGTAGTCAACCCAAGCGAGCGGTGAGTTAGGCGTTTCCTGCGAGACGATCATCAACCGCTCCGGGGATGGGTAAGGAAGCGGTTTGAACAAAACCGCGTCGATCAGGCTAAAGATTGCCGTGTTAGCGCCGATACCAAACCCGAGGATCAGGATCGCGGTGATAGTGAACCCAGGCGATTTCAAAAGGAGCCGGAGCGTGTAGCGGAGGTGGCGCATGGGGGCGTGAGAGGTGAAAGGTGATTAGTGATTGGTGACTGGTGGAAGCGGTTAGCAATCAGTTCAGCGAGGAGCTAGGAGCTAGAATCTGGGAGTTTTCTTTTTGCGTTCTTTGTGCTCTTCCGCCTTCGCCAAGCCTACGGCGCGACAGGTTTTGCGGCTATTCCTGATTTCGCCTTTTCTCATTTCTCATCTGTCATCTGTCGTCTGTCATGCGCTCCGCCCCGGCTATTGGCTATTGGCTATTCGCGAAGCGCTGTGATTGGGTTAATTCGGATGGCGCGTAGCGCGGGTAATAAACAGGCGAGGATCGCTGCTATTCCAAGGCAGAGCAGGCTGACTCCAAAGGAGATCGGGTCGATGGGTGAGACTCCGTAGAGCAACCCCTGGATGAGGTGGGCGGCAACTAACCCTAGAGTAACTCCACTCGCCAGGCCGATACCGACAATTTGGAGTCCTCGTTGCGTAACCAGTTTCACAACGTTGCCTCCCTGTGCTCCGAGTGCGATTCGGATACCGATCTCTCGGGTCCTTTGGCTTATTGAGTAGGCCAGGATTCCGTAAAGACCGACAGCGGATAAGGAAAGCGCGGCGACGGAGAACAACGTGACGACAAACGCACTTAAACGCCGGGTAACAAACTTCTCGGCGATCACATCGTCGTAGGTGCTCACGTCGGAGATCGGAACCGCGGGATCAATCGATGCAACCGCGTCGCGAATCATAGGAACTAAAGTGTCCGGATCAGCGCTAGACTTTACTATCAGAAACTCAAAATCGTAGTCCCATTGCGTGTACGGAAAGTAAGCTTGGAACGGATTAGCCGGCCGGCCCGGGCTGGTATGCTGGAGATGCGGCACAACGCCTACGATGGTACATTGTTTGGTCCCCTCTTCGCTGAGGACGCTGATCCTTTTCCCAATGGCGCTTTGCCCCGGGTAATATCGTTGGGCCAAGGCGTCGTCCACAATGATAACGTTAGGCTTATCAACGGTATCGTTTACGTCAAAATCGCGACCCTGTAGGACGGGGGTCTCCAGAGTGTGAAAATAGTCCGAGGAGATCTGCTGCCAATCCAGCACAGGGCGCCGGCCGGGTCCTGGATCCGCTTCGCCGTCGATCGTAAAAGGAACAAGTATTTCCCACTCCCATTTCATCGGCGGTCCGCCGTTAACCGCCGCCCTGGTCACTCCAGGCAGCCGGCGGGATTTCTCTAGCAGTTGATCCCAAAAATTCCGAGTTCGGACGCCGTCAAATTCATACTTGGCGCTCGAGAGACTGACAGCCGTCGTTAGAAGCTGGTGCGGATTGAAACCAAGAGGCGCATTTTGAGCCGCTAGAAAACTGCGCACCAATAGACCGGCCCCGATCATTAGAATACAAGCTAGCGCTACCTGCAGGGTCACTAGGATGGCTTGGGCCCGCTGATGTTGGGTTCCGATGGTCCCCCCACGGCCACCTTCGTCTTTCAGTCCCGACGCTAACTGAACCCCGGACATTCCCCAGGCCGGAAGTATGCCCGAGAGGACGGCAGCCGACAACGTAACGCCGAGGACAAACAGCAATGCAGGTAGATCGATGCTCAGTTCCTGGAAACGATAAAGCGTAGCTGGAACTGACTGTTTTATTATACCGATCGCACAAAAACTGAGCAGCAAACCGATGATTCCACCTGCCACCGCAAGAAGAACGGTCTCTCCTAACAATTGCCTAACGAGCCGCAGACGGGTAGCGCCCAGGACAGAGCGTACCATTAACTCTCGCCGACGCTGCAAACCGCGAGCGAATAGAAGATTGGCAACGTTGCCAGTCGAAATCAGCAAGAGACAACCAACGGCCGCCGCCATTAGCCAGGTGGTCGCCGAATAGTCCGTGACCATGCTATCCAGCAGCGAGGCAACGCGAATCCCATACCCCTGATTCGTATCCGGGAAGCGAGCTAATAGATTGTCATGAATGATTTGAAGGTCTGCTTGAGCCCGAGCGAGAGTGACTCCGGGTTTCATTCTGCCATAGCATCCAAAACGGTGGACATCCCGCATCTCCAACGGATAACCGCGCTGAGCGCCCATGTAGCCAAGCGTTACCAGCATGTTTGCCGGTAGATAGAGGTCGACTCCCGGAGGTCCCCAATCCGTTGCTTGGGTAGGAACGACGCCAATCACCTGAAAACTGTGCTCGGCTAACATCAAATTTCTTCCGAGAATACCGGGGTCAGAATGGAGATGCGTGCGCCAAAACTTTTCACCCAGCACTACCAGTAGCGGACCATTCGGGACGTCTTCTTGATCAGTGAAGACTCGCCCGATCACAACGGGCAAGCCGGTAACCCGGAACACACTGGGAGAAACGAACTCATTGGTGAGGCGCTCCGGCTTTCCATAGCCACTGAGATCGATGCCTTCGTACGAGGCTACCGCTATCGCATCGAACGTGTGCTGGGACCGAACTATATCAACATAGTCCGGGTAATCGACATTCGATCCCATATCGTTTTGGTAGGGCTCGGTAATCTCGACCAACCGATCAGGATTCGGAAAAGGCAGCGGTTTGAGCAGAACATTATCGATCAGACTGAAGATCGCCGTATTTATCCCTATCCCGAACCCAAGGATGAGAACAGCGGTGACGGTGAAGCCCGGCGACTTGAACAGTAGCCGGAATGTATAACGCAAGGATGGCAGTAAGCGATCCATGGTTCTGCGGGGTTGCCGGGTATGAAGGCAGCTTACATGCCAGCGGTACAGGAGTTAGTAGCTAGCAGCTAGAATCTAGAAGTGCGGCGGCCTCGTCCGCGTTTTTGGGAGTGGAAACGCAAGCTAACGGCTAAACGCGGACGAGCGGAAGCTCGTCCCTACCGAACGAGTGTCTCAAATTGGGATGAACTGGTCTCATTTTGAGACAGACCGCGCAACGCTCTCTCCCCCGTCCCCATCCGGGTGATTTGACACCTGATGCGTGATGCTTGATGCTGGGCCGGATGAGGACGACCCTGGATCTGGACGACGATATTCTTGCCGCCGCTCGCTCGATGGCGGAGGCTCGCAAACAGACCATGGGAAAAGTCGTTTCGGATTTAGTGCGGCAGAGTCTTACGACCAAGCTAAAGAAAACGCCGAGCGGAATACCTCTCTTGCCGCGCCGGCCAGGAGTTATCGTGACCAATGATTTGATCGATAGACTACGCGACGAAGAAGGGATTTAGCGGCTTGCAACGGCTCTTGGATATCAATGTCTTGATTGCGCTGTGTGATCCTAACCACATCGATCATCAGCGAATCGCTCTCTGGTTTGAAGCGACCGGCGGCAAAGCGTGGGTTTCCTGCCCGATTACCGAGAACGGGTTTATCCGAATTCTGTCGAGTCCTAGCTATCCCGGTTTGTCGGGCAGCGTGTCCCTAGCAAGAGAACTTCTGGGGAAGCTCACTCGCCATAAAGGCCATGACTTCTGGCCGGACGAATACAGCATCGTTGATGGAACCGTTGATCTCAAACGCCTGGTTGGACATAAACAGATTACCGACTTCTACCTCTTGGGTCTTGCGGTGAGACGGAAAGGCAAGTTCAGCTCTCTGGATCGGCATTTACCCGCTAACCTGGTTACGGGTGGGGGTGAAGCTTACGAGGTTCTATAGTTCCAGGTTAATAGATGGACGGGATTAGGCGGCGCGTTTTTTGCCGGTAGGTTTTGTATTCTGCCCCGAAATGTTTTTCTAAGAATGTTTCTTCGTCATTCATTCGGCTGACCAAAAGTAAAAAAAGAAAAACGTTTAAGCCCAACCCGATCGTGCTGCGGAAGACCAGAACGTAGCCGATCATCGATACAATTAACCCGGCGTAACTCGGATGCCGGATATAGCGGTAGAGGCCGTCGGTCTTTAGTTGATGACCTGGCTGAATGGCGACCAACCCGCTGAAACGGCGGCCCAAAACAAAGACAGCAGCCAATCTAAGAATTGAGCCGGCAAAAAATAAGAACAGGCCGAAATAACGAACGGCGTCGCCATCAATGACCCAAATATCGCGGCGATCGCAATAGGGCGGGAGCAGCGTCAGAAGCAAGAGAACCACGCCAAATCCGTAAAGTATGGTCTTACTGGCCGAGGAATGGGCCTCGCCTCCGCTAATTCCGGAGCTACCAGAGAACCAGGCAACGATCAGCAATAAAAACGAGCCGATAACCATCCAAGTGCGAGCCGAATGTGAGAAGAAGCTAGCCCAATCGCCCCAAGCCAGGATGGTGAGACCGAGTTGGACGATTACGCTAAAGGTGGAGATGAGGATAATGCGAAGGCTCATAACAGTACTCCTGCCGCAAAATAACGCGGAGAGGCATAGCCGCAAAAAGGCGCAAAAGACGTAAAAAAGGGGAGAGCCCTGGAGCGCTGCCTCGCTTCCGCAAGGCCTACGGCGCGACAGGTAGCGAGGCCGTGGTCAACAGGGAGACATCGCGAGGTTATGTCCTTACCCGATCTGTGCCCTATCAGTTCCGATTGAGTAACGTACCGTTTATCACGGCCTTACACCTGTCCGCCATAGCCGATGGTATGTCGTGCCAGACGCTTCAAGTCGGCCTCGCAAGCGAGGCAGCGCTCCAGGGTTCTTCCCCACCCTCGACAGCACTCCGCTAGCCGGGTATAGTCCTCGCCGAACCGGCCTCCCGAGCGAGGCGCGCTCCACCAGTTTCCAGAAATGCCAGCAGATGTTTTTATCAGTCACTCAAATAAGGACAAAGCCACTGCAGAGGCGATTTGTCACCAATTAGAGGCTAACGGGATCCGATGCTGGATCGCTCCTCGAGATATCGAATTCGGTTCGGACTGGACCGCGGGAATCACCCAAGGGATCGCTACGTGCAAGGTGTTTGTCTTGGTTTTCTCAGATTCCGCAAATAGCTCCGATCATGTTCGTCGGGAAGTCGCCAAGGCTTTCTCACTTGGGTTGGCGGTAATTCCGTTTCGGACCGAAGAGGTAACGCCGAACCGGAGTCTCAGTTATTTCCTGGAGACGGTTCATTGGTTGGATGCATTCCCTTCCCCGGCGGACAGCTATTTTGGTGCGTTGGCTGAGCAAATAAAGCGCTTGCTGCAACAGCCTGTCTCCATCGATCCGGGAACGCAGCAAGCAATGCCAAAGCTCGTGGCGGTGAATGCTCCGCCTCAAGCTCCGGCTCCGCAGACGCCGCCAGCCTCGAAACCGCTGCCGGCCTCGCCAGTGCCATCGGCCTCGCAAGCGAGGCACGCTCCAGGGGGCAAAACGTTTGTCCGATTTAATTTGGTGTTCTTGCCAATCTTGGTGGCCGCACTTGGCGGCACCGCGGCAATTGTCCACAGCCAACTAGAAAACGGTGCTCAACAGCAAATCGTGGCGATGGCCAGGGTCATGTTAGAGACAGGCCGAGCATCTCGAAAATATACGACCGAGCAGATTACTCCTTTGTTGGAAAATCTTCCAAGCCAACAGTTTCATCCGCAATCGATCCCGTTTTTTGCCGCTACCGAAGAGTTCAATTATTTTCGGCAGGCTCACCCCGATTTCGCTTACAAAGAAGCCGCACTGAATCCCACTAATCCGCGGGACCGCACCGTCGATTGGGAAGCGGATATTGTAAATGAGTTCCAAAAGGACGCATCGAAGACGGAATTGATTGGCCGGCGAGAAACTCCGCTCGGTCTTTCGCTTTTTATCAGTACTCCCATCAAGGTCGACGACGCCAGTTGCCTGCAATGCCATAGCACGCCGGACAAAGCCCCTCCGGGAATGATCAAGCTTTATGGGAGCGCGAATGGCTTCGGCTGGAAGTCCGGCGACATCGTCGGGGCGCAGTTCATCAGTGTACCGGCATCGGTGACGGAGAAGATTGCGAGCAACTCTTTCCAATCGATTTTAGGGTGGCTCGCTGGAATCGCCATTGTCCTGTTCGCCGTGACCAACGGGGTTCTGTTTTGGGTGCTGCGCAGCGCAAAGCGCGAATAGCCAGGGCGAAGCGCATGACAGATGACAGATCCCAAATGACAAAAGAAAACTCACGCAAAGACGCGAAGGAAAGACGAGACCAAAAATAGCTGCGAAAACCTGTCGCGCCGCACGCTTGGCGAAGGCGGAAGGCACAAAGAACGCAAAAATAGAAGACTGTAGGGGGCGGGTCGGAACCGTGGAGCGTTGCCTCGCTTCCGCCTTCGCAAGGCCTACGGCGCGACAGGTAGCGAGGCCGTGGTGAACAGGGAGACATCGCGAGGCGTGTCCTTACCCGATCTGTGCTCTATCAGTTTCGATTGAGCAACGGACCCGTTGTTTGCCATAAATACCGACTCGGTGACGATCTTATGAGAGAGGGCGCTCGCCTTTGTCGCAGCGTTGCAGAAGGCAGAGTGACTCAAGGACCCGCCCTGCTCATCACGGCCTCGCAACCTGTTCGCCATAGCCCACGGTATGTCGTGCCAGACGCTTCAAGTCGGCCTCGCTACCTGTCGCGCCGTAGGCCTTGCGAAGGCGGAAGCGAGGCAGCGCTCCAAGGGTCCGACCGGCTCCCTTTTTTTTGCGTTTTTTGCGCCTTTTTGCGGCTATTCCGAATGTGGTGGATCCACTCGGTAGCGTGGCCTCACCAATCACGGTTTCTTAGGCGCGGCCACCGCTTGCACGGCGGAGACGGCATCGATCAATCCAAAGCCGTCGCCTTGCTCATAGGCATGAGTGGCGGGAGTTGTTGCAAAAGAGCCAGTGATGGTCCCGGTCGAGTTTCCGGACAATTGGGCAGTGAAGGTGGCACCATGGGTTAGATCCAGAGCATCTACCCCCACTCCGTATTGGCTCTGAGTGAGGCCGGTAAAGCTTCCAATCTCATTCTGGCCGATCGTGAAGGTTATAGAACCACCATTGGTGAAAACCGCTTTCTTGAACTTCAGGGTGAACGCCTGCGTGGCGCTTGAGGACGGTTCCATGGTGACATCCGACGCGTTGAATCCGTTGACGCTCCCAATCACGAAAGACTTTGCTTCTGTATCAAAGACCAAACCGGCCTTCGAACCATCTATGATCACGCTATCAACGTATGCGCCGGACGGACCGGAGTAGTTTATAGATAAATATGTCGGGCCGAAATAGTATGAACCAAGAGCGGTCACTGAGATATGGCCTTGGCGGTTCGAGCCCTTGGCATTGGCCGTCTCGTCAAACCCGGTTCTCGGTAACGCGGTATTTTCCAGCACGTTTCTAACCTTATCAGCGTCGAGCGAAAGGGGCCCCCCGGCAGCCTGCAACATCAGCGCCACGACTCCGGCCACGGTTGGAGCGGAAGCGCTCGTACCGAAGAATGCGAACGGCTGATTGTAATAGCCCGGTGTAAAAAAGGAGGTTGTAATTACGCCGTCCACACCAGCCACCTCAGGTTTCAGCCGCACTTCGGGTGTTGCGCGGCGGGCTCCGTTTTGATCGAAATAGATGTAAGCTGGTCCGGGCGTCGTGTAGTTCTCGATCTCAGTCTGATAGGGCGGGGTTGGTTTCCAGTTGAAGTCATACGCTGCCACGGCAATTGCGGATGCCGCGGCTGGATGCCCGTAAATTATCGGGACATTCAGTGGAGCTGGTTGAAAATAGGTACCAGTGAGGATGCTTAATCCGTCCAGACTGGTATACATCGCCAATTGATGAGTGGCGGGCGCCGGTGGAGCCTTGGGATCTGTCTGAGTCGTCTTGGTAAACGCAATCTGATAGGCAGTGCCAAGAATCAGGCTAAGGGTGTGTTTAAACGGTTCCTGGGTCTTAAAGGCATTATGAGTGCCGCTCAATGCGCGCAAAAAGTTACCGTGTGCGTCGAAAACGAGGAAGTTATAATCGGTGGTGATACCAGCATCCTGGTCAAACAAATCGTCCCACTGCAGAAACAGATTGTATCGAAATTTTGAAGAGCCAGGCACCACTAGCGTCGTAGCCGGTTCGGATCCGCCATTTGGGTTCCAATTATGCCAGCCACCTGCGGTCAATGCTGGATCAAGGTAATTAGGCGAGTTCTTATCGGTGACATCCAGCTTGAGATTGCCATGATGACCCTTAGCCCGTACATCCGCATCCGTTAGCTCGCGGTAAGCACTGCGATAGCCGTTGTTGCCATCGTTACCGGCCGATGAAGTATAAATAACTTTTTTACCGGGTAAGGTAGTGCTGGTGACAACCTGATCGACCGCTTGCGAAACGATCCCATCGGAAAAGACCGGTTCATCGTAATAGCCGAGATCATCATCAATAATATCGCAATTCGCATCGGTTCTTAGCTTAACGATGTTATTGGCGAAGCCGACCTCACTGTAATTGCCAGTGGCGAATGCCTCATTACAACTGGGTGCTTCGGCGTAAGCGATCAGACAAATAGCGCGACCTTCGTCGGATCCAGGGCGCCCCGAGCCGCCCCAATCCTGAACCACATCGACCACCGGTAAGTAACCATCTTTTTCATCCTGTTCAGCGGTGGTTCTGGGCGGATGTTTAGCAAATCGAGCCGTGTCGAAGCTATCGGACAACACACCGATGGTGATGCCTTCGCCAGTGAACCCCTGTTGGTTAAGCACATCCGTGTGCAAAACTTCGCGGCTCTGAGAAGAATATTTGCCGGCTCGTTTGACCGGCTCGGGCTCCATGGTTAAAGCGCGCACCCCGAGAGTATTGGCGGCGTTGTCTAATTGGTCGGTAGGAACATAAGCGGCCAGGATACCGTGACGATAGATCGCGTTACGATCGAGAATCATCCCATGCAAAGACTCGATCTGCTGCGCCACCTGGTCCAAAGAGCTTCGTCCATCAAGCAATACGTGAACGAGCACACGATCTTGGTCGTCGAATCGCCCGGCGGTCAACTCTTTGTCCGTGTCACTCACCGTGGCGATCTGAGAATGGACACCTGAGGCGCCGGCTTCCGGCGACGATAACTTAGCGTGCTCAGATAGGGTTGATAACCCTGAATCCAGGTTCTGAGCCCGCTCAGCACTAAAAGCAGCGGAGACTAACAGGAAGCAAGCGGAGATAATCGCGGTACAGTTGAATTTCATGAGGTTCCTCCTCGGACCTCCCTGAAAGGCCCCTTTGGATCCAACTTCTTCAATCAGAAGGCACAACGAGTTGTCAAAGGTTTTCCACGGATTGTATTTTCACAGCAAGGCCGCAAAGGGGAACCGCGGTTCGACACGGGGAAAAAACTTCTACCGCAGATGGACCAGCCGTCGCTAAAGATATTTCGGGCAAGCTGCAGATTTACGCAAATAAGTGACCGCGGAGGGACACGAATGAAGCACGGCTCGGCAGCGATCCGGCGGCTCCCAGACCCAGCGCCGGGAGGGATCGCGTCCTCGCGATCTGTCGTTCCCGAAGCCCACAGCCATCCCTGATCAAGGACGAAAATGCACCGTTGGCTTCGGGCACGCCTTCGCGGCGCGCGGGGATCCAACTTCGCCGAGCGCAACAACAAATGGCCGTAAGACCACAGGCTACGTCGGACAGGCAGCGCGCCCTCCCCGTCAGGGGCTCCTCGACCGCTTATGTTGACGCGCATGCCGGCATCGCCGGACCGCTACCGAGCCGTGCTTAATTCGTGCCCACTTCGCGGTCACTTTATCTGCGTTCACCTGCGGTTGAAGGTTTCCCCGTGTCGGGTCGCTATCACCCGGGCAAACGAAACTCGGCAACAACCGGAAGATGATCGGACAGCTCTAACATGCCATCTTGTCGGACTCCGTATTTCTCGACCGTAACGGAGGGAGCCGTAAAAAGATAATCCAGTGTCCGGGCGGGCACCCGTTTGGATTCTGATCGCGTGGTGTAAGTAAAGAACTGATCCATCGCTTTGGCAGTAGCGTCATGGACGGTGGGTACACCTTGATAACTGCGATAAATTTGAGTGATGGCCGAGGGTTCAGCGTAGGTTCCACGGGTCCCCACCGGTAAGCGGGCGCGTTGGCCAGGCGGCAACAGATTAAAATCACCTCCGATGATCCACGGCCGATTTTGCTGATCCAAGTGTGCAAGGAAACGGTGAAGTTTGTTCACTTGACGGTCCATAACGTCGGTCCCATTTGGGAAAGCATCCAAATGAGTGTTCAGCATGGCCAGGAATCCTCCATCGCGCCTCGGTATTTCCACTTCTAAAATGGCTCGCTTTAGATTGAAGTCGTTCGTGATCGGATTACCCGGCCGCAGCGGCAAACGGTATCTGCGCGCGACCCCCAAACGGTATTTTGAGAAGATCACGAGTTTAGTGGCGGCCGGTCCCCAGATCTTAGGATGCGGTACAAATCTCGACCGCCAATAATCGGCGGTAACATAGTTCCGCAAATCAAGAGGGAGAGCGTCTCGCAACAAGCTGACTTCATCCAGGTAACCAGTCCTGCGGGCGCCGGAATCCACCTCTTGCAGTAAAATGAAGTCGGGACGCTCGTCGGCAACGAATTTGGCGAACCGGCTAATGGTAGAATAGACGTCGTCTGGATCAACCAATGTGTCCGGACCGCCGTCATAAAAGAAATTGTACCGCGTACCGGCAAAGAACTGGGCGTTATAAGTGATCACTTTGATGGCCTGGCCCGGGGACATAACCGGAGCCCCGCTACAATTATGCGCCCGCATCGTCTCGACCGGCCGAGGATGATAGTTCAGAAATCGAGACAGCAGGTATCCTCCGGCGGCCAGCGCACCCAGTGTAATCAACGTTTTATCCAGCTTGTCCTCTGCGTGATCGTCGAGTCGCGGCTTCATGACACGGATAAGTTAGACCACAGGTCGGGTGACGCGCAAAGGGCGTGTCGGCGTTTGGCGTTTGGCGTTTGGCGTTTGGCGTTTGGCGTTTGGCGTTTGGCGTTCGGCGTTCGGCGTTCGGCGTTTGGCGTTCGGCGTTTGGCGTTTGGCGTTTGGCGTTTGGCGTTCGGCGTTCGGCGTTCGGCGTTCGGCGTATTGAGGCGCGAAGCGCTGGTAAGATTTTAGCCTAGGCTGAGTCCGCGAGGCCTAGGTAACCGGCGAAAAAACGTTCAGCGCTGAAAGCGCGGCGGAATGTGGAACAGGTCGCAGTCGACGCCCGTCCCCGTCGACGTTTCTGCATTGCGCGAAAAACCCGCGTCTGCGGATCACCGTAAAGAACGGGCGGATTGTCAGCGTCATTCCCAAGCGTTGCGGGCTGGGTCTTCGCGTGAGACTTTTTCCGATCCCGATCGTCATGATCGAAGTAAAGCAAGCTACTCTGGCCGACCTGGTTACCGTATCGGGCATTTTAAAGGAAGCAGCCGACTGGTTACGGGTGACCGGCCGCCCCATGTGGCGCGACGACGAACTGGATTCCGATCGGATTCATCGAGACGTTGAAGCCGGTCTATTCTATCTGGCTCATTTGGATAGAGAACCGGCCGGCACCATTAAGTTCCAGCTGGAGGACGCTCGTTTCTGGCCCGACTTACCCGGGAACGACGCCGCTTACGTGCATCGAATCGCCGTTAAACGCCAATTCGCCGGCAAAGGTGTCTCAACGAAAATGTTGGACTGGGCGGCGAATCATGCTGCCGCTCTAGGCCGTTCTTATTTGCGGCTAGACTGTGAAGCCGACCGCCAGCCGCTCCGCGCCATCTACGAACGATTCGGATTTCGTCTTCATAGCTATCGGGACGTTGGTCCCTATCATCTTTCTCGCTACGAATATCTCATCATCCGTCCTAGGCCTCGCGGACTCAGCCTAGGCTAAAGTCTCATCAGCGCTTCGCGCCTACGGCCTCGCTACCTGTCGCGCCCGTAGGCCTTGCGAAGGCGGAAGCGAGGCGCGCTCCACGGCTTCGCCACGCCGACACGCTCATACGCCGACACGCCGACACGCCGATACGCAGCCCGATGACCTGTCAGCCCGTTTGAAACGATTTCATCGTTGCAGTATTTTTTGGTTCGTGTGAATGGAAATACGGGAACATGGAAGCAAAACAACAAGATAAAACTCAATCACCGGTTATCAGCACAGGACGTCGCAGAAGAAGAGATCTAGCAGAAAATCTGTTGGCCCATCTGACTCACGATACCGGAGGAATGGTCAAACTCTTGTGGTTCGCGGTCGGGTCGTTTTTGTCGTTCTTCGGAGCGGTGATGACGACCATGGTACCGACGAATCCGGGAGCGCGCTACCTCTGGCTCGCTTTCTGCCTGGTTACAGCCGCGATCTCACTGGTCTTGATGATCAAGGCGCTGTCGAAACCGGTGGTGGAAGAATAAACCCGCTTCCCCCCAGAACCTTTTCTTTTTGCCGATAGGCCACTCAACGGGTAAATCCTTCGTTCTTGTCCTGGGCTTGCGGCGAAGTAATCAGTAATCAGTAATCAGTTCGGAACCACGGAATGGCGACTTGTATGACACTGATTACTGTCACACTGATTACTTAGGACCGAGGACGATGAATACGCGCATGAGCCGGCCCGGCCTCAAAGTACGCGAAGCGGAAGGCAGCGACGCGGCGGCGATTCTTGAGTTGTATCGTCAGCTGGTTAGGCCAGTGGTCCCGGATGTTGAGGTTGACGTACGCGCCGATCGTCTCGAGCAGATCCGAAGCGATCCTCACAATTTTGTCTGGGTGTTGGAGACTGACGATGGTGTGGTTGGCACCGCGTTCGTAACGCTTTGTCTGGACCCAATGCACAACGGGCAGCCTTACGCTGTGCTGGAGAATTTTGTTATCGACGAACGATGTCGCGCCAAGGGCTATGGAGCCCAGCTGATGCGTTACGCGGTCGATTTCTGCTATCGGGCCGATTGTTCGAAAATCATGCTGCAAAGCCACGGCTCACGGTCGCAAGCTCACGCATTCTTTGAAGCCCAAGGATTCTCTGCCACGAATAAGAAGGCATTCGTCAAGTATCGCAGCCAGATGAAGGCCAGCCCGAGCAAGCATAGAGCGCGTCGAACGGGTGAGAAGTGAGAAGGCGAAGCCGTGGAGCGCTGCCTCGCTTCCGCCTTCGCAAGGCCTACGGGCGCGACAGGTAGCGAGGCCGGAGCCGTTGCCCTGGTCTGTTAAGCTCCATGACCTAGCCGCACGAAAGACCAGCGGCTCGGCGCGTTTTCTGGCGTTGTCTCACGTTCGGTACCGAGTCATCCTAGGCCCTGCTAATGGCGTTAGCACGTTCGGGAGCCTCGCCCCACCAAAGTTCTCGCTGGTTCCCTCGGCGAAGTCGGGCGATAGCGGCGTTGACGGCGTAGACCGCGTGTGCCAGTCTCTGCAACTCATCCTTCTTTTACAGAATACCGAATGCGTCGCTGCATCCTCTTCCTCCTAGCTATCCTCCTTCTGGCCGGTTGCCAGCATCATCGTCGTCATCGCGAAGGACAACAACCAGCACAAGCACACGCTCCCATCGGACCGCGACAAGTCACGATCCAATATCTCGGGCACACTTGTTTCCTGATCACGTCGTCTCTGGGGCTCAATATCTTAACTGATCCGTTTAATCCCTCGGTACTGAGCTATCCGGTGAAGCCGGGATCCGTGCCTGCCGATATTATCTTCGTTACTCATGAGGACGAGACGGCAAACTTCACCGATTTGGCCTCAGGATCCCCGGTGATCTTGCGTAGCTCGATGGCAAGCGGCGTTAATCGTGCTAACGGAGTTTTGATTCGTGGGGTTCGAACCAGCTCAGAAAGTTTTTCCAGCTCGACTAAGCTGAATATCGCTTACATTTGGGCGATGGACGGGATTCGTTTCTGCGATCTCGGGGCCATCGAAGACGCGGTCACTCCGACGGAAGCGATCAATATCGGCCACGTGGACGTTTTGTTCTTACCGGTTGGTGGGCCCCAAGATTTTACGGACGAGAAGCGCAAGATCACCGTCGATCGGCTGCAGCCGAAGGTCATCATTCCGATGATGTATTCAACGGCGTATTCGTCAAAAGTACCTCTCCGCGGTTTAGGAGAATGGTTGTCACGCCAGTCTCACGTGGTACGGGTTCCTAACCAGTTCATCCTGAAACCGAAGGAGCTCCCCGACGAGCCCACAGTTTTTGTACCTGCCGTTCGTTAGACAATGAAAGTGTTAGTTGTTGGGGGCGGTGGTCGTGAACACGCTCTCGCCTGGAAACTCGGACAGTCCGAGAGCGTGACGGGTGTCTTTGTCGCACCTGGAAACGCCGGCATTAAGGAATTCGCGACTGCAGTCACGATTCCAACGGACAATATTTCTCAACTTAAACAGTTCGCCCTGGATAGGGCGATCGATCTGACCGTGGTCGGGCCCGACGCCCCATTAGCAGACGGGATCGTAGACCAGTTTCAACAAGCTGGTCTGAAGATTTTCGGTCCGACTAAAGCCGCAGCCCGGCTGGAGTCGTCGAAGAGTTTTGCTAAGGAATTCATGGCTCGATATGGCATCGCCAGTCCGGGTTTTGCCGTTTGCGATTCCGCTAATCAAGCCATTCGAGCCGTGGAGCGTTTCGGCTTTCCTGCGGTCATAAAGGCCGACGGACTGGCTCTCGGCAAAGGGGTAGTCATCGCCCACAATCTCCAAGAGGCGCAACTAGCGATCCGCCGGATCATGGAAGATCGTCAATTTGGTGACGCGGGAAACCGGGTCGTGGTCGAAGAATATCTGCAGGGAACCGAGTGTTCGATCCATGCGCTGGTCGATGGTCAAAATTATTGTTTGTTCCCTACGGCTCAGGACCATAAGGCGCTATACGACGGCAACCACGGACCCAACACCGGCGGGATGGGCGCTTTTAGTCCGTCACTGAAGCTCTCTACCGCCGAGCTCGCCCTTATTGAACGGGATATCCTTCAGCCGTTTTTGCGCGGCATCCAAGCCGAGGGAATCGCTTACCAAGGTTTACTCTTCCCAGGGTTGATGCTCACAAAGCGTGGACCGGTAGTATTAGAGTTTAATGCTCGATTCGGCGATCCAGAAACTCAGGCTCTTCTCCCGAGGCTCTCCAGTGACCTGGCAGAGCTTTTGGAAGCAACGATAAGTGGCCGGTTGCACGAGGTCACACCACACTGGAACTCCGGAGCGTCCGTTTGCGTGGTCCTGGCGTCCAGGGGATACCCGGATCGGGCCGAGATTGGCAAACCGATTGTTGGGTTACCCGAAGTTTCTGCTTTGAAGGATGTACTGGTTTTTCACGCCGGAACCCGAGAACAAGAAGGTCGCATAGTTACCTCCGGCGGCCGGGTATTGGGGATAACTGCGGTGGGAGATTCCGTTCTCAGCGCTCGTCGTAAGGTCTATGATGCCGTCGGTATGATTGAATTCGACGGCCGCTATTTTCGACGGGATATCGGCGAAGGGTAGTGGCGAGAAACCGGTCCGATAAACGTCGCCCTCACCAGGCGCTTCGTTCTCGTCCTCGTCCTCGATTCCTTGCGAACGGAGTGTTGGAGTACTGGAGTATCGGAGTATTGCGCTTTGTCCGAATTGCACCTCGCGTCTGCGGGGTTGGAGATGCTGAAGCGGCGTGAGACAATTGGTTTACGGCACGACGATCAATCCGCCATTCGATAACGACCCGCCTACCGCCCCGTTGGGGCGGATTCCTTTTTTCGGTAGACCCGGGGTTGAAACCCCGGGCTCAGTCCTTAAGTCCCTTCGAGACAACAACGCTCTGACAACCTGTCCTCAAAATCGGCGCCACTTCACCCGTTGCAGTCGAGCACAAGCACGAAAATTGTCGCGAAAGTGGACTAAGCGCCAAATGAGGCTATTGCTTCCTACAATCCAAAGAGATGAAGTACGCTTCCGTCGTTTCTGTATTGCTAGCAGGATTAAGCTCTTTAGCCCTGGCAGTAGAAACTCCTTCGCCTAGCCCAGCTGCCTCTGCCGCAAGCTCGGTGCAACCTGGGTCATCCCACCTGATCGATCAGTTGGATGTGAGCCAGCTGAAAGAGATCCTTGATAGACTGCGCGCAAATTATGTCGATTCTCGAGCCCTGACGAACGACGAACTAAATCAGGCCGCTATTAAAGGATTGCTCGCAAAGTTGGGCCCAGGGGTTCGTGTGCAGACCCGATCCGAGTTCGAGCGAGCTATCCCGGTGCGGCCGTTTCGCTATGACGTCGTGGCAAACCGGTTCAGCTACATACGCCTGGGCACCTTAAAAGAAAACACTTTGACTCAGCTCGATAACGCGCTCGGTGAATCACGATCTCGAAACGTGGAAGGTTTGGTTCTCGATCTACGGACTGTCTCCGAAGATTCCGACTACGATTTAGCAAACAACATTGTCAGCCGGTTTGTGCGCAACGGTCAACCAACGTTCGAACTGACCACAAAGGGAGTGGATCGACCAAACAAGTTCACGAGCAAATCAACCCCTCTTTACCAGGGACCGATCGCGGTACTGATCGATCGACAAACTGCGGGCGCAGCCGAGGTCATCGCTGGAGTACTAAAAACGAAGGAACGGGCCTTATTGATCGGCCAAACCACGGCGGGGCAAGCTGTAAAATACAAAACCGAACCGCTAGGCAACCTGTTTGTTTCAGTCGCAGAAAGCGAAGTTCAGGTTGCCGGTCTGCCGTTGATTTTCCCACAGGGACTTGTCCCGGATATTGCGGTGAACGTGGCGCAAGACACTGAAAATCAAGTCTTAGCCCAGAGTGACTCCGGGCCTCTCGAGCCATACATTAGCGATGAAGAACGAGCTCGGTTAAATGAAGCGGCTTTGGTCAACGGCACTAATCCGGAACTCGATGCTTATGAAGAGCAGGAATCCGGCAAGACCGCCAAAGCACAGTTGAAGGATGAGTGCTTGCAGCACGCAATCGACTTTTTGATCACGCTGAGTCTTTATAAGAAGTAAGAAGCCTGCCCTGAGCAAGCATCTGGCGCGTCGAATGGGTGATTGGTAGGTTTCTGCCCCGAAGGGGCAATAGGACTCAGCCTGGGGTTTCAACCCCAGGTACCGGTTTAAAAACGCGCCCGCCCTGGAAGGGCGGTAGATCGGTTTTGGGAAGGTGAACGACGATGAAGAACGAAACGTCCATCACAAACATCTTCCGCCCCTTCAGCACCCCCAACCTCGCGGTCGCGAGGTGCAATTCCGACTTGGCGCAGTACTCCAACACTCCCGCACTCCATCACTCCGCGTGGCCGGATTCGAGGACGAGGACGACGACGAGGACGAAGCGCCTTGTGAGGGCGGGTCGTCGTCTGGATGTGTCCTGGGGTTAAAACCCTAGGCTGAGTCCTTAAATCCCTTCGGGATAAAAACACGAAAAGGCACCAGCGCTTCGATGAGCCACTTCTTACCATCCCGCTACGCCTTACCCATTAGTCGCATACGTCCCATCAGTCCCATTCGTGACCTACTCCACGTGGTCCATCTAAACCCGCGCCCGCATAAAAATTTTATCGCAGCCGGGGACGGCGGCAATCAGCAGAGAGAGTAGCATCAACCAATACACACGGGCGCGGGAGACCTTTATCTTTTCTCCGAGCCGAGGTGCGACTTTCATTTTGCCCAACGTTTCTATCCCGATCAAGACCGGCAACGCACACGCGAACCGGACCCGGATTGGGCGGATCGTTCGAACGTATTGGGCGCCGGATTCAAGGTAACGCTGGGCTACGGCGCGCCACTCTTGAAACATTGGCTCTACCACCTTGGCATCTTCAGAGAGTGCTCCGGTAACTGGGAGATAAGAACGCCCAAGCCGAAGGTCCTGCGGGTAATCGCGCAGGATGTTAACAAGCTGCAGTCCTTTACCGTATTCGGTCCCGAGGACGATGATCTTTTCGTCGTCCACCTGCGAATATTGGGTCCAGGCCTGCAAACCAAGTTTGGTCCAGAATTCACCTACTGAGCCGGCAACGAGGTAAATGTACTCTTCGAGCTCCTCCGGCGATCGCAGGGCGCGCAGCGAAGACGCGAGCTCGAAGCGCTCGATATCCAGGATCTGGCCCCGCATGATATTTTCGAGGACTTCAAGCAGAAGGCCTTGATCTTTTTGGGACAGCTCACGAGCAGAGACTAAGATCTTTTCGACCTGCTCAAGCAATTGCCGTTCTGGACCCTCCGGCTGCCGCTCAGCGCACTCCTTGAGACCGCGCTGCAAAAGCACGTCCATGGTAAAGAGTTGCGCGCGCAGCTGGTTGAGGATTTTTAGACGATCTCCGGCCGCAAGCGAGTTGGCGTCGGCAATGGTGTCACTCGCCCTGGCTAATAAATATCCCAACGCAATGGCCGGCCGGATACGGCCTGGGAGAAAACGAATACTTAGATAGAACGAACGTGAAACTCCCTTGAGTAATTGCCAGAGGTCGGGGTCCATCAGTCTGCGAGCTCACTAATACCGGGCCGCAAAAACAACCGCGAATGGATCCGCCTCCGCTTCGCTGTGGCGCGACAGGCACGGATGCGCGAGACAAGGCCTAGTAAACCTAACAGAGGCAACCCCCGGAAATCTATCTGCGTCCATATGCGTTAATCTGCGGTTGGGTCTGTTCTCCTATTCTTGTCCATTCGCAGCCTGTCCGACGAAGCATACGCTCTGCGACACAGTTGGCTACACGCTTGGCGAAGTCGGGATTCACTCGTGGTTAAAGTCTTTACCTTACGTCTCGAATTTCGATCCGACCGAGCTCTGCATTCCCTAATTGCATGGCGCCAGCGGTTTCGACGTATTTAGCGGTTTTCGAAACCGGATCCATCTTGGCGTCGATTCGCCATTTATCGAGTTGTTTAGACGCAATCTCGTCAAGCGCGACCGGATCCTTGCTGGCATAGATGGTGCCGTAGTGGATAGCATAGTTCGCATCGCCGAAGGGCGCCCCGGCATAGAGCGCCACCAACCCGTCCATGATATTGATCACTACCTTCTGACTGATCCTCGGGTCAGAGTACATTTCCGGGATCGCCGGATCTCCGGAATCCGGCGGCTGAACCAAGCGGCGCCAATTATCGACGTTTTGCACGGTCATGTTAAAGAGTGCCCCGGAGAGACCACAATAGATGTTGTCGGCCAGGACCGGCACGTTGATGACTTTAGTCACTACTTTCGTCAGCACTTTACTCACGTGACTTTCGTTACTGATATTGGCCGGCAGCCCCCTTTTTTTGTTTTCGTCCGCCAGTTTGAGCTCCTCTTTTAGATTGGGCAGATTTTTTCCGGCGAAAAACATGTCCCCGTAGATCAGTTGCCCGGATACGGGAGAACTGATGGCAACCTGAGAATCATAATTGCCTTCTGACCACAGCACCCGGTAATCACCGACGCGTGAATGGAAGCCGGCTTTCTTCAGGAGGTCTTCGTCGCGATCCCAGACCACGATATTGTCCGCTGGCACCCCGGCTTCTCTAAGACCGGTGACGATTGCCTGGACTACTGCGGGCCGGGTACTGAAAAGTGGCGCTCCGTTGGCGGAAACTTTAATACCGACGATATCGCTTGGCTTTACCAGGGAAGCCCAGGCGGAAGCCACACTGCCTTCGCCGGTCACGGACATAATTGTCTCGTTTACCATTCTGGCGACAACAGAATTATTGGTCTTGTAATCGAAAATCGCGTCCGGACTTTCAGTTCGGACGACAATGGAACGGGCCGGCACGGGCGTCGGGGTCGGCAGAGGCGCCGCTGGGGCCTGGTTCTGTGCGCTACAACAGAACGTTGTCGCAAAAATGACGGTTAGGGATACCTTGACGAGCACTCGCAAGTTATAGGTTCTACGTTTTACGTTTTAAGTTTTAGGTTTTACGTTGCAGCCGGAACGCTTGCACGGGCTCTAGCCAGCCTTGGACCTATAACTTAAAACCTAAAACGTAAAACTTATAACTTAAAACCCGTGCGGATAAGACATCTTTACGTTCATATCCCGTTTTGTCCCAAGGTCTGTCCCTATTGCAGCTTTTATAAGGAGGCCTCCGATAGAAACAAGACTCAGGCGTTCCTTGATGCCGTCTTATTGGAGTTGGATACCTTCGGACCCGATCGACTTCAACCGCACACGATTTTTTTTGGCGGCGGGACACCATCGGCATTGTCGACCCGGCAACTTAACTTTTTAATCAGCGGGCTCCGAGACCGTCTTGACCTGAGCGCCTTGCGAGAATGGACGCTCGAAATGAACCCGGCAACGGTCTCGGACGAGAAAGCGGAGCTCCTTTTGTCACTTGGTGTGAACCGGATCAGCATGGGAGTACAGGCTTGGCAAAGCGAGCTCCTGGATCGGCTCGGGCGCGTCCATTCAGCTGCCCAAGCCCTCCGATCGTACCAGATTCTGCGCCGGGCCGGTTTCAAAAGAATTAATCTAGACCTGATCTTCGGTGTTCCAGGGCAAACCCCCGCCCAATGGCAGGAATCGCTTTTACAGACGATCAGCCTGCGCCCGGAACATATCTCGGCCTATTGCTTAACCTACGAAGAGGACACCGAGTTCTTCCGGCAACTGGCTATCGGGCAGCTTTCCCAGAACGAACCCCAAGATGCGGAACTGTTCGAAATGACGATGGATACCCTCACCCGCCACGGCTATTCTCAATACGAGATTTCGAATTATGCTTTGCCGGGCGAGGAATGCCTTCACAACCTGGCTTATTGGAGCGGCAACGATTATCTAGGGCTCGGACCGTCGGCGTTCTCCACCGTTTCCGGATGCCGATGGCAGAATATCCCGAACACCGGCAGCTATGTTGAGCAAATCGAGCGTTCCGGGAATGCCCACGCATTTTCCGAGTCATTAAACTCGGAGACACAGCTCAGTGAAAAAATTGTGTTCGGTCTGAGAATGAATCGTGGAATCGCAGAAGAACTAGTGATGCCCTGGTCAGCCAATATCGAAGACCTGGAGAGCGCTGGATATCTTCAACGGCAGGCCGGCACTATTAGCCTTAGTCGCTCGGGCCGGATGGTGGCCGATGCGATCGGCGAACTGTTCGTATGACCAACTGGGATGTCACGGTGATAGGCGGTGGACCAGCCGGCTCTACGGTCGCCGCTTTCACCGCTAAAGCCGGCCTCAAGACTTTGTTGATCGATCGAGCGGTCTTCCCTAGGGAGAAAGTCTGCGGAGACTGTCTTAATCCGGGCTGCTGGGAAGTATTTAATCAGCTCGGTGTCGCTGCCGAGATCGCAGCGTTGCCTTCCGCCCACTTGCAATGGGTCGCTTTCACCAATCTGCGTGGATGCCGGATCGAACATCAGGTTCCGAATGCGGGGCCCCCCGAGACCGGTATCAGACGGAGTGCACTTGACCACGCGCTCCTGATGAATGCAGAGAAAGCAGGTACGGAAATCTGGCAAGGTGAACCAGTGACCGGCGTTGAACGTGGCTGGTTAATTAAAACCGGTCGCCGCCAGGTCAGGACAAAATTCTTGGTGGCTGCCGATGGAAGAAATTCGTCGGTAGCTCGATTTCTGGGCGCTTTTCCGCGGACGAGGACTGATCGGGTGGCGTGCCAGACTTACTTTTCGGCTGATCGGCCGTTGCATATCGCTCTGGAGCTCAACCGCCTCGGCTATATGGGCATAGGAACAGTGGGACAGGGCGCCGTTAATCTCTGCATCGTGGCAAGGCCCAAGCAGATCGAAGAAATGCGCTACCGGATATCGGAACGTTTCGGTCTGACACCCGAACAGCGTTGGAACACGGTGGCGCCGCTATCTCGCCGGCCCGTCGAAACCGATGATCCTACCCTTTTTTACGTTGGGGATGCTGCTCGCGTGGTCGAGCCGTTCACCGGTGAAGGGATTTTTTACGCGTTGAAGACAGGATGGTTAGCGGCCGAATCGATCATCGAATCTCATAGGAACGGCCCCTCATTTCGCCACCGGTACGCGGAGCGCCATCGTCAGCTCTACGCCGGGCGGTTGTGGATTAATCAGTTAGCCCGTTTATCGGTCCTGCACCCGGGCGTCAGCAGCATGTGCCTGGAGGTATTGCGTTTTTGGCCGTGGCCGCTGGAGCAGCTCACGAGGCGGGTGGTGGGGATGAGCGCCTGCTCATCCGGAGGAGCTAGGAGCTAGGAGAGGTCAGGGCACGCGCTGGTCCGGAGGGATGTTGTAGTGGACAGAGTAGACGGAGTGGACTTAGTGGACCGGCGGAGTCTGTCCAGTATCTCCACTCCAGTGGCGCTCAGTTCACTTCTAGGACGTGCCTCACCCTGACCTCTCCTAGGTTCTAGATTCTAGCTCCTAGCTCCTTTAGATGAGCAGGCGCTCATCCCTATCGCCTCCGACGTTCCCCAAAAATAGCGGTGCCTACCCGAACCATGGTCGCTCCTTCTTCCACCGCGACCCGGAAATCGTTGCTCATGCCCATCGAAAGCTCCGGCAACGGGAAACGAAATTCCGTGGCGAGTTTGTCACGGAGTTGGCGAAGGGCGACAAAATAACGACGCGAATGCTCAGCGGCAGGGGCCAATGGTGGAATGGTCATCAAACCTTCAATCTGCACCCGATCAAACTTCACAATCTCTTCGACGAGCTCCAGGAGCTTGCCAGGGGCAAAACCGAATTTCGACGCTTCTCCGGCGACGTTCACCTGTAACAAGACCCGAGGAAACAATCCGAGATCGCCGGCGGCGCGGTCGATTTGCGCCAAAAGATCGAGTGAATCCACGCCGTGGATCAGCTCAAATAAAGGGAGCGCCAAGCGAACTTTATTACTTTGCAGATGGCCGATCAGATGCCAGTGCAGTCTCGCCGACAGAGCGGTTATTTTGGGTTGAGCCTCTTGAACGCGGTTCTCACCGAACGTCAATTGTCCGGCATCTACGACTTCCTGGATTAGTTCGACTGGATGCGTCTTGCTCACGGCAATCAAGCAGACCGAGTCGGGCGAGCGACCTGCTTGGCGGGCGGAGTCGCTAATTGTCGAAAGGATATTCGAAAGGTTTTCGCTAATTGCCTGCATTCTAGATCGCTAGGGAGGAGGACCCGCTCGTCCGGGTTGTTCAATGTGATGGGGTCAAAACACGCCCGGACGAGCAGGGGCTCGTCCCTACCGGTTTAGGTTTTCAAAAAGTGTACATCAGCTGGCAGCAGAATTCTCCGGCGTAAGCGGAGAATTCTGCGATAGCCCGGATCGGTTGTCTTAGGCGGTCCAGGCTGGACATCAAGTATTAGCAAAACTTATTCTGAACAAATCGCCGGCGGGCTGGAATGCAAATCGAAACCTTCAAGATCTTCCGCGACTTGGTGGAAACCGCGAGTTTCTCAAAAGCGGCCGAGCTCAACGCAATAACCCAAAGCGCCGTCAGTCAGCAAATCCGGGCATTGGAAAAAAGGTTCAAGACCCCGTTGATCCGGCGCCGGAAGAAGAACTTTTCCATCACACCGGAAGGGAAAGCTCTGCTTCAAGCCAGCCAGGAGATTTTAAGGACGTACGAGACCCTAGGGGATCGTTTAGAAGAACTGAAGAACCACGTTTCGGGGAACCTGATGATTGCGACCGTACACAGCATCGGGCTCCACGAACTGCCTCGGAGCTTGAAGCTTTTCCGGAGGAGCTATCCCGCCGTCGATGTTAGTGTCGAGTATCTGCGATCAGCGCAAGTTTACCAGAGTGTGGCGGCAGGAAACAGCGATGTGGGTCTGGTGGCATACCCCGCGAGGCACCGCGGAGTAACCGTTGAAAGTAATTGGAAGGATAAGCTTGTTCTGATTTGTCCGCCAACCCACCGCTTGGCGAAACGCCAAAGCATCGAGATAAGCGCTCTTTCCGGTGAACACTTCATTTCATTCGCATTCGATCAACCGACCAGGAAAGCCATTGATCGCATTTTCCGAGCGAACAATGTCACGATTCGGCGATCGATGGAGTTCGACAATATTGAGACGGTAAAGCGAGCGGTTGAGATCGAGAACGGCATTGCCATTGTCCCGCTGGCTTCGGTCGAGGAAGAGACCGAAAACGGCAGCCTTTGCGCGGTTGAGATTGCGTCAGCCGATATGTGGCGTCCTATCGGGCTGGTTCAGCGCCGGGGCGAACCGAGCGCAACCGTAAACGCTTTTGTCAGCCTATTGCGAAAGCGGGATGTGTTGTAGGGGTGAGCCGTGGAGCGCTGCCTCGCTTGCGAGGCCGTGGTGAACAGGGTACATCGTTAATATCGCCATTCCCCGTGCTGTGCTCTATGGTTTACCGATCCCGGATTTAGGGGTCATGGTTGCATACCAGACCGGATAGCGGACGCTGCAGAGCGTAGAAAGACTCAGAGCATGTGAAGCGTGTCACCCCTGGTTAGCACGGCCTCGCAAGCGAGGCAGCGCTCCATGGTTTCCCCATCAATTCTCGCTCTCCAGCGTAGTGAAGCCAACGGCGCCGGCTACTGCCAGCAGGCTGACTTCGTACGCGGTGAGAGAACCTGTCGACTCATCCAGAATCCCGTCCGATAGCTCGCGCCGAGTCAGCATAATCGGAGAGAGATGACTACTGATCTCGGTTGCCTCCGGAAGCATTGTCGGATCCAGGTATCGATCCAGATTGGGGACCAGTGCCGAACCGAACGCCAGCACCGGCCGCAGCATCGAGTAACCGCGATCAAAGAGGGTCGGTGTATCCACATACAAACGTAGACCCGAGATTCCCTGCCCCGTATCATTTCCACCGGGGGTTTCAAGAATTGGTAGACCAACTTTCTGGTCGCGAATAGCCTTTACCGCACCGACGAAAGCCGCCTCGGTGGTAGTGGCAATTAGATCCTGTCCCATCATACCCAAAACCAAAGCGGTACCCTCACGGTTACGGAAGTTGTAGACGGAAAGGCCCTCCAGGGTTTGCTGCCGGTAACGCTCGGAGAACTCGGCCTTCAGAATCATTTTGAGAAACTCATTCGCGCGAGCTCCATCTTTAGTTTCCACCAAGAAAGCCCCAACGATCGAATCGTCTGGACCGACCCGATTAAGAACTAGCTCCACCCCTTTGACCACATCGCTAAGCTGCGCAAAATCGACACCGGTTCGGTTAACCTCGTCGAAATACTGTTTGGCCGTCGCTGCGATGCCCGATTCTTTGGAAAGCGCCTCGGCGGCGCCGCGAAGCCGGAGCAGGTCCAAGCTCGTCGCGACATACAAAAGCGTTTTATCGGTCGTTAGGAATAAGCCTTTGCGATCAAGGTCGCCGGACGGAGGAGGTTGCGAACAGTAGGCAAAAACAGTGTCATGGATGTTAGCGCCTTCGATTTTAGCCGTGAAGATCAGGGCAGAAACATCCGTCCGAGGAAGAAATGGCTTTAAACCTTGTTCCATGAACCTGAGTCCGTCGCCCGTGGCGAAACCATAAAAGTCCGCGTTTTCCGATACTCGGTCCCGGCAACGGAGAAAGAGCTCCGAGGTGTCGAGCCCGCTGTCTACCGCATTAGTTCGACGAAGTGCATCTTGGAGATAGACAGGCTTTGGACTAAACAAGAGCCAGGAGCCAGTTCGGAGACCGAAGAGCAATCCCTTGGCGGATTGAGTCTGGGTGAACTCATTTTGATCCGACTCGGCGAATGCCCTGAATCTGGAACCAAACAATGCCGCTAAGGGGGCGGCCAGCTGGTTCTCCCAACTTCTGAGATCGCCGGAACAATGGACACCGCAAATCCACTCATCTCGATTCAGGGTATAACTGGAGAAAAAGGCGGAGATCGGAGAAAGCTTTGCCAGAGCCTGGGCGAGCTCCTTACAAGGAGCCGGCACGTTGCTTGAAGAATAGCTGATAAACCGCTTTACCGATGGTTCATCGAGAATTCTAGCCAGGTTGGCGGTAGAGAACCGCTTCTGAGTCTCGGCAAAATCGCGGCATTCGACAAAGAAAATACTGTTGGCCGGAGCAAGACGAGTCGCAGGAACTGCGCTGTGGTCTCTTCGTGAGAATGCAAACCAAATAACGCCCCCGACGAAAAACACGAACACCAAGCACAAAAGGATTCGTTTCATCCAGGGCTCTAGCAAAGACCGGCTTGGTCCAACTGTCGAGGATCAGTAATCAGTAATCAGTAATCAGTGTGTCAGTAATCAGTTACGAATCCTGACGAAGACACAGTAATTACCAATTGCTGGCCACAATCCCGGGCGACGACGAGGCGGAAAACGAAGCGCCCCCTAGCTCCCAACTGGAACCCGCGTCTCGTTCCGGTACACGCGCAAGGCGTCGGACCAGAATGGGTTCATTTTTTCGGCTGGGGTTCTCCAAATCAAAGTGTGAAGCGCGGCCACGGCTGGTCCATCGCTCAACAAAGCGCGTTTCTCTTCAGCGGTCAGGGCCGCCGGACCTTCGCGGAACAGCTTGTCCGCTAGACCGTCGACGTGCTCACTTAGCTCGGGTGTACGCACCGCTCGCCTCCTCTGCAGCGCAACGTGAATCGCGTTGTAGAACGGATCAAGAACGGCATGAACAAATTGATCACCAGCTCGCAATTGCAACGGCTCCGATTTCGACAGTTCTCTTGGGGGATCGATCTCTTCCGGGGTCTGAAACAGACTGCGCAAAATACCGGACCGGCCGCTAAGCTGAGCGATCGGGATGGCAAGCCATAGACCTAAGAGTAGTGGGGTTAGCCAAAGCAAGTACAGAGGCGAGATCCACCAAGCCAGCAATCCGAACAGAATACCGGCGACTGGTACCGGCCAGTACTCGCGCAAAGTTTGGATCCATCCCGGGCCAGCTTCGCTTATCCGAGTCTGCGTATTCCAAACCACTTTTTGGCCTGCAATATTCCTTAAGACGAATCGAGTATGGAACCATACGAGCAACGGCGCAGTGAGGATTGAAAACAGAGTTTCCATGATCACTCCGGCTACCGCTCGCTTGGGTCCGCCAAAACGTCGGAGCAGATCTGGCCGAGAAAACAAATGAAGCAGGCTCAGGCATTTCGGGCCGAACAATAAAAGCAAGGTTAGCAGCGCCAGCACAATCGCTGAAGCAAGCGGGATCGTGGAAACATGTCCACGAAAGTGGTCAAGAGCGGCCTGGATGCCCCCCAAGCAGACAAAAAGAACCAAGATCGGCGCCGAAGAGTACGCCAGGATGCCCTGTATCAAGTGTAACCGGCTAATAGGCTTCACCCGCTCCGCCAAGAGAAACCACACGTGCTGCAGATTGCCCTGAGCCCATCGACGATCGCGTTTGATGTACTCTGTCAGATTTGGAGGCAACCCTTCGTAACTGCCTTCCTGGTCGTAAGCAAACCAGACCTCCCAGCCCGCGTCTCTCATCAACGCAGCTTCCACAAAATCATGGCTTAAGATTCTGCCACCCAACGGCTCGCGCCCTGGGAGGACGGGCAAAGTGCAGCTAGCCAAAAACGGCGACATGCGGATGATCGCGTTGTGGCCCCAATAATTGCCGGCGCCTTGTTGCCAGTAATTCAGACCTGCAGCGAAAAGCGGGCTGTACAGCCGAGAAGCAAATTGTTGGATCCGGCCGAACAATGTTTCCGATCCGACCAGCTTCGGCATTGTCTGGATAATCCCAGCGCGCGGATTGACTTCCATTAGCCGCACCAAAGAGGCGACGGAATCCCCTGTCATGACGCTGTCCGCATCAAGGACGACCATGTAGCGATGGCGGTGTCCCCAACGCCGGCAAAAATCGGCAATGTTACCGCTCTTCCGATTAACCGGTACTTTCCTGCGGCGATAGTGAATCCTACCGAACCCGTTCGTTTGCCGGCACAAATCAGCCCAGGCCAGCTCTTCCTCAACCAACCTTTCCGGAAGGGTGGAATCACTTAAAATATAAAATTCAAACGTTTCCAACTCACCCCGATTTTGGAGCGACCGGTAAAGGGTTCGGATGTTTCCAAAAACCGTGCTGACGTCCTCGTTAAAAACGGGCATTACCACGGCGGTCGACGCCAAGGGCGTATGGTCATCCAAAGTATTCGTAATCTTAAGGGGCTCATGTCCCTCGGCCAGGACCAGAAAGCCGACGAAAGCCTGAGTAAACCCAAAAGAGAGGGTTGTAAAAAGCACGCTGAAAACGGCAAGCTCGAGGACTTTGATCGGGCTCCAACCGGTGCTGCCCAGAATATCGGAAAAAAGCCAAAGACCGATCGCAGCCACTCCTAGCGTCACTAGAGTGACTCCCCAACGTCGCTGGCGAACTTTTCGCTTAAACACTTCACCTAGCCGAGTTGACCCGACCAGCTCAACGAGCCTAACAGATCGACCTGGACCGCTCATTTCCTTACGCCGCTCACAGTTTTGAGACCCCCCAGTTAATTCCTGAACCCTCTCTTTTGTTTCGGTTCTACAGACTCATGTAGATTAGGAGACCAACCAAGCAGAGTCCCAGTAACCATGCAAGAATTCGATTGGAACCGAAGAGAGAAAACTTTCCGGCCACGGCTGCCAACCTTTCACCCGCCGTATGCAGGACAAACGGCCGAGGGATAATGGCCGCCTGCTGGAGACGAGGCACCGCTTCAAGCCGTACCTCCCGTAGCGCTTCCAAAACGTCATTGGAAAGCCGATTCCGCGGAGAAAGTACGCTGTTTTGAGTCGGTTGCATCAAGTAGAGACGCACCCGTTCCTCAACAGATCTGCGATCGGCCGGCACCTTAGGCGAAATAAGGTCGCCGAGCGTCGTATCCAGAGCTTTTTGGGCTTCGTCAAAGGCTAACTCCGTCGCGGAAATAGAGGGTTCCTTTCGTTTCCGGGCGATTGCTCGCTCGAAGCTAGTTAGAAGCAATAACTCCCGCTCCAAGTCGGCGGGAACCCGTAACGCATCTAAATAGTCATTGGTCCGCTCCCAAGCTTGTTTCCACTCCGGCGAGGAGCTAATGCTTGCCCGCAAAAGGCCTAAGTATTCAGGAGATATTGCCATTTCTCTGAGCAGAAGTTATCGCGCCGTAAAATTACGCAACTAATATCCATCGACGTCGGGCTGGGATTAGGATTGAAGATCGTGAAACTAACCAACCAGCCCCGGTCCGTTGGCGTAAATTGCACATCCTTTACCTGGCCATTCTGATTTACCACAACATGGGGGCGTAGCTCGGCAACCGGGATCGTTTCTTGTTTTTCCGGCTTGCCAAATTCGACGGTGAACCGGGTTTCCTTCGATTGAGGACTAGGGCGAACCGTGGTCGATAAAACGCGAAACTGGTCGAGATCAGGCTCTAAGCTGCTCCAGACAAGGCGGTAAGCAAATTCGAGACGACCGCCAGGATCGGGCGGGTTCGGTACTTCCCAGGCAGCCACCATGTTGTCCGTGTACTCGTCGCTTGAGGGTATCTGCAGTAGCCGCACGTAGCCGGAATCGAACCCGCTTTGGGGGATCACTTGAAGACTTGGTCTCCGTTGGTATTCCGACTCCCGGTCGAGGTAGTGGCTAACATCACGGTCCCGTTGCAACAACGCATAAGACGTCACATCCGAGAACCTGCGGAGTTCGGCCGATTTCGGGTTATCTAGCGGCGCCCAAAGTTTCTCTCCCGAGGTCGTGGTCATGAGCAGCCCGTCCGAATCGTGGACTTGCGGCCTAAACTCCCGACGCATGAATTGAGTGCCGTTCATCGAAAACTGAGTTCTATTTTTTTCCTGATAGTCGGGTCTCAGGGTGGGTTTATTCACGGTGTTTTCCCCAAAATAAAACATGCTGGTCATCGGTGCGAGAGTTAGCACCTCCGGTTTCTTTCGTATAAAGAGGGTTGCCCGGATGTCCATCATCGTGACGTCTCCGTATCGCACCGTAAATTCGTAACCGGCGGTCACGCTTGGGCCATCGAGCAAAGCGTAAAACTGTAAGCTGGTATCGCCGGGTTGAGGCCGGCGCATCCAAAATTCTCGAAAATCAGGGAACTCTTCCGGGCTGGCACCCCCGCTATTCACTGCGATGCCGCGAGCAGACAATCCCCAATGCATGCCGCGACCAATCGCCCGGAAATAGCTAGCGCCCAGAAACGAGAGGAACTCATCCTGAGCACCTGCTCTGGCCGAGGGTGCAAAGACCTTGAACCCGGCAAAGTCTTCATGTCCGCTGAAGATTAACGGTCTGTCGTAGTGAAAGTAAGCAGGAGAAAACGGAATATCCCGAATCCTGTCCGGCTCGATTGCGTGCATCACGACTCGGCGTTTCAAATAAGAGCCGGGATGAAGAAAGCCGAGGCGATAGGGTAACCCGGGCCAAACTGTATGCTCGGTCAGAAATCGGATCCGAAAAAACAGATCGTAATCCAGTTTCTGCAGGTCTTCGGATAGTTCCTGTACTTGGGGTGTAAATGGCTGTTTAGAGAGCTCCTCGGCTCGGTTGACGACATCTTGATAGTTGAAGATCGGCGATTCATCAGCAAGGCCGGAGCCGGCCAGGACAAGGGAAAGGCTCAAAATCGTCCAAATCTTCATAACGCCAGGACGATGGCAGCGATTGTCGACGGTCGTCAAATGGGAAGAGTATGTTGGGGATAAGGGGATGCACTGGGAGGTGGGATGGATGGGGCCTATGGGATACCTCGTGCTCGTGCTCGAACGGTTGGGGTTATCGATGAGCATTTTTCTCTGTGAAGCCGGTTTAGTGATCATTCGGAAGCGCGGGCAAACATACTGTCGAGAACGAGGACGACGACGAGAACGAGGACGATTGGCAGCTGCGCTGCTAGCTCCAGCGACGGACCAGACCGACCATGACCCCTTGAATGATCAGTTCCTGGGCAGGGATTAAGTCTGGGTAAAGGGGGTTCTCAGCCTTTAGATAAGGGCGGCCCTTCTTTACGGTATAACGTTTTAGAGACACCTCGCCGTCGATTAATGCGGCTACGATCTCGTGATCTCGAGCCGGCCTTCTTACCAGGATGACGGTATCGCCGTCGGCAATTTGGGCTCCGACCATCGAATCTCCGGTAACCCGCAAAGCGAAGACGTCTGATGATCCGTCGATCCCGAAGAAGCGGGAATCGACCCCCAGATCGTTTCCTCGTTGTTGCTCCCCATCAACGGACATACCGGCAGGAATAGTTCCTAGAAGAGGAATCGCCCTGAAATCTGCGCCCAGCTTGGCCGCAGGATCGGTCAGCGCTCGCGCTTTTCCGGGGGTTCGCTGGATTGCACCCTTGCGTTCCAAGGCCCGCAGATGGTTCATCGCCGCTGTCTGACTGCGAAAGCCGAATTGTGACTGTATTTCACGGCTGGTGGGCGGGAACCCGGTTTTGCGATGATGTTTGCGAATAAAATCGAGGACCTTTTGCTGACGGCCGGTCAAGGGTTCCATGTTCAAGGGAACACGTTACATCCGAGGACGCGGTTGGGCAAGGGAAACGGAGTGGTGGAGTGGTGGAGTGGTGGAGTGGTGGAGTGGTGGAGTGGTGGAGTGGTGGAGTGGTGGAGTGGTGGAGTGGTGGAGTGGTGGAGTGGTGGAGTGGTGGAGTGGTGGAG
>Ga0073928_10001871_pt1 | contig 38701 bp, 34 predicted proteins | sample PaiPotPPA55metaG_FD_76969 | JGI IMG/M metagenome (GOLD analysis project Ga0073928, IMG submission 76969) | Iron sulfur acid spring bacterial and archeal communities from Banff, Canada, to study Microbial Dark Matter (Phase II) - Paint Pots PPA... ... | reverse complement strand
TCTGCTTGCGACGCGAGCGAAGCAAATTTCCTACCTCTTACACGAAAAGCCGGCAATCCCGCGTGAGGGTACTCTTCCACGCCTTCCAGGCTCAGGGCAATCCTGCGAAAATCTGCAGCGGTCATGTGGTGACTCCCATTCGTCAGAGAGAGTATCGTATCTCACCATTAGCGGATGGCATGTGTCTCTAGCGCTCGGGGGCGGATCACGGGCAACCTGAAAAGCTGCTACCGAGTAGCCGGGCGGACTTGCGGCCGCCCGGCCCTCTCAGAACTGGGCGTGAAGGTTTCCCTTCACCCAGCTCAAGTCCTTCGAACGCCTCTTTAGAGGAGACGCGGTTTCGAAACGAGAAGACGCTGACGATGAACCCGGTCATGGCACTGGGGATGAAGTAAAACGCAGTTCGTGGCACCAGTGGAACCGCCCTGCACACGGGGGGACGCAGTAAGGAGAGCCAAACGAGGCTACGAATTTCTATGTGCTTGCCATCCGCCTTATACTGTACTAGGGTATATTATAATGGGGAGGACGGAACGAATGGCCCACACAACAAAAGACAAAGCGAAACTCTTGAGTCGCGTTCGGCGGATTCGGGGACAGGTGGAAGCGATCGAACGGGCGCTCGACGGTGAGCACGAATGTTCCAGCGTGCTTCAGCTCATGGCCGCCTGTCGTGGCGCCTTGAACGGCCTGATGGCGGAAGTGCTGGAGGGTCATATCCGATTCCACGTCCTCGATCCGAAATCTGGCAAGAACGCTCCCCAGGTGGAAGCGGCCGAAGAACTCATCGACGTAGTGCGGACCTACCTAAAGTAGTCGCGCAAACGCGCAGAATTTTGCAGAAATGGTGACTCCGTCATGACTCAAGCGGAATGGAAACAAGCCGAAGCTGTAAGGAACGCCGACGAAGCCGAAAAGCTCCCGTTAGATCACGCCGACCATGAAGACGGTCGCGAGCACGAGCATGCGCTGAATTGGCGGGAGATCAACCGCGTTCTGTTCGTGGCTGCGGCGGCAGCGGCCATTTGGTTTCTAGGTGGCGCACGGAATCCCTATGTAACCGGTATCGGCGTAATCTGTGCGATCGTTGGTGGCTTCCCGATATTCCATGAAGCCTACGAGAACATCGTTCAGCGCCGCATGACGATGGAGCTTTCCATGGCACGATTTTGCACGATAGCCCGGCTGTGAAGATTGCCCAGTTGGGAATCACGCGCGCGGACCCACAGCTCGCCCGCGCCCATCACGAAAATGTGCCTGATCTGTCGCTTCGCGCGGGTTACCTCAACAACCGCGAGCAGCTTGGAAGCGTGCCACCGAAAGCGGCTGGCTCAGAAGGTTTTGCGGAAGTCGGGGTGAACCTGCGTCTCTTCAATCGCAATCAAGGCAACATCGAAACTGCCAAGGCGGACCAAGAGCGTGCCAATTTCGAGCTGCAACGCGTAGCGCTCGTGTTGCGCCAGCTTGCCGCTCCCATCCTGCAGAGTTACACCAGTTCCCGTGCGATTGCCGATCGTTACAAAACCAGGACCCTGCCCAAGGCGCGAAAGGCTTATGAACTCTACGTGAACAAATACCACGAAGGAGCCGCAGCGTATCCGCACGTGCTAATCGCGCAAAGAACACTCTTTCAGCTCGAAGCGAATTACATCGGCACGCTGGAAAACGTGTGGATCAATGCAGCTACGCTGCAGGGCCTGCTTCTGACCGATGGGCTTGACCTGCCGGCTGCCCCGGGCGAGCTTGACCGGCCCGTGCGGGAAATCAACATGCCCGCCACCGAGAATCCGGGTGGGCGCCAGTGAAAGCCTGGAAGATCACCGGGCGTTCTGCTCATGGGAGCGATGGCCACGGTGATCGTCTCCGCATGGCACGAAGTCCGTCGCGGCTTCAGCACTTCTCGGATCCTTTTCACGATACGCCGCCTACACACGAAGTGGTCGCGGGCTGTGCGGTCAGTTTCGGAGTAGCCGACCATTCACCCAGAATCCCGTTTTTCACTTCCCACAACCCCGTTTGTTTTCTGCAGAGTTGCCGACCATACACTCGGAATGTCCTCGGCGCTATCGGGTAGCGCATTTATCAGCAGCAGAACCAATTGCGATTCATCGCGTGACCGGCTAACGGCAAAACTGTTCCATTTTGAGCGCTTTCCGCGATGATGCTGGCTGGATTCCTGACCAGGCCGAGTTTTTCTCAATACAATCTTGCAGGCTCCGCGCAGCCGAGGTCCGGCCCCTCAGTGGACGACAGTTTCTGTTAGGCCGGCCTGTAGTAAATGAGCAAATTGGGCGGCGGCCAAGGGCCTGCTGAAGAGGTAGCCTTGTCCTTCTGCACAGTGCTGGGCCTGGAGGAATGCGAGCTGTTCCTGCGTTTCGATGCCCTCGGCAATCACCCGCTGCTTGAGGTTCTTGCCCATATCAATTATGGAGCTCACGATTGCTGAATCATAGGGATCGCCGGTGATCCGCTGGACGAAAGACTTGTCAATTTTCAAGACATCAATGGGAAACTCCTGAAGATAGCTCAGGCTGGAATAGCCAGTGCCGAAGTCATCCACGGCAAGGTGCACGCCGATCGTTTTGAGCTCTCGAAGCACCGCGGCCGAGGATTCGACATCCTCCATCAGGACGCCTTCGGTGAGCTCGAGGTCCAGATACCGCGCTTCCAAGCCGGTTTCCGAGAGTATCGTCCGAACGCCTTTGACAAAATCCTTATCGCGGAACTCTACCGCGGAAACATTGACGGAAACCCGCTTGAACGGCAGACCTGCGTCTTGCCATTCGCGCGCCTGCCTGCACGTTTCGCGCAGCACCCAACGGCCGATCTGGATAATCAGGCCACAATCTTCAGCGATGGGCACGAACTCGGAGGGAGGGACGAGTCTTCGATCCGTCCGTTGCCAGCGTATCAAGGCCTCTACTCCGGTGATCTCACCCGTGATGAGATCTACCTTCGGCTGATAATGCAACAAGAACTCTTGTCGCTCGAGAGCGCAGCGCAAGCTGCCTTCAAGAGATTGCCGCTCCACGACCTTTAGATTCATTGCCGGCTTGAAGAACTGGAAATTGTTGCGCCCGCTTTCCTTGGCGTGGTACATCGCCATGTCCGCATTCTTGATTAGCGTCTCGGCATCCGCACCGTCTTCTGGGTACACGCTGATACCGATGCTGCCATCTATTCGCAGATCTTGGCCTCCGATAGAGTGGGGTGCGGTGAGCGAAAGAAGTATTTTTTTTGCGCTCCTGGCCGCATCTTCCGGATAAGCGATCTCCGAGAGCAGGATCACGAACTCATCTCCTCCCTGTCGGCTGACCGTGTCGGAGGCGCGCACGCTAGTCAGCAATCGTCTTGAAATGGACTGAAGAAGCTCGTCCCCGATGGCATGTCCCAGCGAATCGTTAATGTATTTGAAATGATCCAAATCCAGAAAGATCACGGCAATCGGTCGGTCCTTGCGGCGAGCCAGGGCAATCGACTGAGTTATACGGTCATTGAGCAGCAGGCGATTGGGCAGATTCGTAACCACATCATGCTGCGCGGAGTGCGTCATTTTGTCCGACATGGCCCGCGCCGCGCTCACATCGTGGAAAACAATCACCGCTCCGGTGATGCGGCCTGCCCGGTCGTGGATCGGCGCGGCGGAATCCTCAACCGCGGATTCAAATCCGTCCCGGCGGATAAGGACGCAATTCACAGTCAGTCCCACCGTTCTATTTTGTTCCACGGCCATTTCCATTGGATCCCGAGCAGTTTTGCGTGTGGAGCCGTCAATGATTCGGAAGACTTCGGCGAGGGGTTTGCCAATGGCTTCGTCGCGGCACCAACCGGTCATGGCCTCTGCAACCAGGTTGAGATAGGTGATATTGCCGGAAATGTCGGTACACAGAACGGCGTCACCAATCGAGTTGAGCGTGACGACGGCCCGTTCTTTTTCTACATACAATGCATCCTCGACAGCCTCGCGTTCGATGGCGTTGCGCAGCGCGCGCGGCAGAGAATAACTATCGAGGTGACCCGCCAGGAGATAATCCTGTGCACCGCGCCCTACAGCCTCTTTCGCGAGGGCTTCGTTACCGTTGCCGAGGACCAAAATCGGCACGTCGGGCGCAGCGGCAAACAGCTTGTCGAACGTCTCGATACCGTGACTGTCGGGCAGGGATAACTCGAGCAACACAGCATCAATTCCTCCTTTGCTCAGGCGCTCAAGACCCTCGGAAAGTTGACCAACCCATTCCACCTCAAACGAGCCGCCGCCTGCCGCGGCGAGCGCCGCGCGAATTTTATCGGCGGCGGCCGGATCGCTTTCCATCAGCAGTATTGTTGGGGGCAGAATAGGTGTGGTCATCGTGCCTTTCATCAAGCCTCAGAGCCAGTTTTCTGCGCGAAACAAAACCGTCCGGACATCGTGGTGTTTCACTCGCAAAAAAGACTATCTCTGGCGATGATTTATTGCTGTCCGTAACAGCACACTGAGTACTGCCGTAGTACCTAAGACGGCACATCTTCCGAGTGTCCCAATCTGAGAAAGCGACGAGGCGGAGAGTTCGACAAAAGAATGCGGTCACGAAATGCTTAAATCGACAGGTCGCAGCCGAGAATAGGATCTCGACGCCCCTTAGACGGCTGACCTCGCAGTGATTTCTCCGCGCTGCGGAGGTCAACGGACTATATGGGTTGGGTTTGTTACCGCCTGGTTGCCGATTGCGGCGTCTTTTTTCGAATAGCGCGGCGGCGCACTCGGGAGTAACCAGCCTGTCCTGTCACGAAAGATACGATACTTGGGCGTGTTCCTACCAAGCGGGCACTGGGAAGTAATTCACATAGACGGTCAGCGGGTTAGTCGTAGAAATATTCCCGGCCGGCACGAGATCGCAGTCAAAACCTTCCTCGCTGGCCATTCCCTTCACAGCGGCCTAAACACTCCGCCTACGGCGTCGCAGGCCTTCGTTCCGGGAATGGCCGGCGAGACTCACCATGCTTTAATGACTCAATCGTCAGCGAGCGAATCAGCGCGAAACCCTATTCCACTTAACATAATCCAATGGGTAAGGGCGGAACCGGGAAAGCAGAAGCCGCGAAGCTGCCGGACGCAAGAATTAGCCTGAAGCAGCGCCCAGGAAAATGAGTGGCAGAGAAAGGAACAGCTTACTGGACTCGATCAAAATCGCGTGGGGACCGAGCAGGCTAGGCAGCGGAAAAGAAAGTTCGGAGTAACCGTCCATTTCGGCGTGTGGCGGAATGATCGCGTGGACTTGTGACCCCGAGTTGCAAATCGCCCCGTAGATCGCGGCGACCCGCCGCTAGAAATTCGGTCCGCTGCTCACGGGCAGTACGGGTTGCGCGGTGTGGTAAGATCAGCGCAGCGCAAAGGGCGCATCCGGTCCGCGGAAAGGACAGAAGTCCACCTGATTTAGGCAAATTCGTTGTGCGAACTTACTTTCGCCCTTTAATGCGGACCTCGGGCATACGAAAGGAAGTTCGTCATGCCGGTAAAGCGCCTGCCATCGAATCCGAATCTAGACCATCTCAAGTATCAAGCAAAGGACTTGCTCAGGGAGCATGCTTTACGCAGTCAAGGAGTAGCGCAGCGCATCAGAGAATTTCATCCACGGTTCACTCGAGCGACGGATGCTGATATTTTCGACGCCCAGCTAAAACTGAACGACGCCCAGCTCACAATCTCGCGCGAATATGGATTTCCGAGTTGGGAGCGACTGAAAAGGCATATCGAAAAGCCGACACTCTCCGATCAACTAAATTTGCCGCACCACGAGCGAATTGAAGATGCCACATTTCGTCGCGCCGTAGATCTTCTCGATGCAGGCCACGTAGCGGGTTTGCGTTCCTATCTAGAGCAACATCCGAATCTCGTGCATCAGAGCGTCGTTTTCGAAGGCGGGAACTATTTTCATAATCCAACCTTGGTCGAATTTATAGCCGAGAATCCGATTCGGCATGGCACTCTGCCCAAGAACATCGTTGAGGTCGCGAAGGTCATTCTCGATGCCGGCCCGAGCCAAGCAACGCTGAACGAAACTCTGATGCTTGTCGCGACCGGAAGTGTGCCGCGTGAGTGTCACCTGCAACTCCGCTTAATCGATCTCCTTTGCGACCACGGAGCAGATCCAAACAGCGCGATCCATGCGACAGCGTTGCACGGCGAGTTTGAAGCGGTGAATGCCTTGATTAGGCGAGGCGCGCGGGTCGATTTGCCTGTGGCAGCGGCTTTGGGCCGCGTCGATGATTCCTGCCGGTTGCTACCCGGTGCCAGGCGCCAGGACCGCCATTTGGCACTCACTCTAGCAGCCAATTCTGGTCATGCCGAGATCGTCCGATTGTTGCTTGACGCGGGCGAAGACCCAAACCGATACAACCCAATAGGAGGCCATTCCCACACTACTCCGCTGCACCAAGCTGCCGGAAGAGGCCATGCTGAAGTAGTCCGCCTTCTTGTTGAACGGGGTGCAAGATTGGATTTGCAGGATATCCTCTGGCAGGCGACACCCGCTGACTGGGCACGATACGGAGGCAAGACGGAGATCGAAGCATATCTGCGTGCGCAACACGGGCAACGAGGATGACTGCAGGGATTATTAGACGTGTGAAGCTTGATCCTCGCCGAGTCGAGAAACGACGAGGTCGATTCCTGACCTTGAGTTGTCTTTTAGTCTCACAGATTACTCTGCGCGGATTACAATTCGACTCGCTCCTCACGTTTCCGGCTGGAGATTGGACATTACCATGACCATGGATATCCGAGGAATGACGCCACTGCTTCAAGTGTTCGACATGGCGAGATCCCTCAAGTTCTATTGCGACGTCCTGGAGTTCGAGATCGTGCAAACGGACAGGAACACGATTGCGCCAAACTACAACTGGGTCTGGCTTAGGTTGAATAATGTAGATCTTATGCTGAATACGGCTTACGAGTACGATAATCGGCCGTCGGCTGCCGACCCACGCCGCACCGCTACGCACGGCGACACCGGGCTTTTCTTCGGAAGTCCCGACGTTGATGCTGTCTACACGCACTTGCGTGCCAAGGGAATCGACGTGAAAGAGCCCAAAATTGCGCCATACGGCATGAAGCAGCTCTTCCTGCTTGATCCCGATGGTTTCGGTCTCTGCTTTCAGTGGAAGGCCAACGATTGAAACTGGCCTTTTTTTGGTAAGATCGTTTTCGCGTAAAGGACGCATCCAGTTCGCGGACAGGGTAGAAGCCCACCTTTAGTTAGCAAATTTTGGCGAACCTTCTTTCAGCCCGACATGCGAACGACGGGCGGCTTCGATGAAAGGAGGTCGCTGTGTCGACCGATTCCGCACAAGTACCCCGTTCGCTTCCCGATCATCCCAACCTCCGCCATCTGAAAGACCAAGCTAAGGATCTGGTCAAGGCTGGCAAAGCACAGTCACTTACGGAAGCTCAGTTTAAGATCGCCGGTCTGTATGGGTTTGCGAGCTGGCCCAAGCTAAAGTCCCACGTAGATTCACTCGAAGAGATCGGACAACTCAAGCAGGCAATCGACAGCAATGACCTGAAGCGCGTCAAAGCGCTGATGATAGCCAACCCGGGGCTGCACCGTGCTCCGCTTGGCTACAACAAAAACGGACCACTGACTTGGGTCGCCGAATGCCGCGTGCCCTGTGCGGCACCCGCTCCAGAAAGACTGGCCATCGCGGCGTGGATGATGGACAACGGGTCAGACGTGCATCAAGGTGGGGATGGACCGCTGATGCGAGCTGCCCTTTTTGGCCATCGCATTCCGATGATGGAGGTGCTCGTCTCTCGTGGCGCTAACGTCGATGCTCTGTGGAACGGCTATTACCCCATCATCTTCGCGCCGTGTGAGACAGTTGAGCCCGCCGCCCTTCAGTGGCTGCTCGATCATGGCGCCAACCCGAACTGCGCGGATCCCCAACGCCAATATCCAGGCACGGCTTTGGACTTTGTGATCGGAACGTATGGGCGTTCCAAGCAACTCGGCACCTGCATCGACATCCTTGGCAGCGCAGGCGGAGTCACGAAGTACAATATTCCGCCCGCTCTGAACTTGCTTCGCGGCCGGCTCGATCTTCTGGCCGAGAACTTGGACGCCGAACCCGGACTGTTGCGCCGACGTTTCGCCGAACTTGATTTTGGCAGCACCGGCGCGCGCCGCCTCAAACTTCGTGGGGCGACCTTGCTCCACGTGGCCGCGGAGTATGGGAATGTCGATGCCGCTAAACTGCTGCTTGATCGTGGAGCGGATGTGAATGCTCGCGCGACGATCGACCAATTCGGCATTGGTGGCCAGACGCCGATCTTCCATGCCGTTACGCAGTTTGCCGACTGGGGCTTGCCTGTGGCCAAGGTGCTCATAGATCGCGGAGCAGACTTAACGGTTCGTGCGAAGCTTCCGGGCCACTATGAGCGACCAGACGAGTTCGTCGAGTGCACGCCCTTGGGATATGCCCTGCTGTTCCCCGGTGCGGACGACCACTCGCCAACTCGGGTTGTTTCAGCAGAGAGCCAGTGTGTGAGTTTATTGCGCGAGCGAGGGGCCGCCGAATAAGGCCAACCAAATAGGCTCTCAACGAGTCATGGCCACTCCCTCCGCTACGACCTAACGCTCCGCCTACCGCGTCCCAGGCCTTCGTTCCGGGAATGGCCAGCGAGACTCACCATGCTTTAATGACTCAAGCGTCAGGGAGCGAATCAGCGCGAAAACCTATTCCACTTAACATATAAGGACATTTTGTTTTACCTTTCTTTCTGCCCCGTTTTCTTTGGGGCACGAGAGAGGGCCAGGGGGCGTGGAGTCGCAGGCTAGCGTCTGCCTTTTGGGAGGGACCCGTGCTCGCTGGTGAGGAGCCATGAAAGCAGAAGAGGCGTAGGCCGGAGCGGAGAGGAATTACCCGAGCGGTGAGCCCAAAGAAAATCGGGAAAAGAAAGAGACGAATGTCCAGGCTCAGCAACGGACGAATTGGTAATGCGAATTCATGCTTAGACCCAGAACAACAGGTAATGTATCGGTCGGGCCGATCGATGCGACCGGGTCGTCTCCCAGAAACGGCGTTGACGTTCCCGTTCAGAGTGGCAGGATTCTTAGAATCGGTAAAAGGCATTCGTAACTCGGGCATAGGACCGTCGCTCCAGTTGTTTTGTTTAGGTTTTTCTTAGTCCCGGCGGCCGGGCTGGCACCGGGGCCGAACCGCAGGAGGTCCAAATGAGTCCGTCTTCTCAATCACTGCCCAAAGAATTCAAGAGGGTGGGCATTCAAACCAATCGGGGGTTGCCGAGACCCACAGGCAGGTATCAGAACTTCCTCACTAACAAGCTGCATCTAGTTTCACTTATCGTTGCCGCTTTACTGTGCCCAACAGCACACACTGCAGTACAGGAACAGGAGGTCGTACACCTCGGTGTGGCCCAAGGGCAAGGCATCGCGGTCGATGGCGAGTTGGGCTCAGGAGAATGGGACGACGCTGGCGTCGTAACCATCGAAGTCACACCGCATTGGAATGTACCCATACGGTATAAATATGATCGGGAGAATCTGTATTTCGCATTCAGCGGCTTGAGGCGAGGCACCGAAATCCTCTATCCCGAGGTCCTGATCGACTCGCGTAGCCAGCGGAATGAATCCTGGTCGCCGGGCGTCTGGTGGTTTCACGCTTCCAACAACCTATGTGAAGCGGATGGTGCGCACGATGTTTACACGCTGAATGGTGTGTTTCAGTGCTCGCATACGAAGCCCGGGTGGAGCGCCAACATCCCGCCGTCGGACAATGGAGTTGTCGAGTTCCGGATTTCACTCTCAAAGTTCAGCTTGAGTCCAGACGTCGGAACGAAGATCCGTCTTGCGTTTGATGTCACCAATGCTACCGGGAATGATCAGCAGAAGTGGAGCTTCTGGCCGCCAAATGCAAAACTCGGAGTCCCCAGCACGTGGGCGGAAGCGGTACTCACCCGCTCCAATGCGCGCGTGCCTTCAGACCCACCCCGAGACAACCCCTGCCATGAACGGGATCAGCTGACTGCCGAACAATTTGTCTCATTGATGCAGACGATAGCAGATGCGTGGAACAGCGGCGATGCGATCAAAGCTGCGTCTTGCTTTGTTGAGGACGCGATTTACTCCGCGCCTCCTTCGAGCGGTCACCATGGAAGGCAAAAATTATATGACTATTTCGGCGGCAAACAAGGCCGACCGTTGCCGATGCGCATGACCTGGCACCATCTGATTTTCGATCCGTCAAAGCAGATTGGGTTCGGTGAGTACACTTTTCGGTATCGTATTCAGACGCATGGAATAGTAATTGTAAAAATCGATCGCGGGCTCATCAGGAATTGGAGAGAGTACGAGGTTCAGTCCGGCCAGAATTGGGAGGATTTCATTGGCGCGAACTCTTTCTAGGTCCGAACGCAGTCAGCGCTTGTTCGTGTCCGCCTTCGGTTGCCTCAGAAGTTGTTTGAGATGTGAAAGAATTGCATCGCGCGCAGCAGCATAATCGCTCGGTGCAAGGGAGGTCATTCCATTTTTCAATCGCTGGGCGAGCTTCGAGAAAACAAGTGACGGTCGAAAGTGTTCCGTACGTAATGCCGGTGGATTTCCTCGCGGCGGAGACTGTGCACGAAGTGTGCACGAATCATATGTCTTCATTACATTGGGGTTAGCGTTGAGCAAAAAGCAGATTCCCCAAATTGTTGAAAACATTGAAAACCAAAATAGTGCACCGAGCTATCGGACAGGACTCCGGTTCTTCGCAAGCAGATGCTCGGTCGAGGTCAAGAGGCTGACAAAAGGTAAAGTGCAACCGTGTCGGGCGGAGGTACCACAGGCCATTGGATGTGGTAGCAGAGTGCGACTCAGTGTAGACCGAAGCGATCAAGAACGGCGTGCTGACACTGATTCCCCATCCCCATTCGACATATCCTATTTATGCTGCCATTGCGTTTATCCTGATCATCTCGGGTTATCGCCGTTGGTCGCGGTAGGCCTGAAGGCTGGTGCGGCCATCTGGAAGCTTCCACCGGCGGGCGACGATGATCATCCAGATAAAGTTCAGTCCGGCAGCCACCCAGGCGGCAGCGAACACGGGCACGAAATACCGGCTGTGCAAGTCTATGCAGACGATGGGCATAAGGAGGATGACAACTTCCAGCGCGCCGAAGCCCAGCGCGAACGCGGCCTTCGACCAACTCCAGAGGCCGACGCGCTCTTCATTGCGGATCCCGGCGAAGATGAAGTACGCCTGCAAAATAATAAAAAATGGCCACCACATAGCCGGGGCTCCCTCCAGAACTTCGATCAGTCGGCTTTGCCAGCCCTGGTGGCGGCGAGCGCGGTCGCCGCGGACACACGGCGGTACCACCGAAATCCAAAGATCAAAAAGAGTATCAAGTTCATTCCCACCAACACCATCGCAGCGATAAACAGCGGCTTGTACTGAGGATGCTTGTCGTAGAGCAACACGGCAGGCAGACCGATGGCATACTCCAGTACGGCGAAGCCGAGGACAGCAAGTATAACGCGCCCGGTCAACTGGCCTTTGCGGGCCCCGTCCCGGAGAACCACAACGTCCCATGCGATTTTAACGAGTTCGAGCATCGTGGCTTGATCTCCGGACCGGGTAGGTTAGTAGGGCTTGCCGTTGCCGTGGGTCTTCGTGTCTTCGCTCCAGTTGCCGTAGAGCACGCCGTTGGGGTTCGCGTTGTCGCTTGTCTGGTACCACTGGTTCTGGCCATTGGACCAGGTGTGCGAGTAGGCGCTGGAGACCTTGACGGTGCCGCCAGAGCCGGTGACGGTCTGCTGGTCGAGCGCGTAGTCGACCCAGTCGGAGGCAGCGGTGGTGCCGGAGTTCATGGCAGCAATGGCGCCGTTCTGGGAACTACGGAAGGCGGATTCTTGCTGCGCCATGAAAGTTTCATGGTTACGCTGCGAGGTGGCCATGAAGTCGTCGGACTGCTTTTTGAGCATGGCGGCGCCGTCCTGCTCCTGCCGCGTGAGAGCGGCTAACCTGTCGCTATTTCTCTGCTTATTCGTCTGCAGGACTCGCTGCAACCAGGCGTCCTCGTGCGGGGTGCGGACCAGGTCGTGCGCGTCGACGAGGGCGATCAAGGCGTCGAGCTTGCCCTCGGGGGCACGCAGCACGTCCACATGCGCCGAGCAGCCGCCTCCGGCCCCGAGGCCGGTTCGATCGCTGACGCGGCACTCGACATAGACGCGCAGGCGCTGCTCAATGACAAACGAGCCGTTGCGGGTTTCCACACGGACGGCGGCAGCGTCGGCTGAGCCATGGATGTCGGGGGCGATTCGGCTCATGTTTTGCGCGACGCGCTCCACACGTTGTTGGTACGAGGGCGCTATCGGCATGGGCCCGACGACGTGCATGCCGCTGGTGGCGACCATCTCCTCGTAATGCGCCAGGAATTCCCCGGCAGTGATGGTGCGGCCGAAATCCATGCAGCCTTTGGGATGGAAGTTGGGCGTGTTGGGATGGAAGGTCCAGTCGAAGGTCGGCATCAAGCGGATCTCGGAGAGACCGTCGGGCGAATAGGCGCGGAAGACCGGAAAGGAAATCTGGCTGCACTCCGGGCCGGGCAGCACCGTACCCTGGAACTTCCATCCCGCCGGGATAGTGATGGTGAAGGCCTTGACACCGTAGGCCGGGTCGATGATGGAGGCGGTGGTGAGATCTTGCGCCTCGGCGAGGTGAGCAAGAGGAAATAGCAGGACGGCGATAAGCAGCAGAATTTGACGGCGGATGGATGGCATGGAGCCTTGCAACGGTAGAGATCAGATGTTTTTATGTGGTTGCATCAATACCATATCAGAGATTCGCGGCTGACAGCGAAGATTTCCCCCTGGGAATGAATATCCGCTTCCTTGTTTTCCTCCGTGCGGCGACGAAAGACGGGGGCAAGCAGCATGATTCCTTTTTCGCCGTTCTTGACGTAACATCCCAACGTTTTCTGGATGCGATATCTCGCCACGCGCGATAAGCATGACCTGGAAAAAACTCTGGCAGTTCCGCGAAGCATGGAATCTATTTTCATAAGCTCGTGAAATGCCTCAACTGATGCTGGTCGGAAACTGCTGCTCGTACTCGCGCAAAGGTGGCGACGGCACGCCCGCGTCGGACGCCAAAGGCGGCATAGGGAAAACGGGCCGCGCTGGTGGGACGGCCCGCTCGAATGCAAAATTCCCCTTGACAATCCCTGGCTGAAAGATATATGTCCAGTTGTCTAGACAACTGGACATATGCTGGACGCCTCCACCCTCGATCGCAACAGCCCACTTCCGCTCTATTACCAGATCCAGCAGCTCCTTCTCGGCACCATCCGCTCCGGCGCCCTCAAGGCCGGCCAGCCTCTTCCCTCCGAGCAGGAAATTGCTGCCAAATTCCGCATCAGCCGCATGACCGCTCGCCAGGCCCTGAAATCCTTGGGGGACATGGGAGTCGCCTATAGCCAGCGCGGCAAAGGCACATTCGTCTCTCCTTTCAAACTCGAAAAGGCCTTTCGTCAAGTCTTATCGTTCACCGAGGAAACCCGCGCTGTGGGCTCCCGCCCGAGTTCCAAGGTTTTGTCCTTCGAGTCTTTTATCCCCAATGCCGAAATCGCGGGCGCTTTGCGCCTCAAGCCCAAAGAAAAGGTTTTTCGTCTCAGCCGCGTCCGCTTGGCCGATTCCCTACCTATGGGTATTGAGTGCTCGCATTTGCCAGTCCGGCTTTACCCCGAGCTGGATCGCAAATTCGATCCTTCCACTTCGCTGTACAGCGCCCTCGATGAGTTTTACGGGATCTCTGTTCACATGACCGACGAAGTTGTAGAAGCGGGATTGCTGGATGCAAAACAGGCCCGGTTGCTACAGGCATCTCGCGGCGCTCCGGCTTTCGTTTTTACGCGCTCTTCTTATGTTCGAAGCGGTGAACCAGTCGAATACGTCAAGGCGGTCTATCGGGGCGATCGCTACAAGCTCGTAAATCGATTGATGCGGCAAGATCGAAATAATTCCAGGGGGTGAAATGATGTCCAAGAAACTGGTTGTTTTGGCTGGGTTGGTATTGCTCGCCGCCTTTGGCCGAACCATTGGTGCCCAGGTAGTCTCCGGCACGATTGTTGGATCGGTGAAGGACAGCAGCGGCGCAAGCGTGCCCGGAGCGACGATTACGGTGACGAGCACCGACAAGAATGTCGTGGTGCGCACTTTGAAAACGAATACGGAAGGAAACTACGCGGCGGAACTTCTGCCTGTCGGCCACTATACCGTCAAGGCCGAAGCTGCGAACTTCAAGAGTGCCGAGCAAACCGGAATCAATTTGCAGGTCAATGACCACCTCAGCGCAAACTTCTCGCTTCAGGTGGGCTCCACGACCGACACTGTTACCGTCGAAGCCGCGCTATTGCAAGTAGACCTGGAGAGCGCGCAGAGCCAGACTGTCATCAACGGCACCCAGATTCTCGAACTTGCTGTCAATACTCGGAATTATGAACAACTGGTTAGCCTGATGCCAGGCGTCTCAACCGGACTGGCGTCAGATCAGCTCTATGTCGGAGTGAGCAATCCAGTGGGCACCTCGAACCAGATCAATTTCTCTGTAAACGGGAGCCGGCCCACTCAGAATGCCTGGTCCCTGGACGGGTCCGACAACGTGGATCGCGGAGCCAATCTGACCCTGCTGGCATATCCCAGCATCGATTCGATCCAGGAATTTTCCGTGCAGCGCGGCCAATTCGGCGCAGAGTATGGACGCAGCTCAGCGGCCCAGATCAACGTGATCACCAAGTCGGGAACGAGCCAGTTCCACGGAGATGTCTACGAATTCTTCCGCAACGATGTGCTTGCGGCCAACAATTGGCTGAACAATCGCAATGGTATTAAGAGGCCACCGCTGCGCTATAACGACTTCGGCGGAACTCTCGGCGGGCCCATTTACAAGAATAAAACTTTCTTTTTCTTTTCCGAGGAGGCACGCCGCGTGCTCACCTACACGTCCTTCGATACCACTGTGCCGACCGCCGCTGAACGCCAGGGCATCTTTGCCACTCCGGTGTGCCTGGTTCCCTTGAATTCCTCCGGAGCATGCCCGGCAGGCCAGAAAAGCACGCAAGTCACAAATATTAATCCTGCGGCGCAAGCATATTTGAACGACATTATAAACAAGCTTCCCCTTCCCGCCGACCCTACGTGCAGCGCCGCTTGCGATGTCGCTAGCACCGGGCGCAATGTTTTCAATTTCCACCAAGAGATCATCAGGATCGATCACATCTTTTCTCCCCAATTCTCTGTGTTTGGACGATTTGAGAACGATACAATTCCCACCACCGAGCCGGGCGGTCTGTTCACTGGGAATCCGCTTCCCGGCGTTTCTACCACCAGCACGAATTCACCGGGGCGCGTCTGGACGATTCATGCGACCAATACCTTCTCGCCCACGGTGGTGAATGATGTTGGATTTAATTATTCCCACGGTGGCGTGCTGAGCACGCCGGCCGGGCTCGATGCGACGAAGAATTCTCCCGACGTCGTGTCCGCCGTTACGCTTCCATTTGCAAGCACACTGGGCCGCGTTCCCGACCTGAACTTCGGTTTCTTCGGCGGAGACAATCGAGGCGGAGCCATTAATGGCTTCGGGCCGTACCGCGACTTCAACGATAATTACAATATCTTCGACAACTTGAGCAAGACGGCCGGCAAACACACTCTGAAGTTCGGCTTCACGTTCAATCACTACCAAAAAGATGAAAACGCCGGCGACGGGAATCAGGGGACTTTTTCCTTCAACTCCCTGGATCCTTCCGGAAATAATACCGAATACCAGGAGTTCGCGAGCTTTCTTGAGGGCAACGTCGCCAGCTTCTCGCAGACTTCGCAGGATTTTCGCGCGGTTATCAAGCAAAACGAATGGGAGTTCTACGGGCAAGATACCTATCATCTGCGATCCAATCTCACGATCACAGCCGGCCTTCGTTACTCCTTGTTTCGGCAGCCTACCGATGCCAAAGGGCACCTAACCACGTTTGACCCGGGAGCCTACAATTCTGCGACCGCGCAACAAATCGATCCGTGCACCGGCGCGCTGGGCATACAGACAGGCACATGCGCCAACCCCAACGTCCTGCCGCCAACCGGCGATCCATTGGACGGCATCATCGTCGGCGGCAAGAATTCTCCGTTTGGAAGCGCTGTGGCCCGGCAGGATAACCGCGATTTCGGGCCACGTGTTGGTTTCGCATGGGACCCGTTCAAGACCGGCAAAACCTCCGTTCGAGGAGGTTATGGACTTTATTACGATTCGCCCGCCGTCAGTTGGTATGAACAAGCGGTGTTCGGTAATCCTCCTTTCGTTACTTCCGATAATCTCTTTAACACATCGTTGGACAGTCCAGCCGGAGCGAACGCGCCGAATTTTTCCCCGTTGGTGCTCCACGGAGTAAACCCTGCGTGGCACACTCCGTACACTCAAGAGTGGAGTCTCGACTTTCAGCGGGAAATTATGCCCAAGCTGATATTGGACATCGGCTATTACGGCAACAAAGGAACGCACCTTCTCGGCGATGTGGACATTAACGAACCCACGCCCGGTCTGTACACTACTACTTTGGTGCCGAACTATGGGGTAACGATACCAATCGTCACCTTCGGACAGACCGAGCAGTTGAATTTTATTCGGCCCTTCCGCGGTTATGACGCCATGAACATCTGGTCCACTGAATTCACATCCAATTACAATGGATTGCAGGTGTCGCTGCAGAAGCGCTTTGGCATGAACTCGCTTTTTAACGTCAATTACACGTGGTCTCACGCACTCACTGATGCGCAAGGTGATTTCACCACTCCGGTAGTTACTTCAGACCCGCACCTGGACTATGGGCCGGCCCAGTTTGACCGTCGCCATATCTTCAACGCCAATTGGGTCTACTACCTGCCTTTCTATCGCGAGCAGAAAGGTTTCGTCGGGCATACGCTCGGAGGCTGGGAATTTTCCGGAATCATGACCGCATACACCGGTCTTCCCTATACATCTTTCGATTTTTTTGTGGATCCTGCGGGGATTGGCGTGCTGGGAAACAGCGGGGCAACCGAGAGGCCAGATTTGATCGGCAATCCGAATTCGAACGCGCCGCATACGTTCGGAAAGTGGTTTAACACTGCTGCATTCGCGGAAGTCCCGACTGGAGAAGTCCGCGTAGGTAACGCACCGCGAGGAGCTATCCGGGGTCCTGGGTTGCAGCGATGGGATATGTCCCTGTTTAAGAACACCAATATCACCGAGCGCGTCAAGCTTCAGTTCCGCGCTGAGGCCACAAATGTTTTCAACCACACTAATTTTGACGGGCTGCGTACATCATTCGGATTTGGCTCTTTCGGCCGGGTTGCGGGTGTGCGGGACCCGCGCATCATGCAGCTTGGCCTGAAGGTATATTTTTAGCCAAGAGGCTGACGGCATGCCTTGCAACGTCGTCGAAGACGAACCTGAACTTACCGCAAGCAAAATTCTCCATGGAAGTCGCATAATCGGAAAGGTTCTGGCTAGTACCGATATTTGAAAAACCTTACTCGCTGGAGACCAATCCGGATACTATCTCTCGAGTAGTCGTCGGGAGCAAGGCAACCATGCCTAGCGACGCCGGAATGAACTGCCGAAGCGGACGGAACTGGAGCGGTCCTGAAATTGAGACCGACCTATCAAGGATCCAAAGCCTTTCGCGGGAGCACGACGAAGAAAACTGGGAATTCCGCTCGTGGCTAAAACAGCATGCTCCAGATGATATTGATGGCATTGTCCAGGCATTGAGCCAGAAATACTTCGCCCTTATCGACTGCACGCAGTGCGCAAATTGTTGCCGATCACTGCAAGCGGAATTCAAGAAAAGCGAGCTTCACACTATTGCAGAAACTCTCGGGCAATCGATAAAAGAATTCGAGAAACAATTTATGTCAGAAGGTATGGTCAATCCGCCCTGCCCGATGCTGGACGGAAAGCTTTGTTCGATTTACGACCATAGACCGGAGGTTTGCAGGTCGTTTCCTCACTTGGAGAAACCACTTTTTACATCCCGACTGATGGGCGTGATTGATAATGTCACGATCTGTCCGATCGCGTTCAACGCCTATGAGGAACTAAAAACAAAACTTGCATGGCCAAAGGGCCGTCGCGATCTTCGGCGCTAGCCGGCTGACTGGCCGGGATCGTTCTAAGGAAAAGGCACGCCGGGCGCCCGTTTCTTTCCCCACAAGGGATTAGCATCCAAATTACTTAGCGGGCGTGATGCGCACCGTAGATTACCTCATCGGTCCGGCAGCCGATCTTCAAGGTCGCTTGCCAACTTACCCACGTCGGTTGCGTCGCTGAATCCCTTCAGTTCGTGTTTTGCGGATTCGACGTCGATGCCCAAGCGTTGGCAGATCTTGTGCTGCATCTGGAGCATAGCCGTTAGTTCCTGTTCCGCGAGCATGCCAACTTGGAGGTCGAGGTGAGAGCGCTTTTCTGCTTGACGGGCCATGCGATTTTGACTGATGAGAACAAAGATGGTGAGCACAACACTTTCCGAGGAGATGACCAAAGCCAAAATTCCAAAAGGAAATGGATCGAAGGCTTTCACGCCGGGAATTAGGCTGAGATTGATCGCGCTCCAAGTGAGCACAAGAAGGACCTGGAACAGCAGGAACGCAGTACTGCCGATCATTTTAGTGACCGCATCGCTCGCTCGTTCGGTAGGAGTGCGGCGTAGCAGCGCCGCGTGCTCCAGCTTGGCGATCGCTTCGATATTGGGCTTTGTGGGATTGGCAGGCTCGTGGCTAGTTGGACTCATCATTGTCATTCCTAGAATAGGCTTGCCCCGGGGTTGGTTGCGGGACATCGGGGCAGCAGCTGAACTTTGCGCGAAGTCATGCGAATTTCTTGTGAATGCGACCACCAAACTTGCTCGATGTACTGGTAATCGAATCACCGGATACCAGGCAGTCTAATTGTTTTCTGGACGGGTTCGCGTTTGTTTCAGGTCTGACCGAGGTATTCATCTACTGGCAATTCAATCGTCGAGACTTGGTCTATTGGCCCTTCGTCAAAATTCCGAGGCGGTGCAAGGACTTGACAACCTCACTCATCGGAATCTTCATATTCAGCCGGCTAACCCTTGCAACGAGACCTCGAAGAGGGGCAAAGAAACCAACAACGCTTCGACGAACTTCTGCCAGCGCTTCTGCGTCATGGATGCCCCAGAAATCTACCATTCGCCTGCTCTTGTAGTTGTAAGCGAATTTTTGACCGCAGTCCAAACAAGTGATGTAGGTTTCTCGGCCATGAACAGATCGGTATCCGGGTAGGTTGGACGGAATTGATTCGCGCAGAGTTATCGGAGGACCCTTATGCCGGTGGGGGCAGAGAAAAACAAGACGAAGCAATGCCCGTACAAACAGCGGGGCACCGAGGACCATACTCCACCACGGCTCGGCACGGAGGAGCGATCGTTCCGCTTTGAACAAATTTCTCGCTCCTTTCCGATACAGAACTATAGACCCGTCGATTCTATACGCTTGAGCCAGTTTTTTCTGAGGTTGAGGTTGCACGTGAGCACCAGAACAGGATATTAGACACGGCGAAGGTTCGTGTCTGTTCCGTTGTGAACACTGAAGTAGCAGGCTGGGATCAACTTCCGTCAGCGCGCGCCTCACGGCAACTTCCAGATTCACAGGATGGCCCGCCAGGCGCAGTTGAATACTCTGAATCAGGTTTTCCCGGTTCTGGTAGGCGATATCGGCGGCATCTTTGTAATCCGCTAGTTGCAGCAGCGGCAAGAACATCAAGGGATCAACGGGGACATTCTGATTCACGTATTTGGCGTCTTCGACGATGCCCACAATCTCGTAGTTGCCCCGGAGACTTACATCTCCGAGGTTCACGTGCTTGCCAATGGGATCTTCGTTCGGGAAGTACTTGCGCACGAAGGTCTGATTGATGACGACAACGTGGGCCGAGGTCGGTGTATCGCGTTCGTCAATGACCCGTCCGCGCAGCAGACGGGTTCCGATGGTTTCAAAATAGTGCGCGCTCACATGGTTGTGCGCCGCGCTATCAGGATTTGTCGGATCAGACGGAGGTCGTCCCTCGATTCCAATCGGGTCCACCCAATAGATACTTCCCATGGGGCTAAGAGAACGAAAAACTGACGCTCCGCACACCCGAGATTTGCGAAAGTCGCTCTTGGATCCGACGGTACAGGCTTCCAAGACGCTCCGGCGTATACCCAGCCAAGCTCGGGTCCACGCCCACCACGACGCGCCCTTGTGTTTCGAAGCCAAAATGCTGGTTTTCCAGGTGGCGCAGGCTTTGCGTCAGCAGCCCTGCCCCGACAAGTAGCACCAGGGACAACGCAGCTTGCAAGACAATGAACAATTTCTGCGGCAGTGCAGAACGATCTGTCATCGAACGACCGGCACCGCGCAAGGATTCTATCGGAGATGTGTTGGAGCCGATCCAGGCCGGCGCCGCACTAAAGACCACACCGGCAAGCAGCCAAAGGGCGAACGTGAAAGCTAGAACCGGAAGCGAAGGATTGGCGTCGATGGGCACATGCGTCGCTCCCCGGAAGGCCAGCAATAAGATCACTCTCGCTCCGACGAAGGCTACTCCGATACCGGCCAGCCCTCCAAGCAAGGCGAGGAGAATTCCTTGCGTCACCATCTGTTGAACAAGCCGTGCTCGGCTTGCGCCGAGAGCGACACGCACCGCGGTTTGTGAGTGACCCGCAGCTCCCCGCGCTAGCAATAAGTTTGCGATGTTGGCGCACGCAATTAGCAACACCAATCCCGAAACAACCACGAGGAGACGGAGCCCCTCCGAGTACGCGCTCCTTAGATGGCCGACGCCGGCTCCGGCCGGTGTGATCCCCACGCGCACCTTCGCGATGTCCGCACGAATCTGGTCCGTGACTCCCTTTTGCTCGCCAAGCCACCGCTGAACCTCGGTCGTTACGTGGCTCCGGACCCGCGCCCGAGGTTTTCCTGGCCGCAACCGGCCAATGCCATAGAGCCAAGACATATCGGGTCGATTCAGACGCGACGTGGCACCGCTGAGCATGGGCTCTGCTGCGAGCGGGAGCCAGAAATCCGGCGGATCGCTGCGAAGAGTGTCGCCGAAGAAGCCCGGCGATGTAACGCCAACGACAATCATCGGATGGTTTTTGACACTGAACGTGCCTCCGACTACCGAGGGATCGAGGCTGTATTGCTGTTGCCACACCCTGTAGCTCATTACCGCTACGTGCGGCGCACTAGCCTGATCGTCGTCGGGAGTGAAGCTACGGCCAGCGGCTGCACCTACTCCTAAAGTGCTGAAATAATTTCCTGAAACGAATTCTCCATTGTAGGCTCGAGCGATCTCAGTCGTACCGCCGCGGCGGACGCTCAAATTCACCAGTCTGTTCTGGAAGCCGGCGATTCGGAGAACTCCGGAGTGTGGTCGCGCACTTCTTTGTAGAGCGGATAGGAAAACACCGAAAAATTCAAAGTGTACCCAGAAATATCGCCCCCGCTCCGGCCGTCACCCAGACTGTAAAGCTCGTTGGGGTTTACGACCGGCAGCCGCCGTTACACGCTGGAGCCGTTTAGCAAACTCGATGTCTTCGAGAACCCCAACAATATCTTCTTCGAAGGTCCGTCGCGCCTCATCAATGACGACACAGGAGAGACGGTTGGAGTATCGGTTACTGAGTCGATGGACGTTCGCATCATGCAGAACGCGCCGTACGCTGCGAACCAGCATTGACGGCTTCTGAAGCCCTCTAAGGCCAAAGAGGTCAAAGGAAGGTTATGTTGTGCCGAATCTAACTGTGATTATTCCGGATTCCCTCGCGAGCATTCTAAACGATGCTGTCGCCCGCCGGGCTACTTCGCCAGACAGTGTTGTTACAGCGGCGCTGAGTCAATATTTTCAAACCGGCCGCCATCGTGCTTATCAAATCTCAACATCCGCGGCGCTCGTGCAGGGAGTGTCTCGGGGAGCCGTGTCGTCACGGAAGTTACTCGCCAACGGCGACTTCGGGCTGGGAACTTTTGAACATCTCGACGGGGAAATGGTGGTGCTTGACGGAATCATCTATCAAGTGCGCGGCGACGGCACGGTGGAGGCGCGGCGGGACGACTTCCAGATTCCGTTTGCGGTTGTAAGCCGATTTCAGCCGGATGAGAACTTTGAAGTTGGGGGTATCAGCAGTCTCAATGAACTGGAACGAGCCTGCGATCCGCACCGCGAATCCGAAAATCTGTTCTACGCCTTGCGTGTGGATGGCGTTTTTGAGCGCATGCATACACGCGCAATGAAAACTGCCAGCGAAGGCACGCGGCTTCTCGCCGCCGCCACGACTCAACCGGAATTCCATTTTAAAGACGTCGAGGGCACGCTCGTCTGCATATGGTCTCCGCGGTATTCGAGTTCCTTCAGCATCCCTGGATATCACTTCCACTTCATCTCGAAGGACCGCATGGAGGGTGGCCACGTGCTCGATTGCAGTGCAAAGGGATTGCGCGTCGGAATCCAGACGCTTTTCGAATACGACGTGCGTCTGCCAGAAGCCGGATCGTTTTTAAAAGAGGACCTAGCAGTGGACACAACAAACGATCTTCAAAGAGCCGAGTAGTTAGTCCGAAAGGAAAATCGATGAAGGCAAAGACGGCAAAACAAACAATAACAGGTGCGGATATCGTCGTGCGAATGCTAGAAGACCGGGGCACGAAATATGTTTTTGGAGTGCCAGGCGCCAAGATCGACAAAGTATTTAATGCGTTGGTCGATTCCACCATTCAGACGGTGGTCTGCCGTCACGAGCAAAATGCAGCCTTCATTGCGGGAGGCATCGGACGCATGACTGGCAAGGCCGGAGTAGCGATTGCGACATCGGGGCCCGGCGTCTCCAATCTGGTGACTGGGTTGGCAACTGCTCATTCGGAGGGCGATCCGATGGTCGCGCTCGGGGGTGCTGTCTCAGTAGCGGATCGCCTCAAATCTTTGCATCAAACAATGGACGCGGTGAGCGTGTGTAAGCCGGTAACCAAATACGCCGCGGAGGTGGATTCGCCGGCTTCCACCGCCGAAGTGCTTGCCGCGGCATTTCGCGTCGCCGAATCGGCTCGGCCGGGCTCCGCGTTCGTCAGCCTTCCCATAGATGTCATGACCGGAGAGGCGCAATGCAAGCCGATCGGTCTGAGCAGCTTCACGGAGCAAGGGCGGGCAGCGGAGGCATCCCTGCGCGAGGCAGCGCGCCTGATCAATTCTGCTAAGGCGCCGGTCGTCTTCCTGGGGCTTATGGCCAGCAAACCAAAAGCCGCCGATGCAATTCGCGCCTTCTTAAACGTGTGCTCGATGCCGGTCGTCGGAACTTTCAGGCGGCGGGGGCAATCTCTCAGGATCTCTTTCCCTATTTTGCAGGCCGCGTGGGCCAGCTCGCAAATCAGCCGGCGGACGAGGTGTTGAACACGGCGGACTTGGTGCTCACAATCGGATACGACGCGGTTGAATATTGGCCATCTCTCTGGAACAAGGGTCGAGATCGCACGATCGCGCATGTTGATGTTGTTCCCGCTGAGATCGAGAACGACTACGATCCCGCAGTCGAATTGATCGGGAGCATCGAAGAAACACTCGATGCATTGACTCCGCTCTTGCGCAGGCCCCCAATGGACGCCGCTTCCAAAGCTCTCCTATCTCGAATAGCTCAAGACCGAGAACAGATGAGGACCGAGGCGTCCTCACTCTCAGCTGTTCCGATTCATCCGCTGCGGCTCATAGCGGAACTCCAGGACATGCTCACGCCCGACGTGACGGTGTGCTCGGATATGGGTTCGTTCAGCATGTATCTGGCGCGGTATCTTTACAGTTTTCGTGCGCGTCAGTTGCTCATCTCAAACGGACAGCAAACGCTCGGCGTTGCGTTGCCTTGGGGTATCGCAGCCACACTCGTACGTCCTCAGGAAAAAGTTCTTTCGATTTCAGGCGATGGCGGTTTCCTTTTCTCGGCGAATGAGCTTGAGACCGCGGTTCGATTGAAGTCCCACCTCGTGCACATGATATGGATCGATGGCACCTACAACATGGTGGCCGCGCAAGAACGCATCAAGTACAATCGCGTCTCCGGCGTTGATTTTGGGCCCGTCGACCCGGTCAAGTACGCGGAGGCATTCGGTGCCACGGGGCTGCGAATCGATCGCCCAGACCAAATCACTACCACTCTGCGCAAGGCTTTCGACACTCCCGGTCCGGTGCTCGTGGGCGTTCATGTGGATTACGGACAGAATGTGAAGTTGTTCGAGCAGGTGTACGAGGGCAGCATTTTGTAACTGCCGCGACGATATTCGCTCGCGGTGAATGAATTTACCGATGCGGTTTCTGAGGCCGGTCATTCAGTATTACGCGAAGTCGGCGGAGGAGCGCAACGCGCCATCGTTTTCGCCTTGAAAACGATGGGAGTTCTTAAAAAAAGAAAGGAGAAATAAGATGGCAGAAATTCGCAAAGAAACCGACAGCCTGGGCGAGGTGGACGTTCCAGCCGACAAGCTCTGGGGGGCACAGACTCAGCGCTCGCTTGAGCACTTCAGCATCGGCAAGGATTTGATTCCCCGCGAAATGATCACCGCCTATGCCACCTTGAAAAAAGCCGCTGCCAACGCCAACTATGCCGGTAAGCGGCTCGACGAGAAGCGCCACAATTTAATCGTTCAAGTCAGTGACGAAATCCTCGCTGGCCAGCATCTCGACATGTTCCCGCTGCACGTGTGGATGACGGGCAGCGGCACGCAATTCAACATGAACATGAACGAGGTGATCTCCAACCGTTGTTGCCAGCTCGCTGGCACGCCGCTTGGGAGCAAGACGCCCGTTCATCCCAACGACCACGTCAACATGTCCCAGTCGTCAAACGACTCATTTCCGTCGGCCATGTATATCGCGGCGGCGGTCAACGTGAAGCAACGGCTTATTCCGGCGGTGAAGGCGCTGCACGATGCAATCGCTGCGAAGGTCGAGCAGTGGAAAGACATCGTCAAGATCGGCCGCACGCACATGCAAGACGCCACCCCACTCACTCTCGGGCAAGAGTGGTCGGGCTATGCGGGCATGCTCGCGGACGACCTCGACCGGATCGAAGTTGCGCTGAAGGGCGTGTACCGTCTCGCGCTCGGCGGCACAGCGGTGGGCACCGGTATCAATTCAGCGCCCGGCTTCGCCGAGGCAGCTGCGGCCGAGATCGCCAAGCTCACAGGTCTGCAGTTCATCACCGCCCCGAACAAGTTCACGGTTCAGGGCGCGCACGACGCTCTGGTACAGCTTTCCGGCACATTACGCACGCTGGCCGTTTCGCTCTACAAGATCGGCAACGACATCCGGCTGATGTCCTGCGGTCCCAGGGCGGGCTTCGCCGAACTGGTGATTCCGGAGAACGAGCCGGGCTCATCGATCATGCCGGGCAAGGTGAACCCGACCCAGGCCGAGGCGCTGACGATGATCGCCGTGCAGGTGATGGCGAACGATGTGGCAGTGGGCTTCGGCGGCGCCGGCGGCTACCTGGAAATGAACGTCTACAAGCCACTGATCATCTTCAACGTTACCCACTCCATCACGATCATGACCGACGGGTGCACGAACTTCCGCAAATTCCTGGTTGAAGGGACGAAGCCAAACCTAAAGAAGATCAACGAATACGTTGAGCGTTCGCTGATGCTTGTGACGGCGCTCGCGCCGGTGATTGGCTATGACAAGGCTTCGAAGATTGCGCACTACGCCATGGACAACGACCTTACTCTGAAGGCTGCCGCGCTGAAGCTTGGCTTCGTGACAGAAACCGAATTCGATCGCGTCGTCGATCCGAAAAAAATGGTCAAACCTTATGTGGCGACAGCAGCTGCATAGGCCGTGGGCCCTGATTGAACATCGACACTTCTGAGTTTGGAGCCGGCCTAAGTCGACTCGGGCCGGCTCCATTTTGCGGGTGTGGCATGTTTCTGGATCGGGATTTGGAATCCACTCTCGAACACATGGATTGTGAGGAGCAAATATGACGCTGGAGGAGCGCTCCACTCTTGTTCTCGCCTTTGCGCGCGTCCTGTACGTCAATGGCCAGGACACGGACCAGACTATGAGCGCGGCCGAGCGGCTCGGAGACATTCTCGGACTGCGCGCCAAGATCATGCCGCGCTGGGGAGAGCTGCAACTTCTGGCCGAGGACAGGGACGCCCGACTAATCTCCGCGGTGGCGGCCGATCCTGCGGGCGTGGAAATGGATCGCGTGGCTTCCACAATGCAAGCAATAGAGGAACTGAGCGCCGGCCGGCTTGCGCCAGCCGCCGCAATGGGGGCCATCACCAGGATCTCAAAGACGCCGCCGGCGCCGACATGGCAGTTCACGCTCGCTGCCGCAGCGGGCGCCGTGGCATTAGCAGTGATCTTCGGCGTCCAACATCTAGCCGCTGCGGCGCTCATTTTCGTGAGCGCCGGCGCCAGCGCCGTTCTGCGCCGCAGCTTGGCCCAGTACAGCGCAAACTTCTTCCTGCAACCATTCTGCGCGTCGTTGCTCGCCGGCGTTATTGGCGCGCTGGCGGTCCGGTACCAGTTAAGCTCGTCACTGCGGCTTGTTGCAGTCTGCCCATGCATGGTTCTGGTGCCAGGGCCGCATGTGCTCAATGGCGCTTTGGACCTCATCAGGGGTCGCATCCATCTCGGCGCTGCCCGCTTGATCTACGCTGGGCTCGTAATTGTGGCTATCTCTACCGGACTCTTGCTTGGCCTTGCACTTCTTGGCGTCTCCTTTCCGGTAGACCCGGCCGGCAGGGCCGTGCCCCTGTGGGTCGACACAATCGCCGCGGGCGTCGCTGTTGCCGCCTATAGCGTATTTTTCTCCACACCGTTGCACATGCTGCCGTGGCCCGTGGCGGTCGGAATGTTAGCCCATGCACTAAGGTGGGTGACGCTTACCGTGCTCGGCTCCAGCGCCGCGACCGGCGCATTCGTGGCTTGCCTTGTCGTCGGACTGATCCTCACTCCAGTCGCGCGCCGTTGGAACATGCCGTTTGCAGCCATCGGCTTTGCTTCTGTGGTGTCGATGATTCCGGGCGTTTTCCTCTTCAGGATGGCGAGCGGCCTCGTACAACTTGCCGAGGGTCCGCACACGACGTTGGAGCTCATAAGCGCGACAACCGCCGACGGTATGATCGCCGTCACGATTATTTTAGCGATGAGCTTCGGACTCATCGTTCCGAAACTGGTCATTGATTACCTGAGCGAGAGATCGAAAGAGGCGAAGTCTTGAGGGACGAAGGAATCTGCCGATGTCCACCATAGATCCTGGCGCCACGCATCCTTCAACCTCGTCATCGGTTGACGCAACCGCGCGGTCGCGATTTGAGAAGTGGCTTCCAACTTTGCTTAGCGTGATCGCGGGCATGGTTGACCTGACTGGCTTTTTGAGCCTCGGCAATCTTTTCACTGCCCATATAACCGGCAACCTGGTGGTTGTTGGGGCTCTGGTCGTGCGCCACGGACGTCTAAACCCGGCGCAGATCCTGGCGATTCCCGTTTTCATACTCGCCGTCGCTGCCACTTGGCTACTAGCTAAGGCATCGGGCAGACGCGGGGCGGGCCTCGCGCGGCTGCTTCTTTTGGTTCAATTTCTGTTGCTCGCTTCCGTTTTGATTTTTAGTGTCATCACCAAACCGTCCGCCAATCCGCACGGCTTGATGGCCGGCATCGCCGCTATGATGGCCGTCTCCGCCATGGCGTGTCAGTTCGCTCTCTTGCGTTTGACCCTGCCGGTCGCTCCCTCAACCGCCGTCATGACCGGCAATTTGACGAACACCGTGCTGTCGCTGCTCGACAGGCAGTCGCGAACCCAGCCTTTAATGGCGGACGACACCGAGCGATTAAGAAGCTCCCTCCCTCTTCTCGTCGGCTTTTTCTTGGGGTGCGTTGTCGCAGCTGCCGCCGTCACTTATCTAGGCGACTGGGCCTGGTCATTTCCCGTGGTGCTGTCTGGCGTGGCGATCGCGTTGAGGTAAGGAGAACGAGGGCTCTAACGGTCACAAGTGATGAAAAGGTTCTGCATGTACGGCCGACAGCTGCGATTTCTATTTTTATTGTGGTGCGCTCTTTGTGTATTTGCATTTCCGGCCCATTCGCAGGCTGTACAAGAGGAAACACTCGGCGGTCCGGACAGCCATGAAACAGGCCAAGGCTCGCACGGGCATCTCTTCGGGGACTGGGGCGGCGAGAGGACGCGCCTGCTGGAGCGCGGCGTAAGATTCGATTTTCAGTATGTTAGCGATTCCCTATGGAACCTGAAGAGCGAGCAGAAAGAGAGATTTGCGAGTTGGAACAGATTCCGAGGAACGGTGGACATCGATTTTGGAGAGCTGACCGGCTGGCACGATCTGCATTTCCACGCGACCGCGTTGTGGCAGGGCGGCGGCAATCTCGGAGCATATCTTGGCTTGCTGACAAGTCCCAGCGGCATGTCCAGCATGAATACGTGCCGTCTCGATTCCTGGTGGATAGAAAAGCGATGGCTGAACGAGCGCATTGCTGCACGCGTGGGACAATTCGCAGGTCAAGATTTCTACGGCGCGCAGCACAACGCGGCGTCTTTCATCTTCGAGCCGATGGGCTACGCGTTGGGCAATTTATTTACGACTCTCGAGTCTTTCGATCCTCCCTCGACGCCGGCCATGGAGATCCGTGTCGTACCGGTCCACAACGTCTATGTGAAATCGATGGTGATGGCCGCGGTCCGCTCGCCTTTTTCACAAAACCCCACCGGCCTGGTTCCGCAGTTCAACGGAACTTCGGTGAGTACTTATGAAATCGGCTTTACTCCGGGCAAGAAGGCGACCTCCATTCGCGCATTCGACACCGTCGAAAGCCGAAAGGGTTATTCGGGCCTTTATCAGTTTGGCGCTTCCTACAATCCCGGAAAGTTCACGTTGCCGACGAGTCCGACACCACGGTCGGGGAACTACCTCTTGTATTGGATGGCGAGCCAAGCTCTTTGGCGGGTGAATCCGAAAGAAGCAAAGGGTTTGGATGGGACGCTTGCTTACGACTGGAGTCCCCCGAACATCAACCGCAACAACACCATGCTGACTGCCGGATTGCGCTTCAATGAGCCGCTGCCTGTGAACTTTCACAACACCATGTCGCTGGGCTATGTACGAAACAATCTGAGCTCGCGGTTCCTCCTGCCCGGCATGCCCGCATTCAAGACCGAGCAGGGCGTTGAGTTCAACGCCCTGCTGGACGTTTTGCCAATGCTCCTTCTGCAGCCTGTGGTCCAGTACTACGCGAACGTGGGAGGACGCGCGCAGCGCGCGGTCGTTTTCGGATTCAGAACAAAGGTGGAGTTCTAGGCAGGGAGCCAATACGGAAACGGGATCGTTCATGACTGGCGGCAAACTTGTGGGAGCACTACTCCAGTTATTCTTTGTTTTGCGCTGGCCTACTTCGCTGGGAAGAGCAGGAGAGGGGACGTCGTGCGGATGCGAGCGGGAAACTGAATACGATTTTGCACTACGCTTTTGGTAGGCCCCGCTGTGCTGAGTATCGGCTGCGAGGTCGCCAAAGAAGCAAGTTGGAATTTAGAAGCGAGAGTGGAAGCATCGCCGCAAACGCCAGCGGGGCCATCCCCTACCTAATCACAGCGTGGGTGCAGGTGTGGGTGCAACTAAAGAAGGGAAAATGGCTCCCAATTTCTCGTAAGCGACACCACATAGGGCGGTTAGATTTTTGATCCATTCGGCTGTTAACCGAAATGTTGGAGGTTCGAATCCTCCCCGGGGAGCCAAAATCTTTGGGTCCTCAATAAATTACAGAGTTTGTGTAGAGCATTCGGTTGCGAGCCAGATGCTTGTTGCTTAATCAGATTAATTTTTCGATGGTTCACGCGCAGCCGTCACGAAAGTGTCACAAGCTTCCCAAGCTTCGGTTCAAGTGGCCGCCCTCGCATCAGCAGCATTCGCGAAAGCCTGAGTCTGGAAGGCTGTCTATGAAAGCTGTTAGCAATCGGGTGAAACCTGTAGGACCGAACCGAGAGAACGCTGTATGTTGCGAATTTCGTCTTCGTAGTACGCTTCATCGCCGTATTGTGATTTATCTTGGGGCTGTTTCCACGCCGCAGCGTGATGCAGTGCCGTTGTCTCGAGAGGTCATGCCCTCCATACGTATCTTGATCGTGGACGATCACGAAGCCATCAGGCGTCGTGTTCGTTCTCTTTTGTCTACACGCGCAGAGTGGTTCATCTGTGGCGAAGCTGCTGACGGACTAGACGCGGTTGAGAAGGCCAAGAGATTACGGCCCAACGTGGTTCTGATGGATATGACAATGCCTCGAATGAAAGGAGTACAGGCAACGAAAATCATCCGAAAAGAAGTGCCTGAAGCCAAAGTCGTTGTCATCGGTCAGAACGACCCAAGCGTAGTGCGACGGCAAGCGATAGAAATAGATGCTTGTGGTTTTGTCGCTAAAGCTGATTTGTCTCGAGATTTGCTGTCGACAATCGACAGACTAGTTGGCCATCGGCCCTTCGGCGACGAGGGAGAGAATTTCGATATGAGGGTCCCTGATGGAAAGCGAAAGATTGGAGTCCCTGTGAGCCGAGATGACCAGAGCGAACCGTGGTGTGGCCTTCTCGCCGACGCCGCTCCGCGTGATCACATTGTTCAGCTTTATCAGGACGAAAATTTCCTGAGTCGTGCCGTCTGCCGCTTTGCCGTTTCCGCGATTAACCATGGCGAGGGCGTGATCTTGGTGCCGACGTCCGCGCACTGGAATGCCTTGCGCCCCCGTCTTGAGGCTGAGGGGGTGGATGTTAAGCCTGCGCAGGCGTCCGGACAGCTCACAGTTGTTGATGCCGATCAACTATTGCCGGGCTTCATGCGCGAGGCCATGCCGGACGCGCCGCTTTTCCTCGGTCTTGCCGCGGAGACGATCGCACAGGCCCGCGGCGGAGACCGTTTCACGAAGGTCCGCTGGTGGGGTGAGATGGTCAATGTCCTCTGGGAACGAGGTGACGTTGCCGCCAGCATGGGCCTCGAAGACTTGTTCCACAAGCTCGCACACGATCACGAAATCGCGATCTTTTGCTCGTTCCTGATGGACAACTTTGACGGAGAGGTGCACACCCGCATGCTGCCAAGGCTCGGACAGAACCACTCGCACCTTATCCCGGTCGAGGACTATGCCCGTCTGGAGCGCTCCGTGGCCGGCGCACTCCGAGAGGCGGTGGGCCCGCTCGATGCTGGCGTCCTGGAACAGCGGCTGCTCGCGCGCTATGCGGCTCCATTGGATATGCCGCGGTCCCAGGCCTTGCTGCTGGCTCTGCGTGATGTGCTCCCGCTCGTTGCCGACACGGTGTTGCGGCGTAGCGGTAGTTTGTACGCCATCGCAGCCGAACGGAATTGATGAGCGCATCACCCATACCTTCTGAAGCTGCCGAGGCGCGGACACCCGGCGCCGACATCATCGACAGCATCGACGTCCCCATCATCACCGTTGGGGGCGACTGCGCCGTCTCCAGGTTCAATCCCGCGGCCGCAGCGCTCCTCTCGCTCACCCTGGCGGATCTCGGCCGGCCAATCCGCGAGCTCCGTATGTTGACGAATGTGAAGCGCCTTGAGGAACTGTGCGGAGAGGCCATCGGTAGCGGGGCCTCATCCCAGTGCGAAGTACAGGATGCGACGAACGAAGCGTGGTTCGTGCTCCGGATAGCACCCTACATGGGAAACGAACAGCGAACCGGTGGCGCTGTGCTCACGCTCCAAAACGTGACCGCTTTCCGGGCGAGTCTGGAACAAGCGATACACGAACGCGAATACACGAAAGCCATCCTCAACACGGTGATCGATCCTTTAGTGGTGCTGGATGAGAATTGCCGGGTGCAGGCGGCCAATCAGGCTTTCTATGCGAGGTTCCAGGTCTCGCGCGAACAAGCCCACGGGGTCAGGCTCTACGACATCGGGAGCCGGGACTGGGAGATTCCACGGCTGCAGAGATTCCTGAAGGAAACCCACGCCCACAATCATTCCGACGCCCTCGAGTTCGAGCATGAGTTCCCGGCTCTCGGACGTCGAACGGTGTTACTCAACGCCCGCCGTCTCTCTCAAAGGGGCACTGTCGGGCAGATGATCCTCCTGGGCATTCAGGACATCACGGAGCGTAAGCAGACGGAGCGAGCCACTGGCTTGTTAGCAGCGATCGTAGATTCCTCGGACGACGCGATCGTCAGCAAGAGTCTCGATGGCGTGATCACCAGCTGGAATAAGGGAGCCGAGCGGACTTTTGGTTACACGGCGGAAGAAGCTGTTGGCCAGCACATTACTCTTATCATTCCGCAGGATCGACGGGATGAAGAAACAGACATTCTTCAGCGGCTGCAGCGGGGCAAACGAATCGAGCATTTCGATACTGTACGAGTACGCAAAGACGGCAAGGCGGTCGATATTTCCCTCACTATTTCGCCGGTGAAGGATGCCCAAGGGCGTGCCATTGGTGCATCCAAAGTGGCGCGAGATGTGACAGAACGCAAGCGGGTCGAGCAAACATTGCGTGAGAGCGAGGAGCGACTACGCACGCTTGCCGAAGGACTCGAGACCCAAGTCCGCTTTCGGACCCGGGAACTTGAGCAACGAAACAGCGAAGTTCTCCAGCAGTCGGAGCAGCTTCGGGACTTGTCCAATCGTATGCTGCAAAGTCAGGACGATGAACGAAGACATATTGCGCGCGAATTGCACGACAGCGCCGGTCAGATTGTGGCGGCGCTGGGTATGAGTCTGACCACCATATCGCAACACGGACGACAAAACCCAGTCCTCGCCGAAGCTTTCCAAGACTGTCAGGAGTTGGTTCAGCAGCTGAGCAAAGAGATACGCACTATGTCTTATCTTTTGCATCCGCCGCTGCTGGAGGAAAATGGACTCTCCGGAGCACTTCGCTGGTATGTAAGCGGTCTCGCCGAGCGCAGCGGCTTGGATATACGGCTAACCATTCCGGAAAACTTCGAGCGCCTTCCCGATGAACTGGAGTTGGTAATGTTTCGGCTCGTACAGGAATGCCTGACGAACATACATCGCCACTCCGGCAGCAAGAATGCCGCGATCCGTATAGCGTCCGAAGACAACGGTATTTACTTGGAAGTGCAGGACGAAGGCAAAGGAATACCAGCCGAAAAGCTAGCTCAGATTCAATCGCAGGGCGCTGGCGTAGGAATCAGGGGAATGCGTGAGCGTGTGCGCCATTTACAAGGCGACATGAATATAGAGTCGAATGGCAGTGGAACGAGAATCTCGGTTCGATTTCCTGCCCCGTCGTCTTCGGCAAGAAATATCAAAGGCCAAGATTTTGGTTATGAGCCAACATGACCCGATTCAGTCGAGTCTCACCCATTGTTGGCCTCGTTGAATGCGGCTTCGCCGGCCTGCACCGCTTTATCAACTCGCTCTTTCGCATTGGTGACGAAGCTCTTCGCTTTGCGCTTTACATGTTTGCCCGCCGCTTTCAATTCATTGGCGCCATCGGTAACTTTTCCTGAAATATCCTCGCGGAGTTCTTCACCGGTCCTAGGCGCCAGCAGCAGTGCAACCACGGCGCCAACTCCAACCCCAAGAACAAATGTTAAAATCGATCCGGACATATTGCTGGTGTTCATCTTGTACTTCCTTTCTGAATACTGCAGCTCGATAATGCAGTGCTCGGTGACGACGAAAGAGGAAGAAGTCGCGAATGGGCTTCTTCCTCTCTAGCTTCCCTATCTCTTGTCGCCCGCCGCCTTGCTCGAAACGTTGCGGTTTGTCTTGCTGCTATCCGCGGACGCTTCGCCCGTGGAGGAAATGTCTTCTCCACCGGTCCGTTCCATAACTTCCTTGGCACGCTTGATTTCGTCAGACGTGTCGCAGTGTACGGAAAGAAGAATCCCGCCCTTTTGCAGACGTCCTTCGTATCGCTTCGCCTCGAACTCCGGAATGCCCATTCCGATGAGCGCGCCGGCTACGCCGCCCACCGCCCCGCCGACGCCCAGCCCCGCAAGGCCGGCCATAATCGGTCCGGCAGCGATGAAAGGACCGAGACCGGGAATCGCCAACAGCCCAACCCCTGCCAGCAGACCGAGCGTGCCGCCGATAACGCCTCCGGTGGTCACACCAGCTGCCGCCCCTTCGGGCGCTTTCGTTGCCTTTTCGGTTCCCATTTCCTTTGGCCCGCCAAGACTCTCCGGCAAAAGCACGGAAATGTCTGACGTCGGAAAACCCGCTTTCACAAGTGAATCCGTGGCATTTTCGACCGCAATGCGAGTTGAATAGATTCCAAACACCGCTACTTTTTTACCTGACATTCGTATTTCTCCTTTAATTTAAAATCCAAGCTTGATCTGCGTTATTTCGGTGGCGCAATTTCCAGTTGATTGGTGACGTTGTCCTGGCCGGCTACTTCCACCGCTTTTGCTTGCAAATTGCTCTTCTCGTCTTCGGACCTGACTGGCCCTCGGAGTGTCACTTTGCCGTCCTGCGTGATGATCTTGATGTTGTGCGCATACGTGGAGAGGCTCTTGTCCTCGTGGATCGCTTTTCGAATCTTCTGAGTGATGGCGCGGTCGGAAGGATTCATTTTCTGTTGATCCGCGCCAGGGTCCGTCTGGTCCTTATTTCGTTTCGTGTTATCCGGCGCCGGCTGCTGCGGGTCCTGCTGCCGAACCGCGGGCGCCGCCATCAGCGATGCTCCGAGAGCTAGCGCTCCCAAAGGCAAAAGCAAACGGTGTAACTTTCTTGAGTTTTCCTTCATTTCAGTTCTCTCCTTTTGGAATTTTGGACTATACGAGAATTAAGCTCGGGCCGCCCTGGCCTTCGCTGCCATTTTCTTGCTGTCGCCCCTGTCTTCGTCGGACTCCTCGGAGTCCGCGGCCTCCACGTCGATGCGGCCGGACAACTGAGTCAGCTTCTTGTCTGTTTCTTTTTCTTCGTCGAGGGTCTGCTTCAAGAGCGACAGTGCCCGGTCTTCTCCTAGAAGCTTTGCGTAGGCGCTGACACATCCGTAACCTGCGATTTCATAGTGCTCGACGCGTTGCGCAGCGGAGATAAGTCCGGCATCCAATTCTTCCGGATCAGGATCTTCTGCGATCATCTCGGCACCCTCCTCGATAAGCCCTGCCATGCCCTTGCATTTTTTGCCGCCCGCGGGCTCTCCAAGAGCTTTAAAAATCTTTTCGAGGCGAGCTACGTGCTCCTTGGTCTGCTCCAGATGCCCTTCAAACCCAGCGCGCAGATCTTCTGAGGTAGAAGCCTTCGCCATCTTCGGTAGCGCTTTGAGGAGTTGATTCTCCGCGCTGAAGAGGTCTTTCAGCTCCTCAACATAGAGATGTTTCAAGCGATTTTCTTTCATGTAAGTCTCCTATGACATTCAATCTCGTTGAATCCCCACACGTATCCGGGCCGCCGGGCTGGGTATGCCAACGTCGGGGTAGTGCTATTCGAGGGGATGCTCCGTTACTAGGAAACAACCTCTGCGCTCGGCCCGCCATCCCGTGGAACGGGTAGAGGACCAGATGCATTTGTGTAGAGCGGTTGATAGAGCATTGCTGCCTGCATCGCTTGAATGAATCTGACCTCTCACGGCTCAAATAAAGGCTCATTTCAACGACGACCTGATCGACCGGCTTTTTTAGACTCTAGCGAGAAACGGTTAGCGCGAATCCTGCTTATGCTTTCACGCCATCCAGTTGAAGGGGCCGTACGGCTGGGTTCTCGAGAGTTCGGCACATATCTCGGGAAACGGAATCGCATTGCAATTACAAGCGGCGCGGAAGAAAGTAGGCTCACCCGCACCCGTTCTCACAGGGCAAACTGAAGAAGAGTCAGGAGAAATTGAAACAACGAAATGCTACTGGCTTGGAGCGATGCAGCGGTCCGCAGCGAACCGTTATTGTTGCAATGTCGCGAACAAACCAATCGAAGCCAAGAGCATCATCAATGTTGCTGCCCACCCAACGATTCTGAGTATCCACGGAATTCTGAATTGCCTCATGACGTTCTTGCTGGTCGATAAAAGCATGGTGACAATCATCACCGGAACTGCCACGACACCGTTGATGATGGCTGCCCAAAAGAGCGCCCGAATTGGATCGATCTTGACGAAATTGAGTCCCAGCCCGACCAGCGTGGCCGCTGCAAGGACGCCGTAAAACTTCCGCGCCTGATGGGGTTTGCTTTGCAAACTGGCACGCCACTTAAGAGCTTCTGCCACACCATACGCAGCCGACCCCGCAAGAACCGGCATTGCGAGCAATCCTGTGCCAACAATCCCGGCCGCGAATAAAAAAAATGCGAATCGACCGGCTACAGGCGCCAGGGCCTTTGCCGCTTGCGCAGAGGTTTGTACGTCGAACACCCCAGTTCTATGTAAAGTAGCAGCGGTCGTGAGGATGACGAAAAACGCAACCAGGTTGGAGATACCCATCCCGAAATACGTATCCACGCGTATCCGATCAAATTGTTGCTCAGCTTGATGAGGTGACTTTTTGAGAGCCTGTTCCTTTTGGTTGACCCGAACTTCCTCCGCTTCTTGCGAAGCTTGCCAGAAGAACAGATAAGGACTGATCGTTGTACCCAATACTGCGGTGAGAGTGGCGAAATATTTGCGGTCGAAGCCGAGCGACGGAACAAGAGTTGCGGCCAAAACCTCGCGCCAGGAGACATGAATCACAAACGCGGCAAGAACATAAGAAAAGACCGCGAGCGTCAGCCATTTCAGGTACTTCACGTAGGTCGTATAGCGGACGTACATCTGGAGCACGAGAGAAACGACGGCAAAAAACAAAAGGTAAGGAGTGGCCGGTCCGCCGAAGAGCAACTGGGTGGCGGCGGCCATTGCTCCCAGGTCGGCTCCGAGATTGAAGATGCTTGCCAAGCAAAGCAGGAAAACAACTGGGTAAAGAAGAATCCGGGAATGATGCTTGCGCATGTTTCCAGCAATTCCAATCCCCGTAACTGTGCCGATACGGGCAGAGATTTCCTGCATCGCGGTCATGAGGGGATAGGAGAACAACATCACCCAGAGCATGCGATATCCGAATTGAGCTCCGGTTTGGGAGTATGGGGCGATTCCGCTCGGGTCGTCGTCCGAGGCTCCGGTAATGAGACCTGGACCGAGTTTCTGAAGAAACGACTTCCGGGGTGAGGGTGTCTTGCGAACTGAGTTGAAGCCGCTCAAGGCAGCGGCCCACGCCGCGTGGCAGCGGCGCAATGCTTACAGCCGCCTTGGATAAAGTCCATGTACGCTCCTTGGTTGCGAGTTTGCCACGCTGACGAGAAAAATTAGTATTGGGTGCACCGCCACTCAACTTACATTCTGACAAGCAGTTATTTGATTAGGAAGATTGCTGTAGAGGCTCGGAAACAGCGATGACTATTGTAGGTTTTTTTTCAAGGTGCCTGTAGAGCTCCTCTGGCCGAAGGGTCGCGCACGTGGATTACTCTGCGGTCCATCGATCATCGGTGAAGGCTCGTATAGTTCACGATCGCGCGGAATACCATAAAGGCCCTTGTACGTGACGATTACTGTAAAACGCAAGAAAACACCATAGCGCCAGGCCGAAGAGCGTCAGAGCCAAGATGCCAGGTTCGAAAATTTTTTGGAGTGGACGGACACGGACTATTTGAGGCGCAAAGTTTGTCGGATTGCGGGGGGACAGGATGCTCGCATCGCGGCCGCGCACTCCGTCGATGCCTTCCTTCGTGATGATCGGAACCATAATCAATGCCGCTAATGGATCGGACCACCACCTGCCCAAAAAGGCGTTGAGCATTAGCCCGACGAGCAGGATCGCGGACAGGTAGGTGCAAAATTCCGTTTGTTTCGCGTCCGCGTGCATGGCGGCGCTTCCCATCGCACGGCCCACTCTTCGTTTTGCTCTGGAAAGCAAAGGCATCACAACAAGCGAGACACACGCCAAAACGATTCCTGAAATGCTCTGCTCAGGGGATCGCTTGGACCACAAATCCAAAATCGAGTCGTAGGCGATGTAAGCAGCGAGAAAGAGAAAGCAAGCGCCAACAAATCGGAGTGCCCGCTTTTCGTTTGTCTCCCGACGGTGCACATCCGAATCAACGGACATCCTCCAGAGCAAGACGGACCCGGACGTTACTTCGATGAAGCTGTCGATGCCAAAACCCAAGAGCGAAATACTGCCGGCCATTGCGCCTGCGATGACGGCGACCAAACCTTCTAAGGTGTTCCACGCTATAGTGAAGTATTCGAGCTTTCGTCCGTGACGCACGACAGCGCTTCGTTCCAATATCGCGGTCTCAGCCATGCCCCATTCTACAATGTGCCGAGCCGAGACCGGGCGAACGCAAGCGGTGCTTTCGAGGGTTCGGACAAACCGTGAAAGGAGCGACGGTCAATCGAGAACTGGAATGTTTGAAGTGCATGCTGGATTTTGCGATGAAGAGAAAGTACATCGCGGAGAACCCGGCAGCCGAGGTCAAACACTTCAACGAACTTCGCGAGAGACCGACTCGGAGGATGCTGACACTCGATGAAGAAAAACGCATTTTGGATGCAGCGCCGGTCCATCTTCGCGTGGCGATCATTCTCCTCTCCCAAACTGGAGGAAGAACATATAGCGAGGGTTTTTCTCTGCGTTGGTCGCAGGTGGATTTCGAGCACAAGGTAATCCGCCTGGACAAC
>Ga0073928_10001870_pt1 | contig 38702 bp, 36 predicted proteins | sample PaiPotPPA55metaG_FD_76969 | JGI IMG/M metagenome (GOLD analysis project Ga0073928, IMG submission 76969) | Iron sulfur acid spring bacterial and archeal communities from Banff, Canada, to study Microbial Dark Matter (Phase II) - Paint Pots PPA... ... | reverse complement strand
CAACGCGTCGGAGGCATGCGCGTAATTCCTCGCTGCCAGGTAAAGCTCTCGGGTCAAATGAGCACTAGGCGCTTGCTGCGGCTCGCGGTCGACGCGGACGACCTGCTGTCGGGCATTGTGCGTCATCCCTGCCAGAATGCGCGTTTTCGTAACCGTAGTGTAACTCTTGTCCTTCAGCACGCCGCTTACCGGAATGCGTTTGTGGCGAAAATATTTCAGCAGCATCCGCCCGGGTTCATCGTCTCCCACAATGCCAACCGGCAGAACATTCACTCCCAGATCCGCGAGGTTATTCGCGGCATTGGCCGCGCCGCCGGGAAGAACGGTCCGCTCGCGATGCTTCAGGATGAGGACCGGAGCCTCGCGCGAGACGCGCGAAATCTCGCCGAATACAAACTCGTCTGCCACCAAGTCTCCGAGCACGGTCACCGTGACGTTAGGGAACGCCTCGACGATCTTTTTCAGACGTTCGGCCTCTTTGAGACGCTTGGTCATGGCTGAGACTATTTTCAACTTGCGGTGCCGACTGGCACTCGGAATGCCACAAGGGCGAATCGCGACAGCCGCCGAAACGGCGGCGCCACGAAACCGATTCTCTCATGCCTGGCGCTTTCGTTCGTCGATCTTGTGGAGCATGGTATCGATGGCGCTAGCTGCGTCAGACAGCTCCATTTTCACGGGCACAACCGCGAGCGGCTCGAGAACGGATAGATAGCCTCTCAGGTTCACCGCGTCTTTCTCGGTGGTCACGGCGCCACCGGCCACGCACTTCTGCTTCAATTGCAGCAGTTCGCGAACATCTTTTTCGCTGTAGGCATGGTGGTCGCGGTAAAAGGCCTCGGCCACAGGCTCGATATTGGCCGCCCGCAGTTGCAGCACAAAATTCTGTGGCCGGGCGATACCGCAAAACACTACCGGCCGCGGCGGAATATTCTTCGGCACAATGCCACGCCGCACACGCCACAGCATCTTTTCCTCGATTGGAAACGATTCCGCCGACGCTCCACCGGCGAGGACGACCGCATCGGCACGCTGCAACGAACTCAAACGCTCCCGCAGCCGCCCTTCAGGGAGCAAGCGATCGCCCGCATCCTGCGGCGTGACCAGAACAATGTCGAACTCGCGAGCCAAGGCCCGATGTTGAAAGCCGTCATCGAGCAAATGGAATTGCGGGCCAAATTTCGATTCGGCGAAGCGCCCCGCAGCGCAGCGATCCTCCCCGACGATCACCGGGACCTGCAGTTTGCGTGCAATCAGAAGCGGTTCGTCGCCGAACTCGTGCGGCAGTCCTGCGGGGTCCACCAAATGAACGCCCTTTGACTTGCGCCCATAGCCGCGCGAAAGGACATCGAATTTGATTCCGCGGGCCTTGAGCAACTCGCCCAGCAACATCACGAACGGAGTTTTTCCCGATCCGCCGGCAGAGAGATTTCCCACGCTGACCACGGCGCCTTGCAGCCGTCCCGCACGCAGAATGTTTCGGTCATAGAGCAGGTTGCGCACTCCTACCAGGCCGCCGTAAATGGCTGAGAGGGTATTCAATCGTTGTGCGCAGCTTGGGCCGAGAGCGGCTGGGGGTCGCTATCTGCAATCAATGTCTTGAGAGCTTCCAATGTCCGCAGAGTGGCCCCCATCTGCGACCGTATGGTTTCTTTCGCGCGCCGGCCGAGGGCGCGCCGTTCAGCATCGTCTGCGAGCAACTGCATCAAGACCAAGGGTAACTCCGACAATCCTACGATTCGCACCGCATCGCGGCTTTGAAACAGCGCCACAATGTCACGAAAGTTCTCTGTGTGGTTGCCGGTCACCACCGCGACGCCGTGCTGAGCCGGCTCGATAATATTGTGACCACCACGCGGCACCAAGCTTCCGCCCACAAAGGCCACATCAGCGAGAGCATAGAGCGCCGCTAATTCTCCGATGGAATCGACCAGCAACACTCCGCCGGCAAGCGACTCTCCGTCCCACTGTGATCGCCGGGAAAATGGAATACTTAACTGCCGCATCAGGATCGCCACCTGATCGAAGCGCTCGGGATGGCGCGGCGCCAGAACCATCACCGCGCGGGGATGCGCTACCCGCAAATTTTCGAAGGACTTCAGCAGCGGCGGTTCCTCATCCTCCACGGTGCTTCCGCAGACCAGCACAGGCCCGGCGCCTTCTGCCTTCAGTGACCGGCGTAGGCTGTCGACAATGGGCGGCGGCGTAGGCAAGCTCACGTCGAACTTAAGGTTGCCCGTAACCAGCACATTGCCGACTTCCGCACCGATTGACTGCAGTCTCGTGCTGTCCTCCGCCGTTTGCGCCAGGAACAGGTCCACCTGCTTCAACATCTTTCTCAAGGCCCAGCGAAAGCGGAGATAGTTGGGCCGGGAGCGGTCAGAGATTCGCGCATTGACCACCGCGATGCGAGCGCCAGTGGCGTGCGCCAGCCGCAGAAAATTCGGCCAGAATTCGGTTTCCGCGAGCACGACCAACTCTGGCTGCAGCGCTCGAAGATAAGGCCGAATCGCGAACGCGAAATCCATCGGAAAGTAGAATACGTTGGCTTCGCCAAAGCGCTTGCGTGCGAGCTCCTGGCCCGTGTCGGTCGTGGTTGACAGCAGAACTCGATGCCGCGGAAACGTTCGTCGCATCTGCTCTACAAGGCCGCTGACGGCGAGCACCTCTCCGAGCGACACCGCGTGAATCCAGATGACACGCGCCGCGGGCCAGGGTGCGCGATCGTCAAACAAGCGCCGGGGAACGCTTCCCATACGTTCGAGGAGTCCGCTGCGATATTTTCCGTGGCGCAGCATCTGGTAGAGCCAGTAAGGCAGGCTCAACAGTATGACGAGCGCCAGCACCAGACTGTAGAGAAAATAGCTCAAGCTGAGCCATTCTAAACCGCCTCGTGGGCAGGTAGGTGTGCTGGCCTTTTATAATTGCGCACATGGCATCCTCGTCCTGGCGAAACCATCGCTCAGTCGTTTCCGGTTTGTGCGTCGCGTTCTTGTTCCCGGTTGCGCTGCTAGCCAGTAAAAACTTCGTCAAGCCCGTGGCCAAGACCGCCATCAATTATCCTGCTCACGATTTCCATCGAGACGAACAAGTCTCTCTCGCCGCCGACCCTTACGACACGCCCGAAAAAGCGAAGATCTTTTCGGTAGATTTTGCAACACACGGCCTGCTGCCGATTTTTTTTATCATCACGAATGACGGCGACCAGCCGGTTTCCATCGCGAACATGGAAATCAAGCTCATCACGGCGAATCACTCGAAGCTCACTCCCGTATCGACCGCCGATTTGTACCGGCGGCTTTCGAATCCGCAGGCCAGCACGCGGCCCAGCCCGCTGCCGATTCCCCTTCCCCACAAAGTGAAGGGCACGGTCAGCAAGAAGGAAATGGATGAGATCGAGTCGTCTCAATTCGCAGCCAAGGCGGTCGAGCCGCACGGCACGCAATCGGGATTTCTGTTTTTCGATGTGGGTGGCATCTCGTCGCCTCTGGCCGGCGCAAACATCGACATCACAGGTGTTGCCAATGCGAAGGGGATCGAGCTCTTGTACTTTGAAATTCCGGTGGACAAGTATCTCAATGTGCCGCAGAAAACGAACTAGGCGATCTGCGATTTGGGAAACGGCATGGCAGGCGGCCTGGATAATTGGATAATCGTGGATTTGAACAAGTATTCGGGCTAACGTAAATGCGTAACACTGTTCCCTACTGTTCCCTGGAGGCATTCATGGGCAAACAAAAATCGAATCAGCCTTCCAACAACGATCGACGGACATTTTTGAAAGCGGGCGGCCTCATGACCGCGGCCGCCTGGGCTCGGCGGCCCTTCCACGGGTCGCACGCGGCCAGTCCAGTTCATCGCGGCCCCTACCCTTGAATTCGGCAACGTCGAAGCAGTCGCTGTTCTTCAGGTTTTACGAGCGGACCTGAGGGAAGGGAAACGTTGCTCGCTTGTCATCCCGAGGGTCGCGGTTTTGCGGCATCCCTGCAATGCCGCCTTTTCGCGTTTCATGTTTCAAGTTTCGAGGTTCAAAATCTGAGACTGGAAACCCGAAACTTGAAACTACCAGCCTTTATAATCACTAGCTATGGTCACCACGACGGCCGATTCCCTTGCCGCCCGCGCCACCTATGAGCCGGTCATCGGGCTGGAGGTGCACGTTCAGCTTCTGACGGCAACCAAGATTTTCTGCTCTTGCGGGACGCGTTTTGGAGCACGGCCGAACACCAACGTTTGCCCGGTGTGCCTAGGGATGCCCGGCGCCTTGCCGGTGCTCAACAAAAAAGTCGTGGAGTTTGCCACCCTGGCGGCGATGGCGCTGCAGTGCCATGTCAACCAAACTTCCATTTTTGCGCGCAAGAATTATTTCTATCCCGACCTGCCCAAGGGCTACCAGATTTCGCAATATGACAAGCCGCTGGCCGAGCACGGATATTTAGAGATCCCGAGCGCCAGCGGCAAGAAGAAAATCGGGATCACGCGCGTGCATCTCGAAGAAGATGCCGGAAAGAGTCTGCACGAGGGTTTTGCCGACGCCGGCCAGAAAACCGCCATCGATCTCAATCGCGCCGGCGTGCCGCTGATCGAGATCGTCAGCGAGCCAGACATCGCCTCGCCTGACGAGGCTTACGAGTACCTGACGCGGTTGAAAGAAATCATCCTCTACACCGGAGTCAGCGATTGCAACATGGAGGAAGGGTCGCTGCGCTGCGACGCCAACGTCAGCGTGCGGCCGCGCGGGCAGAAGGAATTCGGCACCAAGGCTGAAATCAAGAACGTGAATTCGTTTCGCTTTATCCGCGAGGCTCTGGAATACGAAATCAGGCGCCAGACTGACGTCCTCGGATCGGGTGGCAAGATCACACAGGAGACGCGCCTCTACAACGCCAACGAAGGTAAGACATACAGCATGCGCTCGAAGGAACAGGCGCACGATTACCGCTATTTTCCCGAACCGGATCTGCTTCCGCTGGTCGTGGACGAAACATGGAAGGCCGAAATCGCTCGGGCATTGCCGGAACTGCCTGAAGCCCGGCGCGCGCGCATGGTCAGGGAATACGGGATCACGGAATACGACGCGCAGGTGCTGACGTTCTCGAAATCGCTGGCCGATCAGTTCGAGGAGGCAGCGAAAGCCACGAAGAATCCCAAGCGCGTCGCCAACCTGGTGCAGAGCGAATTGATGGGCCGCCTAAAAGGCAAGGGCGTCGCGATCGAGCAGTCTCCGATCTCGATGAAGGGAGTAGCGGCGTCGGCCGATCTGGTCGAGGCCGGCACAATCTCGGGAAAAATGCTCAAGGATCTTTACGATCTGAGCTTCGAGCGCGGCAAAGATTTTCCTGCTGTCTATGAAGAAGAAGGCAGCCCGCGGCAGTCCACCGACACGTCGGCGCTCGAGAAGATCATCGACGAAGTTCTCGTCGCCAATCCCAAGCAACTGGAGCAGTATCGTGGGGGAAAGAAAACCATGCTGGGCTTCTTCGTGGGGCAAGTCATGAAGGCATCCAAAGGCCAAGCCAGCCCGCAGATGGTCAATGTGTTGCTCGCGAAGAAACTAGGGTGATGGCTGATTTTGCTTGAGTGGTTTTGCTTGTGTGGTTTTGACTTTGTGGAATTTGACTATGTGGGACCGGGTCTCTGACCCGGTCTCCAGACCCAAAGGGCCGAGGGCGCGCTACGGCCAAAGCATGTGTATCGCCGCCGTCTACCTCGCGATAAAAAAGCTGATCCCCCTCTCTTCGTCACCTTCACCACGGATCGTCGCTGGCAACTTCCTCAACAGCCCGAGACGGCGTTCTCGACTGCTGCCTGAAAGAGTACGGCCACAAATACAACCCCGCATGCGGCGGTTGTTATGCCCACCCACGTGCACTTGATCTACTCTCCTCTTCGCCGCGCGGAGGGCTCGGCCTACACCCTGCCCGAGGTTATAAATGCCATCAAAGGTCCAGCCGCACGGAGGATCAACGCTCTGCTCAATGGCAAAGGCCCGGTTTGGCAGGAGGAATTCTTCGACCATGTCCTCAGGTCCAACGAGGCCCAACGACAGGCTCCTGCACGGAGTGGAGTATGTCTGCCAGAATCCGATGGGGGTGAGCACTGAGGTTCGAGTACCGGTGGATTTGGGAAGCAAGGATTCCTGTGCTCTGGGAGGTGGCGCCGAGAGCCAGCGGCCTTTCAGGCCGCCCGACCGGGTCAAAGACCCGGTCCCATAAAATCAAACCCGGCCCCCAAGCTGCGTTCCGAAAATCCCATCCCAGACCCTCAAACCCGCGATCCCCTTGTTACCAGGCCCGTCACTTTGGTCATCTAAACCTCTCCCTTTCAACCCGATACCATGATTGTGGGCCTGCCTGTCTTGGGCTGACCGCTCGAGAGCTGCCATGAAGAAATTCAAGATCGACCGCATCATCAGCATTACGACGCTAGTGGCGTCACTGATCGCCATCATTCTGGTCCTCAAGAAACCTGCGCCCGTGGCGCAATCACAGCCGCCTGCGGCCATTGCGGAACATGCGCAGAGCTTTGACCAGAAAATGGCCGAGTTTGAGCAGGCCACTCAGCTCTCGCCGACCAGTGGTTCGTCCGATACTTCGAAGTCCGACGCCGGACCAGCCACGTTGGCGAGTTCCAAGGCTGAGGTGCACATCAATTCTGACGAGATCAGCGCCGTATTAGCGCAATCGTTGGGCAACGCCGCTGGAACTTCCGGCTTGTCGCCCGACACCAACATCGGCAGCGGTGCGCCCACGATCAAGGACCAGAACGTTAGCCTGGACGGCGATGTCGTTCACGGCCAATTTCTAACCCAGATAGCCGGCAAGGACGTGTGGGTGACGATTTCCGGCCACCTCGGTGAGAAGGATGGGTACGCCACGTTTGACCCAACGGAGTTCAAGGTGGGGGACCTCAGCGTTCCGGTATCGCTCGTGAACCCCGCCCTGCAGAAGAAACTGGCCGAGCAGCGTGATCGACTGAAACTTCCGGAGAATGTCGGCGCGATGAAGGTGGAGAACAGCGAACTAGTGATGCAGCAGAAGTAACTGGCCCGAATCAATTGTAGATTTCAGATTTTAGTTGCAGCTTCTTTGTGCCTTCTGCTTTCGTCGGCGATCTGAAATCTTCAATCTTTCCCAGACGATTCCCCGCCGCCACTTTCGCATACCAGCGGCCTGAATCTTTAATCGTTCTCTGCAGCGTCTTGAGGTCTACGTAGGCGAGCCCAAAACGCTGGCTGAAGCCTTCGGCCCATTCGAAGTTATCCAGCAGGCTCCAGGCATGGTACCCGCGAACGTCAGCGCCCTCGGCAACGGAGCATGCCAGAGCCACCAGATACTCACGGTGGTAGCCGATGCGGCGGCTGTCGTGAATCAAGCCACTGGCACCGGGCCCGTCGCTATAGGAACATCCGCTCTCGGTAATCTCGATTACGGGGCGGTTGTAGTCGCGTGTGATGCGTAGGACCATGTCATACAGCGCTTTCGGCCAAACTTCCCAGCCGAAATCGGTCTTTGGCCCCTGTTGTCCTCCGTCCATTTTTACGGGGAAAAGCCACTCCTGCGTGTGCGTGGCGCGCTCCATCGCCTTCGGCGCGGAAGCGATGGTCCGGTAGTAAAGGTTGATGCCGATGAAATCCAGCGGCGCCCGGACCTTCTCCATATCGCCCGATCTGATCCGCATCGCTGTCTCAGGCAGAAACGTGAGCGCATCGGGATAACGTCCACGCAGCGCAGGGTCCAGAAACCAGATGTTGGTGATGGCATGGGCGCGTTCGGCCGCAAGCTTGTCTTCCTCGGAATTGGTGGCGGGCTCGCACGGCGACATGCTGAAAGCCGAACCCACGCGCGCAGAGGGGCGAGCCGCCTTGAGCGCGCGAAACCCAGCACCTTGCGCCAGGTTGACCACGTGCGTGGCGCGTAGAAAATCGAGCAGACTCTTGCGACCGGGAGCGTGCCTCCCCTCGAGGTGGCCAAGATCCACAAAGGCAGCAGGTTCGTTGAACAGCATCCAGTCGGAGACGCGGTCGCCCAAGGACTGCACGGTCAGTTGGACATAATCAGCAAAGCGGGCGGCGGTGTCGCGATTGGGCCATCCGCCGGCATCTTCCAGAGCCTGCGGCAGGTCCCAGTGATAGAGCGTCACCAGCGGCCGGATGTGCGCCTCGAGCAACGCATCCGCCAGGCGGCTGTAATAGTCGATTCCTTTGGAATTCGCCGCACCCGACCCGGACGGCTGAATGCGGGGCCAGGAGATCGAAAACCGGTAGCTATTGAGATTCATCGCTTTCATCAAGGCGATGTCTTCCTGCCAGCGATGATAGGAATCGCAGGCGACGTCGCCGGTGTCACCGTTTTTGATCCTACCTGGAGTGTGCGCAAAGCGATCCCAGATGGACTCGCCCTTGCCGTCTTGGTTCCACGCACCTTCGATCTGGTAGGCGGCGGTAGCTGTGCCCCAGAAGAATCCCTTGGGAAATGGAAACGCGGACGAGTTGTCGAATCGAGGATTGGCGGCTGCGAGCGATGACCCGGACGAGGGCGCGGTACTCGCTTTGGAAGATTTGCTACAGCCCGAGAACGCCGCAGGCAGTCCCGCGGCCGCGCTGGCCCCGAGAATCGATTGCACAAACTTCCGGCGTGTCAGGCGCAAATCAGAGTGAATTTCCTGTCTCCTTCACGGATTGATCCGCATCCTGCTCGAGGCCAATCTCGCGCTTGGCGCGACCCGACTTCTGTCTCACCACAATCGATTCTAGCGGAAAAGAAGACAATAGGAGCAGCCGCCTTTGGCTAGCGTTTGAAGTCGTCGGAGTTCGGCGATCGGAGTTCGGCGAACATTGCGCTGCCGGGCTTTGCCCGGGCCGACAGCCGAGTGCAGCCGTCACCACAGGGTTCATCTGTGCTCGTCCTATTCCGGGTTCAAGCTGTCAAACAACTTCCACAGCTTGTCGGGAGTGGCGCGATAGATCACCCATCCGTTGGCGGCATCGGAAGCTTCGTGGAAGAGCAACTCACCGCGACCATCGCCATCGGCGTCGAGCGCGTCCACCAATTCGAGCCGTGGCCGGATGTCGAGATGATACTTGTCGGTGATGGCGACGTTGAGCTTGTGCAGGTTGTTGTATATGTCGGGGTCGGCCACCAGCAGGATCGAATACTGAAGATCGGAATCAACCCCGGCGTGCGCGGTGCCCGCCGGCGGCGCAGGCATGTGCGCGTCGGCAGTGAACACAAGGACCGGCTTATTGCTGTTCCACAGGTCGAACGCCTTCATCTGCACGTTTTCGAGAATCGGGTCTGGTGTTTTTGAAGGCAAAGGGCGCCGCGCAGCCTGCGCTTTTGCCGGCTTCGGCGCGATCTTTGACTTCGCCTGAGCGTCGACATAAGCGCGAATCTGGTTCCTCGCCAGCATCGTCATCTGCTGCAAGCGCTCTCCCTCTTCATCCTTGAGCCAATCAAAAGCGAATGACTTGAGCGGTGCGGCGCTAGCGTCGGAGATTGCAGGAATCAGCTGAACGGGCCCCTTGTCGGCTGTGGTCTCAGGCACTTTACTGGCTCCCCCGGTCGAAGCGGAACCAACCGCGCCCGGCTTGCTGTAGCCGGGTACTTCATCTTCGGGCAACGGTTCGACAGGCTTTCCGCGCCTCAGTCGTGGCCGGTTGGATTCACTGGCTCCGCTGTCGGACTGCGGCGTCGACGGTTTGTCGGGTTTGACTTCGGCGGACTTTCGATCCCCTGGCTTGACTTCGCCCGACTTGGTATCGGTAGGCTTAGCCTCGCTTGGCTTAGAATCTCCGGACTTTGAATCAGCGGGCTTGTTTTCTCCCGGTCCCGGAGGTGTCGACGACTTCGGCGCAGGGGGAGAGGAACTTGTAGGATTCGATCCCGTCTGGCTGGGGCTTGTCTGGCCGGGACTTGTGGCCCCCCCCGGACTACTCTGCGGTGGCGCTGAAGACGGGGGGTTATTCGCAGCTGGTGTCTCCTGAGTCGCAGTTGGGCTCCTGGTCAGACGAGGAGGCCCCTCGCTGGTATCGATGCCAACCGGGACTATTTCCGCCTGAAGGGCCGTCTTCGGCTTCTCGGCACCTGCCGGGACCCAGGCGCCGGTTCCAATCCATGGACTTTGTACGTTAACGGAGTTGCTGTGGAGCGCGCTGTTGACGGTGAATAGCCCGAGCGAACTTCCCGCGCGTTCGGCCTCGTACACCGTGCCCGACTCCAGCGCCATGGGGACCGGAGTGGCCTTGTATGCGGTTGCGTCCCAGAACTTTCCGCCGATTAGAATCGCGATCGGCACCAGCATGGCCTTGCCGTTGGCTGCAAGCTGGATCACGCCCACCGCGCGCGGCCCCGCGTCTTTCTTTTTGGAGGGCTTTCGCTCACCCGGCGTAATTTCCGGCCGTTCCTCCTGTGCGCTAACTACGACGGCGGACCCCGCAACGTAGGCGAGCAGCGCGACGAATAACGATCCGCAGTATAAAATCTTATGGAAACTTATCGGGCCGGATAAGCCTGTTCCCGGGTTCGACTTCGATTTGCTCGGAGAAACTCCCATGAATGTCAATGATAAGGCTCCTGACTTTACTCTGCAGGACGAGAACGAAAAAGAAGTGTCGTTGAAAGGCTTGCGCGGCAAGACCGTCGTTCTCTATTTCTACCCCCGCGCCGACACTCCTGGCTGAACGATCGAAGCTCGCGGGTTCCGCGACACATTCAAACAGATGCAGAAGACGGGCGCTGTGCTGCTTGGCATATCGCCGGATACCCCGAAGGCGCAGAAGAAATTCAAGGAGAAGTATGATTTGCCCTTCACTCTGCTCGCCGACGCCGACAAGAAAGTCGCTGAGGCTTTCGGCGTGATGAAGGAAAAGAACATGTACGGTAAGAAAGTAATGGGAGTTGCGCGCACCACATTCATCATCGGTCCCGACGGCAAGATCCAGCATATTTTCGAGAAAGTGAAGCCAGAGGGTCACGCCGAAGAGGTACTGAACTACCTAAAGGAATCGGCCAAGACCGCAGTTTAGGGTGGGTGAGAAGCTGAAGGAACTATTCAGCTTGATGTTCCGTACTAATTGTTGAGGAGTTGCGTTATTCGGCTCCGCTTGTTTCGGAGGAACTTATGCGCGGTCTCATCCGAGTGTTTCCGTTGGCTGGGATTCTTCTGGTCGCGACAGCAGGGTCCTTTGCGAAACCGGTCCCTTCCCCTGCTGGGGATCGCAACTCGCTGGTGATCATATTCAAAGACGGGCACCGGCAAAGCTTGGCGGTGGCCGAGATCGCGCGCATCGACTTTAAGGCTCCGGCGGTGATCGTTTATAAGGATGGCCATAAGGAGAAGGTCGCCGGCGGTGAAATCCTCCGCATTGAATTCGAGGATTCTGGACTCAGCGCCATGACGCCGGGACGTGGTCACTTTGCTGGCAAGTGGGAAGTCGGCGATGGCAACGGAAGCAAGTTCTTCATCACTCTTGACGCAGATGGAGAAGCGAGAAAGACGCTCGGCACCTCCCACGGAACTTGGACCGTAGTTGATGGAGAGGCTCGGATCAGTTGGGACGATGGCTGGCACGACGCGATCCGGAAGGTGGGAAGCAAGCACGAGAAGGTCGCTTTCGAACCCGGCAAATCCTTCGGTGACACGCCTTCCAATGTTACTGTGGCAGTAAACACACAGCTCAAACCTATCTAGCCGGAGCACAACAGCTAAGATTTCGCTTCATGCGTAAGTCGCGCGCCTCTACGACACCTGCCAATATCCGCGCTCTGGATCGTGCTTTCTTCAGCCGCGATCCGCGACGCGTGGCGCGCGAACTGCTTGGCAAGGTACTAGTCCGGCAACACAGTGGCGCCCTTCTTACGGCTCGCATCGTAGAAGTGGAAGCCTACCTCGGAGAGCAAGATCCCGCCGCTCACTCCGCCGCCGGAAATACTGCCCGTACCGCGGTGCTGTTCGGACCACCGGGTCATGCCTATGTTTACTTCATCTACGGAAATCACTACTGCCTCAACGTCTCCTGCGAACCCGATGGCCAAGCCGGATCCGTTCTGGTGCGCGCCCTGGAACCGCTCTCAGGCGTGGAGGAAATGGCTAAGGCCCGCGGCATCGAGATCCACAGCCCCAAAGACCTGCTTAGACTTACCAGCGGACCAGGACGGCTGGCCCAGGCTTTCTCGATCACCCGGGTTCGCGACAATGGGTGCGATCTGACGTCGGGAGACAGCAACCTGTGGATCGGGGAAGACGGATATCGCGCGCGGGGCATCCGCCTAACCCCCCGCATTGGCATTACCAAGGCCGCGGAAAAGGCCCTCCGTTACCTGCTCGTGGGAAATCTGTTTGTCTCGGGGCCGAAAAGGGTGCTTTAAACTGCGCCCGACCTAACTTGACAGACGGGTGTAGACTTGGTTCCGGGTCGAGTATTCCAAAAGCCTTGCTGGGAGAGGCATTTCACCAGACGTACGAGTGAATCATTTTCCCGCAACCCCGGCGGCGACCGAAATCATCTCATCCCTTGGGGAGCCCGCATGCCTCGCCTTGCGCGATTTCCGATTCTGGTTGCGGCGCTGGTGATTTTGGCGGGAACGCTGCCCTTGCTCCTGGCCGCGGATGGCGCGGCAGGAAGCCTACCCTCCGCTCCTGCCTCCTATATCCTCGTGGGTTTTGCTGGCGGGTTTGTGCGCCACGACAATCCCCACCACGGACCCGTAAAACTCGCCCAACGCATTCAGCAGGACCTGCCGAAAGGCGACTCGATCCAGGTCTTTGAGAACCGCCACCGAAAAGCCGCCTTCAAAGCCATTCTTGGCTTGCTCGACCGCAACCACGATGGCGTTCTCAGTAATCAGGAGAAGTCCGAGGCACACATCATTCTGTTCGGGCACAGCTGGGGAGCTTCCGCCGTGGTCATGTTATCTCGCCAACTCGCGCGCGCAGGAATCCCGGTACTGCTGACGGTACAGGTCGACAGCGTGCCAAAACCTTGGCAAAGCGACCGGGTCATCCCCGACAATGTCGCTGAGGCGGTTAACTTCTATCAGCCCCATGGCTTGCTTCACGGCGAAGGTCACATCACCGCAGCGGATGATTCGAAGACGCAGATCCTTGGAAACTACCGTTTCGATTATCAAAAACAACCGGTACACTGCCAGGGCGGCTCATGGTTTCAGCGGGTATTCACTCCCAGCCACTTGCAGAGCCAATGTGATCCCCGCCTCTGGTCACAGGTTGAAGGTCTGGTGCGCCAGCACATGGAGCCGCCACCCGCAGCCATACAGACGACTCCGTCGCTATAGCAGACGCCCGTACCCGACAAGTTTGTGCATCTCGACCATCCAATACACGCGTGATTCGGTGGTAAGTCTGAACTAGCCTCAACGCTGGGAGAATACTCGGACCCGACGCAGGTTTTTCCATGCTTTTGATGGGATGGGACTCCGGTCCGGAGAAGCTCTGCTTTTTTCCCCTGCGCCCCGTCGGAAGCGGATGTAACATCTCGGGGCGTTTTCGAAGGCCCGACTCCGGTGAATCGCTTGGCCGGATCGATGAAACGTTAACCTGGGGACCCGCACTATCTTCCCAAGAGCCGCGGCGGGAACTTCGCGCAACTCGTGTAAAGAGACCCGTCGCGCACCGAGAACTCACTACCTGAAACAACCCGCATTATGCGGCTAAGCCCTTCCGGGCTTGAGGTTACTCTGTCATGAGAGATCTCGCGATAGGAATGAGCGGACCTGATGTCCGCGCCCTGCAAGGTCTAAACACCCGAAGTGAAGGCATCGCATCCCCAATCGCTGTAGACGGGGTTTTCGGCCCCGAGACCGACCAGGCTGTGCGGGCGTTCCAGAAGCGACAGCAACTCGATGTGGACGGCGTTGTCGGGCGCGAGACTCGCCCCTCAATTTTTCATCTTGCGCTGGTTACCGCCACCATTTTCGGCCAGAAAATCAATTCGGGGCAGAGTTTGATGAACCCTCCGAGCCTGAAGGACCGTGTCATCGCAGGGTTCTCTCCCGGCAAGCTGCAGTTAGGAGTTCCTCCGGCTCCGGAGTATACGCCGAGGACCCTCACGATTCCCGACGACATGAGGAAACAAATGATGGATTGGGCGACTCGCCCTAGCGGGAACGTCATTAACATACCCGACGATGTGCGGCGGCAGATGATGAACCCGAAATTTTATCCCATTCAGTTTGCCCAGCTGTCGAAGCCGCTCGCAGCGCCACATATTCCCGAAGTCACGCTTCCCTCGTCAAATTCTGGAGCGTGGAAGTACGATCATTGTGAGCTTCAGTCCGGCGGCCAAACGGTTTTTCCGTTCACTCGATCCCGTCAGGATTCCTTTATCCTGACAGCCCAGTGCATCGTTTCAAAGGGTACCCCGGAAGGAAAGCATGTGGAGTCGACAGTTGGTGTGCAGGCGGGAGAGCCATTGAATGCCACCGCTGGCAGTGATGCCTGGACTTTTAACCCCTTCTGGCAGGTCACCGACGTTGACCGCATCGGCGCTCTGAGTAATTTTCACTGGTGGCAGCCTTACGCCCAGGCTTGGGATGGCGTTTGGCAGAGACATTAACCCCACCATCACCGTCAATGCTGTTCCGTTTAATCTCTCTTTCGAGGCAACGAAATTTCTGACCCTGGCGCTGGCTGGGGGCATGTTTATGAACTTCGACACAACAACTGGCCGCGTTCTGCTTGGACCGATGTTCACGTTTAGCGTAAATCTGAAATTTGGAAGACCTCCTCTGCCCCTGTCGCCCTTCGACACCTATTCCCCCGATCTGCCGTGAGGGCTCGGGCACGTCCGAGGGACTTCCTCGGCATGGAGCGGGAGTCGTCCCACGCGACAGAAAAGCATTCAGCAACGCACGCGATGGCGGAACCAGAGGTCTCACAACGGTCCCATGCCGTTGGAGGCAACCGGCGATACCGTCTTTGCTGGGTAACCCGTCTCTCACGTCACGTATTGGGTTCCGTCTCGAGCGCAGAAGATCTGGCAGGTTCAACGCAACCCCGAGAAGAAAACTGGCACCGGCCGGCACTTCCGCCAGTCTGTCCTTAAGCGTCAACGTGACGACAATCATGGTAACGGAGCTGTTTAGGCTATTCGCGTCGGGAATTGCCGAGCAAAATGTTGTCGATCAGCCGCGTACCCCCGACCACCGCCGCGACCGCGACTAACCCGCCGCCGGAAATATCTTCCAGGGGATCCAGCGTATCCGGATTCACGATCTCGAAATAGTCGAGACGAACAGAGCTCTCTTTGTCGATTTCTTCGCGCCCCGCGGCGACTAACCGGGCCGCGTTTCGCTCGCCCGTCTCCGCCAAATGTTCCGCGCGCAGCAGTGAACGCTGCAACACCAGCGCCCGCTTTCGCTCGTCGGGATCAAGATACGCATTCCGCGAACTCATGGCTAAACCGTCGGCCGCGCGCACGATCGGACAAACCCCAATCTCTACCGGCAGATTCAAATCGCGTACCATGCGGCGAATAATCGCCACCTGTGCCGCGTCTTTCTGTCCGAAAAAGGCTGCATCCGGTTGCACCACATGAAACAACTTGGCGACCACGGTGGTAACCCCGCGAAAATGTCCCGGCCGCGAGCGTCCGTCCAGCTTGGCACTCAAGCCCTCGACGGTCACCCAGGTCACCGCGCCCGCAGGATACATCTCTTCCACCGACGGAGCGAACAGCAATTCCACTCTTTCGCCCTGCAGCAGCTCACGATCGCGCTCGAACGATCTCGGATACTTCGCGAGGTCTTCGTTGGCTCCAAACTGCGTTGGGTTGACGAAGATGGAAGCCGCAACGAGATCAGAAGATGAGCGCGCCGCCCGCACCAGTGAAAGGTGCCCCTCGTGGAGTGCACCCATCGTCGGCACAAATCCCAGACGCTTTCCCGCGCCGCGGATGGCGCGAGATTCAGCCCGCATTTCGTGGATGGTTTTGCAGATTTTCAAAGACAGGTCGTGCCGCTGCCGGCGAACTTCACGCCGACGGCACCCACTTTACCGCAATATGCGCACCCTGAAGTATCCCGCCCACGATTCCTTTGTTCCGGCGGATGGCAATGCCATCCTGGTCGGACGCCTGCGCGCTGTTTTCCGCGGCTGCCACCACCCGGCCATAGGGCCAATTCGAAGCGGGCAGGGCCGCCAGCGCCGGCAGCAACTCGCCCGGCTTCAGAATGATTTCCGCATTATCGGCGACGTCAAACAACGCCACCCGATCTGGCCGGATGATGAGGTAGGGGTTGCGCCAGGTTTTCATGTCGTGGATGTGCTCGACCTGCGCGGAATCCGCTGCAGGGATGGCTTGTAATAGGGTTTCAGGAGCGGGAGGTTGCGCCGCGTCCTGCCGCTGCGAACATGCAAACAGAGAAATCCCGGAAAGCAGGACCAGCCCAACCCTCATGCGAAGAAACTTGCCGATCACGGGCCTAAGCTACCTCACCATCACGGGAGCGTCATTCTTCGCCGCCCAAATCAGCGCGACAAACCATCCAATGATGCTCCATCCGAGGAAAAGGTTGAGCAGGAAGATCGCAAGCAGGTCCCGCTTACTTCGGGCCAGCGCGATGATCGACGGCAAAAAATACAACAAGAACGGCAAGCCGAAGAACGGGAAGAAGAGAACTGTTGATAGGATCATGACCGCCCTCCTTGTCTATAGCCTAGCACTGTCGGGACTACGCTGCAGCCCCGAAGCACCGGCACACGCTCCGTCGCATCTACGGCGCGAATCACTATTTGAAGATACGCAAAACCCGGTACCGGAGTTCCCCGGTCCACCGGGAGTCGAGTCCATATCCGTGCGACCTCAGCGCCGCATCGCCCGCTTCCGGTCCAGCACGGTATCGAGACCAGCCTTGGTCTCTTGGGGGAGATGATAGGACTCCACATCCGCCGGGTAGTGACGCGATCGCACATCCGCACGAAAAGCCTGCACCGCATTCGTGATCAGTGCAGCCGCGTCGCCGTAGCGCCGCACAAACTTTGCCGGTGGCCCGAACGTCAGATTCAAAATGTCGTGCAATACCAGCACCTGCCCGTCGCACTCCGGGCCCGCGCCAATTCCGATGGTCGGAGCGCTGATTTCGCCGGTGATCATCGCCGCTACTTCTCGCGGAATGCCCTCGAGAAAAAGGCATGCCACGCCGGCTCGGTCGAGTGCCACGGCATCGTGCATCAGCTGTTCTATTCCGCTCAGGCTCTTACCTTGTACTTTGTAGCCGCCCATCACATTCACCGACTGCGGCGTAAGCCCGATGTGCCCAGCCACAGGAATTTCTGCATCGATAATCTGGCGGATCAAGTCAGATCGCTTTTCGCCGCCTTCGATCTTTACCATTTCGGCGCCGCCTTCCTTCACAAAGCGCGTAGCGTTGCTGACGGCGACTGTGGGATCGATTTGATAAGACCCGTACGGCATGTCCGCGACGAGAAGCGCGTTCTTGAGTCCGCGCCTTACGGCCTTCACATGGTGCAGCATCTCATCCATCGTGACGGACAGCGTGTTCTCGTATCCGAGCATGGTCTGGGCAAGCGAATCTCCCACCAGCACCATGTCGATGCCAGCTTCGTCGACCAGGCGCGCGGCGGCATAGTCGTAAGCAGTCAGGCAGGTGATGGGTTCGTGTCGGAGTTTCTTCTCGCGGAGAGAAGCTATTGTTGTCTTGTGGCGAGGCTCGCCAATCGAGGTCAAACTCATGATGTCCTCCAGTGCCCCTCCGCCTCGGGCGGATAGAGCCTGTACGCATCTCACGTCTTAAAGCTTTGGACGACGCTGAAGCTATTGTAGTTGGAAAGGAAGTTCCCGTCGATGAAATTCAGGCTGTCTAACTAATAGAAAAGACAGCACATTTGCCGCTACCGTTTCGGTCTGCGCCTGCTGCCCCGTCCTAGCCTTGGGTCCCTGCCTGGGTGCGCCATCACGAGCCTGAGTTGCGTCTTACGGGCTGGCCTTGAAGTCAAATTCGTTCCCTTCAAGAAACAGACTCCGGTCACAAGGCCTCCGCTCTTAATTGCCGTGGGCGAACCGATGGTTGCGGAGGAAGTGAGCGCAAGCATGAAATGAGCGGCTCGACCATGCTGGACGAACCTAAACGCCTACGGCGTCTTGTCCGCCCAGCGGCAGGAAGTACTGGGTGCCCTTGATCGGCTCGGTGACTTTGCGCAGCAGTTCCTGCAGGTCTTCGTTGCGATCGACGAAATCAATCTCTGAGGTATTGACGATCAGCAGATCCGAAGAGGTGTAATGAAAAAAGAAGTGCTCGTATGCCTTGATCACTTCCGCCAGATATTCTTCGCTCACCGCCTTCTCGCCAGGTGCATTCTTTTTCTTGAGCCGCTTTTTCAGCACCTCGGGAGTAGCCTGCAAATAAATCACCAGATCCGGAGTGGGCAACTGCTCGCGAAAATGATTGTAGTAGCGGTTATAGGTATCGAGATACTGATCCGTCAGATTGAGGCAAGCAAACAGTTTGTCCTTTTCGAAGATGAAGTCCGAGACGACGACCTTCTGCGATCGAGAACCTAGATCGAGCGCCTGCAACTGCTCGAACCGGCGGACCAGAAATGTAAACTGCGCCTGAAACGCCGCCCCACGCTCGCCCTCGTAAAAAGAGTCCAGAAACGGATTCGCATCCGGCTCCATCACGCGCTGCGCATTCAGGCGTTCAGCCAGAATGCGCGCCAGCGTGCTCTTTCCCACTCGGATGGGCCCTTCCACAGCAATGTAGCGGGGCAATTCGAAAAGATTGGCCATGATTTCGGGCGACGTTCTCGGAGCTTGCAGGATATCTTGGATACGTCCCAGTGGCAATTGCGAGAAGAGTTAACAGCCGGAAAAGGATTTCAGATTGGTGATTTCAGATTTCAGATTCGCTCGTATCCGAGCCAAATCTGAAATCCGCAATCTGCAATCCTTTAGAATCGCTGCATGCTTGGTTACGTCTCGAGCGCGACCGCGGTTGCAGCCGTCGTTGCCGCGGGATACCAGTCGATGGCGCCCACGGGACAGTGGTACGGTCGCACGTTCACTGGCGTGACTCGTGGAACCCGGCAGATCGCGCTCACCTACGACGATGGTCCCAACGATCCGCACACTTTGCGTTTGCTCGAGATTCTCGCGAGGCAAGAAGTGCATGCGACTTTTTTTATGATCGGACGCTACGTCCAGCAGCGCCCCGAAATCGCACTTGAGGTCATCAAGGCAGGCCACGTTGTCGGCAACCACACCTTCACCCATCCTCTGTTGACGCTCAGGAGCGCGTCTGAAATTCGACGCGAATTGTCCAGCTGTCGCGCTGCGCTGCGCGACTCGGTCGGCGAACACTCCAACCTTTTTCGCCCGCCCTTCGGTGGTCGCCGTCCCGCAGTGCTGCACATCGCCCAACAACTGGGTCTCGAGCCAGTGATGTGGAACGTTACTGGCTACGACTGGAACGCGCCTCCGGCCGCCCAAATCGAGCGGAAAGTGGCAAAGCGGATTTGCGGCGGCGATGTAATCCTGCTGCACGACGGCGGTCACAAACACATGGGCGCCGACCGCTCGCAAACCGTTTTTGCCACCGACTTCCTGATCGAGCGCTACAAGGCGGAAGGGTACAGGTTCGTCACCATTCCGGAGATGATGGAGGGCAGGGTCCGATCAGCCGCGCTACAAGCACATCCTTAGACTGAAAATCGAATTGCGCTACGTTGCGAGGATTACTCATGAGACGCTTGTTTCTGCTTTTCATTTTAACTGCGCTTTTCTCCGGTGCGGCCACGGCCCAGCCCAAAGCCCTGTTCTATATGACCGACAATCCCAGTTCGGTGAAGTCTTTCTCCGAACACGCGGACAAGATCGACATCCTGGTACCGGCCTGGTATTCGGTCGACGGCAACGGACTGGTCTGGGGCGGCCCCAATCCTGACGTCATAAAAACCGCGGCAGCCAGCCATGTGCCGGTCATGCCCATCGTAGCCGCCATGGTTCAAGCCGACCTGCACAAGTTGCTCACTAACCCTGCAGCGCGAACTGCCTTCAACGACTCCCTCCTGAGTGAGTGCAAAAAGAACGGATACAGTGGTTTCCAGATTGATTTCGAGAATGTGAATTGGACCGACCGCGATCTGCTTTCGAACCTGGTCGCCGAGACTGCGGCGGCTCTGCACAAGGCGGCGCTGCAACTGACGATTGCAACCGTGCCAAACGCTCCGGGCTTTCCGGGGAAAAGCAGTTACTCGCATTGGCTTTATGCCAACTGGCGTGGTGCCTACGACCTGAAAGCGCTGGCTCAGTCCGTCGACCTGATCTGCCTGATGACGTACGACCAGAACACGCGCTGGACCATGCCCGGACCCGTGGCTGGTTATCCCTGGACCGTTCAGAATCTGGAGTATGCGCTCGAGTTCGTTCCCAAAGAGAAGTTATCGCTGGGCATTCCCGTGTATGGCTACCACTGGTTTGCCGGAGATCCCGGGAAAGATGAAAAGCCGAATCCGACGGCGGAATACATCGGCCAGCAGGGCGTTGATCAGTACCTGGCCGCCTACCACCCGCACCTGGAGTGGGACTCCGCCGATCGCGCGGCCTGGTTTTATTTCTACCGGGACGATAATCGCGAGTGGGTCTTCTACACCGATAAGCGGGGATTTCAGGAACGTCTGGCCCTGGCCCGCGATCGCGGACTTCAGGGCTTTTGTTCGTGGGTGCTCGGCACCGAGGATCCGGAGATATGGTCTGTCCTGCCGTCCCACAAATGAGACATCGACAATGCGCTTAGCCGCGCACTGCCGCAAAAGCTTGCTTGGCAGCCGCAATCGTCCTCTGAACATCTTCCTCGGAATGCGCGGCGCCGAGAAACGCGGCCTCATACTGCGAAGGCGGCAAATAGACACCACTATCCAACATACTGCGAAAGAATTTGCCGAACGCCTCCGTATTCGACTTCGAAGCCGAATCCCAATCCGTCACCGGCCCCGGATGGAAGAACCACGTAAACATCGAACCGACGCGGTTGTAGCTAAGCGGAACCCCCGCCTCTTTCGCGGCAGCCGCCACGCCTTCCACCAGTTCTCCGCTTAGCTTCTCCAGGCGCGGATATATTTCGGCTCGCTGATCGCGCAACTGTTTCAACATCGCGCAACCGGCAGCCATCGCGAGCGGATTTCCGGAAAGCGTTCCGGCCTGGTACATCGGCCCCAGCGGCGCCACCAGGTCCATGATTTCTTTGGGCCCGCAGTAGGCGCCAACCGGCAATCCTCCGCCAATGATCTTTCCCATCGTCGTCAGATCGGGACGAATGTTATACAACTCCTGCGCTCCCCCGAACGAGACCCGAAATCCGGTCATCACTTCGTCGAAAATCAACACCGACCGTTCGCGTTCCGTCAACATCCGCAGCCCCACCAGATAATCATCCGCGGCGGGAACGCACCCCATGTTGCCGACTACCGGTTCGACAATTACGCAGGCGATTTGGTGCTTGAACTTCTGGAACGCGTGTTCGACGACCGAAAGGTTATTGAAAGGGAGTGCCAGCGTGAACTGTGTGAATTCTTCAGGAACGCCGGCGGACCCCGGAATCCCCAGCGTCGCCACGCCAGATCCAGCTTTCACCAGCAGAGCATCGACATGCCCGTGATAGCAGCCTTCAAACTTCACGATATATTTGCGCTTGGTGTAAGCCCTTGCCAGCCGGATGGCGGACATCGTCGCTTCGGTTCCGGAACTCACGAAGCGCACCTTCTGCATTTTCGGAAATGCCCCCAGCACCAATTCCGCCAGATCCGCTTCGGAAGGGGTGGACGCCCCGAAACTGGTGCCGTTACACGCGGCACCGACAATCGCATCGAGTACGTTCGGCTCGGCGTGCCCCAGAATCAACGGCCCCCAGGAGCCGATGTAGTCGATGAATTCGTTTTCGTCGGCGTCCCAAATGTGCGAGCCCTTCCCGCGCACGATGAACAGCGGATCGGCTCCCACGGAACGAAATGCCCGCACCGGGGAGTTCACGCCTCCTGGAATCATGCTTTCGGCCCGTTGCTGCAAGCGCCGGGACTGCTCGGTTTTACGCAATGTAGTGGACGGCATCGAATCCTCTCGACGAGGAGAAATGGGATGTCAACAGATGCAATCAATGCAACCGATTACTATAACAGCGGCCGGCTAGCGAAATTCATCTGATATTCATTCCCTTGCAACCGCCTTGCAACATGCCGACAGTACAGTAGGGACATCAAGCACCCTTCTAACCGGGAGGGTTTGAAGGACAGTCTCGGGGGCTCCGGACTGTCCTTTTTGCGTTTGCGCAGATTGATGTTGCTGTGGGACCGGGTCTCGGGCCCGGTCGCGGCGCGCGGCGCCGCTGCTCCTCGCTGCCCGCTTTCCACCAACCGCGCTGTTAACCGCAATTAACTTCCCATCGTATAATCACCGTTAATGATTACCGTCTCCAAGGAGGACTACCTCAAATCGATCCTCGAAGCCGAGAGTGAGGGCGAAGCAGTCATCTCCGCGCGCTTGGCGGACCTGTTGAAGGTCTCTCCACCCGCGGTGACCATGGCTCTACGCCGCCTGAAAAAAGACGGCCTGGTACGCGTGGAGAGTAGCGGCGAGGTACGTTTGACCGCGGCCGGCCGAAAAATCGCCCGCAAGCTGACCCTCCGCCATCACCTGATTGAACGCATGCTCTCTGAACTCTTTGGCATGGAGTGGTGGAAAGTCCACGACGAAGCGGAGCGGCTGGAGCACGCAGTTTCACCTGACTTCGAGGCTAAACTCCTGGCCAAGCTGGGTTCCGGCGGCGCGTGCCCACACGGTAATTTGAGTGAACTCGAAGGACCAGCCAGCCGTCGGCGGCGCGGCCTCGTCCTGCTTGCCGACGCAGAGATCGACAACATCTACACCGTAAGCGGAATTTACGAACGCGACCGCCGCCTTCTCGAGTTTCTGGAGCACCGAGGCGTCCGTCCCGGAGCAAAGCTACGTTTGATCGAGCGCAACTACGATCAGACCCTCACCCTTTCTACCCCGTCAGGCACCGTTTCTTTGGGCCCTGCCGCCTCGGAGCGCGTCTGGCTCTCCCCCTCCGTGCGCTCGAAGCACTAACGAGCCGGTTGAGTTAAAGCCGGTTGCACTCTTAGCCTGGCGCCGCTGAATGGCATCCCCCCGCGCTGAGCCGCTAGGAAACATGGTCAGGGGGTGTATGCGTGCTGGGGCGACGCGATGCCCCGCGTCAGATCAGACGATGGATTGCTTATACTTGCAGCCTCGGTCTCAATGGCAAGCGGAAACCGGGTTACATCGAGAAAATCGCGCGGAATTTCTTTTCTTAAGAAAATAGTTAACTATGGTTTATCTGATGAGATATACTTACGCTAACTTGGGCAGTTGTGGCACTGCACACTGATGCGTTCCCGGAATGAACGATCCTAGGACAGCAGCGAAGGAGCGCCCGGAATTGCCGTCGAACCTCGTGCCCCGCCCCGTCTCTGCTCCCACCGACGTGGTCATCACTCACGAGGATATCGACCGAGCCCACGACCGCGAACGCGTGCGTACCACGCGCAGCCAGCGCGGTCTCTGGCCACGCACCAGACTTCTTTGGTTGCTGATTGGCCCCGGCATCCTCGTCATGCTGGGCGAGAACGATGGGCCCAGCATGCTGTCGTACGCCGCGACCGGCGCCCGCTACGGCATCGGTTTCTTTCTGCCTTTCGTCGTGCTCACTTTCCTGATGGCCTGCGTGGTGCAGGAAATGACCGTGAGGTTAGGGGCGGCCACACACCGCGGACACGCCGAACTGATCTTTGACCGCTTCGGCCCGTTCTGGGGTTGGTTCTCGATGGTCGACCTCATGATCGGCAACTTCCTCACTCTGGTCACCGAGTTCATCGCAATCCGCGCCGGCTTGGGGTTCTTCGGCGTTCCCCCCGCGGTCTCCGTTATCGGCGCATGGCTCGTGCTGTTTGTCGCCCTGATGGCCCACCGCTACTGGACTTGGGAGCGCATCACCCTGGTCGCGGCGATGTTCAACCTGATCTTCGTCCCAGTGGCCCTGCTCAGCCATCCTCACTGGGGAGCGATCGGCAGCGCGCTGTTCACCTGGAAGCCACTGCCGGGAGGACTTACGCAGGAAACCGTCCTCATCCTGCTCTCGAATATCGGTGCGACGGTAACGCCCTGGATGCTGTTCTTCCAGCAGAGCGCTATCGCCGACAAGGGCCTGACCACGCACGATATACGCTTCGGCCGCGTGGACACCGTGCTGGGTGCAGCCTTGGCGGCGCTCGCCGCGCTGGCCACCATCGTAGCGACCGCTCCCCTGTTTGCCCACGGCATGTCTACCGGCAATTTCGAAGCGGCCGAGTTTGCCCAAGCCCTCCAGCCCTTCGTCGGACATTGGGGTTCAGCTCTGTTCGCTCTCGGCATGTTTGAAGCGGGAATGGTCGCCGCAGTCACGATTTCAACCTCGTCGGCTTATGCCTTCGGAGAAGTCGCGCACCGGCCGCACAGTCTGAACCTTCCTTTCCAACAGGGAAAGTCTTTCTATCTCGTATTGATCCTCGAAGCCGCGGCCGCTGCCGGACTGGTCCTGATCCCGGGCATCCCGCTGGTCTACATCGTGCTGGTGGTCAATGTGATTGCGGTTCTGGCCATGCCGCCCGCACTGCTTTTCTTGTACATTCTGGTCAACGATCGCGAGATCATGGGTGACCTCGTCAGCCCCTTGTGGGCAAACATGATGGCCCTCGGGGTAGTGCTCATATTGGTCGCTGCTGGACTCCTGTTTGGAATCAGTGTGGTCGCCCCGCACGCCCTGGCATTGGTTGGAGGCAAGTAGATGGACCCACACTTCAATTCCGCAGCAGCCGACGATATAAGCGGCGAAGATCTCGCTTCGGTCGTTGCGTCTCTCGAACCAGATCAGCTCATTTCCGCTAAAGAAAAACACCATTGCCCGCGCCGCCAGTTGACTCGCACCGAGATGATCCTCTTCTGGGCTCTCCGGTTTTATCTGGTCTTCATGTTTGGAGTTGTCATCTACCAGATCTGGACGAGCGTCCGATAGGTCTGAGGATCGGCAACGGCGAAATTTGAGCGTCCGAACTATGGCTCCAACAGCGCTGCACGTAACAAGTTCCAACTGGCTTCGTCCGGGGCGCAAAGCAATCCACCGTCCAAATGCGTGGGATGATACGCTGTGCCGCTAAAATGGGCGCTATACCCGCCTGCTTCCCGGTGGAGCAGCCAACCAGCCGCATGATCCCAAGGCATGAGCCTGCTGTAGAGAAGTAAATGACAATAGCCGGCCGCGGCCATGCGGTACTCATGCGCCGCGCAACGCAAGTTTGCGCTAGCCGCTAACTTCGTTGAATTGACGAGCACCCTGCTTCGCAACGGCGCAGGCAAGAATCCCGAAGGTACGATGCCCTCCATGGTCGATACCGGGCCGGGCTTTGCAACCCGCAAAGCGATGCGGCTTCCGTCTTCGTGCTCAATCCAAGCTCCGCCGCCACGCAGAGCGTAAGCCCAATCCCGGCAAACAGGATCGTAGATCACCCCTGCGACGACCTCGCCGCGCACCGTGGCTGCGGTCATGACCCCGAACAACGGCAAATTGGAGACGAAGTTTTTCGTGCCGTCGATGGGATCGACGATGAATGCCAGTTCGGCAGACGAAAAATTGTGGAGCAAGGTAGGATCTCGTGCCGTTGCTTCTTCCCCGACGATGATACAGCCGGGAAAAGCCGCTACGAGTGCGGCGCTGATCACCGCCTCGGAAGCTTCGTCCGCGTCTGTGACAAGGTCGATCGGAGAAGATTTTTGCCGAATCTCTATCGAAGTGAGTTTGCCAAACCTCGGCATGATCTCGGTGCGCGCGGCGAAGGCCAGTGCGGCGCCGACTTTGTGAAGATCGTGTTCAGAAAACGACATGAGATTCCAGACTCTCCAAAGCTTGAGCTTGACCGACTGAGCCTCTAGAATACACGGTCGAAAAAACCCGGGCGAGCGAGTCCAAGGAACACAACTAGATGTTCGTTGGGATCGGTTAGATCGGCCGATCCGGGTAAATCGCTTTTGGAAAGCGTACATGGATTAGCAGTGCACACAGAGCAAGAATCAACATGGCGAAGATGCTGCCCTCAGGTCCCGCCGAGCCTCCCGTGAGCCAATTTGGCCCTTGCACGGAGCTGTTCAGAAACCGGCCGACGCCAAGCAAGCCACTGTCGGGCGTGCCATAGAAAAACGTCTCCGCCCAATCCCATGCCGCGTGAAATCCGATGGCAAACCAGAGGCTACCGGTGCGCCGAATCATGAGGCAAAAAAGCAGCCCTGTCGCGACCACCTGCAAAATGCCCAATGCGGTTTCTCCATGATTGCCGAGGTGAGCTCCAGCGAAAACAAGTGACAAAAATATCGCGGCCGGCCAGAAGCGGATCCGCCTCGACATGGAGAAGAGCCAGTAGCCACGAAAAGCAAATTCTTCGCTCAGCGAGACGGCAAGGAAAGTAGCGCCCCAAGCCAAAGCCCAACGGAAGATCGCGTTTCCCGCAAGTCCGACCGAGTCAATCTGAAAGTGGCCGGAAACCGACAGCAGTAGCAGGATGGCCGAAAGCATCGCGAAGCCCCAGACCGAACCCTCCCAAAATCTTCGGCCGAATGCTTGCCCCGGCGGAATGCCGTATTCATCGAGGGACCGCTTCTCGATCCTCGACAAAATCCACGTCGCCAGGGCGACAAAAAACGCCATGACCGCCTTGAGCGGCAACTCACTCTGCACGGTCAAAACGCCTTTCCCGCTTTTCGCGAGATGGAATCCGTATACCAGAATCATCGGAACCGCGAACGCAATTCCGACCCAGATGAGCAACCGGGTACGATCGATGCGACCCCAGGCCGTAGGCTGCTGGGAGCAGGCTTCGTTTAGTAGGTTCGATACGGCGTCTGGTTCGTGCTCTTGTGACAACTCCTCGAGGAGCTTGTCGCGGGATTCGTCAGGCAAGAACTGCCTCCTGTCCGAAGGACCGAGTGTGACCGTCGACACTGCCGAGCGCTAGCAACAACCTGTCCTCAGGTCTTCGACGTGGTTCTCCGACATTTTAGCTCGGCCAAAGTTGATGACCGGCTTCCCGTAGCAGGTCGATCGCCGACGCGAACTCCTCCTGGATCAGAACATAGTCCGTGTCGAAGGTGGAAATGGCGAAGACGGGGATGTCTCGTGTCGACAGCGGCTCGATGAAAGAAAGCAGCACGCCGGTCTGCGAAAAAGAAAATGGCCCTTCGAGCTTCAAACAAATCCATCGCTGTGGAGAATGCACATCCGCAGGAACGTTCTCCGTCGGGCACACGACGGAGAGTTCGTCGGCGGTGCGAGTGATCGACGTGAAGTCTCCCTTCTTGGCCCAATCGGGAACTTCCGCATCGGGTGCCAGGCGCACTATTGCATAGGTGAGGGGAAGAGAGCGGAATTTGAGTTCGCGGCGTTTCACTGGCCTTCGACCGCCCTGCGCAGCGCGGCCCTGGCGAGAATGCGCGTAGAGTCCAGCATGGGAAGCGCCGAGGACTCGGTGGTCATGAGTAGCGGGATCTCCGTACAAGCCAGCGCCACGGCATCACAACCTTCATCTTTCAGACCGCGAATGACCTCGGTGAAATAGGCCTGCGTGCGCGGCAAGAAAGTTCCGTGGACCAATTCGTCGAAGATGATGCGGTGAATGCGCTCCCGTTCCTCGACGCCCGGAACACGCTGCTCGATGCCGGCTCTCTTCAGCGTCTCGCGGTACACAGGCCCGTCCATCAACGCGCGCGTGCCCAGCACGCCCAGGCGTTTGTAACCTTGCCGCTTGGCTTCGTTCCCCACCTCGACCGCGATGTGCAGCCAGGGACGCGGGGACCGATGCTCAACCAGATCGAAAGCCTGATGCACTGTGTTCACCGGAGCGATGAGGAAGTCCGCGCCAGCGCGCGCTAACTTGTCGGCAGAGGAAAGCATCAGTTCTGCGACGCCGACCCAGTCATTTGCGTCAATACAGTTCTTGTATTGAATAAAGGGATGCCCGTGCATCGACACTTCCGGATGATTGTAAGGCCCGAGGAGATCGGCGCCTTCAACGCAGATCGTGCGATAACAGAGCGCAGCGCCTTCCGCGCTGGATGCGACGATGCCAATGTGTAACATCAGTTGCCAGTTTGCTGTTCGGCCGTGACCCTAGCTCAGCTTTTGATTGTAGCTGGAGCCATCGCATACGGGCTGGAATCCCGGTAACGCTTTTCGAATTCTTCGCGGGTACAGATGGTTTTGAGGTCAATGACCCGGTCAATGGCCAGGATGCCGTCAAGGTGGTCGATTTCATGCTGTAGCAGTTCGGAGAGATTGCAGTCGTCTCCCGCTTCGAATTCGATCGTTCCGCCATTCAGGGTCTGATAGCGGACCTTGATTTCGCGCCAGCGTTCGACCTGCATGAAGATCGAGAGGAAACTCAGGCAGGCGTCCCAGACCACAATTTTTTCTTCGCTGTGTTCCACGATCTCCGGGTTGACCAAAGGCCAAGGTTCGGCTCCGGGGAGCTTGAGGAAAATGACGCGCCGCAAAACTCCAAGCTGGGGAGCGGCGATGCCGCGACCATAGCCCGTCGCGTCGCGCCAATGTGCCAGCGTGTCACGCAGCTCCTGCACCAGATCCTGGATGTCCCGGCCCGTGGGATCAGCGACCGGAACCGAAGTTTCCCGCAAGCGTGGATCGCCGAGCTGGAGAATGGAACGGATAGCCATGGATTCCTTTCACTTGGCAGTCTTCGTTCATCGCGCGGCGGCAGCATCGAACAAGCTAAGCAGTTCCAGCTTTTTTTCCGCCGGCAGAAACGACGCCTCGAAGGAATTGCGCGCCAGTTCGCGGAGATGCTCATCGCTGAACCCGAACGCTTCCTGGGCGAGTTGGTATTCTCGCGACAGCGTGGTGCCGAACAGCGCTGGATCGTCGGTGTTGAGCGTGATCATGACGCCCTGATCGAAATAGTTCTTTGTGGGATGTTCCGCAACCGTCTTGCACACTCCAGTGCGTAGGTTGCTGGTGATGCAGAGTTCGACCGGGATCTGGCGCTGGGCCAGTTCCTCGATCAGGTCTGCGTCCTGTCCGGCAGTGAAGCCGTGACCAATCCGCTCGGCACGCAGATTCAGCGCTCCCCAGATGGACTCGGGCGGGCCAGTCTCCCCCGCATGCGCCGTTAAGCGCAACCCATGGTCAGCCGCGTACGCGTAGACACTGCGGAAAAGTTCAGGTGGAGCCTTCAATTCGTCTCCGCCAATGCCGACGCCGACGACATGGCGGTCACGGTAGCGTGCCGCCAGTTCGAAAACTTTTTGCGCTTCCTCGACTCCAAAGTGGCGGGTGGCGTCGAAGATCCACAGCAGCGACACGCCGAAATCTCGCGCGCCACGAGCGCGCCCGCGATCGAGGCCTTCGAAGATGGCGGCGAAATCCTGCTTGCGGTACAGGCAGACGCCCACCGCAACGTAGACCTCCGCGTGCAGCACATTTTCTTCCTTCAGTCGCTGCATCAGGCGGTAGGTAATCAGTTCGTAGTCGTCTGCGCCGCGCAGATGCGCGCTGACTCCTTTGAAGGCCATCAGAAAACTCTGAAAATCGTTGTAGCTGTACAGCGTCTGCACTTCCGCAAGCGTCGCGTGATCGCCGTGAAGCTTGCGCAGTTCAAGCAGCGTCGCCGGCTCGACCGAGCCTTCGAGATGCAGATGCAGCTCCGCCTTCGGTAGTTGACGAATGAAAGCGTTGGGCGGGCGGGGCGGCACGGAACTCATCTGCTGATTGTAGATTCTTGGCCTCGGATTTGCGAGGGAGGAGCAATGTTCGTGCAGGCGGTTTTTTCCGTTACAATCCGGTGTTCTTTATGTCAGCCCTAAACAGGAGAGCCCATGGACGCCAAGGTCATTCGCAGAGTAATGGTTGTATGCGTTCTGCGGGCGGCGGCATCGCCTCTGTTGGCCGCCGCGGCACCTCAGGTGAAAACCACTTCGGGCATGGTCGAGGGTAAGGACGAGGGCGCGGTCCACGCGTTTCTCGGTATCCCCTACGCCGCGCCCCCGGTTGGCGATCTGCGCTGGAAGCCGCCCGCGGCCGTTGCGAAATGGACCGGAGTGCGCAAGGCTACTGACTTCGGCCCACACTGCATGCAAGGAAATGTATACGGCGACATGAAATTTCGCGACTCCGGGGGCAGCGAAGACTGTTTATCCCTGAACGTGTGGGTCCCAGCAGAAGCATCGAGAGCGAAGCTGCCGGTCATGGTCTGGATCTATGGCGGCGGATTCGTGGCCGGAACTAGTTCTGAAGCGCGGCAGGACGGCACACATCTGGCGCAGCAAGGCGTCGTGGTGGTTTCGATGAACTACCGCCTGGGAATTTTTGGATTCTTTGTCCATCCAGAGCTCGCGAAAGAGTCCGGACGGAATTCCGCGGGCAACTACGGCTTGCTCGACCAACTGGCGGCGCTTGAGTGGGTGCACGACAACAGTGCGGCGTTCGGCGGCGATCCCGGCAACGTGACCATCTTCGGAGAGAGCGCCGGGTCGTTTTCCGTCAGCGCGCAGATGGCCTCGCCGCTGGCGAAAGGATTGTTTCAGAAAGCGGTGGGCGAGAGCGGCGCGGCATTCTTCAGCGGCGACCTGTCGTTTGAACCTCTGTCGGCGCGGGAAGAAAAAGATGTAAAGGCAGCCAGCGCGAAACTGGGCGTGGGCACGCTGGCCGAATTGCGAGCGGTCCCGGCCCAGAAAATGCTCGACGCTTTCTCGCCTCCTCAGTCCGAGGGCTTTGACTTCGGTCCGGATGTGGACGGATATTTTCTGCCGGAACCAGCCCCCGCCATCTTCGCGGCGGGAAAACAGAACGACGTGCCGTTACTGGCAGGTTGGAACCATGACGAAGGCAGCTTCGAAATTGCTTCGTCGCCCCAGAAACCGACAGCTGAAACGATGAAGGCGAACGCGCAAAAAGACTTTGTCGGCAAGGCGCCGGAGTTCCTGCGGCTTTATCCCACCGACAGTGAGGAACAGGTGATGCGTTCCGCACAAGATTTCGCTGGAGACCGGTTCATTGCGTTCTCCACATGGGTGTGGATGGAATCGCAGGCCAAGACCGGCAAGCAGCCCATCTATCGTTACCGCTTCGACCTGGGGCCGCCCGCGAAACCTGGCGGTCCGCAGCTTGGCGCCTACCACTCTGCCGAGATCGAGTATGTGTTTGGCCAACTCGATTCGAAAACGGACGTCGCGTGGAAACCGGAGAACCGGCAACTGAGCGAGCAGATGCAGAAGTATTGGGCAAACTTCGCGCGCAGCGGCGATCCAAACGGCCCGGGCCTGCCGAAGTGGCCCGTGTATTCAGCGAGTGAAGGATGGCCAGTGATGTTTCTGGATGCGACTTCCGTCGCGCACAAGGATAATCTGCGCGACCGATACTTGTTTCTGGCGGGCGCCTGGGCGAAGTAGGGACGTGAGCAAACTGATCGCTACTTCCGCGCGAACTCGCTGCGATGGCGGCTGTAAAAGAGATAAATCAGCAGGCCGAGAAAAAGCCAAACCACGAAGCGCAGCCAGGTGATCACCGTAAGCCCCGTCATCAAACCGCCGCACAGGATGATCGAAATCAGTGGAAACCACGGCACCAGCGGCACTTTGAACACGCGCGGCCGGTTCGGCTGAGTGCGTCGCAGAATAATCACTCCCAGAGACACCAGCACGAACGCGAACAGCGTGCCGATGTTCGACAGATCGGCAGCATCGCTGATGGCGAAGATTCCTGACGGAATTCCCACCACGAATCCCGCAATCCAGGTGGAGACGTGCGGCGTTTTGAACTTGGGATGGACGAGCGAAAACATCTTCGGGAACAGGCGGTCCCGCGACATCGCGTACCAAATGCGCGCCTGCCCATATTGGAAGACCAGCAACGATGAGATCATGCCAGTCAGCGCGCCGATCACAATGATCGAGCGCGACCAGCGGCTGGCGCCGAGCACTTTCAGCGCGTAAGCCACCGGCGCTTCGGCAGCTTCGCCGGAGACGAAGGTTGTGTACTTCATCATGCCAAGCAGCACAATCGAAACACCCACATAGAGGACCGAACAGACAATCAGAGAAGCGATGATGCCAATGGGCAAGTCGCGCTGCGGGTTGCGTGCCTCCTCGGCCGCGGTGGAGACGGAATCGAAGCCGATGTAAGTGAAGAAAACGATAGCGCCTCCGGTGACGATGCCGCCGAATCCGGAAGGTGCAAAAGGCTTCCAGTTACTGGTGTTCACCAACGCACCGCCGACGACAAGGAAAATCAAAATGGCGCCAATCTTGATGGCAACCATAACGTTATTGGCTTTGGCGGATTCGCGGATGCCGCGCACCAGAAGCACTGTGAGAATAAAAATGATCAGAAATGCTGGAACGTTGAAATAAGCGCCCGTCCAGTGGCCGGACTCCCACACGGGCGTCGACCAGCGGTCGGGCAGGTTCAGGCCGAACGAAGAGAGTTGCGCTTTGGTGTAGGCGCTGAAGCCGATGGCCACCACCACATTACTGACAACGTATTCGAGGATGAGATCCCAGCCGATAATCCAGGCAAAAATTTCGCCGAGCGTCGCGTAGGAATAGGTATAAGCGCTGCCGGCGATCGGAATCATCGACGCCAGTTCGGCATAGCAGAGACCGGCGAAGCTGCAGGCGATCGCCACCAGAACAAACGAAATTGCAATCGACGGACCAGCCGCAGGACGCCCGTGCATGAGGACCTGCGAGGTGCCGCCGCCGCGCAGGAAGTTCACGATGATATCGAGCACCTGCGCGTGCAGGATCGACGGCGCCTGGAAAAATTCTCCGGCTGCCGCGGTGCCGGTCAGCACGAAGATGCCCGAGCCGATGATGGCGCCAATGCCCAGTGCGGTCAGCGACCAAGGCCCCAGCGTCTTTTGCAGGCGCTGGCCCGGAGACTCGGCTTCAGAGATCAGCTTGTCGATGGACTTGCAGCAGAAAAGCTGGTTGTCGGACGTACGGATGACGTCGCCTGATTTTGGCGGCGGCTCGGTAGCGGCTGGTTGTGCCAAAGGGTCAATTTCTCCTGAACCGCGAAATCAGCATCCAGCAGTTAGCACTTGGCATTGGCACTTGGCATTGAGCCGGCAAACGCTACCGCGCCGAGCGTGAGCGGCTCAATGCTAAGTGCTCGTTGCCACGTGCGGCTTCTTACCGCTTTGCCTGCCCGCGAGCCAACTTCTTAACCTTGGGCTTTTTCGATCCGCGCGGATAATCGCGGGGCTTAAGCGGCTTCTCCGCCTTGCGTTTCTTACGGGCCGTTCGTTTGGCTTTCTTGCGATCTTCCTTGCTCAGCTTAGTTGTGTTTGCCATGAATGCTTTCTTCTTGAGATTTTATAATTTGGTAATTGCGTAATTTTGAAACTTGGCTGGAACAGCAGCCGCGAACTACAAAATTACCCGACTACAAAATTAGCAAATTGCGCTTAAGCCTGCTCTAGTTGAGCATACTTCTCCACCAGCTTCTTCAATCCGAAGCGAGGAAATTGTACCGTAATCTTGGCTTCTTCGCCTTCTCCTTCACGTTGATAGACCGTGCCTTCGCCATATTTCGGGTGCCGAACCTTCTGTCCGGGGCGGAATCCGCGTTTGCCGGTGGGCTCTTCCGCCTTCGTCTTTGGGATCGTAAACTTCTTCCCCCGGCTGGCGAAGAACTCCGCGATGTTCTCGATGGAGTTGTAAGGGAGGGCGGGCGCGGTGGGCTTCGCGCCGCGGTGGCTAGCTGCGGGGCTACTTCCTCCATGCCAGGACGCGCTCTGGTCTTCGTCTTCGTAGGCGTAGTGGGCCGAGGTGGCTTCGTCGTTGCGCATCCGCGCCGGCACGCCGCTCGTCCAGTTTGTGCCCACTCGAGCGGTGCTGGCCCGTCTCGTTCCCAGTTCTTCGATCAGCGGCGCGGGGACTTCCTCCAAGAAGCGCGACGGAACGCTGGCTTCGGGCAGATCGGTACCATATCGCCGGCGGTAGACTGCCCGGGTCAGAATGAGTTGGTCCATGGCGCGGGTCATGCCGACGTAGCAAAGCCGACGCTCTTCCTCGATGTCCTCGGGCACCAGCATGGTGCGGGAATGTGGAAAGAGTCCCTCTTCCAGCCCGCTGAGAAATACCAAAGGGAATTCCAGCCCTTTGGCCGCGTGCAGACTCATCAGAGTGATCTGGGCGCGCTCGTCATAGTCGTCCGCGTCCGCAACGAGCGCCGCATGGTCCAGGAACTCGTCGAGAGTCTCGGCGCGGTCGCGCGAGTCCATCGCAGCATTCACCAGTTCACGCAGGTTTTCGATTCGTGAGAAGGCCTCTGGTGTGTCTTCGTCTTCTAGCAGCTTGATGTAACCCGTGCGGTCGATGAGAAATTTCAGAATGTCGGCAGTGCTGACCGTAGGTGCAGGAAACCATTCGGGCGTCGATCCAATCCGCGGTTCAGGGGGCCTGGTCGCCTGCTCTGCATCCTGCGTCGACGGCACGCCGGCGGTGCCGTTTGAGGGTTCGTTGGACTCGGCAGCCCCAAAGTCGAACGAGAAATTTCCGAATTCATTGGGATCGAAGGCGGTAGCGTCTTCGGCTTGCGAGTCGTCATCAGAGTCTGCTACTCCCTTAACCGTGGGGGCATCCGCGGGCGAGGACACCCGCGCCACACCTTGGTCCAGCTTTTCGGCGAAGGTTCCAGCCAGCATGGCACGGCCGTCTTCGATCAGCTGCTGAAAATTCTGGAGTGACAACAAGGCTCTCTGCGGCAAAAGCTGACGGCGGATCGCCTCCCCGACTGCGCCCCACAGCGACAGACCTGTCTCGAGCGCGAGTCGCTCCAGCGTGTCGATCGTGCCCTTGCCAATGCCGCGCGTGGGGGTGTTGATAACGCGCAACAGAGAAATCGAGTCATCCGGATTATGAATGACCTTCAAGTACGAGATCATGTCTTTGATCTCGGAGCGCTCATAAAACGAGAATCCGCCCACCACTTTGTACTTGAGGCCGTAGCGGCGCATGGCTTCTTCAAACAGGCGCGATTGCGAGTTCGTGCGATAGAGCACCGCGGCCCTCGGTGTTTCCCCTCGCCCGGTAGCTTCGCGCAAGTACTTGGCGACATGGTCGGCGGCAAACAGGGCCTCGTTTTCGCCGTCGGGAGCCTCGTAGTATCCAATCTTGGTGCCACCCTGTCGTGCGGTCCACAGGTTCTTGCCTTTGCGCCGAAGATTGTTCGCGACTACCGTCGACGCCGCCTGCAAAATGTTTTGCGTGGACCGGTAATTCTGCTCGAGTCGAACGATTTTAGCCTCAGGAAAATCCTGCTCGAATTCGAGAATGTTGCGAATGTCTGCACCTCGCCACGAATAGATCGATTGATCCTCATCGCCCACGGCGCACACATTGTGACGCTCACCCGCGAGCATGCGCATGAGTTCGTACTGCGGACGGTTCGTATCCTGATATTCGTCGATGAGCAGATACTGAAAGCGGCGGTTATAGTACTCGCGCACCGACGCGGCCGATTTCAGCAGCCGCACCGCTTCCAGCAGCAAATCGTCGAAGTCGAGCGCGTTGGCTTTCCGCAGTTCCTTCCGGTACTCCTCGTACAGGTGGGCGATGCGCTCGGTCTTCGGATCGGCCGATTGCAGGTAGAGTTCCTGCGGATCAAGCATGTGATTCTTCGCCCAGGAAATGCGCCCGAGCACGGTGCGCGGCGTGAGTTGCTTGTCGTCAAGGCCGAGCCGCTTCATCACCCCTTTGACCAAAGCTTGCTGATCGCTCTCGTCATAGATGACAAAATTTTTCGTGTGCCCAGTCGGCGACTGCCCTGGCGTCGCAGAAGGAATCCGCATGGCTTCAATGTCCCGCCGCAGCATCCGCACGCAGAACGAGTGGAACGTCGAGATCACAGGCTTGGCGATACTCAGCCCGCCCACTAGCTTCTCCACGCGTTCGCCCATTTCGGCGGCGGCCTTGTTGGTAAAGGTCATCGCCAGAATGGACTCCGGCATCACGCCCTTATGCTCGATCAGATAGGCGATGCGGTAGGTGATCACACGCGTCTTGCCGCTGCCTGCTCCGGCAAGGATTAGGACGGGTCCTGCAGTGGTTTCGACCGCTTCGCGCTGTTGCGGGTTGAGTTGATCGAGAAAAGACAATGCGGAAGTGGCTCCAGAATCGATAATCCAATTTTACAGGGAATACGGACGCGCCGGATTGCTACACCGACTGCGGCCCTAAAGTTCCCCAAAACCGCAATTTATACGGGCACGCGAGGCGTAATTTTGCCCGCAAGGCGATCGTACCCTGTCGTTCTTCGGGCGGAGTCGTGATGGGCGATGTCCCTAACTGCCGCAAGTTTCGCGCAGAAGGCGAACGCGGGCACAGCTTCTTGCTGGGGACACGTTGGTCCGGCTGGGAGGAACTCTTATGAGTCCGAAGAGTTTTCTGGCTTTGGCAGTGCTGATGATGGTGGCCGGGTTGGTGCTCGTCGAACAGCGAGATGCGCGGGCGGGTGAAGTGAGCCCGGCGCCCGGTTACAAAGTGCTGGAACCGATCCGCCATGGGAATCTGACGGTGTTTCCCGTGGTCGCAGCAAAGAGTTATCCGACCGGCGAATTCCTGACGCTGGATGAAGGTCTGCGGTCTGGAGAAGTGGTCGTGACGGAAGCAGGCAACGTGCAAGGGCTGATTCGGCGGAATACTCTGCCGGCCATTCGACACGATGGAGCCCAGGTAAACCGCCTGGTGCTGGTCAACAATTCCAAGCGGCCTTTGCTACTGCTGGCGGGTGAAATCGTCACCGGAGGCAAGCAGGATCGAGTGATCGGCAAAGACCGCATCGTTCCACCGGAGAGCGATCCTGTGGACCTGAGCGTATTCTGCGTGGAGCCGGGGCGGTGGGTCGCGGCCAGCCAGAATTTCGGGGCGTCAGAAGCCATGTACGGTGGCGCGGTGGGTGGGCCTGCGCATGGAGCGGCACATCTTCCGATGGCGATGATGGCGCAACCGTCAGTCCGCGCCAGGGCCATGGCTGACAAGGACCAGAGCCAGGTTTGGGCGGAGGTACGCAAACAGCAACAGGCGCTCGAAACGGTCGAGGTGCAGGCTGCCGCGCCCGCCGCCGCCGCAGACATTGCGAATACTTCCTCGTACGCAAAGGTGAATGAGAACAGCGAGGTCCGAAAACAAGTGGACGCGGTGGCCATGCCGATCGAACAAAACTATCAGAGCCTGATTCGTCAGCTGCGCGATCGGAATGCCGTTGGCGTTGTCGTGGCCGTGAACGGCCGCCTCATCTGGGCTGACATTTTCGCCAGCACCGATCTGCTCGAAAAGTACTGGCCGAAACTGGTGCGCTCGTATGCCTCAGAGGCGGTCGTCACGCGCGCGAAAGACGTTGAGGTAACCCTGGGCCGGGCGCAGGCTTTCCTGGGAGACATGGAAGGACGCCGGGAGATGATCGAGAGCGAACCAGGAATCTACCGTCATACCGAAGTCACCGGCGATGGATTCAAGGCATTCTCTCTGACATCCCTGCTGCCGAAGACAGGTTTTGACGTGCACGTCGCGAAGATGGCGGATTGAGATGGCTGGGTGAAAGCTGCGTGGGACAGTGGTGAGTGTGGGGCGGCCAATCGGCTCCCCCTACTCGCCACTCATCACTAGACTAGTCTGGTCTAAGTCCAGTCTAAGTCTAGGCTAGTCTAACCACTCGCCTTCAGACTCTTCCCTCGCAATTCTTCAATCGCGGGAAAAGAGCGCGGCGGAATCAAGGTTCGGTCGGCAGGCATGGCACCGCTGGTGTAAGCTCTCGCGAGAATCTCAAGAGCGATTCCCGCAGCAGGGGCTGTGATGATCGTAGCCTTCAATAGCCCGCGACGCACCCAATCCTGGCCCGTCTTAGTGACGCCATCGCAACCCGTGAACGGAATACTCAACCAGCGCTCGCGATCCTTATCCGTCAGATCGACGAAGGCCTTGCGGGCGCCGATGGCCATGGCATCGTTCTGGCAGATCACTGCCCGAATCTCAAGCTGCCGCGACGATCCGAGCGATAGCCATGACTTTACGGCATGATGCGCACTGCGCTCGGTCCAGTCGCCTTTCAATATTTTCAACTCGACTGCGGCCGGCTTGGTGGAGAGCATTCCCTTGGTTCGGAGTTGCGTTGCCGTGCTGTTGAAAGGGCCTTCGATATAGAGAACATTCCCTTCGCCAACGAGCAGACCAAGCTGCTTACCTTGGATTCTGCCAACTTCGGACTGATCGGTGCTGACCGAGAATACCGGAGCGGCATCGCCCAGACGAAGCTCGGCGATATATTCGGGATTGCTGTTGATGATGCCCCAACCAATACCGGCGCCGACTGCCGCTTTTGCGACCTGCGGCATTCCGGTCCCTACAGGTTCGACCAGAATAGCGCTGGGCCTTTGCGTGGGATCCTGAATCAGCTTAATGAGTTGTTGAGTCTGATTCACCGCATCGTTGTCGGCATAGATGATCTGGATCTTGATGCCAAGCCGGGCGGCGATCTCGGCTGCGACCACAGCCTGTTCTGCCTGGTAATCGTTCTCTCGGGTGGTGAGAGCAACAACTACATTCAGTTTTTCCATGAGGCCTCGGCTCGGAACTCGTTCAATGCTGGACT
>Ga0073928_10001868_pt1 | contig 38739 bp, 49 predicted proteins | sample PaiPotPPA55metaG_FD_76969 | JGI IMG/M metagenome (GOLD analysis project Ga0073928, IMG submission 76969) | Iron sulfur acid spring bacterial and archeal communities from Banff, Canada, to study Microbial Dark Matter (Phase II) - Paint Pots PPA... ... | reverse complement strand
TGGCAGCAGCCGCGCCTCCGGCGGGTAATCGCATTCGTGCGACACCGCGACGACCTGGTCGCCGGGGCCCAGGGCGTACACGGCCTCCGTCGCGCTGGGCAGCAGGGAAACTATCCGCAACGCCTTATGAGGGTGGGCGCCGGCGGCCGCTGCCCCGGCCTGAGCGGTGCGGCAGGTACGAACGGTCACCGATCCACACCGCGGGGATGATGGCGAACCGCCTGGCCATCTCGTTGAGGGCGAACGCGTACTTGCCGCGGATCTTCGAGAAATGGTCCCAGGCGGCGTCGGCGTCCTTGCACGTATAGCCGGCCTTCTTCAGTCGCGCGACTGCTTCCTCGAACTCCGATCTCTCCACGCCCACGTAGTGCTGCGTGGTGTAGCGGAAGTTCCACATCATGTCCTCGACGAGGTGGTTGCCGATCGTCAGGGTCAGTCGCGCGGAGCCGAAGGCCTCCCCGTCGACGGTGCTCACGACCAGGTTGGCCGCGTCCATCACAGCGCCAAACGAGTTGAGCCAGGCCTCGTTGTCGTGGCTCGAGCGGAAATAGAAGAGGATCGGGTAGGCGAGGTGGCTCTCCAGCACGGCGGCCGTCCAGGCTCGCCAGTCGTCAAAGGTTGTGACCAGCTTGTCTCGCATGTTCAGCTCTGCCGCCGTCTCGAGGATCTGCACGCCCGAGGGCGGCGCGCCCGCCAGCGCGTCCAGCGTGACGACCAGCTCCTCCCGGCGCTGGAACGACTCGTACAGGGAAAACAGGAGCGTGATCGCCAGCGCCGCGAGGGCGACGCCGGTGATGCTCTCGCCGATCGTGGTCAGTCGGGCCATGACACCAATCGGGATGTAGTCGCCGTAGCTCAGCGGCACGAGCGTTCCGGCGGAGAAGTAAAGCGACTCCCAGAAGTCGACTGGGACCGGGTGCATCTGCTCGCGGAAGCCGTCGATCATGAGCCCGTAGCCCAGGACGAACGCGATCCCCCAGACCAGGAACATCAGCAGCACGCCAATCGGGGCGAAGGTCGCGAGCCAGCCCTCTCGTGGCCCCGTCTGCGACATGCGGTCGCCGACCCATCGCCAGAGCCGCCACGTGAAGAAGAAAAGCTGGCGCACCAGCACGAACTTGTTGATGGCGGGCCGGGGCAGCACGACCGATTTGAAGAGGTCGTAGGCCGCGAGCACGATCAGCAGCAGGCCCGTCAGGACCTCCAGGACCCGAATGAATTCCACGCTCAAATCATGACGGGGAAGCTAAATGCGACGATGGGTGGCGATGACGCAGGCCGAACCCGTCGAGCTGATCGTCTTCTCCGATTACGTTTGACCCTGGTGCTACATCGACTCGGTCAGGGTCGAACAGCTCGAGCGCAAGGGTTTGGTGAAGATCGCCTGGGTGCCCTTCGAGCTGCACCCCGAAGCCCCGGTCGAGGGCATCCCGTTCGAGGCTTACTTCGGCCGGGCGCGCAGCGACCAGATGCAGAGCCGCCTCCAATCCGTGGCGGCGGAGGTCGGCTTGAAGATGGAATCGCGCGACGTGATCATCAACTCGCGCCGGGCCCTCGGCGCCGCCGAGTTCGCCCGCGAGAAGGGCAAGTACGACGAAATGCACCACGCTCTTTTCAGGGCCCACTGGGAGCTGACCGGCCGGCTGGAGAACATCGACGACCTGGTTCAAATCGGCGCCGGCATCGGCCTGGACCCGGCTGAGCTTCGCGAGGCGATCGAAGGCGGCCGCTACGAAGCCCTGATCGACGAGAGCCGCCGCGAGGCCGAGTCGGTCGGCATCAACGCCATACCCGCGCACGTCTTCGGAGGCCGCTACCTCGTGGTGGGAGCCCAGCCGTACGAAATCTTCCAGCAGGTGCTCGAGCGCATGACCCAGGAGCCGCGACCCGCGTAGTCATCCTTTTGGCACCGATATGGCCTACGGGTCAAGCGCTGCGATACAAATAGCGCTTCCTCGAAAGGGGGAGAATCGAAGGCATGGCAAACCCAGTCTTCGACGCTGTCAGCACGGTCCTCGCCGTCCGCGAGTACCAGGACAAACCCGTACCGGCCGGCGTGATGCGCCGAGCGCTCGAGGCGGCGCACCTCACCGCGAGCGCGAGCAACAAGCAGCCGTGGCAATTCGTGCTCGTCTCCAAGCGAGACGGTTTGCAAGAGCTCGGCAGGCTGGTCGCGCATGGGCCCTACATCGCCGGCGCCGGAGCAGCGGTGGTCGTCGCCATCGAAAAGGGCAACCCACTGTCCGTGTCGGATGCGAGCCGCGCCATCCAGTCGATGATCCTCACCGCCTGGGCTGAAGGCGTCGCCTCCAACTGGACCGGGTTCCGCGAGCTCGAGGGGGTGCGCAAGATGGTCGGCCTGCCCGACCCCTACGAAGTGCTCGCGGTGGTCCCGTTCGGCTACCCGAAGCGCGCCGTCAAAGGCAAGAAGAAGCGCAAGCCGTTCAACCAGGTGGTGTCAGTGGAGCGGTACGGCATGCCGATGGCCTGAGGCGGCCTTAAGCCGCCTCAGCTGCCAGGGTGCCCGGCGAGCGCCGGAGCATCAGCACGCGCGCGCCCACGTATGCGGTCCGCACACCGACCATCGCGATCGCCTGCAGCATGAAGAACGCGGTCCATCCATCGACCGTGATTCCGTGCTGGTAGGCGTAGACGAGCAGGTCGCGAAGCGTGGCCGGGCTGTTCTCCGCAACCAGCGCAAAGGCCAGCCTGGCGCCGAATACGACCACCCACAACACGACATACGCGACGCCGGCCGAAAGGATCACCCGACCGGTGCCATCGCGACGCACCTGCATCAAGAACGCCGCCGCGATGCCGAGCAAGACGCCGATCAGCACGCCTGACAAAGCGAAAACGCCATCGTTCCCGGTTGTCGGCACAGCCTTGAGGTAGTAGACGGCGAAGCCGGCGACGAGAAGAACAGGGCCAAACAGTCGACGGATGGTCGCGGGGTGGTCGCCGAACTGCAGCGCCATGCTGCCGATGATGCCGGCCGCGATCAGGATCTGAGTGGTCGCATTCATGTTGTCATCTCCTAAAAAGTGATGACCCCAAGCTAGGTTTCGCCGGAAAGATCCACATCGGCGTGGAGGTGGAACTTCGGCAATCGCACCATCCACCCACGGGTGGATGCTCGAAATCCAACCGGGCGCGGATGCGCCCGCGCGTTGGCCTGCCTATGATCGCCGCCATGAGCACCGGCGTATTCGCCCGAGGCTCGTGGTCTCGCCCCTTGAGCATCGGCGGGCTCGCGATCCTGATCCTTGTTGAGATCTCCACAGTGCAGGGCACTCACCCCCCCGAGGTCGACTTTGTGGGCACGGTAACCGCGACGGCGCTCGTGGCCGTGGTCTGGATACTGCTGATATCGGGTCGTCAGCCCGAACGCGGGAGCGCGATGGCCGCGATGTTCGTCACCCTCCTTGGAGCGGGGTCGGTCGCCCTGGTCGTGTTCTCACCGCGGGGTGCGGCCATCATCGCGGCGATAATCGCGCTCTCGGCCGCCGCGAACCGGTTCGATCGCCGCGCGGGCGTCGGCTTCGCGATCGTGCTGATCGCCGCGTTCCTAGCCGCCACGGCCTACAAGCTCGGACTTCAGCCGATCGCGCTGCTGGGGTACGCCCTGGGGCTCATGTTCTCCTACCTGGCAACACGCTCGGTTGCCGAGCTCCGCAATGAGCAAGCGCGCACGCAGGGTCTCGTCATGGAGCTGCGGGCGAGTCGGGATGCCCAGGTCGAGGCCGCCGCCCTCAACGAGCGTTCGCGAATTGCCCGAGAAATCCACGACGTCCTCGCCCACACCCTGGCCGCACTTGCGGTCCAGCTCGAAGCGTCGCGCGTCATGCTCGAGCAGCGGCACGGCGACCCGGAGGCCCTCGCGGCTGTCGATCGGGCGCACCGGCTGGCCAAGGAGGGCCTCGACGAGACCAGGCGCGCGGTCTCGGCGCTCCGAGGCGACCAGGTGCCCGGACCAGAACAGCTCCGGCAGCTCGTCACGGACTTCAGGCATGACTCCGGCACGGACGCGACGCTCGAGGTAGAGGGCACGACGAGGCCGCTGCCACCGGAGTCCGCGCTTGCCGTTTACCGCACTGCGCAAGAGGCCCTGACCAACATTCGCAGGCACGCCCACGCGGAGCGCGTACAAGTCGTCCTGCGCTACGACGCGCGGGGCACCGAGCTCGAGGTGACCGACGCGGGCCAACCGGCGGTTCCCGGGCCGGTCGGCGGCTTCGGTTTGATGGGGATGCGCGAGCGCGCCGAGCTGCTTGGAGGAACGCTTGACGCTGGTCCTGTAGAGGGCGGCTTCACTGTTCGGCTCCGGCTCCCGGCGTGAGCGAGGCCCGCATTCGCATCGTGGTCGTAGACGACCAGACGCTGGTGCGCGAGGGCCTGGTGACCCTGCTTCAGCTCAGCCCGGAGATCGAGGTCGTGGGCAGCGCCGCCAACGGCGAGGAGGCCGTGACTGTCGCGCGGCGCGAGAGCCCTGACATCGTGCTCATGGACCTGCGCATGCCGCGAGTCGATGGCGTGGAGGCCACGCGGAGGATCGTCGCCGAGCTGCCGGCGACCCGCGTCATCGTGCTGACCACGTACGCCGACGACGAGTCAGTCTTCTCGGCCCTTCAGGCGGGTGCCCGCGGGTATCTCACAAAGGACTCGGACGCGTCCGAGATAGTACATGCCATCCAGACGGTTCATGCCGGTGAGGCCCTGCTTGATCCATCCGTTCAGCGCCGCCTCATCGAGAGCCTGGCCGCCGGGTCGCCCGCGGCAACCCCACACCAGGCCTATCCGGACGGCCTCACCCAGAGGGAGGTGGACGTGCTGGCTCTGATCGCGGCCGGGCTGAGCAACCAGGAGATCGCCTCGCGCCTGTTCATCAGCGAGGCGACCGTGAAAACTCACATCAACAACATCTTCAGCAAGGCCCGGCTCCGAGACCGCGGGCAGGCGGTGGCCTATGCCTTCCGGCAGGGGCTCACCTCGTCCTAGCCTTCGCGCCTCCGCCTCGTTCGCGGGCGGAAAGAGCCGCCCTTGTCCGGGATGTCATCCGCCGCAAAGCGTCCGTCGTCCGCACCCGAGGCGCCTCAGGCGAGACGATCCGGCGCGTCGGCTCCGGCAGCACAGCGAGGTCAACCTCGAAGCGGTGGCGCGATTCGGCGATCGTCGCTCCCGCACGCGTCCTGCGCCCGTTGGTCATCAGAGGCTCCAGGAGTGGCTCGCGGCCCGGCGGCACGGGCTCGTCGAACAGGCCGACCAGGTCGCCAAACGGCTTTTGCTTGCGGAAGACCTGCTTCCGGCCGGGCTCGGTCACCTTGTTTCGTGAAAGCTTCATCACCGGCCGCCCCGCGTATTCGACGAGCTTGTAGGCCGTGTCCAGGTAGGGATAGTCGGCCGACACGCCCATCCGGGTGCCGACCCCAAAGGCGTCGATCCGAGCGCCTGCCTTCACCAGCTCGTCGATCTGGAACTCGTCCAGGCTGCCGCTCGCGATCACGCGAACGCCCTCGAGGCCGGCGCGGTCGAGCATGCGCCGGGCCCGCTTCGACAGCTCAACCAGGTCGCCGCTGTCGATCCTCACGCCGATACGGCCCTGCATCTGGAGCTCGTGGATCACCGCGATCGCGTTCCTGATCCCTGCGGGCGTGTCGTACGTGTCGACCAGGAAGGTGACGCGTCCACCCTCGAAGTCCTCGGCGAAGGCGCGAAAGGCCTCGATCTCAGTCGGGTAGGCCTCGATGTAGGAGTGGGCCATCGTCCCGGAGGCGACGAGCCCGTAGCGCTTGGCCGCCTCGACGTTGCTCGTCCCGATGAACCCGACCTGTGCCGACAGCCTGGCCACGTCGAGGCCCGCCTCGATGCCCTGCGTGCGCCGGAACGAGAAGTCGATCACATCGCGCCCGGCGGCGGCGATCACGCAGCGCGCGGCCTTGCTGGCGATGGTCGTCTCGAACGTGATGCGGTTGAGCAGGAAGGTCTCGATCAGCTGGGCCTCGGCCAGGGGCGCGATCACCTCCACCAGCGGCTCGCCGGCGAAAACGATGCGGCCCTCGGGGACTGCCCACACGTCGCCGGTGAACCGGAACCTCTTGAACGCCTCCAGGCCCTCAGGCCGGAACTTGAGCGCGTCGCCGAGGTACTGCAGGTCGTCCTCGTCGAAGCTGAGCTGCTCGAGGTATTCGATGCAGCTTTCGATGCCGGCGGCCACGAGGAACCCCCTGGTCTCGGGCAACCGCCGCACGAAGAGGCTGAACGTGGCCTGTCCGTTCATGTCCCGCCGCAGGTAGCTGGCGACCATGTTGAGCTCGTACAGGTCGGTCAGGAGTGCTTTCATTGCCCTCCCCCTCCGAGGGGGAGGTCAGGTGGGGGTGAAGTCGTCTTCATTGCGGGTCGGACGAAAGCATCCAACATTCGCTCCCTCGTACGCTTACGGTGATGCTCGAGTCTGAAGCGGCGATTGCCTGGCAGGCGATGCCCTACCGCTCCGCGGTGTACGGCGACGACGACACCGAGATCGGCACGGCCGAGTCCCTGCTTGGCGACGAAAGCGAGGACATCTTTGACGGCATCGCGCTGAAGCGGAAGCACGACGGCATGACCGTCGAGATCGCCGCCGCAAGGATCAAGAAGATCACCGAGAGCGGCGTCGTCACGGATCTCAGCAGCGACGAAGTGGCGGCGCTGCAGCCGTACCGCGAGGAGCAGTGGTTCCACCTGGGCTGGGGCGGGCTCTTCCAAAAGCACCCAAAGTGGGACAAAACCTCGAACCCCTGACCCCTTTACCCGCTCAGGTGTAGAGCAGGTCTCCCCACTCCTCCGGCTCCAGGTCGAGGTCGAGATGCCTCAGCGGGCCCACGCCGCGAACGGTGAGCCGAAAACGCTTGGGCAGCCGCGCCGCCGCGCGGAGATCGATCAGGAACTCGGGGCCGCCTGCCGAATTGCCCCGCGCATACGTCGACTTGTCGGCTTGGGATTTGTGGCGGACCGCCACGGTGCAGATCTTGCCTCCGCCGCAGCAGCGGTGGACGTCGTAGGCGACGACCCAGGGATCGGGCGACGGGTGCGACTCCAGCCACGAGCGAGCGCGCGTGTCGGGTTCCACATCAAACGTCCGCATCTCGGTGACCAAGTGATAGCACGGCCGGCCGCCGCGAGGCGAGTGCGCTAAGCTCCGCGCAGGGCGATGAGGCTCGCCCAAACCGCCGGCCGAGCCGGCTGATGGCCTCTACCACCACTTCGTGGTAGGGCGTCCACTCCCCCACGACTGAAACGGAGGTTGTGGATGGACGCGATTGCCACGGCAACTGTGGCGGCCCTGCTGATACTGCTCGCCTCGATGCTCAGCGTCGAGCTCGCGATCTCGGCGGCGATCATCGAGCTCGTCCTCGGCGTCTTCGCCGGCAACGTGCTGGGGCTGGCCTCGACCTCGTGGATCGACTTCCTGGCAGGCTTCGCCGGGGTGCTCCTCACCTTTCTCGCCGGGGCCGAGGTCGATCCCAAAGTGCTGCGATTCAAGTGGCAGCAGGCGCTGGGCATCGGATGCGTTTCCTTCCTGGTCCCGTTCGTGGCCGCCGGCCTCTTTGCCCACTACTTTGCGGGCTGGAGCCTGAGAGAGGCAGAGATAGCGGGCGTGGCTCTGTCGACCACGTCGCTGGCGGTTGTCTACGCGGTGTTGGTGGAGACCGGACTGAACAAGACCGACATCGGCAAGATAATCATGGCGGCCACCTTCATCACCGACCTGGGGACGGTCCTGGCGCTGTCACTCCTGTTCATCACCCCAACTCCGTACCTGGTTCTGTTTGTCGGCTTATCGGTGGCTGCCATCGCTGGGATGGTCCTGCTGGAGCGCTGGTTCTTCAAACGCTACGGAGATCGCGTCATCGAGCCCGAGATCAAGGGAGCATTTTTCGTGCTCTTCCTGCTCATGTGGGCGGCGCAGCTGGCGCACAGCCAGGCGGTGCTGCCGGCCTTCCTGCTGGGGCTGGCCGTGGCGCCGGCCTTCAAACGCAACCCCGAGCAGCACCAGCGGTTTCGGGTGGTCGCTTTTTCGTTCCTGACGCCGTTCTTCTTCTTGGAGGGGGGGCTCAACGTCAACATCGCGACCCTGGCCGGGAGCCTGCCCCTGCTGGCGGGTTTCTTCCTGGTCAAGATCGGGGCTAAGTTCGCCGGCGTGCTCCCCGTCAGCCTTCGCTACGTGCGTCCGCACGCCCTTTACACGACACTTCTGATGAGCACCGGACTCACCTTCGGCACGATCGCATCGCTGTACGGGCTGAGCGCCGGCATCATCGACCGAGCCCAGTTTTCAGTCCTCATCACCGCCGTCATCCTCTCGGCGATCGTGCCCACCTTCGTGGCACAGCGATTCTTCTCGCCGCCGACTCATGCGCTCACTGTTGCCGAGGAGATGGACATGGAAGATGAGGAATTTGCGCCCGGACACGAGCGCGGCTGACGTCAGGTCGCGCTGTTGTAAGCGGCGCTAAGCCACCACCCCGCCAGCTGCTTGTCGATCTCGGCGACGGTCGCCACGCGCACGCGGTGCGTGAACAGTGCGTTCCACTTTGCCGCCGGCTCCAGGCGGTCGCCGGACGCCACGCCCGGCAGGACAAGCCCGACGTTGACCCACTTTGCCCCCGGCCGCAGCATCGCGAACTGCTTGCGGCGGCGCAGGCTCACGTAGCCCTTCTTCGGCGCCTGTTCGACATCGCCCCCGCGCGCGACGGCGCGCTCGAGCAGGACGGCGTAAACGTCTTCCACCGCGCGCGCCAGGCGTGGCGAAGGCTCGGTGCCCGGCTGGTCCGCGCGGCTGCGCGCGATCAGCGACACCCGATGCGCGGCCCCATGCGCTAGACCGTGCTTCTCCTTCAACATCGCGACTACCTCGTTGCCTTTGCGAGGCCGCTCCGGGCCACGACGGCCACAAGGTCGTCGATGGTGCGGCCGTACGTCTTCTCGATGTTGCGGACCTGCGCCTGGATTCCATCCTCGACGGTCGGCACTCGATTTAATCCTAAGCGGGCGCTGTCAGGGCGCATTCCGGGCAGACCCCGGAGAAGACGAGGCTGTGGCTCGTCAGCCGGTAGCCGGTGATGCGCTCGATCTCCCTGGCCGCGCCCTCGACCACGCAGCCCTGCACCTCGGCCACGCGGCCGCAGCTGTCGCACCTCACGTGCTCGTGGTGGTCGCGCCGCGCCTCGTATCGGGACAGGCCGTCGCCGAGGTCGATACGCTGGATGAGGCCCTTGCCTTCGAGCACGCCGACTGCCCGGAACACGGTTGAGTAGTCGCCCGCGCCGATCGTCGACCGCACCCGCCCGACCAGCTCATCCAGCGACCACGCCTGGTGGTCGTGGCTCGAGAAGACCTTGTAGAGCGCATCCCTCACTGGACTCGGCCTTGGCACACGACTAGCCTATCAGGTTGCGTAAGTCACTTGCGCATGCCACTTGCGCAACTGCTATGCTCCGAAAAATGAGATCAGGGTGGCTGCTTTTGGCCGGATTCGCCGCCGTGGCGCTGACCGGCTGTGGCCTTACAACGGGCATCCAGAGGTCGGAAACCAAGATTGAGGTGGTGGCGGCGGAGAACTTCTGGGGCAGCATCGCCGGGCAGCTGGGCGGCGACAAGGTCGCTGTGACCAGCATCATCTCCAACCCCGACACGGACCCCCACTCCTACGAGGCGACCCCCCAGGACGCCCGGCTGATCGCCACAGCGAGCTACGTGATCGTCAACGGCGCGGGCTATGACCCATGGGCGCCCAAGCTGGCGGCCGCCAACCCGGTGTCAGGCCGCGTCCTGCTCGACGTCGGGGTACTGAACGGCGTTCAGGAAGGCGGCAATCCTCACATGTGGTACTCACCCGCCTACGTGACCCGAGTCTTCGATCGCATCACCGCCGACCTGAAGCAGCTCGACTCGGCGGACTCGGCTTACTTCGATCAGCAAAATATGGCCTACAAGAACACGAGCCTGAAGGAATACGACGGCACCATCGCGGCTATCAAGCAGAAGTACTCCCGAGTGTCTGTAGGGGCGACCGAGAGCATCTTCGCGTACATGGCTCCGGCCCTCGGCCTGAACCTGATCACCCCAGTCGAGTACATGAAGGCGATCAGCGAGGGCACGGACCCGAGCGCCGCGGACAAGGCGACTGTCGACCAGCAGGTGGCCTCGAGGCAAATCAAAGTCCTCGTGTTCAACTCGCAGAACTCGACCCCAGACGTGCAGAGCCTCGTCAACAAGGCGCGCGCGCAAGGCATCCCGGTAGTGCAGATCACAGAGACCCTTTCTCCCGCCGGCGCCACCTTTCAGGACTGGCAGACCAAACAGCTGCAAGCATTGCTGACCGCCCTTGGCGGCTAGCAACCCGCAGCCCGGCGCGGCCGTCCATTTCCAGGACGCCGGGGTCCGCATCGGCGGCCGCTTCGTGTGGCGGCACGTGGACCTCGAGGTCCGCCAGGGATCTTTCGTGGCCATCCTCGGCCCGAACGGCGCCGGCAAGTCAACCCTGGTCAGGGCGGCGCTGGGGCTCACCGAGCTCGCCGAAGGCACGGTCACCGTGTTCGGCCGCCGAGTCCGGCGCGGCAACGACGACATCGGTTATCTCCCGCAGAGACGCAACTTCGACGCGGACCTGCGGATCCGCGGCGTCGACCTCGTCCGCCTGGGCCTGGACGGCGCCAGGTGGGGCTTTCCGCTTCCATTCGCCGACCGCCTCTCGGGCGGGGCCAAGGCCGCCCGCGTGGACGAGGTGATCCGCCTGGTCGGCGCGCAAGGGTATGCCGAGCGCTCCATAGGCGAGCTGTCGGGGGGCGAGCAGCAGCGCCTGTTGATCGCTCAGGCCCTCGTGTCCGGCGCGCGCATGCTCTTCCTGGACGAGCCGCTCGACAGCCTGGACCTCAACAACCAGCAGGCGATCTCGGCGCTCATCCAGAGCATCTGCCAGGAGAGGCAGGTCACCGTGCTGCTGGTCGCGCACGACGTCAACCCCATCCTTCCGTACCTGGACACGGTGGTCTACGTGGCGCAGGGACAGGTCGTCTCGGGCAAGCCCGAAGATGTGATCAAGACCGAGACGCTTACCCGCCTGTATGGCGCGCCGGTCGAGGTGCTGCAAACCAGCGACGGCAGGTTGGTGGTCGTGGGCCAGCACGAGCCGGTGAGCTACCACGGACACGAGGCGCCCTGAGGTGGCGCAGCAAGGGCTTTCGTGGGATCTGCTCGCCGACCTGCAGCTGCTGCTGCAGTTTCACTTCATGCAGAACGCCCTCCTGGTCGGGACGCTGGTCGCGATCCTGGCCGGCGCCATCGGCTACTTCGTCGTCCTGCGCGGGCAGAGCTTCGCCACGCACATGCTCTCGCAGGTCGGCTTTCCGGGCGCCGCGGCCGGCGTGCTGGTCCACACGTCGCCAGTCCTCGGACTGATCGTGTTCTGCGTCGCGGGCGCGCTCGGCATCGGCTGGACGGGGCGCAGCGTGGACGCCGGACGGAGAGGCGAATCCGCTGCGGTGGGCAGCATCCTCGCCTTCTCGCTCGCGCTCGGCCTGCTGTTCTTCAGGCTGTACGCCGGCTCCGCGCAGGGGATCTACGGGTTCCTGTTCGGCACCATCCTCGGCATCACCGACAGCGACGTCCTGCTGACTGCCGCCACCACGGTGGTCGGGCTCGCGGTGATCGCCGTGATCGGCCGTCCGCTCCTCTTCGCATCCGTCGACCCTGATGCGGCTGAAGCGCGAGGCGTCCGCGTGCGCGCCATCTCGATCGCCTTCCTCATCCTCGTCGCCCTCTCGGTCGCCGAGACGGTGCAGGTCATCGGGACGCTCTTGATCTTTGCGCTCCTGGTCACGCCGGCGGCGGCCGCCCAGCGGCTGACCGCTCGGCCCGGCCTTGGGCTCGCGCTCACGATCGCGCTCTCGGTCCTCTTCATGTGGAGCGGCCTCGCGATCGCCTACTTCAGCCTCTACCCCGTCGGCTTTTTCGTCACGAGCCTGGCCTTCGCTACATACCTGGCCATACGCCTGTTCAGGGCCGCGAGCCGCGATCATCACCGCCCCGCCATGGAGACCGCCACATGATCCCGCTCGCCTTGCAGCCCTTCACGCCAAACCTGATCGACGATGCGCGCCAGATCCTCGGCTACGACTTCATGCAGAATGCGGTGCTGGCCGGAACCTTCACCGCGCTGGCCGCCGGCCTCGTCGGCTACTACGTCGTCCTGCGCAACGAGGTGTTCACGAGCGATGCGCTCGGCCACGTCGCGTTCACGGGCGGCCTCGGCGCGCTGCTTGCCGGCCTGCAGCTGCTTCTCGGCGTGTTCGCAAGCACCATCGCGGTTGCGGTCGGGATGGGCACCCTCGGCGGACGCGCCCGCGGCCGGGACGTCGCGATCGGCACCATCTTCGCCTGGGTGCTCGGAGTGGGCGTTCTCTTCCTCAGCCTCTATACCTCCACGCGGAGCGGTTCGGGCGGGGGCACGGCGGGCGTGTCGATCCTGTTCGGCTCGATCCTCGGCCTGCAGCAGGCCCAGGCGGCCATCACGGCCGCCGCCGCCGTCATCACGACCCTCGGGCTCTTCGCGATCGCCAGGCCGCTCCTGTTCATCAGCGTCGACCCGGATGTCGCTGCCGCGCGAGGAGTGCCGACTGCCCTCGTGACGGTCCTCTTCCTCATCCTGCTCGGCGCCACAGTCGCCGAGGCCGTGCAGGCGGTGGGGGCGCTGCTCATCTTCGGCTTGATGGTCACGCCCGCCGCGATCGCCCAGCGGTTGACCACGCGTCCTTTTATGGGCTTGCTCCTGTCCGGAGCTCTGGCGATCGCTTTTGTGTGGGCCGGCCTGGCCCTTGCCTTTTACGTTGCCTACCCGGCGAGCTTCTTCATCACCGCGCTGGCGTTCGGCACGTATCTCGCGACCATGATCTTCGGGCGGGTCGCCGCTCTTCGCGGCGCCCTCGCCTAGCGCGACGGCGGGAGGGCGGCCAGCAAGGCGGCCAAAGCCACCACCGCGATCGCCGCGCCCAGCTCCCAGCGGCGGCGGCGGAGCACTGCTGTCACCAGCGCCACGCCGACAACGGCGACCTTGAGCAGGAGGGCCCACCCGTAATCAGTGGACACCAGCGCGGCGAAGGTTGCCGTATGCGCGACAGCCAGGAGCACCCCAGTCGCGACAGCCACCGCGAACGTACCCGCGGCGTAACGCGCAAAGCGCGGATCCGGAGCCCTGACGAATGCGGCCAGCCCGCCAACCCATAGGCCCATCGCCGCGACGTGGACGGCGACCAGCACCTGGCCCGCGGCGGCCAGGCCGGGAATGGCGTGAGCGCTCAATCCATCGAGCAGCGCGACGATCCCGCCGATGGCGAGGAGGGGCCAGGATCGCCGCGCCGCGATGAGCGTCCAGGCCAGCAGCGCGGCGCCGAGGCGCAGGGCGAGCAGGCGGCCGAAGCTCGAGCCCAGCACCGCCAGCGCCGTATCGCCGTCGAACGACAGGCTGGCGAGCTGGGCGACCAAGGCCAGAGGTTCGGCGGCGATGAGGAGGGCGACGCCCGTCGCGACCAACCGGTCGAAGTTTATGGTGCGCCCTGCGCGCGCCCGGCGGCCCCCGCGCTCTGCCAGCGCGCGATAGGCGACGACGCCAAAAGCGAGCGCGAAGCCGGCGAAGTGCACCAAGCGGGCGAGCGCCTGCAAGGCCAACCCCAGCGGCGTGGCGGTGCCGATCTCGCCGCCGCCGAGCAGCGACGTGTATGGATTCGCGCTCGGGCGTCCGACCACATAGCTGAAGGCTCCACGCGAGGGATGGGTGTCGGCCGCAAACACCTGCCAGGCGACCACGTAGGTGCCGAGCTCTGCCGAGCTCAAGCTGGCGGAGAGGACCGATCCGCGCGCGGCGGTCGGGCCGGCGACCTGCCGCCCGCTGGGGCTGTAGACGCGGATGCCGGCACCCGCCGGCGTGACGGGCTCAGTGAAGATCAGCGTGACCACGGCCGGAGGAGACTGCAGGACGGCGTTGGGCGCCGGATCCGATTCGATCAGCTGCGCGTGCGCCTGGACCGCCAGCGGCGCGAAGGCCAGGCCGAGCGCAAGCGCGACGATCGCCAGCCGCGGTGGGCTCAGGAGTAGGCGGGCGCCTCGGGTCCCGCCGGTTCGGGCCTCTCGACGCGGCCCGGCCGCGGTCGCGCGATTCGCAGCACTAGCCCGGCCGCGAACAGGCAGAGCAGGCCCGAGCTCATGAAGGCGATCTGATAGTCGCCGAAGAAGGTCCTCGCGGCGCCGGCAGCGAAGGCGATCGAGGCCGCGCCGAGCTGGTGCGCCGCGAAGATCCACCCGTAAACAATGGCGAAGTTCTGCTGGCCGAACGTCTTGCGCGCCAGCTGCACCGTGGGCGGCACCGTCGCCACCCAGTCCAGCCCGTAGAAGACGACGAACAGGATCAGTCCGAACTGCGCGCTGCCGATCACGAACGGGAGCAGCAGCAGGGACAGGCCGCGCAGGCCGTAATAGGCGAACAGGAGCCAGCGGCTGTCGAACCGGTCGGTCAGGTAGCCCGACGCGAGCGTGCCGATCACGTCGAACACTCCGATCACCGCGAGCAGGCTCGCCGCCGTCACCTCGGCCATTCCGTGGTCCATCGAGGCTGGAATCAGGTGCGTGCCTATGAGGCCGTTGGTCGAAGCGCCGCAGATGAAGAAGCTGCCCGCGAGCAGCCAGAAATCTCGTGAGCGCATGCCCAGACGCAGGCCGCGGAACGCGTTGGCGATCGGGCTGCCGGTCGTGAGAGGAACGTTGTCGGCTTCGGTCGCGCCGTAGGCGCGAAGGCCGAGATCGCTCGGTCGGTTGCGGACGAATATTGCGACCACCGGGACGACCGCCAGGGCGGCTACGCCGACCGCGACCGCCGCGAATCGCCAGCCGTGATTCTGCGCCAGCCAGCCGAGGCCGGGCAGGAAGATCAGCTGGCCAGTCGCCCCGGCCGCGGTCAGGGCCCCGAGCACCAGGCCTCTGCGCTGGACGAACCAGCGGCCGGCCACGGTCGCGGCCAGCACCGAAGCCATGCAGCCGGTGCCGAGACCGACCACGACGCCCCACAGGAGGTAGAGCTGCCAGGGCGAGTTCATGATCGTCGTCAGCAGGGCGCCGGTCGAGACCGTGATCAGCGCGCCGACGGTGACCACCCGCAGGCCGAAACGATCCATCAGCGCCGCGGCGAACGGGCCGGTCAGCCCGAACAGGACCAGGTTGATCGAGACCGCGATGGAGATGATGGCGCGGTTCCAGCCGAACTCGTTCTGCAGAGGGACGATCAGGATGCTGGGCGTCGCACGGAAGCCCGCCGCGCCCATGAGGGTGATGAAGGTGACCGCGGCCATGATCCACGCGTAGTGGATTCGCTTCATTTCCTTCGACCCAACCCCATGGGCGCCCATGTTGTTCCTACTTCTTGGCGGGTACGAGCTCCAAAACCACGATCCCGGTTGCGAACCGCTTGACATCGGTGAGCTCGAGGTTCGTCTGGTCCATCCCGTGGGCGAAGAGGCGCTTGCCCTTTCCCAGTACGACCGGGTGGACCATGAACCGGTAGACGTCGATCAAGTTCTCTTCCATCAGTGCGTTGAAGAGCTGACCGCTTCCGGCCAGCAGCAAGTCACCGCCGGGCATTGCCTTGAGCTTCCGCACCTCCGCCGCCACGTCTCCCTTGATCGGCTTCGAGCCCGGCCACTCGAGCTTGTCGAGGGTGGAGGTCACGACGTACTTCGGCATCGTGTTCATCTTCTCGCCGAACTCGCCGGTGCCCTCCATCTTCGGCCAGGCGGCCGAAAAGCCCTCGTAGGTCGTGCGCCCCATAAGCTGTGCGTCGGCCGCCTGGAGCTCGGCCCACTTGAACTGTCCAGCTTCTTCCTTGAACCAGGGGCCCGACCAGTGGCCAGGCTCTTCGAATACGCCATCGAGCGACAGATACTCCGTTGCGACCAGCCTCATGTACGTGTCCTCCCAAAAGGTAGTTACATGCTCTTAGACGATGAGCGCCCACCAGAGTGATCGGTGAGCTGATCCCTGGATGCTGACCATGTTGCTGCAGGCCGAACCGGCCCTGCTGCCCAGCCGCATCGTCATGGCGTTCACGCTGGCGGCGCACATCCTCCTGGTGCCCCTGGGCGTCGCTCTCCCGACGCTCACGTTGATCATGGAGGCGATCGGCATCTTCCGAAAGGACGCCACAGCGCTCAAGATCGCGCGCCGGTGGTCGGTCGTGATGGCGGTCCAGTTCGCGGTCGGAGCTGTGACAGGCACCATCCTGTCGTTCGAGTTCGGCATCCTCTGGCCGAGGATGATGGGTCGCTTCGGCGCCGCGTTCGGCCTCGGCTTCTCCATCGAGGGCCTGGCCTTCTTCATGGAGGCCGTCTTCATCAGCATCTACCTGTACGGGTGGAAGCGGCTGCCGCCGCGGCTGCACCTGCTGACCGGCCTGACCCTCCCGCCGGCCGGGCTGCTGGGCGCGTTCGGAGTGCTGGCGGCCAACTCCTGGATGAACACGCCTGGAGGCGTGACGATCGAGCCCGGGGGAGCCCTCGACGTCAACGTGTGGAGCGCGCTGTTCACGAAGGCCCTTACGTACGAGTTCTGGCACTTCACGATCGCGATCTACATGACGGCCGGCTTCATGGTCGCCTCCATCTACGCGGTGGCCTGGCTGCGGGGCCGCCGCGACCACTATCAACGTCTGGCCTTCGCCATCCCTTTCTCGGTGGGGGCCGCCCTATCACCGCTCGAGTTCCTGGTCGGCGACCTTGCGGCGCGAGCCCTGACCTCTGACCAGCCCACGAAGTTCGCCGCGATGGAGATCACGTGGCGCACGCAGGCCTACAACCCCGAAGTCATCGGCGGGCTCATCGACCAGTCGGGCAACGTTCGGTTCGGGATCTCCGTGCCGTGGCTCGATTCGCTGCTGGCCGGCTTTTCGCCCACCACCGTGATCCGCGGCCTCTCGAGCTTTGCCGCCGACACCAGGCCCAACACGGTGGAATCGAACCTGACCCACCTCGCCTTCGACGTGATGATCGGTCTGGGAAGCGCGGCGGTGCTGTTGACGGTGTGGTACTTCGTCGTTCTGATCCGGCGGCGGCGCCTTCCGGAATCGGTCTGGTTCTACCGGCTCGCGGCGCTGGCGGGAGTCGGAGCGTACATCTCAGTCGAATCCGGTTGGGTCACCACCGAGGTGGGCCGCCAGCCCTGGATCGTGTATGGCGCGATGCGCGTGTCGGACGCGGTCACGACCGCGCCGGCCGCCTTTGTGTGGACGATGCTGGTCGTGCTGGTCGTCATCTACGCGCTCATCGCCTTCTTCTTCTTGACGCTTTTGCTCAGGCTGGCCGCGCGCTGGAAGCGCGAGGACCTCGCTGGTACCACCGCGGAGTCACCGGAGCGCGGCGTGCCTTACGGACCGCGTCAATGAACGCGCCGCTGGCCTACCTCGTGGCCGGAGTGCTGCTGCTGGCCGTCGCGGCCTACAGCACCGCCGGCGGCGTGGACTTTGGCGCGGGCATCTGGGACCTCCTGGCCGGGCACCGCGATGGCCAGGCTCGCAGGGCACGGGAGCTGATCGATCACGCGATGGCGCCCGTCTGGGAGGTCAACAACGTGTGGCTGGTGCTCTCCATCGTGGTCTGCTGGACGGCGTTTCCGCCGCTGTTCGAGTCGGTCTTCGTGAGCCTCTATCCGCTGTTCGCCCTGGCGCTCGTAGGGCTGGTCCTGCGCGGCGCGTTCTTCGCCTTCAGACACATCGCCGATGATCCCCGCCAACACCGAATCGCGGACATGGTGTTCGGCGTGTCCTCGGTGCTTACGCCATTTTTCTTCGCGGCCACCCTGGGCGCGATCGCGTCAGGCCGCGTGGGCACGTACGTGCCGGAGCCGGTATGGCAGGTTTCCTTCAGCCCGATGTCGATGGCGTTCGGCCTGGTCTCGGTGGCCGCCACCGCCTTGAGCGGAGCCGTGTTCCTCGTCGGCGACGCCCGCCGCCAGGAATCCCCAGAGCTGGTCGAATACTTCCGGACCCGAGCCCTGCTGGCAGCGGGCATCCTGGTCGTCGCCGGCACGGCCGCGCTGATCACGATCTGGTTCGAGCGTCCGCAGCTGCTGGTCGCGATGTTCACCACCCCGGCTTTGGCGTTCGTGCTGGCCGTCATGGCGCTGACGCCCGCGGCGGCCTTTCTGCTCTGGCGGAGGATCTTTCGTTGGTACCGCATCCTCACGGTGGCGGCGATCGGCTCGCTGGTGGTCGCCTGGGGCTTCGCCCAGTCGCCGTACCTTCTGCCCGGCCTCCTGACCATCGAGCAGGCCGCCTCGCCTGAATCCACGCTCATCCTCGTGACCGTGGTGGCGGCGTGTGTCGTTCTGATCATCTGTCCGTCGATTGCGCTGCTCGTGTACCTGGATCAGCGCAGCGTGCTGGAGTCTCCCGAGGGCTAGCTTCTCGCCGCCTGCGGCCTGGCCGCGGCGTCGGCTGCTTCCGACGCGCCAACCCCGACCAGCAGCAGCCAGGCGCCGGTGACCATGAATATGAACGACGACATCATCCCCAGGCCGACGACGTAGATTCCCCACGCGCCGCCGAAGAAGAGCACCACGGCCCCCGCCTGCTCCAGTACAAGACACGCAAAGCTTCCGATGGTGCGCCACAGGACGCCGTTGTCGGCGCTGCGCGCCGCCTGGCGGATGCTGTTGAAGAGGATATACTCGACAACCACGAGGACAGCGGCCAGCTCGACCGCGACCGCCTGACCGTTTTGACCGCCCATCAGGACGAGGGCGCAGCGGATGAAGACCGCCGTCAACCCGGCCAGGATGGTTCGGGCGCGATGACGGTGCACGGGGTCGGTGGTGATCTGGTCGAGGTGCAGGGTCATGGCCACAAAGACGAGGCCGGTGAGGGCGGCTGCGCCGCCGCCCACCATGAAGAAGTAGTCGTGCCACAGGCCGGGGTTGTAGTCGCCCATCTATATGAGGGCGTCAGCCGCCTGGTCGGTCTGGCTCGTCATCGCTCGCGATTATCGGTCACGGCCTGGCGGTACCTCGCAGATGTTCCATCGGCTTTAGCCTTCTACACCCATACTGACCGGGAGAAAAATCTGAGTGTCGCAGCAACCACCGGCTACCGGCCTTCTCCTCCCTTCCCGGGAGACCCTGCTCTGGGCGGAAAGCGACCTTGCGTTTGTCATCGAAGCGGCGCGGCGGGCGGAAAAGGCCGGCTACGACTCGGTATGGGTCGGCGACTCATTGCTGGCGCGTCCACGCGGCGAACCCATCGCGCTCCTGGCCGCCGTGGCCGGCGCGACGACCCGAGTCACGCTGGGGACTGCCGTCCTCCTGCCGCTGCTGCGCAACCCGGTTTCGCTGGCGCACGCGCTCGCGACTCTAGACCGGATCGCCGAAGGACGCCTGATCGTGGGCGTCGGTCCCGGCGCCGAGCTGCCCGGAACGCATGCGGAGCTGGCGGCGCTGGGTGTGCCGAGTGACAGACGAGTCAACGCTGTGCTCGCGGCAGTCGAGCGCTGCCGGCGCCTCTGGCGCAACGAGGAACCCGGCCTCGAGCTGCGGCCGCGGCCATTTCAGCCCGGCGGCCCTCCGATCTGGCTCGGCGGCAGCGGCCCGCGCATGCTGCGCCTGGCCGGAACCACGTTCGACGGCTGGATGCCGTTCAGCCCAACCCCGGCCGTGTACGCGGAGGGGTACCGCGCCGTTCGCGAGGCTGCCGAGGGTGCCGGCCGCGATCCCGACAGCGTCCTCACCGGCGCGTACCTGACGGTGGCCGTCGCCGACTCGCCCGCCGCCGCCACGGAGGAGCTCGACCGTTACATCCGCGCGTACTACGGAGTTCCAGGTGAGGTGATGGCCCGGGCGCAGGCATGCCACGCGGGAACCATGGAATCGGCACGCGAATGGTTTGCCGCCTACCGGGAGGCCGGCGCGCGCCACCTTGTGCTCCGGCTCGCTCGTCCGGACCTCGGCGACTACCACGACGCCGCCCGTCAGATCCTGGCCGGCGCGAAAGCGTAGATGCCGAGACGCATGACGGCCTTTCGCATCACGGCCATCGTTGTCGTCCTTGCGCTGGTAGCGTCCGTCGCGATCGGCGTCAGCCCGAAATGGCTCTCGACCCCGCGGACTGCGCTGGTCCCGACCTCGCGAGACGGTGACGACCTCACCGCATTGGTGCCGGGGCCATCCAACCTGGCCCTGACGCCGCCGATGGGCTGGAACGGCTTCAATCGCTTCTATATCAAGGTGGATGAGGCGAGTGTCGAGGCTGCGGCCCGCGCCCTCGTCGCGTCGGGTATGCAGAGCGCCGGCTACGTGTACGTGAATCTCGACGGAGGGTGGGACCTGCGCGAGCGTGACGTCAGGAACGACCTCCAGCCGAACCCGGTCAAGTTCCCGAGAGGCATCGGACCCGTCGCGGACTACATCCATTCGCTGGGCCTGAAGTTCGGGATCTACACCAGCGCCGGCACCATGAACTGCGCGAGCACCAGCGCCGGCAGCTTTGGGCACTACCAGCAAGACGCCGTCGCCTTCGCGGCTTGGGGCGTGGACTATCTCAAGGTCGATTGGTGCCACGTCCCCTACGACCATTTCCCGGGCATGTCGCACCGTCAGGTCAGCGAGATGCTGGCCATGCAGATGCGCCAGGCGCTGACTGCGACCGGACGTCCGATCGTGTACGACGTCAACAACTGGACCGACCAACAGCCCTGGATGTGGGCTAAGGGCGTGGGCCAGCTGTGGCGGACGACCCCGGACATCCATGACCGCTTCCCCAGCCTGCTCTTGAACTTCACCCACAACGTCAGCCATTTCGGGCAAGCAGGTCCGGGCGGCTGGAACGATCCGGACATGCTCGAGATCGGCAACGGCGGGATGTCGGCCACCGAGTACCAGAGCCAGTTCAGCCTCTGGGCTGAGATGGCGGCTCCGCTGATCGCGGGCAACGACCTCACCAGGATGTCGCCGATCACCCAGGGCATCCTGACCAACCAGGCCGTAATCGCCGTCGACCAGGATCCGCTTGGCCTGCAGGGCTACCCCGTCGCGAGCACCGGGGGGCACTGGGTGTTGACGAGGCCGCTCGCGAACGGCGACCGAGCCGTTGTTCTTTTCAACCAGACTGACAAGCCGGCCACCATCTCCACCACGCTGGCGCAGGTGGGGCTGGCGACAGGCACCCAGTACGTGCTGATCGACCTCTGGAGCGGCGCCGGAAACCCGACAGTGGGCGGCATCAGCGCCATCGTGCCGGCGCACGGCGTGGTCATGTACCGGATCTCGACGATCGAGACACCGCCGCTTCGGATCTAGCTAGCCACCGCGGCGCTCGGCCGTCCTGAGAATGATCGGGTGGACCTGACCGCCACCGACCGCGGCGGAGCGACCGAGCTGGTCTTCAGCCGGTTCCCGACCTTACGCGACCACGTCGCGGCGTGGCATGTGGGCGACGTCCTGGTTGATGCGGGAGGCGCCCACACGGCCGGGGCGTTGGAGGCGTGGCTCGAAGGACGGCGCATCAGCGCGCTCCTGCTCGGCCACCACCACGAGGATCACAGCGGCGGCGCGGGCGCCATCGCGCGGCGTGGCGTGCCGGTTTTCGGAAGCCGGGGCACGGCGGCGCGCCTGCGCCGGCCGGGCAGGGTGCCCGAGTACTGCGCGCGCATGTGGGGACAGAGGACTCCGATCAAAGTGCGCCCGCCCAACGGCGTGCCCCTCCAATCGATACCGCTGCCGGGCCATTCGCCCGACCAGCTCGGCTACCTTGATCGCGAGACCGGCTGGCTCTACTCGGGCGACCTCGTGCTCCGCCGCCGCCAGCAGGTCGCGATGCCCGGCGAGGACCCGTGGGCGATGATCGACTCCATCAATCGAGTCCTGGAGCTCGCCCCGGCCGCGCTGGCCACGAGCCACCGGGGCCTGCTCGTCGAACCGGCCGCCGTCCTCCGCGAGCAGCGCGACTACCTGGAACACCTCGCGGGAGAGATCGCGCATCTGCACCGAGGTGGACTGAGCGTCTCCGCGATGGTGACCACCCTGTTCGGTGGTGAGGCCACGCTTCCCGGCACGCAGACGACCTGGCGCGAATCGTCAGGCGGCGAGTTCTCGAGCGGCCGCTGGGTGACAGCCTTTCTGAGACCCCGCCCTGATCAGCGTTCGGCCTCGAGGGCCGCGCGATCCCAACCGCCCAGCTCCGCGGCCGCGTCGTAGGCGCTCTGGAAAAAGCTGAGCAGCATCGCGTCCGGGTCATCCGCGGTCCGCACTTCCGTATATGGGAGCAGGAACTCTCTCAGATCCTTGTCGTAGTAGGCGGCCTTCGGCTGGACCGCCCAGTCCGAGAAGCCGCTGGGCTCCGGATATATATAGGAATAGAAGAGGCCCTCCCCGCCGCCGCCGGGCCAGAAGCCGCAGCTGCTCACCTCGTGGCTGTACGCCAGCTCCATGACCCAGTCGCCGCAGTTGGGCACGCCGCCTCGATGCCTCGGGGCGGCGCGGCCGGAGAAGCGGCTGACGGCGAGGTCGAACCCGCCCCAGAAGAGGTGCACAGGGCTGACCTTGCCCACGAACCCGGCGCGGAACTGAGACATCACCCGATGGGTATTGGCCAGGGCCAACCAGATGCGATGCGCCGCCGCTCGGTCGTAGGAGTGGTGCACCCGATCCTTCGCGAACGGGATGGCATCGACGACCTCGACCGGCCGGGCCAGCATCTTGACGCTGACTCCCAGGGCGTCGAGGGCGCTCATCGTCGCGGCGTAGAAGTCGGCGACCGGCTGTGGCGCCAGCGCGACCTGGCGCACCTCACCGGTGGACGTGCGGATCTCCAGGCGATGATCGAAGAAGTCGAACTCCATCTCGAGGTCCAGGTTGGGCGCATGCATCAAAGACGTGGTCAGGCCGCGGGCGGACACGTAGAGGGGCACCTGCCACCAGTGATTGACCATCGGCTCGAGCGCCAGCCGGACCTTGCCGACTATCTGGGTCATGGGATGCAGCGTATGAAGGGTGTCTTCCCAGCCTGCGAGCGTGAGCTCAGGCCAGGGCCGCTCAGCACGATCCACGGCAGGCCGTTCGAGCGTCACAGGTAAAAGTTAGGACAATGGCGTAAACGTGAGCGACGGGTACGCCCTGATGTGGTCTGGCGGCAAGGACAGCGCCCTGGCTCTGGACCGGGCGAGGAACGCGGGCATCGAGGTCGCCCGCCTGATCTCGTTCTATGACTCCGCCACCCGGCGGGTTCGCTTCCACGCCACCCGCGTCGAGATGCTGGATGCGCAGGCCGAGGCGGCGGGGATCGGCCTCCGCGCCATCGGGACCACGTGGCCGGAAATGGAAGAGGCTTTGCGCCGAGAGCTGTCGTCGCTTCGCGACGAGGGATTCACCGGCGTGGTCCTCGGCGACATCCACCTTGCCGACGTTCGCGCCTGGTACGAGGAGCGCGTCACCGCCGCGGGACTGAAGCACGTCGAGCCCATCTGGGGCGAGCCGCCGCCGGCCCTGCTCGGCGAGTTCGTCGCGTCCGGGGGCCGCGCGGTCATCACCTGCGTCGACCTGGCCAGGCTGGACGAGGCCTGGCTCGCCGGGTGATCGATGAGAGCTTCGCCGGCGATATCGCGGCAGCGGGGGTCGATGCGTGCGGCGAGAACGGCGAATACCACTCGTTTGCGTTTGCAGGGCCGGTGTTCAAGCGACAGGTTTCATGGAGGGCGGGCGAACGGCGGCAGGAGGGTGGATTCCTCCAGCTCGACCTACTTAGTGCCACTCCTCCGACTTGAGGCCCGCCTCGAGCCAGTCGATGATCCCCCCGACCTTGGCCCAGTCGCCGGCTTCGCGGGCCTCGATCAGCTCACGCAGTGCGTACGGGTCGATCGCAAGAAGCGCTTCGGCGCCGGAGCTCGCGTAGCGCGCGAGCGCGTGATGGACGATGTCCTCGTAGGTGAGCCCGGTGGTGCGAGCGAGATTCTCCAGCGTCGGCCGCGGATCGACCAGCTTGGAGAGCTCGACGGCGTCGCGGAACCCTTGGTTGGAGTCTGATGCGCTCATAGGCCTCTAAAAAAAGAGCGCCGGGGCCACAGCACCCCGGCGCAAACGAACTAATCAGAAACGTTGGGAAGAAGTTGTTACTTCTTCTTAGCGGCCTTCTTCTTGGCAGCTGGCTTCTTGGCAGCCTTCTTCTTTGCAGGCATGTGATTGACCTCCTTCTCCGTTGATGCGGACCCATTTAAGAGCCCTTTGTTGGCGGGTCCTGTGTTGTGATGCGAAACGTCTGCTGCTCGCATCGGGTCGTCGCCTCTGTGATGGCGTTACGAGCAACATCGGCCTTGCAACTGTTGTGATACCCGATGATGCACGCTCCTGTCAATGGAATCGCAAAAATAAAAATCACGCGCGGGCGTTGATGAGGCCGCAAAAAAAGTTGCGATCACGTCTTCATCGGATCGTCTGCAGCCCTGACGCGGGCCGGATAGCGATGTCGCGAGGAATGTTCGCGAGCGCCCAGCGCCGCGCAATGAGTGATGAGTGACCGTTCGCGTTGGTGAAGTCGCGGCGCCTCAATGATGCACCGCGAGCAGTCCCGCGGAGTACCGTTGCAGGCATGCCCCGACGCAAGCCACGCTCACCGCGACTTCCACCGACGGCCAAGCCTCAGTCGAGCGACCAGGCTCCCGGTGAAGAGGTCACGCAGGTCAACGATCAGTACAAGGGCGGAGGTCCAGCGCCACAGGACGGTCCCCGAGAGCACGCCCAGCACCAGACCGGCGGCTGACCGGTCGATCGCTCTTGGTACCGGTCACGCGCAGCTGATCGTGCCCTTGATGTGCGCTGATGCCCCTGGCTCGCCAGGGCCGGCCATGAGGTTGGTCATGGTCACATCGACCGTCAGGGATGTGTCACCGGCGTAGCTCGCGGCTCCGCCTGCGCTCATCCAGATGTCGTAGTTGGGGGCGCTGAGCATCATGTTGAACGCCGAGCCGGCGGCGTAGCTCCCGGGCCCGTGATAGCCCTCGACCGAGGCGCTCATCGTCGCTGGCCGCTGATGACGATGTCGACGTCAATCCTGCCGGCGGCGCAACCGCTGTTGGCGTTGACCTTCGTCTGGGTGACAGTCGTGGCCAGGCCACCACTGAAGACGAGGCGGACCGTGTAGGCGACCTGCGGCGGCGCGACTGGACTCAGGGACGCAGCCGGCGAAGCCGTGGGCGAGACCGACGCGCGCGACACCGTCGCGACCTCGGAGGTTCCACCGCACGCGGCGATGACGATCACGGCGGCCAGCGCTACGGCCGCTTTCAATTGACCTGCTGCTGACTGTTTGGTTGCTCATGGGGCGGATTCTTCATCCGCCCAGGTCTCATGGTCAGTCTCGATCCTGTCTCAAAGTAGTCTCAGCGGCAAGACCCTAGTGCGGCACGACCTTGCCGGCGAAGGTCTGCAGCGCGATCTTTCCGCCTTTGACGACGAAGGTGTCGGTCGCGAAAGCGATGTCCGCTCCCACACACTGCGCGTGCCAGATGGCGTGCGCGACCTCTCCGTCGATGCGCACCGAGTCCATCGTGAGCTCATACGTTCCTGGCTTGAGCAGGCCATCGAGGTATGCGACGAAGGCGGCGCGGATCGCGACCAGGCCCTTGAGCGCCGCTTCCTGAACCATCAAAACCGATTCCTCGGTGTAGTCATCGAGGATCGCGTCGACGTCTCCGCGGCCAAGGGCCCGGATGTGGTGATCGAGCACCTCGCGCGTGCCGAGGACCTTTGTCTCCATGGTTGAGCTCCCTGAGCCCGGCTCAAAGCACGGCCCACCTGAACCCGACCAGCTTAGATCAGGATTGCCGGATGGACAGCGTGGGCTGTTTCCGCTGGTGGGTGCGATCGGTCCGCCGGCGAACATTCGACGGCGGCGCCATCCGCGCCGCGCTCATCATGGTGACAACCTTCATCGCTTTCGGACTTGCCGATGTGGTGTTGATCAAGTCGATCGGGATCGCGATCGACGCGACCATCGTCCGAGCGCTGATTGTGCCGGCCATCATGCGGTTGCTGGGCACGCGCAACTGGTTGGCTCCCCGATCAATCGCCGGCCGCCGCCGGGGCTCAGGATTTGGCGAGCTGGCACCGGAGGCGGGACCCGCCTGACCTGACTCGAGACTCCGACTTCGTGGAACGCGCCGGCCGTCTTTGGCCGGCGTGTTCGTGGCGTCAACACTGGCAATGGCGGCCCGCGGGCTCTCAGGCTCTTAGCGAGTATTCTTCGCGCCGGTATGCGCTGCTCAGCGTGCGGCACGGAGAACCCGCCAGGGTTCAAGTTCTGCGGTGAGTGCGGCAGCCCCCTCGCTTCCACGTGTCCTAACTGCGGCGCCGCCGTCGCTCCGGGCCTGAAGTTCTGCGGAGAGTGCGGCAGGCCCGTAAATCAGGCACCTGCCGACGTGCACACGCCGATACTCGCCCCCGCCGCTGAACGGCGCCTCGTGACCGTGATGTTCGCCGACCTCGTGGGATTCACGGCCGCCTCGCAGAGCCGAGACCCCGAGGAGGTACGCGAGCTGCTCGGCCGCTACTTCGAGGTCTGCCGGCGCCTGGTTGAGCTGTACGGCGGCACTCTCGAGAAGTTCATCGGCGATGCCGTGATGGCCGTGTGGGGCACGCCCGTCGCCAACGAAGACGACGCCGAGCGGGCGGTGAGGTCGGCACTGGACCTGGTCGCGGCCGTGCAGGCTCTGGGCGAAGAGGTCCATCTACCCGACTTGCGGGCGCGCGCAGCAGTGCTGACCGGCGAGGCCGCGGTGACGCTCGGCGCGGTCGGCCAGGGCATGGTGGCCGGCGACCTCGTCAACACGGCCAGCCGGATGCAGGCGCTGGCGCCGGCGGGATCGGTGCTGGTCGGGGAGGCCGCCCGGCGGCTGACCGAGGCCTCGATCGTCTACGAGGACTTCGGCTCCCACGAGGTGAAGGGCCGAAACGAGCCGGTGCAGGCGTGGCGGGCCCTTCAGGTCGTGGCCGCGAGGGGCGGTTCCCAGCGGTCCACCGGCCTGGAGCCTCCATTCGTGGGTCGCGAGCGCGAGCTGCGCCTGCTGAAGGAGCTGTTTCACGTGGCCGGCGACGACTCGAGGGCTCACCTGGTCTCTGTGACCGGGATCGCCGGTATCGGCAAGAGCCGGCTGGCCTGGGAGTTCTTCAAGTACGCGGACGGGTTGGCGGGCACCATCCGCTGGCACGCCGGGCGCTGCCTCGCCTACGGTGAAGGCGTCACCTACTGGGCACTCGCGGAGATGGTGCGGACGAGGGCCGGCATCCTCGAATCGGAGGCCGGCGAAGCGGCATTGGGCAAGCTGCGGCGGGCGCTCGAGGAGTCGATTCCCGACCCTGACGAGCGGCGCTGGATTGAGCCGCGCCTCGCCCAGCTCATCGGATTGGAGGAGCCGGGCGGCGCCGACCGTCAGGATCTCTTCGCTGCCTGGCGGCGCTTTTACGAGCGGCTCTCCGAGCAGATGCCGACCGTGATGGTCTTCGAGGACATGCAGTGGGCGGATCCCTCGCTCGTGGAGTTCATCGACTACCTGCTCGACTGGTCCCGCGACTACCGGCTGTTCATCGTCACGCTGGGACGCGCGGGGGAGGCGAAGGGCGGCGGCTCGGCGCGAGGGCACACGGCCCTCCACCTCGAGCCCCTGAGCCGCGGTGCGATGGAGACCCTCATCACCGCAGTGGTGCCGGGCCTCGCGCCGGAGCTCGTAGGGCGGATCATGGAGCGGGCCGAGGGAGTGCCCCTCTACGCGGTCGAGACCATCCGGATGCTGCTGGATAGGGGCCTGCTGGTGCGCGACGGCTCGACATACAAGCCGACCGGTGCGATCGCCGCGCTGGAGGTGCCGGAGAGCTTGCACACGTTGATCGCGGCGCGGCTGGACGGCCTGGATGCAAACGAGCGCCAGCTGCTGAAGCAGGGCGCGGTGCTGGGCAAGACCTTCACCGCCGCGGGGTTGGCGCACGTGAGCGGCCGGCCGGGGCCCGAGGTCGAGGCGGTGCTGGCGAGCCTGTTGCGCAAGGAGGTCCTCACCGTTCGCGCAGACCCGCGATCACCGGAACGCGGGCAGTACGGCTTTCTCCAGGACCTGGTCCGCCAGGTGGCGTACGAGACGCTCTCCAGGCGCGATCGTAAGGAGCTGCACCTGAAGGTTGCCGCGTACCTCGAGATCGCTTTCGGCGTCGACCAGGACGAAATCGTGGAAGTACTCGCTTCTCACTACCTGGAGGCCTATCGGGACGTTCCGGACGCGGAGGATTCCGAGGCCATCAAGGAACGGGCCTTGCAGACGCTCACGCGGGCAGGCGAGCGGGCTGCGTCGCTGGGGGCTGCCGAGGAAGGTCAGGGCTATTTTGAGCGTGGCATGGACATGGCGTCATCGGCCCTCGAGCGGGCAGACCTCGAGAACCGGGCGGGCGTCATGGCAGCGCGGCGGGGCCTGGTCCATTCCGCGCTCCAGCGGTTCGAAAGCGCTCGAGCTGCGTTTGCCGCAGCCGGAGATCACCGCCGGGCGGCGGCAGTAGAAGTCCATCTCGCTGACATCGATGTGGCTCAGGGCAGCATCAAGGCGGGCGTCACTCGCCTACGGGCAGCGTATGACTTCATCTCAGGCATGGAACCGGACGAGACGATGGCGGTCTTGGCCGCGCAACTTGGACGCATGCTCACCTTGCTCGATCAATACGAAGAGGCCGGGCCGATCCTGGAAACGGCGCTTTCCCTGGCCGAGGACCTGCGGTTGCCGGAGGTGTACTCGCAGGCCCTCAACTCCAAGGGCATCGCGCTGATCTACAAGGAGCGCCACCAGGAAGCGGCGTTGCTGCTCAGGCAATCGCTGGAAGTCGCCATCCAGAATGAGCTCTGGCCCGCTGCCTTCCGGGCCTTCAACAACCTGGGGGTCGAGTACTACTTCACGGACCGCAATCGTGACGGCATCGCACTCTTCTCGGAGGCGCGAGACCACGCTCAGCGACTTGGCGACCGGTCGCAGGTCGCGAGGGCGCTGTCATCGCAGCTGGGCTACATGCAGATGCTCGGTCTGTGGGATGAAGCGCTTGAGACAGCACATCAAATCAGCGACATGGCCGGACCTGAGCTGCTTCAGTCGTCGTGGCTGATCAGCCGATTGTCATCAGCGGTCGAGATCCTGTGCGAGCGCGGCGAGCTGGATGAAGCGCGACAGTGGGCCGATCAGATCGGCCCCTGGCTGAAAACCGATCAGCCGGATGTCGCAATTTCGGGCACGGGGATGATGGCCAGGATCTCGTACGCGGATGGCAAGCATGCCGAGGTGCTGCGCACGATTAGGGACGCCATTGTCCAGGCAAGAATCAGCCCTAACCATCCCGCGGCCAAGGTCGCGTGGCCCCTGGCGCTCGAATCTGCGCTCGCGATCTCTGACCTGAGAGCCGCTGAAGATCTGCTCACTCCGGTGCTGGCCCGCAAGCCGGGCCACACGCCTCCGTCCCTGGCCGGCCAGCGGCTCCGCTTTCTGGCCCGGCTCATGTCTGCTCGTGGGGAGTCGGCGGGCGTCGAGGACGCCTTCAACTCCGCGGTGGCGATTTTTCAAGGGGCGGAAATGCCGTTCTATCAAGCGGTCACGCAGCTCGAGCTTGCCGAGTGGCTCCAGTCGCAAGGCAAGGCGGCCAGCTCCATTGCGCCACTTGACGAGGCGAGGGCGATATTCGAGAGGTTGAAGGCGCGACCCTGGCTCGAGAGAGCTGCGCTGGCGGAGTCGGCGGCACGGGTCTGAGCGATGGCCCTTGCCTGACCCGGCTTGGCTTCGCCAACGCCTCAGGGAATCTCTGAAGGCCGCCTTGACCGCCGGCGACAGCGTCGGCGTGTCGGCTCTCCGATCTGCTTTAGGCGCGATCGACAACGCCGAAGCTGTGGACCGTCCGCACGCGTCGGGTAAGCCGAGGCTTGGCGTTGGGTCCGCGGAGGTCGCGCGCCGGGAGCTGTCCTCACAGGAGGTGGTCGATGTGCTGCGTGCGGAGGTAGCGGATCGAACCGCGGCCGCGTCCGAGTTCGAGCGCTTTGGCCGCTCCGATCAGGCGGCAAGCCTGAAGGCCGAAGCTGCGGCCCTCGCGGCCTTCCTGGAGCAAGCGCTCAAGGCAGAGTAGAGCTCCCTTGCTACCGCCGCGATGTATCCGTGAACAACCGGTAATTCCACGGATGGCCGGGCACTGCAGGTGGCATAGCGTGATGAACATGAATCCGGAGCCATCTACGCAGCGAGTGGAGATCAGTTTCGTGGGCGTCCCGCCTACGCACCAGATAGAGCTCGCATCGGGAGTGAGCGATGTCGTGATCCACGGTTCTACCCTGCGCTCCCTGGTCTGCGGAAGCTTCGGTTTCTAGAGGAGTTGCGCGGTTGCGAGGTCATCGGCCTCACGTCGACGCCAGATCACAATTTGAGGGAGTAGAGGAAATGGATCGAATCGCGGCAGCGTCGCCTCGGCAGCTGGCAAGAATCGCCGGCGGCCTGTACTTGCTCAACATCCTCGGAGGCTTCTTCGCGATCAGCCTCGTTCCGATCATCATCGGTGTCAGTGGTGACGCCGCAGCGACTGCCCACAACATCCAGGGGAACGAGCTCTTGTATCGGACGGGTCTACTGACTCACATCTTGATCACCGTCACCAACGTGGGCCTGGCGGTCATCTTTTACGAGCTGTTCAAAGTCTTCTTTCTGACCGCGATTGCCGGCCAGGTCTTCACGCAGCTGGCTGGAATCAGCCGGCTTCAGGTCGGCACGACTCCCGGCGACGTCGCAGACATCACGAACAAGCTGCTGGCGCACGAAGCCCTCTTTCAAGTGGGCTTCGCGTTCATCCTGACCGCGACCGCGCGCTACGTCGCGGTGACTGCCCTCTTCTGCGTGAAGGTGCCAATCGCGGCCTAGACTCCTCACGCCGCCAGCGTTTCAAGACTTGCGGGTTGACACCGTGGCGAGCAGAGGAGAGATTGATGGAAACCGATCCCAACAAATGCTTCAGTGCGGCGGTCCACTCAAATCGATCGGGACCGAGCAGTTCAGGGTCGGAGGCAACTCGGGCGGGTGGAACCTCATCTTCGGCGAATGGGGCGAGCTGGGAGAGGATCTCCTGTCGCTGGAGCTGCTCGGTTGCACCCAGTGCCGCAAGGTCGAGATGCGAGTTCCCGCCCAGCCCTGATTCGTCGCGACCAGTGCCTGCGGCGGTGAAATCGCCGCGTAAGCTCCGCGGCGTTGACGCCCTTGACCCGTTGGCTTCCCGCTTCCGGCCTCCTGGCCGCGCTGGCGCTTGCATTGACCGGGCTCATCTCGCCGCCGCCGCCTGTGGCGGGGGCGGCGGCCGCAGACATCGTGACCTACTACTCCCGCCATCGGGTTGGCCTGGAGATCGAGAGCGTCGCGGATGGTGTCGGGATCATCCTGCTGGTGATCTTCGCGGCCACCGTCCACGCCCGGATCCGGTCGGGCTTGTCCCAGGCGGCTTACGTTGCGGCGGCGATCATCGCGGCGTTGACACTGGTACAGGTGGCGGCGTTCCACGCGCTGGCCTTCCGCCCCGACCCAGAGCCGCTGCGGGCCGCCCTGCTCAACGACTTCCAGAGCTTTGAGTTCCAGGTCACGAGCTTTCCAGCGCTTCTCTTTCTCGGCGCCGCGGCCGCCGCGATCCTGGCCTCGAAAGAGCTGCCACGCTGGGTCGGGCTCGCCGCCCTGGTGGCTGCGGCCATGCAGGCGGTTTCGTGGATCTCCTTCTTCGCGCCGCCGGGCATCCTGGCTGCCGGCGCGATCCCGGACATTGTTTCGTTCGGTTCCTTGCTGGCGTGGCTGGTCGCATGCTCGATCGCAATGCTGGTGCGATATCAGCGTCCAGAGGCCGGCTGAACACTGGAACTCGCCGACCGGCCGGCGCGAACCGCGAGGACCAGGAGCAGGATCGGCACGATCACGAATGCGGTCCGCAGCCCCGTCCTGTCCGATATCTGCGCGAGCAGGAAGGGTGCGCCGCCAATGGCAATGCCTGAGCCCAACGCGGCCACGGCGGCCGATCGATCCGGCGCCTGGGGCCACGCGGCGATGACCCGGCTGATGGTGGTCGGATAGAGAAGGGCGATTCCCAGTCCCGTCGCCAGGAGCCCGGCAGCCGCCAACCACACGTTCGGCGCGGCCCAGAACAGCGCGAAACCGGCTGCCGCGACCGCGGCGCAGACCAGGACGAGGATCCGCGGGTCGGGCAATCGCCCGATGATCCGCGCCGACATCACCCGCGCAACGGCCATACCGACCAGGAAGAGCGAGGCAAGCGCGGGCGCCTGGCTCGGCGAGGCCTGATCCCACGCGATGAACGCGGATGCGGCCCAGAAGATCATGCAGAACTCGACGCTCACGGACAAAAGCAGGTCAACCCAGCGGCCGAGCATCGGTGCCGAAGGACCGGATGCAATCTGTTCGTCTGCGGCGGGCGCATCAGGGATCGAGATGCGCCAGATCGGCACCGTGATCGCAGCGAGCACGACCATGGGGATCACGAGGTAGCCGACGCGCCAGCCGAAGCCCGCGGCCAGCGCCGCCGATACTGCCAGTGGCGCGAGTATCGATGCCGCGCTGGCAAGTCCATTGGCTTCGCCGATGGCGGCCGTCGGGGCCTTCGGGTGGGCGGCGGCCAGCACCGCTGGAACCACCTGAATCATCACGGCAGCGCCTAAACCGAGCAGGAGCGCGCCGAGAAGCGTCGCGATGTGCGCCGGGGCCGCGATCAAGAGGCCGCCGAACATCATCGTTGCGATCGCGAGCCGCAGGGCTGGCGCCCGGCCGATACGGCCGACGAAGGGCCCTCCGGCCAGGCCGACGACGATGAGGCCCGCCGCAAACAGGCTTGGATAGAACGCAACGTCACCGCGATTGACGTGGAGATCCTTTTGCAGCGGCGCCAGCACCGCGCCCAGCCCGTTGAGCAGAAAGGCCATGGAGCCGAACGTTCCATACAGCAGCCAGGTTGAGTACCCACGCGATACGACCTTGCGTGTCTCCGACGAGGGCACTAGCGAGACCTCAGCAGTTCAGCTTGTCCGCGAGGTCCAGGAAGTCGGTGGCCTGCACGTCGGCCTGCGGGTCGGGCAGGCAATCCGCGCCTCTACCAGATCCTTTCTCCATCCGCCGCTCGACGAAGGCCGCTCGCAGGCCCGCCGCCTGGGCGGCTCGAAGGTCTGATTTGTGGGACGCCACCATCATCACCTGACTGGGCTCCACTCCGAGCGCCGCAGCCGCGCCCAGGTACACCTCCGGGTCGGGCTTGTAATGGCGAAAGTCCTCCGCGGACAGCAGGCGCTGAAAAGGCAGATGGGCGAAGGCGACGAGAGCAGCCTGTTGGGATCGATTGCCGTTCGACAGAGTCGACACTATGAAGCGACGGGCGAGGCGCTCGAGTCCCGACGCCGCGTCGGGCCAGGCCGGCAGGCGCTCCCACGAGCGGGTCAGCTCATCGCGTGCGGGCGCGTCGAAGCCTTCGGCGCCGACGTCTCGCAGGACCTGTTCCAGAGACAGGCGGTGAAGCTGGTCGAAGTTCGTCCACGGCAGCTCGCCTCTGCGGACGCGGTCCATCGATGGCATGTACAACCCGCGCCAGGCGTCTGCCATGCCCTCCCAGTCGGCATGCACGCCGGCCTGAGCGCCCAGCCGCCGCGCCTCGGCGGCGACACCGGTGCGCCAGTCCACGGTCGTGCCGAAGACGTCGAACGTGAGGGCACGCACGTCTGTGAGATCGAGGCTCGATCTCACCAGCGCCCCATATGGAACATCTCCTCAAATGGCCGGCGCCGGCTCGCGAAAACCGAGCCGCGTGGCTTGTCTTCAGAAGATGGATACCCCAACGCGATGACGCCGAGCATGATGCAGGAGGTCGGCACGCCGAGCTCACGGAGCACGTCGTCTTCGCCGCGGGTGATGCCTAGATACCAGGCACCGAGGCCCTCTTCCACGGCGGACAGGAGGATCAGCATGATCGCCATCGCGGTGTCCACCGTCCAGAAGGGGACCGGCCAGTTTTCCTCCTTGTCCATCCCAAACTCGATCTTGTCAGGCTGAGAGTATCGATCGAGGTACAGGCGCTTGTTGGCAAAAGGCAGGACGAGACAGGCTGGGGCCACGTTGGGCTCCCGTCCAGGAAACGATTCGGGGTCGGTCGGATCGTCTGTTGTGCGATAGAACCACTCGAGCTCCTCAGGCTTCGCGAGGACGATGAAGTCAAAACCCTGGCTGAACCCGCCGGACGGCGCATGCCGCGCCACCTCCAGCACTCGCTTGAGCACGTCGTCAGGAATCGGCTTCTGATCAAACTTGCGAACCATCCGCCGGCGGCGTAACGCGTCTCGAAACTCCATGGCAGCACCATAGCGTCGCCGAGCTACTCAGGCGCGGGGCTCACCTCGTCATAGCGCTGCCAGATTCGCTCGATGAGAAGCGGTATCACCTCGCCCTGGATGTAGGCCACGAAATGCGGCGTCTTCCGATGCGAGTCGAAAGCATCCTCGTCGACGTATTTCTCGTACAGGACGAACTCGTCCCCCGTTCTCGCGCGACCGGCAAGCCACGAACTGCAGGCAGCCCTCCTCAGCCCGCGTGGCCGCGACGTGCTTGACCAGCACGGTGGCAACTGTGTCGCCGGCTCCAGGTTGCGTTCGGTAGCGGGCGATGATCGTGATCATTTGTCCCTACCTTGGCGGAAGCGCCGACCTCTGTCCACCCCACTCAGCTGGAGATTCATCTAGCTCCATGAGTACCGTGGCCTGGAGGTGGCGCCTGAGCAACCGCCATTCGACGCTCGCCTGCCAGATGAAGACCGCGATGGCCAGCACAGCGAACAGCGGCAGGCCAAGCCGAACCCAGGGCGTGGAGAGGAACTGGCTCGCGATCGCAAGCGCCACGATCATCACCAATGGCACGACGGCAAATGGCTCCGGCACCAGACGCAACGTGCCGGAGGCGGGTTCACTCGCGACGTTGATCCGGCCCATGACGCCGGCAATGTGTCCGCGCGTGCTGCCGGGGGTCCACACCTCGAATCGATCGTTGGCGACCGTGCCGTAGACGCGACCCTGGAAAGCTCCCAGGAGACCGATCCGCTTGACGAGAGATTCTTCGAGCCTCTGCCGGAACTCCGCCACCGACAGTGGAGAGCGAAACTTGCGGCTTCGAATCACGGCTACAGCTTGATCTCTCCTTCGAGATCCTCCGAGTCCGGGAAGATGAAACGAACTCCATCGACGCATGCGTTCGAGTCCCGCTTGACCTCGGCCCGGACGCGGTACGTGCCCGGAACCGCCTTGATGTGAATAACGGTGGCGCCTCCTGTGCCGGCGCTGAATCCACGGGCAACCGTTTCCAGCTCCGCTTCGACCAGCACCGTCCACCCCGGCGGGGTCGCACCTGGATCGCCGCTCCACACCTGCAAATCGACTTTGCCGTCGTCCTCGCATCGCGTCAGAACGGCGATCCCGGCGGTGCCAACCCTCACGTCGGGCATGGGGGTCGAGTAGGGTCCGGCGGGATGCCTCCGATGTCCTGGCCGATTTCGATGAGCACCATGTGGCACCCAACGGGGAGGAGCGCCTCCTGGAATAGAAGCTCTGCCATCATCGCGCCGCTTTCAGCGCTGGAATCACCTTCGCGCCGAGAGCGATGACCGCCTGCTCCGGATCCGGCCCAAGCGGCGGCCCAAAGGAGATGTGGCGGGCCCCGGCCGCGACCAGGCTTGCGCACGACTCGACCACCTCGTCGACGCCACCGGCAACGCCCAGGCTCAGCATTGCGGGAGTCACGAGGTCCGTAGCCTGCTCGATGTCGCGGTTCGACATTGCCTTCTGAATCAAACGGAAGTCGTCGAGCGTGAGCGAGACGCCCTCAAGTACGTCCGGCGCGAAGCTTGCGCCGAAGTACGCGATCTTGGCGGCAAGAGCGCGCCTGGCCCTGGCCTCATCGGTATCTATCGAGCACCAGATGCAGGCGGCCACGTCCAACGAACCGGGATCGCGTCCGGACTGGCGCGCACCCTCGCTGATTTGCGCGGCGGCGAACTTATAGCGCTGAGGCGGCAAGAGCAAAGGCAGGGCGCCGTCCGCGAGCCGGCCGGCAAGCTGGAGCATCCGTGGCCCCATCGCACCGACGTAGATCGGCACCGAAGCCGGCTCGGTGCGCAGCCGGCCCTCTGGCCGCCAGCCCTCTGGTACCTCGCCCGAAAGCAAAGCGCGCAGCTCCTTGATCGCACGTTCGGTCCTGGACACCGGAGGTCCGGCTGTCAAACCCGCCCACCCGAGGAACTGGTCTGCACCGGCCCCGATGCCGAGGCAGAAGCGGCCGCCCGAGACCTCATATAAAGAGGACGCGGCCATCGCGATCTCGGCTGGGTGCATGGAGACCGGGTTGAATACGCCCACACCGAGCGTGATCCGGCTGGTAACCCGGGCCGCTGCGGCCACCAGCACAGGAGCTGAATGCCAGAACAAGTCGTTCGAGACCCAGATCTGGTCAAAGCCCGCGTCTTCTGCAAGGGCCGCCATGCGAATGAAGCGCTCTGCCGGCAGGTCGTTGTTGAACCGAACACTGAACTTCATCCCGCTCACCCGTTGATAGTGTTGCCTAGTGTCCGACGTGACCAAGCGGCACCGGGACGGCGGAGGCTGGGAGCAGCAGGCTGGCTACTCGCGGGCGGTGCGGCGATTCGGCCACATCGCCGTGAGCGGTACCACCGCGACTGGGCCCGACGGCCTTGCACTACACCCCGGCGACACATACAAGCAAGCGCTAGCCGCGCTCGAGCGAGCGATTGCCGCAATGCAGGCGCTGGGCGGCGCGCTGGACGATGTGGTTCGAACGCGGGTCTATCTCGCACCCGGCGCGGACTGGGAGGAAGCGAGTCGAGCTCACGCAGAGATGATGGGATCCGTGGCGCCGGCAAACACCATGCTTTACGTCGCGAGCCTGATAGGCGATGGGTTCCTGGTCGAAGTGGAGCTGGACGCGGAAACCCCGATGGACATCGACAGCCCAGGGTAGGCGGCCCCGAGCGGCAGCCTCGAGTGATTTTCATACGGGCTTCTTATTTGCCGATGAGAGCCTCGGTCGTCATGCACGTTACCGACCAGCTCCGGATCAATCGCGAAGCAACTACGCGCGCTTTGCGGGGTTCATGTACCTCTTGGTTCTGATAATTGATGTGGCGGGCGTGGCCATCCTGGCCAGAATCGCCGGCAACGGGAGTTTCCTCGACACCGCGCACAGCATCGCGGCGCACGAGACGCTCTATCGGATCGGCCTATGCTGCGGCCTCGTCGGGTACGTATCAACCGTGCTGCTCGGCGTCGGCCTGTACGTGATCGTGAAGCGGGTCGACGGCAACCTGGCGATGATGGCGTTGCTCTTCCGGCTGGCCGAGCGCGATCGGTGGACTGGTGGCCGCGACCGGCTTCGCCACCCTTCAAATCCATCTGGACGCGAGTCACGCCAACGCATTTGATACAGACCAGCTGGGCGCACTCGCTGAACTGAGCGCCCGGATATCGCAGGCCCCATCCGGGATCGGGAACGTCGTCAGCGCAATCTTCTTCTCTGTCGGTTCGGCCATCTTTTTCTACCTGTTTCTGAGGTCGGCCTACATTCCTCGAATTCTTGCTGTGCTTGGTTTGTCGGCTTCAGTGCTGGTAGGGGTAGCGTTTGTCGCAAGCCTTGTGCTCCAGCAAGCCGCGGGTCCGCTGCTCGCTATCGGTGGAGCGCCGATCGGTCTAGCCGAGCTTTCGACAGGGCTCTGCCTCGTGACCAGGGGGATCAACGCAACCCAGCGCGTGACATGAGTACGCCACCTCAACTAGCCTCACTGCAAGTGCGACAAACCACGCCGGAAGGCACAGCCAAGTTTGCTCGCGATAGCTTCTATTGCGCCCTTTTACGGGGCTTTCTGGCGCTGAGCCCTGGGCGACTGAGATCCTCTGAAACCCGCGACGACGGTGTGCGCCTGGCACTTCCCCGGGGCGCCCTACGCTTCCGAGCCCGCCAGATTTCTTCAGCTGGCCAGCGCTTCGCCCAGGCGGCATTTACCCATATGTAGTACTCGTGGTCCGTCGCATCCGCAGGAGCGAACAACTCGCGGAAATCCACCACGTCGAAGCCGGTCTGTCGAAGGAGGCCGAACATGTCGGAACCGCCGATGTGGAACTCGGTCGTCGGCCCGTCCACGTCGGCCCAGTCGAAACGAAGCATTCCCTTTTGCGGCCGTGCGAGCCGCTGACCCACGTTGGCATCATCAGGCGAGCACAGAATGACCAGGGTGCTGTTGCGTAGAAACACGAGCTCTCCTCCGCGGCGCAGCAGACGGGCCGCCTCGGGAATCCACAGATACGGGTCGCACCAGAGGGATGCGCCGTACTCCGAGATTGCCAGGTCGAAGGACGCGTCTGGGAGCGGCACCGCCTCCGCGTTGGCCTCGATCAACTCGAGGCCGAGCCGGAACTCGCGATTCAGCTCCTGCGCTGTGGCCAATTGCGCCGGAGTGACATCGACGCCAACGACTCGGCGGGCGCCGCGCCGCTTCAGCCAGGCGCTGAAATAGGCTGTACCGCAGCCTAGCTCGATGACGTCGAGTCCCCGTACATCAGAGAGCACTCCGAGGTCGCGCTCCGGAGCATCC
>Ga0073928_10001865_pt1 | contig 38774 bp, 32 predicted proteins | sample PaiPotPPA55metaG_FD_76969 | JGI IMG/M metagenome (GOLD analysis project Ga0073928, IMG submission 76969) | Iron sulfur acid spring bacterial and archeal communities from Banff, Canada, to study Microbial Dark Matter (Phase II) - Paint Pots PPA... ... | reverse complement strand
TGGTGGCGATGGGTGTGCTTAACGCAGTCGTTAACCAGGGATGGGTTGCTCAGGGGGCTGGCGTCGACACAGGTGCGCTGAAGGATTTCGTTGCTGCATACGACCCCCATACCGTCAGCGAGGCAACTGGCGCTTCGGTCGAAATGATTACCAGGCTGGCCTCTTGGCTGGGCCAGACCGACGGTGCGGTGGCGCTGGCGGGAGGCGAGGATCCCCAAACCTACATCGCCGCCTACGTGCTGAACGCGATTACCGGCAATCTCGGCCGTACGATGGGTTTCCTTAAAGACTCGCCGGCTGAAGCGCTGACCACGCCACAAAATGCCGCCTCAGTGATCCAGGCGATCCACAATGGGGATGTGGATGTTGTCGTGGTGGCAGGCGGCGCCAATCCTGTCTACTCGATGCCAATGTCATGGAACGCCGGTGCCGCGCTCAAGCGAGCGCCGTTTGTTGCATGGCTGGGGGAAGTTCCGGATGAGAGCGCTGAAGCCGCTCATCTTTTGCTGCCGACTCATCATCCCCTGGAGACTTGGCGTGATAGTCAGCCGCGGGCGGGTACGTATGGACTCGGCCAACCGGTGATGCAGCCGGTTTTTGCGAGCCGTCCCCTCCACGACATCCTGATCGAATCGGCCCACCTGGCGGCTGGTGCCGCAGGGCAAAGTATCCCATGGGAGAATGCAGCGGATGCGGTAAATTCGGCCTGGCAGCAACTGCAGGGCAAAATCGCGGCCGACATCAATGCCACTGAGTTCTGGAGTCAGTCGCTCCGCACAGGCGGTGCCTTTTTGGACGCCAAACCGGCTGACGTCAAGCTCGACCAGGCGGTGCTGCGGCATAAGATCCCGTTTAAAACCACTGAACAAGGAAGCCTCACTCTTACCGCTTTTCCGCATATTTTCCTCTATGACGGGCGCGGTGCCGACAAACCATGGCTGCAGGAGATGCCGGAACCGGTATCGCAGATTGTCTGGGATAGTTGGGTTGAGATGCATCCCCGGACCGCGGCCAAGCTGGGCTTGAAGCAAGACTACAAGAGCACATACCTGTTCGCTGGCATAGATGTAATCGAGGTCTCGACTCCTAACGGCACTTTCGAGGCGGCCGTCCATATTACCCCGATGGTGATGCCGGGGGTTCTGGCGACGCCGATCGGACAAGGCCATTCGGCGTACGGCCGGTATGCCAAAAACCGCGGGGTGAATCTGTGGTCGTTTCTGCCTGAGGACGCCCGCATGGTCGCGGTCCAGGTGCGGACGACCGACAAACGCCACATGTTGGTCACGCCTCTGGGAAACAGTGACATGATGGGCCGCTCGATCATCGAAGCGATGAGCCTGGAAGAACTCGCGAACGGCAAGCAACCCGAAATCGCGCGCGAAGCGGCGAAAGAAATGCCCCAACCCCCCTATGAGATGTACGATCCGATTCCGTACCCGGGCCATAAATGGGGCATGACTATCGACGTCAATGCCTGCACCGGATGCAGCGCGTGCGTGGCCGCCTGCTATGCGGAGAACAATCTTGCAATTGTCGGCAAGGAACGGGTGCATGAGGGCCACATAATGTCGTGGCTGCGCATCGAGACCTTCGTTCCATCACCAAGCGAAGCTGGCACGGCGCCCAATCTTTATATGGCGCCGATCCTATGTCAGCAGTGTGATCACGCTCCATGCGAGCCGGTCTGCCCGGTGTTTGCGTCGGTCCATACGCGCGAAGGCCTCAACGCACAGATCTACAATCGTTGCATCGGCACCCGGTTTTGCGAAAACAACTGCCCTTACAAGGTTCGCCGGTTCAACTGGTTTGCGCCCGAATGGCCCGAGCCAATGAATTTACAGCTCAATCCGGACGTGACCGTACGCGGTGCCGGGGTGATGGAGAAGTGCACGTTCTGCATCCAGCGCATAACCGCGGCTGAGATCGACGCGCGCACGGAGGAACGTGAACTCAAGGATGGCGAAGTCATCACAGCGTGCGCCCAAGCCTGTCCCACGCGAGCGATTACCTTCGGCGACCTCAACGACCCTGGCAGTGCAATGGTGAGGCGGCGGGTCGACAACAAGGGTCGCATTTACACTATGCTTCCGGAGCTTAACGCCCTACCTCAAGTCACTTATTTGCGCTCGCTCTATCGAACTACGGAGAAGTCGTAATGGCAGCGGCCGTCGAGACCAATCTGCAGCCCCGTTACATTGATGTCGACCGCCAGGTCCAGCGCGCGATGGCCCCAGGCGGGTTGACGTACTGGATGTGGGTGCTGTTTTGCGCTTTTCTGACCGCACTTGGCATTGGCTTCTGGACCAACCAGGTGTACAGGGGTCTCGGCGTAACCGGCCTGACGGAGCCCACGATGTGGGCTCCCTACATTACTAATTTCGTGTTCTGGGTCGGCATTGCACACTCGGGAACACTGATTTCGGCGATTCTTTTTCTATTTCGCGTGCGCTGGCGCACGGCTATTTATCGCTGCGCCGAAACCATGACGGTCTTTGCAGTTGCGACCGCGGGCCTCTTCCCGCTGATTCACTTGGGCCGTTTGTGGTTCTTCTATTTTGTCGTCCCATATCCCAATGAACGTTACCTACAACCTGATTTCCGCTCGCCACTGGTGTGGGACTTCTTCGCCATCGGTACCTATCTGACGATCAGCACGGTTTTCCTGTTTACCGGCTTGATTCCGGATTGTGCCAACGCGCGCGAGTTCGCAACCGGCTGGCGCAAGACGCTCTACAGTATATTTTCTTTCGGATGGCAGGGGACCGACCGCCAATGGCGCAACTTTCAAATGGTCTATCTGCTACTCGCCGGCTTCGCGACGCCGCTCGTGCTGTCGGTGCATAGCGTAGTGTCATGGGATTTTGCGATGACCCAGCTACCGGGATGGCACAGCACGATTTTCGCTCCTTATTTTGTCGCGGGAGCAATCTTTTCCGGGTGCGGGCTGGTGCTGACTTTGATTATCCCGATCCGTAAGTTTTGGCGGCTGCAAGAGGTAGTGACGATCTGGCATCTCGACAATCTAGCTAAAATCGTTCTACTAACGTCCCTTATCATTACTTACTCTTACTCGGTTGAATCTTTCATGGTGTGGTACTCGCAGGACTCGCTGGAAATGACTACTTTCCATCAGCGTTATTTCGGGCCGCAGGGGTACTTATTCTGGATTATGGTGGCGTGCAACTGCGTCATTCCACTGCTGCTGTTCAGCCCCCGGGTGCGCACTAATACAGTCTGGTTATTCGTCATCTCTATTTTCGTTAACATCGGAATGTGGCTCGAGCGGTTTGTGATAATTGCCGGATCGCTCGCTACCAACACGATGCCGTCGCAGTGGCGTTTCTATACTCCACATGTAACGGAAGTGGTAATCACTGTCGCAAGCTTCGGCTGGTTCCTGATGAACTTTTCACTGTTCGCGAAGTTCATGCCGATCGTATCAATGACCGAAATGAAGGAAGGAATAGGTTGGTTGCGGCAAGCTGTCCGTACCAGCTACCCATATCGGAAGGCAGCATGAGCGACGTCGCGGTAATCTCAACCTTCGACAGCGACGAGGAGTGCGCTCAGGGAATTCTGGCGCTGCACGATGCGCGCATCCATGAATTCCGCGCCTTTTTTCCGTTCCCCAGCGAAAAAATCATGGAGGCGGTTGATCATGTGCGTGCTTGGGGCCGCAGCCCCGTACGCTACTGGCAGCTCTTCGGTGGGATTACCGGCGTGCTTACGGCAATTGCAATCACTTTCGGCACTTCATGGGAATGGAACCTGAACGTGGGTGGCAGGCCGATTATCTCGGTACCACCATACATCATCATAATGTTTGAATTGCTGATCCTCATCGGCGGGCTCTCCGGGTTGACCGGCTTTTTCGTGCATAACCGGATGCCGGTGTTCGACCTGTTCCCCGGCTATCGTTCGCGCTTCTCAGAGGACAAATTCGGCCTGGTCGTGCAGTGCGAAGAAAGTGCGGCAGCCGAAGTTGAATCGGTTTTGCGTGATGCGGGCGCTGAAGATATTACCCGAGAAATCTTGGAAGCAGCCACTGGGCATCACTAAGAAGCGGGCGCAAGACCAACTGGACAGCCCATCGTATGGAAAACCAAATGAGTTCTCACCAACCGGCTTCGCTTGGGGCAGCGGCGCTTCGGCCCTTGCGCGAACCGATGCAACTTAATTGGACCCCGCTGAGCACGCTCGGACTGATCCTATCCGTGATTGGCATAGCCGGCTTTGTCATTGCTTTGATACTCGGCCGCAGCCAGCGTGTTTGGGAGATATGGCTGGTTAATTTCCTTTTTTTCAACGGCGTTGCACAGGGTGGGGTAGTTTGTTCGGCGTCCTTTTATCTCACCCAGGCGCGATGGGCGGGCACGACCCATTACCGCATGGCTGAAGCATTCAGTCTGTATCTGGTAGTGGGATTCGTCCTGTTCTGGGGTATTTTTATCGGCAGAATTTCAATTTTTCCTTGGATTCTTCATCCATCGCCCAAGCAGCAGCTCTGGCTTAACGTGCCATTTCTGTTCGCGCGCGATGGGATTGCCTTGCTGGTCATGACCATTATCAGTGTCTGGTTCGTCTCATCGTCCCGCCGCCCCGAAGCTCGCTCGTGGGCCGGCCGATTCGACGAAATCGACATGCCGCCAGTAGCGATTCGGCGGCTCGCACCAGTTGTGGCGATCCTTTACTGCGCGATCTATTCCCTGCTTGCGTTTGATCTGATCATGTCGCTGTCGCCGAAATGGCACAGCACCCTGTTCGGGTGGTGGTATTTCGCGACCGATTTCTGGAGCGCGCTGGTCGCAATGGGGCTGATGGCAGTCATGTTCCGGCGTGCCTTTGGCCCCAACACGACCGCATCGGCCCCTGGAGTTCTCCATGATATCGGCAAGCTGATATTTGCGTTTTCTATCTTCTGGATCTACACGGGGTTTGCGCAGTATTTGGTGATCTGGTACGGCGATATTCCAACCGAAACGTTCTTTATCGTGCAGCGCTTCTGGCATCATCCATGGACACTTTTGTCCTGGTCCGCCCCAGTTCTGATCTGGGTCGTCCCGTTCCTGGTTTTGCTTGGAGTGCGGCCCAAGCGTACTCCGGGGATATTGGGAACAGTGTCAGTGCTTGGTCTCATTGGGGTATGGATTTTGAATTTCATCCTGGTGGTGCCATCGCTCTCGCGCGACCGCCTGCCCCTCGGATGGATTGAGCTGACGATCACTGCTGGCTTCCTTGGCGTTTTCCTTCTTTGCGCAATTCCCGGCCTGAGGCGAGTGGCGGCCGCCGCTTTGGAGCCGGTATCTCCGGAGCTTCAGCCACGGATGGAGTAGGATTGATGACGCGACGTTCGTGGAAATCTACTCTTGCAAGTGTCCTCCTGGCGACCCTCGCGCTGACCGTTACCGGGTGTAAGCCACAGGCGAGATATCCACTCGATACGCTGGCGCCCACCTCGGACCTCACCAAGAGCATTTACGACCTGTTCGTCGAGGTCACTGTTCTGGATATTATTGTACTGATTGTAGTGGTCGGAGCCTTGTTCCTTGCCATGCTGGTGTTTTCAACTCGCACCGGCGGTCCCCGGCAGCCCTCAGTCAAGCATTCGGACATGTACCTCGAAATGGCCTGGACGATAATCCCGGCATTGATCCTGCTGGCTATCACCGTACCGACGGTTCGCGTCATCATCCGGACGCAGCCATACACATGGCCCAAAGACACACTGCCGGTCGAAGTGATTGCTCATCAGTGGTGGTGGGAATTCCACTATCCGACGCTGGGGGTGGAAACCGCCGATGAGGTCCACATTCCGACAGGTCAGACGATTCACTTCGAGTTGTTTTCCAAGGACGTGATTCACAGCTTTTTCATGCCGCAAGTCGGGGGCAAGCGTGATGTCATACCCGGGCAGGAGAACCAGATTACCCTGGTCGCTGATGTGCCCGGGGAATACTACGGGCAATGCACTGAATTCTGCGGCGATTCGCACGCGAACATGCGGCTTCGCGTATTTGTACAGACGCCCGCCGATTTTGAGCAGTGGGTCAAGCATCAACTTGAACCGCCGGTGAAACCTTCTTCCGGTCCTGGCGCGGCCGGGGCGAAGATTTTTGCCAACGCGCCGTGCGCCATTTGCCATACGGTTCGGGGAGTGTCGGGATTTTCCAAGGAATACACCTATGGGTTCCGCGGACCCGACCTGACCCATTTTGGCAGCCGCTCCACGCTGGCGGGTTCGATGATGGACAACACGCCGCAAAACGTGGCGAGGTGGATTCGCAACCCCGATGAGGTCAAGCCCGGCGCCAACATGCCGACGCTGGGGATCAGTGGCGGCGAAATGAACGAATTGGTGGCTTATCTGGAAAGCCTGAAATAGGACGCATCATGGCTGCGCAACCAAAACCCCTATACGTACGCGAACTCAACTATCTCGAAGGCGGCGGCATCTATGGTTGGTTGACTACAATCGACCACAAGCGCATCGCCGTGCTCTATGGCCTCACGGCGCTGGTGATGCTGCTGTTCGGCGGAGTTGAGGCGCTGCTGGTGCGCACGCAATTGATGGTGCCGAATAACCATTTTCTGACTGCACAGCAGTATAATCAATTCTTCACAATGCATGGTTTGACGATGATCTTCCTCGTCATCATGCCATTGGAGACCGGTTTTTTCGGCAATTTCCTGATTCCGCTGCAAATAGGCGCGCGCGACGTCGCTTTTCCGCGGCTAAACGCGCTCAGTTACTGGGTGTTTCTGCTCGGTGCGATCACGATCAATCTCGGCTGGATTTGGGGCGCACTGCCTAACGACGGTTGGTTTGGCTACGCGAATCTGACGGAGAAATTCTATTCACCCGGCATCAATATCGACTTCTACGACATCGGGCTCTTGATCCTGGGCGTGTCGTCGGTGATGAGTGCGTTGAACTTCTTCGTAACGATCATCAATATGCGTGCCCCCGGCATGACGTTCTTCCGCATGCCGATGTTCATCTGGTCGCTGCTGGTGACCACCATCCTGATCCTGCTGGCCTTTCCGGCTTTGACGGTGGGTCTGATCTTTCTCTTCATGGACCGCTATTTCGATACTCACTATTACCAGGTGATCGCGGGTGCGACGCCCATGCTGTGGCAGCACCTTTTCTGGATTTTCGGCCATCCGGAAGTTTACATAATGATTCTGCCGGCGTTCGGCCTGATCTCGGAAATCATTCCGGTATTTTCACACAAGCCGCTGTTCGGCTATCCAATGATGGCTTACTCGCTGATCCTGATCGCGTTTTTGTCATACGGCGTTTGGGGCCATCATATGTTCGCGACAGGGATGGGGCCGATTGCCGACAGTACCTTTGCCATAACCTCGATGCTGATTGCGATTCCAACCGGTATCAAGATTTTCTCGTGGGTTGCGACGGTCTGGGGCGGCCGGTTGCAATTTTCGACCGCTTTTTTATTTGCAATTGCGTTTGTGCTCCAGTTCACTATCGGCGGCCTCAGCGGAGTCATGCATGCCAGCCCGCCGATCGATCTTGAACAAACCGACAGCTACATTATCGTCGCCCATTTTCACTATGTGCTCGGTCTCGGTGCACTCTTCGCGATCCTGGGTGCGCTGTACATGTATTGGCCCAAAATTACCGGGCGCTTGCTTAATGAAAAGCTGGGCAAGTGGAATTTCTGGCTGGCGGTCTGGTCGTTTAATGCGACCTTCTTCCCGATGCATTTCCTGGGCGAACTGGGTATGCCGCGGCGTATCTATACCTATCCGCCTCATATGGGGTGGGATTTTTGGAATTATTGGGAAACCATCAACGCCTATATTATCGCGCTCTCCTTCATCATCCTGGCTATAAACGTTTGGTGGAGTCTGCAATACGGTGAGCGCGCCGCCGCCGACCCGTGGGACGCGCGCACGCTGGAATGGTCAACCCCGACTCCGCCGCCGGTCTACAACTTCGCCGCGGTACCGACAGTTATGGCGCGCGACGCGTTCTGGGTGGCGAAGTACGGCAACGTAGAGGCGACCGGGCTGGAGCAATCGAATGTCGCTGCGACCGCGCCATCGCTGGTCGACGTGAGTAAGATCCATATCCCGGCGCCATCGCTCTACCCGGTGTTCATCGCGCTGGGGGTGTTCGGGATGGGCATTGGGATGCTGGTCGAGTGGTACCGGGTAGTGCTGATGGGCGCGGCGCTGTTGGCGATTTCGGTCATCTCGATGACATTCGAATATCCGACTTGGGGCCGCGAGGATCCGCATGCGGTAGCGGAAAGTTTCCTTTCCCTCGACAGCCGCAAGGTCGGAATCTGGAGCTTTATCGGCTCGGAATGCGTGTTCTTCGCGAGCCTTATTTCGACTTACATGGTTTACAAGGCGCGCAGTACGGGTCCCTTTGATGCTGATATCTTGAATATCCCATTGACCTCGTTCAGCACCTTCGTGCTGCTGATGTCGAGCTTGCTGATGGTATTAGCGTTGGCCGGTTACCAGCGTAATGACAAGTTCTGGGGCACGTTCTGGCTGATTGGAACTGCAATCTTTGGTTGTATCTTCCTCGGCGGGCAGGTTTACGAATTTGGCGATTTCTGGTTGAACGAAGGAATGCTGTTCAACAGCAATCTCTTCAGCCAGTGCTTCTACACACTAGTCGGTTTTCACGGTTTCCACGTATTTATTGGGGTATGCTGGCTGGTCACGCTTGCCGTTGCCGGAATGCTCGGGAAAATCGATACCAGGCGATCGTTAGCGGTTGAGCTCGGGGGTTTGTACTGGCACTTTGTCGATATCGTATGGGTCGTGATCTTCACGCTGGTCTACCTGATGAGGACAATTAAACACGCATGAACGAGCACGCTGTCGAACACGCAGTCGGACGCGCGCACGCGGTCGAGGAGCATCATCCGCAGGCGCCCACGTACATCGTGGTTGCGATCATCCTGACGATTCTGACCGCATTTGAAATCGGCGTCTTTTACGCGCCCTCCCTGCAGGTGATTCTGGTGCCGCTGCTGATCATTTTGGCGATCCTCAAGTTCATCCTGGTCGCAGCGTTCTACATGCACCTGCACTTCGATAGCCGGGTTTTTTCCGCCCTGTTCATCTTCCCCCTGGGACTGGCGGCTCTGATCGTTCTTTCGTTGATGCTACTGTTCTTCTACCTCGGCGAGCATCTCGCGCTCTGACTGTCCATCAATTGTTCAATGTGGCAAGCTGACCCATCGACGCTGATTGCTTTGCTCGTACTAGCGGGTATGTACGTTGGCGCCTCGTTCAAACTCGCTCAACGCCCGACCGCGCGCCAAAGTATTGCCTTCGTCGCCGCCCTGTTGACGATTTTCATAGCGATCACGGGGCCGCTCGATGAACTAACGAAGGACCGTTCGTTTGCGGTCTATATCTTCCAGCAGATGCTACTGGTGTTCGTGGCTCCGCCGCTGTTGTTGTTCGGACTTCCCGCATGGATGCTGCGGCCGGTGATGCTGAATCGTTTCCTGGAGCCCATCGCGCGCGTGATTACGCGGCCAATCTTCGCGTTTCTGCTGTTCGCCGCGGTTTTTACCCTGATTCACTACCCGATGGTCTGCGACCGCGTCTGCCATGTGCAACCGTTCTATGGCAATCTGCACGCACTGCTCCTGTTCGTCGGCAGTTTGCTATGGTGGCCGCTGCTGAGCCCACTGCCGGAATATCCGCGCATGACGTATCCGATGCAGATCATGTACCTGTTTCTGCTGATGATCCCAATGACCGCGGTGGCGGCGCCGATCACTCTGGCGAGTTCAGTCCTATACATGTTCTACATGGGTGGCACGCATCCGTTGGGGCTCACGCCGATGGCCGACCAGGTGCTGGGTGGCCTGATCATGTGGGTAGGGCAGGGCGTCTACATCATGTTCGTCTTCACCGCGATTTTTTACCGCTGGTCCCGTTGGGACGACCAGGAAGAACCGCCCCTCAACCGCGAGCCAATTCCGGGATTTCAGCCAGTCGCGACCCATCATTAGTAGGAAGACCACGTGACCATGATAACCGAGCGCCGACCATCCATTGGCTAATCGCGCCTGACACCGAAATAACTACTCCTCAAGATTGCGTCGACAGATATTCAGCACAAGCGAATACCTGAAGCGTCTTTCGGCCGCGAAACAAATAAGGGAGCCGGGCATTTGCCCGGCCCCCATCGTCCCCGCCACCACCACCGCTCCACCACCGAACTTGCTGGAGCCGACTTCTCATTCAGTTGAAAAGCGGCTCCGGAGAAACTCTCCCTCGACCTAGCGGCCGCCTCACACTCGTTTCATCCACCTCAATCGCCCCTCCGCCACCACCGCCCTTCCGGTGGAACATGCTGGAAGGTTGTCCCACCTGACAGACCAAAAGACAGTCCCGCTTATAACCTCCACCGCTCCCGCTTCGCGTTTCTCCGGAGCCCTGACTCACACCCGCACCGCACCGCCTCTTGTGCTACCCTCGTCGAACCACAAGCTGATCCGACGTCCTGCAGAACAAGCAGTTTCAAGCCCGTTTCAAATCAACGTTGACGATGAAAAGCTGCAGCGAGCGCACCACACGCAGTACTTGCGTCAGCCCTCGAAATACTACTGATGTGCCATTCGGCCATGCCCCCGGTTGACCATGCAGCATTCTCGAACCAGAACGCGATCCCGCATTGCACACATTTCAAACTCATCTCGAATGGCACATCACTGACTGATGTGAGCACGGCGCCATTCTTCAAATTGTGACCGCCGCCTCGCAACGTATGAAAATCACTCGATTCGACCAGCCGCTGCCGTGCTTCGGCAAATTCCTGTTCCCACTCGCCAGGGTCCATGCCCCCCTCCTCTTCATCAGCACCAAGGTACCCATGTAACGACGCTGAACAGCGCCCTTACCCCTTTGAGCTTGCACACTTCCGAACGGCGCTATGCGCCGAATAGGGCAGACCGGTAGTTCGACTTCGCTAGTGCGCCTCTCTCGCGACTAAGCGAGCCAGCGGCAAAAGGATTAGCTGGTGTGTAGCTACTCACGAGCAGCCACTCGTGGTGCCGCAATTAAGGCACTTGTAGCAAGTGCCATTGCGCACCATGATGCACCCGCAATCGGGACACGGTGGCGCATCGGCCTGGTTGATGAAGCTCTGACGTGTACCCGCGTCCCGGCCGTTGGCAAGATCGAACGAAGGCGCTGGCCGCAGCAGCGTCAGCTTGTTTTCGCCGCTTTCTCGTTCGGGCGCGCTGAAAGCAGGTGTCGGCGCCGGAAATGAATACGCTTGAGGCGAAGCAATTACCCCAACTTCGTGGCGAGCCTGCTCGTCGAGAAATTTCGAAGCGAGCCATCGAAACAAGTAATCGACTATCGATTTGGCATAGGGGATTTGCGGATTCTTGCTGAAGCCGGACGGTTCGAAGCGCATATGCGCGAACTTGTCGACCAGGAATTGTAGTGGCACCCCATATTGCAGCGCGTAGGAAATAGCGGTCGCAAACGAATCCATCAGCCCGGAAATAGTCGAGCCCTGCTTCGACATCGAAACGAAGATTTCGCCTGGATTACCGTCCTCGTACATGCCGACCGTGATATAACCCTCATGACCAGCGATATCGAACTTGTGCGTGATTGAGCGGCGCTCGTCTGGCAGTTTTCGACGATGTGGACGGAACTCGTCAGTGGAACTGTCAGCGGCCTCCCGGCGCTCAGCCAGAACTGACTGCTGACTGCTGACCGCTGACGCCTGGCTGTCCCTCTCCCGTTCTGTTGCGGGAGAGGCGAGGTGAGGGTGACCGCCAAGATTGAGCGGCTGCGTCCGCTTCGAGCCGTCGCGGTAAATCGCGATAGCCTTGAGCCCAAGTTTCCAGCCAGTGACGTAGGCTTCGGCCACTTCGTCCACGGTGGCCTCGGCTGGCATATTGATCGTCTTGGAAATCGCTCCCGAGAGGAACGGTTGCACTGCCGCCATCATTTTCAGATGACCCAGATAGTGAATTGTGCGCGAGCCGGCACGCGGCTTGAACGCACAGTCGAATACAGGCAGGTGCGCATCCGTCAGGGGCGGGGCGCCTTCTATAGTCTCGTGCTCGTCGAGGTATTCGACGATTTCCTGGATTTCACGCGAGTCGTAGCCGAGGCGTTTGAGTGCGCGTGGCACGGTTTGGTTGACGATCTTGAACATGCCGCCGCCAACCAGCTTCTTGTATTTGATTAGCGCGATGTCAGGCTCGATGCCGGTCGTGTCGCAATCCATCATGAATGCGATGGTGCCGGTCGGCGCGAGCACCGTTGCTTGCGAATTGCGGAAGCCGGCACTTTGTCCCAGCCGCAACGCTTCTTCCCAGGAGTCGCGAGCGGCGCGCAATAGCTCGAGCGGCACGTGCGCCGAATTCAGCTCGCGCGTACAGATGCGATGCCGTTCGATCACTTTAAGCATCGGCTCGCGATTAGGCGCATAACCTTCGAAAGGCGCCAGTGCATCTGCGATGCGTGCCGATTGCAGGTACGCCTCGCCGGTCATCAACGCCGTGATAGCGCCAGCATAACTGCGGCCCTGATCCGAATCGTAGGCCAATCCGAGCGCCATCAGCGTGGCGCCCAGATTTGCGTAGCCGAGCCCGAGTTCGCGGAAATTATGCGCATTACGTGCGATCTCGTCGTTGGGGTAAGAGGAATTGTCAACCAGGATATCCTGTGCCGTGATCATCACGTCGACCGCGTGACGAAAGGCCTTGACGTCGAATTCGCCGCGCTCATCGAGAAACCTGAGCAGGTTCAGCGAGGCGAGATTGCAAGCCGAATTATCCAGGTGCATGTACTCGCTGCATGGGTTCGAGGCGGTAATGCGGCCTGAGCTCGGGCAGGTATGCCAAGAATTGATTGTCGTATCGAACTGCATTCCAGGGTCGCCACAGGCCCATGCCGCCTCGGCGATCAGGTGGAGGAGCTCGGGCGCGTGGTACTCACCCGCGACTTCGCCACTTTTCACGAAATGCGTATGCCAGCGGCCATCATCGAGTACCGCTCGCATGAACTGATCAGTCACGCGTACCGAGTTGTTGGCGTTCTGGAAGAAGACCGAGCCGTAGGCCGGACCATCGAGCGATGAATCGTAGCCCGCTGCGATTAGGGCCCACGCCTTCTTTTCCTCTTCCTTTTTGCACTTGATGAAATCGACGATATCGGGATGGTCGGCGTTCAGCACCACCATTTTGGCCGCACGCCTGGTCTTGCCCCCCGACTTGATAACCCCGGCGGACGCATCGGCTGCCTTCATGAACGATAAAGGGCCGGATGCGGTGCCACCTGCGGAAAGCTTCTCGCGGCATGAGCGGAGGTCAGAAAGGTTTACACCCGACCCGGAACCGCCTTTGAAAATCATCCCCTCATTTCGGTACCAGCTAAGGATCGATTCCATGTTGTCTTCGACCTTGAGGATGAAACAGGCCGAGCACTGGGGACGCGGCTCGATGCCGACGTTGAAATAAACCGGGCTGTTAAACGAGGCCATCTGATGAACCAGCAGGTACATCAGTTCGGCCTTGAAGCTGTGGTGGTCGGCATCGGTGGTGAAATAATGCTGCTTTTCGCCCCACGCCGATATCGTGTCGACCACGCGGCAAACGAGTTGGCGCACGGAGGTTTCGCGCTTTGGATTACCCGGGCCGCCGCCGCGAAAATATTTGGAGACAACCACGTTGGCCGCCGTTTGCGACCATTCACGCGGTACTTCGACGTCGCGCTGTTCGAAAACGACACGACCGTCCTCACCGGCAATGATTGCGGAGCGAAGTTCCCAGTCGACTTCGGACATCGGATCGACGCCCACGCGCGTGAACAGACGCTCGACGGAAATACCGCGACGGCGGGCGGCGCCATCAGGTTGTTGGATTTCCGGCTTCAAGCGCTGCGCCATTTATTCGCCTCCGTTCACTCTCCGATTCAACCCGCAACAAGGCTACAAGCCCTTACATTGTCAACGGGTGACATTGTCACCGTATCTGCAATTCAACTCGACCGGATGGTCGCTGTCAAGGTGCAAACCCCAATATGTTGTGTATATAAGTCTGTGTATAACCTATAGATTCGGTTGTGGATAAAAATCGACCAAATCTTCGCCTCCCGCCGACTGGTAACCCGCTCGGGCCGAAAACGCTCTAACCCGGCTAAGATATGCTTAGGTCGCTGTACTGCTTGGTGCTGCGAGATGTGAGCCTTGAAGCTGTCCTGAGAGATACTATGGCTTCAAGATCGAGGTGTGGATAGTGCCCGTCTGAGCCTGTTTAAAATCCTCACTTCTGTCCTTAATCTCAGGGTGGGACAGGCTTCCAGCCTGTCATCTGGAGGCCCGATGGCGGCGAGGCGGCGGAAGTACTTCCAGCAGATTGGCGGCACGATTCAGGAAATGCTCGCCAATCTCGATACCGGCGGCCATTTCGAACTGGTGCGGCTGATCCGCATATGGCCTGAGGTCGTCGGCGAGACTATCGCGCGCAGGACGGAGGTAGGTTCGCTGAAGTTTCATACCGCGGTCGTTAGGGTTTCCACTGCGATGTGGATCCAGGAATTGAATCTGATGCGTCCGCAGATTCTTTCGCGGATCAACGCGGCAATGCGCAACGACGCGGTCCGTGAAATTCGGTTCGTACAGGGGAAATTAAGCCGGCGTGAGCGGACACATCTGCGCACGATCGGGCGGGTAGCACGGCAGGCAATCCAATTGCCGGAATTGCAAAACCCGGAGCTTCGAGAGGCATTTGAGAGTTTGATCGAAGCCTGGGGCCGCTCCCCACGTTAATCGACTCGAATTGCGCACTACCATCTGCTGAAACGCTGTAGCGTGCTGCGCGTACATCCTTACAGACTGTTGAAAAATGCCTGCCGATCCGCTGATAAGACGGAGCGCAGCGCTGAAGGGGGCAATGATTCGCCCATCGATCCAATCGGGTGCTCTCCCGCCGGGGCAGCGATCACTGCATGTCCTCAACCGTCTTGCTTTCGGCCCACGTCCGGGAGACACCGATTACATCAGGCAAATCGGCCTCGAAAACTGGATCGAGCACCAACTCCATCCTGATTCGATTGCCGAGCCGGCCGCTCTCCGGCAGCGCATCACTTCTCTGCAGACATTGCATATGACGCCGGAGGAGTTGTTCATCCGGTATCAAGTGCCGCTACGGCAACTCGCGCCGGGCGATGACAAAAAGGCTGCGCGCCAAAGGTCTGAGATTATCCTGCAACAGGCTGCGCAGGGACGAATCATTCGCGCCCTCGAAGGACCGCGTCAATTGCAGGAGGTAATGACCGCTTTCTGGTTCAACCATTTCAATGTGTTCGCCGGCAAGGGACTCTGCCATTTGTGGATCGGCTCCTTCGAGCAGGAGGCGATTCGACCATATGCGATGGGCCGCTTCCGCGAACTCCTCGGCGCTACGGCGAAACATCCCGCGATGCTCTTCTACCTGGACAATTGGCAAAACACAGCGCCGCATTCATCGGGTGCGCGTGGCAAATTCGAAGGAATTAACGAGAACTATGCTCGCGAGTTGATGGAGTTGCACACCCTAGGCGTCAACGGCGGCTATTCGCAAGCCGACGTCATCGCACTCGCGCACATTTTGACCGGCTGGGGCTTCGTGCGCCGCAATGCCCCGAAAACGGTGAATCGGCCAGCTTTCGAAAGAGCTTTCGCTTCTGCCAGGGTCATGCCGGTCCGCCGCTTTCTATTTGGCCGAGCGCGTCAATCTTCGCGCCCGTGGAGGGGCGGCGAATTCAAGGCTGGAAATGGATTCTATTTCGATCCGCGCCGCCATGATTTCAGCGCGCAGACTTTTCTCGGCCAACGCATTCCCAGCGGTGGTCTCGACCAGGGGGAAGTTGCGTTGGATATCCTCGCGCGCAGCCCTGCGACAGCGAATCATATTAGTTTCCAGCTCGCGCAGTATTTCGTGGCCGACCAACCGCCCGGCGAGTTGGTGAAACGTATGACGCGCAGCTATCTGGCGACCGGCGGCAATCTCCGCGACGTGTTGCAGACCCTGTTTTTCAGTACTGAATTCTGGGAGCGGCGCCATTACGGGGTAAAATTCAAGACTCCGTATGAATTCGTCATTTCCGCTACGCGTGGCGTTGGAGTCCCGGTAGTGAACGTCCACCCGCTCACCGGTGCCATGGCTTTACTCGGGATGCCGCTCTACGGCTGCCAGACACCAGACGGTTATAAGCAGACGCAGGAAGCGTGGCTCAGTCCCAACGCAATGATGATGCGGCTCAGCTTTGCCACCGCACTCGGCCGGGGCCATTTGCCGTTACAACATCCGATGGATGAGATCGCGCAGGATGAGAGCGGAAGGACGCCGGAGGGCGCGATGCGGCCGGCGGCGATGCGAATGCCGCCGGCCGCCGTGAACGTATTCGCCGAGCCGGATTCGATGGCGCTCGCCGCGACCGTCGGTGACCTTCTTTCTTCCCCTACGTACGAGGCGGTCTGGGCGGCGCCACCTGGGTTACAGGCCCCATTAATCCTCGGCAGTCCAGAGTTTATGATGCGTTAGCGCGCGCTGACCACAACTGCCCTTGTCAGGGGACTCGCGAGCCGCTCGCTGAAAAATGGACGATCGACCAGACTCACGAAATTCTCAAATAATCGGGCGCCGCGAATTCATTCGCGCCGCTACGCTGGCCGCTTCGGGCGCTGTTATATTCGGGCCGCACGCGTGGGTGGCGCGGGCTTCGAGCGTGGTCAACAGCCGTAAACGCCTGGTGTTGGTCTTTCTGCGCGGTGCAGTGGACGGGCTGAACGTAGTGGTGCCGTATGACGAAAGCAACTACTACGAAAGTCGGCCGTCAATTGCGATTCCGCGTATCGGTGAAGGTGCGGTGCTCGATCTGGATGGCCACTTCGGCCTCAACCCGGCGTTGGCTTCGCTGATGCCGGCATGGAAGGAGGGCTTACTCGCCTTCGTGCATTCGTGCGGCTCGCCGGATCCGACCCGGTCGCACTTTGATGCGCAGGATTACATCGAGAGCGGTACCCCCGGGATTAGGACTACGCCCGACGGCTGGATGAATCGCACGCTGGCGGCGTTGCCCGGCAAGCATCAACCGACCGAGGCACTGAGCGTCGGCGCGGTGTTGCCGCGTATACTCTCGGGTTCGATGCCGGTCGCCAATGTTTCGCCGGGACGCGGTGCAGCACGCCCGCTGCCGCTCGACAATCCGCGTATCGAGCGCGTTTTCGACAGTCTCTACAACGGTCGTGACCCCTTAAGCAAAGCGTACCAGGAAGGTCGCGCAGCACGTCAAAGATTGCTCGGCGAACTAAGACAGGACATGGCGGTGGCTGACAACGGAGCGCCTGGGCCCGAGGGGTTTCCGAACGATGCGGCTCGACTGGCCTGGTTAATCCAGCGCGATTCAAGCGTGCGGCTGGCGTTCATCTCGCTTGGCGGATGGGACACGCATGTCAATCAAGGATCAATCGGCGGGCAACTCGCGAATCATCTGAAACCGCTCGGCGATGGGCTCGCTGATTTCGCAAAAAGGCTCGGTTCCGCTTACGATGACACCGTGATTCTGGTGCTTTCGGAATTTGGCCGGACCGTCCGCGAGAACGGCAACGGCGGCACCGATCACGGCCATGGCAATGTCATGTGGATCATGGGTGGTCCCGTGCGTGGCGGCCGAGTCTATGGTAGATGGTCAGGCCTATCGCCCGCTGATTTATACCAGGAACGCGATCTGGCAGTGACCACCGACTTTCGCGAACCAATTGTGCAGGTATTGCTCACCCACTTGGGTCTGTCTGCGATACAGATCCAGAAAATCTTCCCGCAGCGACTGACCTTCAGCGGCCATCTCAGCACCATCCTCAGGGGCTGATCGCACCTCTATCGGAGCTTTCTCTGTGAGCGACTTGACCAAACGCCTCGGCCGCGAAGACTCCCGGTCTTTAACGGTAATCCGAAGAAGACGCCTGACTTGACGTCGCCACCTCAATTTGGTGCTTTGAAATTTCGGCGGCGCAATTTTAGCCCTATTTCATTCGCTGCCATTCCGCGCGTTGCGCTGCGGAGTCTGCGCCAACAACAGTTGCAGCGCCTGCCCGAGATCCAGCTGACTGTATTTCGGATTTGAGTAGAGAGCGTCGAGCTTACGCACCGCTTCGCCCGGCTTGATGTCGTTCATCGATAGCTCCTGCGTAAGCTGACGGATGATTTTGTCGCCGCTCTTCCAATGCAGATAACTGGCCGCAATTGACAGAGTATTGACTTGCTGGACGCTGACATCCATCGCGTCGCGGTACCCGTTGATATAGCCGCTTTTGGCTGCATTAGTGAGCTTCTGCCAGAAAATCCCGTCATGCTCCACGCTGGGTGACGCGAACCCGATTCCGCAACTCAAGCCAAACCCAACCACCACCCCCGCAATGAATTTTTTCATCAGCTTCGCCCCTCCTCCGAGGCGGCACGGAGAGTTTTCTTAGCAGATTGAAAGTGAAGTTGAAACGGGCTCACCAAACATTGCCTGTTCACTCAGAGTCGCGCATTAAGGTGCGGCATTGAACGCACTCCTCAGCAAATGCGATTATCTTTGGCCGAGTCCTTGCATTTTATCCCGGAAAACTCGAGTGTTTGTTGCATGCAAAGCTAATGACAGTTTTTCAACAGGTCCTGTCCTTTATCAATGCGCCTGAGCCCGCGCGCTTCGAATCACTCGCCCTGGCGGTCTTTCGTTACCAAGCCGAGCACGTCCCTGTTTACCGCGCATACCTGGCTAGTCTCGACATTGACCCGCGCACCGTCGGATCGCTCGAAGAGATTCCCCCGGTTAGCACGCTTGCTTACAAGTACGCACGGATTGAGAATGAGTTGCATCCTGAATCTCCCGCCTCGCGTGTTTTCCTCACCAGTGGAACAACCATCGGCCATGACGAACGTGGCCGCCATCTGGTGCCGGAACCCGAAATCTACCGCGCCTCTGCGTGCCGCCACTTACAGAGGATGATGTTCCCGGACGGTGTCCGTATGGCGATGCTCGCGCTTCATCCGACCGTCGACCGGATGCCGGAATCTTCATTGGCGCAGATGATTAGCTGGTGCATCGATGAGTTCGGCGACGGCTATGCTTGTTGCGCCGCGACCCGACAATCGGTCGAACCGGCGCAAGCGACAGAATTCCTACTTGCCGCCGAGCGGCTCAACCGCCCGGTTTGTGTCCTCGGCACTACGGCTTCGTGCGCCGAGCTGTTTACCACTTTACGCCAGAATGGTATCGCGATTTCGTTGCCGACAGGGTCTCGCCTGATGGATACCGGCGGGGCGAAGGGACAGCGTATCCCGCTGAGTCCGGTACAAGTCGCCGCCGACGCCCGTGAGCTGCTCGGAATCCAACCACTGCAGGTGATTAATGAATACGGCATGACCGAAATGTGCTCGCAGTTATACGATGCGACCAGCTTCAATGCTGCCTTCCAGGTATTCCCGGATATGCGGACGAAGCTGGCACCGCCGTGGTTAAGGCCTGCCGCCCTCGACCCGATTACCTTGAAGCCGAACACGGATGGAAGGCCTGGGATGCTCGCGTTCTTCGACCTCGCCAATGCCGGCTCGATTTCAGCCTTGATAACCGAAGATATCGGAATTGTGCGCGGCAATGCCGTGACGGTGCTCGGCCGTGCGGCCGCGGCCGACCGTCGCGGGTGCGCTCTCGCCGTTCAGCAATTCGCTGAAGCGGAAAAGTCTTTGCCCTCATCGCAGCCCCTAAGGCTTACGGGCCGCCCCGCTTCTGATATCGGCGAGCAGGCTCAGATGTTTACGATTGACGGCTCGGAGCCGGTGCGTGCGTCAGCACCGGCGGCATCCGAAATACACGCGGCTGCCTACCGATTACGCGAGACGCTCGCAACTACATCATCTTCAAGCAGCCCCGATACGATTGGCGCGATTTTTCGCGAAGTAATCGACGCGGCTACAGGGTCCGGCTGGCGCCTGGCGCGCCGTGAGATCGCAAAGAGATTGGGTTATTCGGAATCATTGCTCAGCCTCTCGCTCCGCGCGCTCGTAGCTCCACTCCGCGAGGCGGCTGATGTTGCGCGTCGCGTGAGGCGGCGGCGCGAAGTGCTCGGGTTCATCATGCCTGGCAATGTGCCGGGTGCGGGCCTGCACGAACTGGTGACAGCGCTGGCTGCCGGTTGCGCAGCGATAGTAAAGACCTCTTCATCTGAGCCGGTCTTTTTCAGGGAGTTGGCCACGACCTTGCGCGAACTTGATAGCCGCTTTGGGAGCGACTTCGGTGCTCGATTCCTGGTATTCAATTGGGCGCGAGAACGCGCCGACCTCACCGACGCGTTGCTCAAAAACTGTGATCGTATAGTTGCGTTTGGCGGGGATTCGACGATTGTCCAACTTGAGGGGCTCGCGCAACACGGGCGGCTGGTCGCCTTCGGCAACCGTTTTAGCTCTGCAGCCGTCATGCGCGAGGCAGTCCAGGAAATCGCGATGGCACAAACGGCCGAGGCGTTGGCGCTCGACTGTGCCATGTTCGATCAGCGCGGATGCCTCTCGCCGCACCATATTTTCGTAGAGGAGCACGCGCGTGAATTTGCGGCACAATTTGCCAAAGCGTTCTCCGGACTCGCTCCACTCTTCTGCGGCGACGGCGTACGCAGGCTGGAGCTCGAAGATGCGGCCGCCATCCGCAGCGTGCGGGAAACGGCGCGTTGGCGCAGGCTCGGTCGTCGAGATGTCGAACTCCGGGAAGATTCCAACTTTCAATGGACGGTAATCTTCGATAATGCTGCGAGCTTCACACCATCGCCCAGCTTTCGTACGGTTTATGTTTCGCCGTTCAGTGATCCATCAGACCTCGAACGCCGGCTCGAACCGGTTCATGGAAGACTGGAAGGGTTCGCGATAGCCGGCGGCAAATCCGCTAGCGCAACTCGCCGAACTTCGCGCATCAACCGGTACGCCGCAACGCCTGGTCTACAAGCGGTTACTAACGTCGTCGAGCATTGCGGTGCGACTCATATCTGCGCACCAGGCGACATCCAGTCTCCACCGCTCGATTGGCCCCACGGCGGCGGTGAGTTTATCCGCATGTTCATTGGCTAGAGGAACTGCGCCGTTGAGTCGCGCACGTGACGCTTTCCTGGCTCATCTGGCGCAGACCTCGGACTCGCCGCTCGGATTGGAAATTGACCGGGCGGAGGGTTGCTGGCTGTATACCTGCGATGGGCGGCGCTATCTCGACCTCATCGCCGGAATAGGTGTGTCGGCGCTCGGCCATGGCCATCCCGCTGTGCTTGCAGCAATCAACCGTCAACTCCAGCGCCATCTTCACGTCATGGTTTATGGCGAATACGTGTTGGAGAGTCAGGCGGCGCTGGCGGCTGAATTGGCGCGCGTGCTGCCGCCCGGGCTCGGCCGCGTCTACTTCACTAACAGCGGCGCCGAAGCTATCGAGGGGGCTCTCAAGACCGCGCGGAAATATACCGGGCGGGCGGCTTTCGCCGCGTTCGATGGAGCCTATCACGGCGACACGATGGGCGCTCTGGCGCTCGCCGGCAACGTTGAATTCCGCACTCCTTTTGGCGAATTGCCAGGCCCGGTACTCCATTTGCCCTACGATGACGAGTCCGCGCTGGAAGTAATAGACGAAAGCGTCGCCGCGGTAGTGGTCGAACCGGTACAGGCCGAAGGCGGGGTCAGGCTCCCACATCAGAGTTTTATCGAAGCGCTGCGTCGCCGATGCACGCAAAGGGGAGCGCTGCTGATTTTCGACGAAGTTCTGACCGGGCTGGGGCGCACGGGCCGGCTCTTCGCGCTCGAGCACTTCGGCATTACGCCTGATCTCTTGGTGCTGGCGAAAGCGCTCGGCGGAGGACTGCCGCTCGGGGCTTTCTGCGGCCCGGACGCTATCCTTTCCGTGTTGTCGAGGGAGCCCCCGCTCGGCCATATCACGACCTTCGGCGGACATCCGCTATCATGCGCCGCCGGGGGCGCGGCCCTGAAGACGATCGTTGATCAGCGCTTATGGGAGCGTGCGGATAGAATAGGCGCTCGCATGCGGCAACGGCTCGTTGGCCTGCTTGGGGGCGAAGTGGTCGATATTCGCGGGGCCGGCCTGCTGATTGGAATTGAATTCGCCGAAGCATCGATGACGCGCCAGTTTGTCACCGAAACGTTGTCCCGCGGCGTAATCCTGAACTGGACGCTGAACGCCGATCGCGTCGTCCGGCTCGCCCCACCACTAACGATAGCCGAGGACGAAATTGATTTCGCCGTCACCACCATGGTGCAGGCCCTCACCGCCGCCCGGAAACTATCGGGAGTTCAATAGTGCGAAACGATGTCTCTTCCGAGTGTGAAGGCGCACCGCTGCTTGCCCCCGTTCTTCCGGCTCTGATAGCCTCGGCAAGTCAATGGATGACCCTTTGCTCTGGTTTGCTTCCCGCCTCAGGTCCCCGTCGTCTAGCTCGGCCTAGGACACCGGCCTTTCACGTCGGTAACACGGGTTCAAATCCCGTCGGGGACGCCAACAAAATCACGGTTTTTTGGAGATTGGAGAGCGAGCAAGGGTAGGTTCGTCGAGACGATGACGGGATTGGAGCGCCCTCCCCACAGCGTATGAGAGACGCGAAAGATCCTGCGCAGTGATTCGAAGTCGTCGCGACGAATAACCCAAGCGAGGCGCAAGGGACGGTAACAGATATCGACGCGCAGCGTGTCCATGACATCAGGAATGAGTTGTATTGAGCAGCGCTTCGGCTCCCTTACAGAATTTTTGGTAATCCTTTTTGCGCGTGCATTCTTTCCAGTACCATCGAGGTTTTGACAAACACCCCATTGCCTCGAATTTTACCCTCTCCCACTCATCTTTTAGCAAGAACTGCGAATGACGCACGAACGCCTTTTCTAACCCCCTATAGTCTTCTTTTGGGTCCTCTGCCCTTTTGGGAAACAGTACCAATAGCCCAACCATATTCCGCTCTACGGAACCTTTTGGATTGAGCTGCATCGTAATCAAAGCGATGAGCCGATCTAGTTTCTCACGGCGAGCACGAGCCGCATCGCTCGTTCGATCATCCCCCGTATTATGCACCGCTCCGCACGTGCCTAACAGGTCAGCGATATTTTCCCTCAGCTTGTCTATCCACTTCGATCTCTCTGCCGTGACGGCGATTATGTAAGATGATCGTCTTGACACGACTAAGGAAATGATCGCGCTGATGATAATGCTGATGATGACGCCGATAAAGGCAATCACTGCTGCGCCGACTCCCGGTTCCATGCCAGTGATAAGTGACTTAATTCCTTCCATCCAATTCCCCAGTTTGTTTTCGCCGCAGTTGCTCGGTGTCGTATATAATCGTGTAGGCCTTATAGCGGGTCGTCGGCTGCCGGTGTGTCGAGTGCGGTGTCAGTTTTGACTGCGATGGCGACGGTTCTGCCCGACGCGATGACCTCGCGGACCACTGCTTCAAGGAGAGCGGATTGGGATATCGTGGTCCCAACCCAGGCATTGGCCACCAGGATCACAAACTGCGTGTTATCCAGATAGCGACCAACATTTCGATATCTGATTTGGCGCCCTCCCTTCGGCCCTTTCAATCCATCGTCGGCTTCGACGAGGCGCCAATAGTCGAGCGGCATATACATGCCTGGAGTGAGCCCCTTATCGTCAGGGTTGAAGACAATGCGCGGGCACAGCTTCAGGAAGAAGGATTCTCCGATAGGCGGAATCCGTGCCGTTGGGTGTTGGGGGCGCACCGGCGTAGCTTGGTGAGCACCGCATCCATGCGGGCGATTTCATCGGCAAGCTGCTTGTTCGGAAGGCGAAAGACCGCCTCGCTGCCATTGTCTTTTTCCATCGCCTTGTACTGGACGATGGAAAACGCGTGGTATGTCTCATTGAAATAGATGAGATCGGCGCCGAGTTGCTGCTCAAGCGGCAGTCGGTTAGCGAGGATGACCGTGAGGCGCGCGAAATCGTTTTGAAAGATGGCCGCACCATAGGGCATCGTTCGGATGTGCTCGAAGCCAGGTATCTGCGTCATGTCGTTGATGACCATGGGGTCTTCGCGCACGCGAGCAGATTCCAGCCCATCGAGGAATGATTCGACAGCCCCCGGAGCCCCTGGTTCCGGCGGCTTCCAGAGTTGAAGCTCCGTGCGGTCGATCCCGGCGAGCGCAAGGGCGGTTGCGACGGCTTCCTTCTGATGGGCGAGTGCGTCCCTGACACGGCGGCCTAATCCGGCAACGCTGCGGCGCCGCGCTTCGCTGAAGCGATCAAGAAGCGGGCGCGAGGCGTCAGAGAGGCCGCGGACCGCATCGACCACGGCGACGAAGGTAGCCGGCGGCAAGAGTCCGCCACGCGCGAACCGCTCTTTGGCATGCGCCCTAAAGCGGTTCGGCACGGCAGCGAGGATATCGGCAGCGGAGATCGGCGTTGGCAGTTCGGTCACTTCTTCGAGATTGAGCCGCGAAAGCTTTGTGGCGGCTCGCACGCCGCGCCGGGCGTTCGCGAGATGGGTGATCTTGCCTAGCTTGAACGAAAGAAGCGCAATCAGCGGCGCATTGCGGCTGTGCTGGAATTCAGCAACTGCTTCGGCGACCCGATCGCCGAGTTCGATCGCCTCAAGCAACGGTGCTCGCCGATTCTTGGCGACATTGATGATAATTCCGGCGGCAACAGGCATCGCGAACAGGAGCGTTGGGTTAAGAAAGGACGACTCTGCGTTAAGTGAAGAAGCCTAGTCAATGACCATACGGGTTTTTTTGCATATCTATGGTCACGTCAATCCTTATGGAATCTTCACGGTTCGCGCCCTCCTCGAATAGGTATTAACGCACCGAGCGCTTTACAACCTGCTTCCAGCCCACCTGTTCTTGGCACTGGTTGCTTATTCCTCGTTTTCTCTTGCAGATTTTTTCGCTTCTGAAAAGAATGCCGTCGGACGAGCCAAGGTTAGACAAGGATTCTTTATGATTTCTCGGGTCTGGAGACTGTCGGCCCTACTGTTGTTTATCGCCGGTATAGCCGGGTGTTCCTCAGCCAACTCGACTTGTTTGCAAGAGGTTTCAACTCACCCAGGTATGACCTGCTTAGATGTGGGAATAGGCTGGTATCACGCTCAGTTCGCCAGCCAACTGCCCACCGACCAACGCTCGGAAGGAGTGCATCCGGCGCCTTTCGCGCCGGTTTCTTCGAGCCTGAGGTCCGACTGAGCGCGAGAGCCGTCACGCGATTAGGGTAGTGTTGGTTTGATGGTCTCTACGATACGCGGCGCCAGAGAAAGAATCCCAGCATCGTCAACCAGGCCACGAGTATGAGATTGGTCGGGCATATTGATCGCCATTTCCAGCCCCGAGAAACCGCTGAACGCCATTACGATCCCTGAGAGCGATGTTGGCACGCCGCCTACGATCGCGAGGGCACCCAACCAGCGAGGGTACGTGCGATTGCCGAGGAACGCGACCCCGTAAAGTGTCGCAGTCGCGCCAAGCAAGATACTCAGCACGCTGGCCAATCCAATCTCCAGCTGACGTACAGCGAACGCGGATTGAAATGCAATGGGCTTCTGTGTGAGAGCAGCCGTGGCCCAGTTTTGCACCATAACTCGCAAAGCGATTCCATCGACAGCTTGAAGTGCGGCCGTTAGAGCTATGCTAGCGAACGCTCCCGCCGAGGCGAGATGCGACCACACCGTTGTTGTCCTCCTCTGCAACCGTCGAGCGACAATTAGAAGACTCGCCAATGCCAGGATAGCGCCCACCAGCTGCATCAGGTGACTTGGAACCCAAAACCGGTCGCGCGCGTAAGCTGCGAATGCTTGCACCGCGTCGTTCGGGTCGGCTGGAACTGGATGAAGATAGGTCCCGGTTAGCAGTAGCAGGCTGCCGGCGATCGCGCACATTGCCGCAACGCTACACTCGGTACGCTCCACTTCCTCTCCTTCGAAGGTCGAACGAGCTAAGCATAGCAGTGGCTGGTCGAGATGCCGCGCCCGCTAGATGGGCCACATACAGGTCTCCGGAATCGGTAGCTAGCACTTTGGGCGGCCAGTGAGCCGTGACCCGTATTGCTACGCAAGTGTGCTGAGGACGAATTAATGAGTTTGATAAATCTGACCTCTCTGTTCGATATTCAGAGTTGAGGTGTCTACTCCGAAGCAATTTTCATTCGAGCGGATGCTCTGCGAGAGTGCCGCGCGCCTCCGGAAGGCCGCAAGTGGCGCTACGGGCTGAAGCTCGATGGATTCCGCGCGATTGGCCGCAAGTCCGGCCGCAGCGCGCAGCTCTGGTCACGCAATCAGAAAGATTTCACCCGCCGCTTTCCAGGTGTGGTAAAGGGCATCGCGGAACTACCGAGCGACACCGTGATTGACGGCGAAGTCGTCGCCCTCGACAAAACCGGCAAGCCCTCGTTCAATCTGCTTCAGGGCTTCGGGGGTGGAGCGTCAGCAATTGTGCTTTACGCGTTCGATTTGCTCATGTTGCAGGGCAAGGATACGCGGGTTTGGCCGCTCGAAGAGCGCCGCGAACAACTTCGTCAGATCGTACTACACCTTCCGGAGGCGATTCGCTTTTCCGAAATGTTCGACGTCCTGCTCTCAGAGCTCATTCGCGAAGTAAGACAGCATCAGCTTGAGGGTATTGTTGCCAAGCGCGCCGGCAGCGAGTACCGCTCCGGTGCGCGTTCCGCCGATTGGTTGAAGTGGCGGGCGAATCGAGGACAGGAGTTTGTGATCGGCGGCTACATTCCGAATGGCGACGTACTCGACTCAATCCTGCTGGGATACTTCATCGGCCGCAACCTGATGTATGCCGCCAGCGTCCGCGCGGGCTTCTCGGCAGAATTCCGTCGAGTTCTCCTCCCTCACTTCGAGGAGACTCCGGGCCGCTCGCTGTCCGTTCGCCAATCTCCCCGATCGGGCGGAAGGACGCTGGGGTGAGGGTCTCATCGCGGCGAAAATGGCTAAGTGCCGCTGGTTGGATCCGTTCATCGTAGCACGCATCGACTTTCTGGAATGGACGCCTGACAATCGATTGCGTCACCCGCGTTTCGCCGGAATCCGCAGCGATAAAGTTGCCCGAGAGGTGGTTCGAGAATGAGACCTTACTAGGTCCATTTGTGGCCGCAGCTGTAAGAGAACCACGGCCACGTCGTAGGCATTTGCCCTACTGTAACTGAAGGAGGTCGAGCGGGTGCATGACTAGCCAGGTCACCCAACCTACCGGATTGGCCGCAGCAGCCCCGCTACTCTCGCCCCAAGCCCAGCTCTTCCTACTCCAAGGCAGAGTGAGAACGTTGTAAGTGTTGCTAGCCCAGATGTTCGTAGGATCGGCAAATACGATCGGCTGACGGGGTTGTGCTGCATCGACCAAGCCGGCGGCTTGCTCGTTGGGACTGTTAGCGATGATGATGGTATTGTTGGTTACCCGAGTGTCGGTGACTCTGTAGATCTTTACCCTTGTATTCGACCTGGTGCCCACTATGTTGTAAACCGAGATCCCGCCGATGCCGTTGTCGGTCACGATGTTGCCGCTTATTCGTCCGTGGTCCGAGCCTGTATAGGCGATTTCCGCAGCTGTGGAATTGCCGTAAACAACGTTATTGGTGATTGTTCCGTAACGGCTGATTTCATACCGGATTCCGTTGCCAATGTTCTGGTACGAGGTATTGTGGTCGTACGTGTTATAGGTACCGCCGGCGTCCGTGTGAAGTCCTACTCCATCGTTATCGTGGACTATATTGTTGCTGATCATGATGTTCTTACCGGAAAATTTGGCCCCTCCGGCTTCCATTCCAGGTAGGACGCTATCAATGTTGTTGTGCACAACACTGTTGGAGTCAAAAAGGCCGCCGGTAATCCCACCTGCACCCATTCCCCCTTCGCCGTTATCATGCAGGTTGTTGCTGAGTACTTGAACATTATTGCCGGTCTTCATGACTTTGACACCCCATCCGTGATTCAGGCGGAACTCGTTGTTCTGAATCAGCCAGCTTGACCCCGCTGGCATCACCGCGCCTGATTCGAGAGGTGCCGCATACTTCTCGATCGTCAGATTCTTAATCGTGATGTTTGACGCGGTATCCTTGAAAGCGTAGTTGCGCGCGCCGAGCTCCACGGTATGCGAGGTCGGGCTATCGACCCGTAACATGTAGATGTTGTTCCGAACGGCTCCACCGCCTGAAGTGAAGGCGTAGTACCAGCTTCCCGACACGACTTTGGTCAGCCGGGTAACGTGCCTGTAATCGACGTTATCAACGTACAAATCCTGGACGTAAAGACATCCTGGGTTGTCTGGCTGACAGCATACGCCGCTCAACGAGGGGCATGGCGGAGTGTATAGCGGCGCGCCGCCCGCCGTAGTCCAATACTGGACACCCCTTATAGAAACCGTTGTCCAATGGGTCAGGAGCTTGGCCCCATTCATATCGGCGCCTGCCTGACCGATGAAGCTGTCACCATCCTTCAACGACGTAATGCTGTCCCCCCGGTAAGTGCCAGACCGAAGGACGAAAGTGGTACCAGTTGGGCTATTATCAACTGCGTTCTGGATATTGTTCACCGGCGACAACGTAACCGTAGCTGCGCTCGCTACTACCGTGCAAGTGAGTACAACAAGAAGAGCTATTAGCGATCTTCCGGTGGCGAACGTGACCAGGTTCGTCCCCGATTCAAGGTTCCGCTCGATTCCCCATGAACGTGTTTGTTCCCTGGCATTCGTCAGACATCTGCTTATTACTTCAGCAACAGTTGTTGATTGCAGTCTCACGTGAGATCCCCCCAATTCCGAGTTTGTTAGTCGTTGTCGGGCCGGTCTGGGTTGAATGGCAATCGCCCACCGCCGACGGCGATAGTAGTTTTCGCCATCGTCGTGCTACGACAACCTTCCCAATTAATCGCCGTCCCGTAGCCGGCTACAAGCATCGCCCGCTCAGGCTTGCCCACCTGAACGCGCCTCTCCAAGCCGGGAAGGTTGGAACAAAGGTAAAGCCCGGTCCGATATATAACTACCTGTTCAAGCCGAAGCAGTTGAATCGATGGGAGAGCCGCGCCCTCCGAATGTATGAATCGAAGTTAGTTCGTCTAGCTGGATGGTACAGTGCAGAACCCAACTCTTATAGCAGCCTCGGTTTTCCGTCGACATGACCCACCCCAGCCTGCAGAGCGGTTTTCCGCCGAACAGACCAACTCTTATCCAAGATCGATTGAATAGAGCCTTACACTACCGCAGCACTATCGTGGGTAAGCACGCAAGCCCTAAAACGGGTAAAAAAAGCGCCTAGACTGTTTAGGGTCATCGGTCGTTGAATCCCCTGCCACGCCAGCGTCACTTCACAATCCGGAATAGGTCATCATGCCTTCTCGAACTAGTTAGCGATATAGGCACTGGCTAACGCATTAGCACGGTTATCTGAAACTGAGCCGTGAGATTAGTTCCAAATTCATAAGACCGTGGCAACGCAGGTCCGAGCCGGGACAAATTGCAACCGTTGCCGAGAGCGTAGATCGCTACATCGCAAGTGCGTACTGTCGCGGCAACCGCCCTTATGATGGTGCGACGGTTACCCTGTTCGGCCGACCGCATCCGATGGCGCCTACTGAGTAGTTGCTCCTGTTGCGCGTGATTCGGTAATTTCGATGCTCAGAATTGGCCCACCCGTGATGCTGTAAATTGGCCCACCCAGGAATCCCAAGCATTCTGCTGATGAGGCAGGAGGCGCGGGATGGAGAGGAGAGCCAAGGTTGAGTCTTTTCGAGCAGATACGGAGGAATACGAGTTCGGGGAAGGAACGGTGCTGGGGGTCGCGCGCAAGCTGGGAATTCACCGGCGGATGGTGCGACAAGCACTCGCGAATGCCCAGCCGCCCGAGCGGAAGCGGAGCGAACGCGAGCGGCCGGTACTCGCGCCGCTCATTCCATTCATCGACGCCATCCTGGAAGCGGATCGTAAGGCGCCGCGCAAGCAGGGCCACAACCGGCCCGTCGCATCTGGCGGCGGATCGTGACTGAGATGGCGGAGCGGACAGTAGCGGAAGCAACGATTCACCAATACGTGCGTGAACGAAAAAGAGCGCTGGGATGGTCGACGCGGGCGAACCTGCGTGCCGCAGAGCTATGAACCAGGACAGGAAGGCCAGGTCGACCGGTATGAATCGTGGGCCGAGTTGAGTGGCGAGCCGACGCTGCTGCAAGTCGATACGCAGCATGGCCAACGGCGCTGCCTTCCATCGCGCGTATCACCGCGCCACCCGACAGGCGTTCCTCGAAGCCCACGAACATGCATTCAGATACGACAATTTGAAAAGTGCAGTGAAGAAGATCCTCCGGGGGCTATCGCCGCGAGGAGACCACACGCTTCATCGCCTTCCGCTCGCACTGGCGTTTCCAGAGCGAGTTCTGCACGCCCGAGGAACCGCACGAGAAGGGTGGCATCGAAGGCGAAGCCGGTTACTTCCGGCGCAATCACTGGGTACCGCTGCCGAATGCCCGCGATCTTACCGAGCTCAACGCGCTGCAGTTGGCCGCCTGCCGCGCAGATGAGCACCGACAGATAGCTGGACACGGCGAGCCAGTCCGTGAGGCAATAGCCGCCGGAGCGCGCGCATCTGCTACCGCTCGCCGCCCAAGCCTTCGACCTGGCGGAGATCTCGTTCCACCGAGTTGATGGTCTCGGTTGCGTGAGGGTGCGCACTAATCTGTACTCAGTGCCGGCCGCACTGGGCCGGACGGTCGAGGTGCGGCTTTATCCGACCTATGTGGAGGTGCGGGACGAAGACCGGCCAATCGCCCGCCACGAGCGCTGCTACGAACGCAATCAGCAGGTACATGATCTTGAGCATTATCTCGACGTGCTGGAGCGAAAGCCGGGCGCGCTGGCCGGATCGAAACCGCTCGCGGCATGGCGCGCACGGGGGCTGTGGCCGGAAAGTTACGACCGACTGCTAGAAAGATTAATTTGCCGGCATGGAAAACAAAGTGGCACGCGCCAGATGATCCAGGTGCTGACCCTCATGCGCATGGACACGAGTGGGTACGGACTGCAGTGGAAGAGGCGATCACGCTCGGCTGCGCAGATGGCGCGGCGATCAGGCACTTGGTGGAAACTGGCGATTTAACCCATGCGCGCAGCACCATCATCGAGTTGGCCGGCCTCCAACAGTTTGAAAGGCCGTTACCGACAGTAACGAACTCCGACGGCTTGCTCAGCCAAGAGGTGGCGCCATGAGCACGCACACCGCGACGCTCAAAATAGCCACCATCGGCCAGCAGTGCAAGCTGTTGCATCTACCAGCCGTCGCTGCACAGTGCGCCCAACTTGCCGAGCAGGCGATTCGAGAGCGCCGAACTCACCTGGGCTATCTCGAAGCGCTGCTGCAAGCCGAACTCGAGGAACGCGAACAGCGGCTCATGGCCCCGGCGCATTCGCGAAGCGCATCTGCCGCGAATGAAGACTCTCGACGAGTTCGCTTTTGCGCGTGTGCGACGCTACGATGCGATGCGTCAATGCTACATTAGATCGCAGACGAACTCTGGATGAGCGCACAGTATGGCCTCAAAAAACTAGTCGAGCACATTATTAAAAGACAAGATGCCAGACATGTAAGGTAAGGTTCGCGTACAATACTACGCTTTATTTGCCCGGCGTGCGGAGCATGGCGAATGGAAGCCCCGCCACCCTCGTCTTCACTTCGGATCTCTGTAAATTTTCTGCGTTTCCTGCGGATTGGTTTGTAACTGATTCAATCGAAGCTGAGCACGTAAAAGACGCAGAGCAAATAGGTTTATCTGCTTTTCCAACGCATTTATGGCCTTATAGATATTCTGCCTGAGCGCCCTAACGTCAGGATCGAGAGTCGGACACACTGCTGCCTCCCTTTTCCAGGCAAAAGTGCAAAAAATATTCCTGAAAATTTGCAGTCTGCGAGGTTCAAACTAGGAACTCAGCCCTGAATTATGACAGCATCGGACTGAGCGCGAAGCTTGATTGAACTTATATAGTGGTGAGAGACCTTTTGCCCTACGCTTGCTGTGGTGGCGTCGAATTCTGCCGCTCCCGCGACAACAATTCGATCAATTGGTTTCGCTGTCGGCCCCCCCCGCAAGATTGGATGCGTGGTCGCGGAGCAGCTTCATGCATTCCACTCCGCGCTCGGCCGTGCCTTCCAATTGGATAATGTCTAGCGCCGTCGCATGTGACCAGCAAGCCGACCTCCGCACAGACAGCCAGGTAGCCGCAGAGTGCTATATCCGCCGGCACCCCGCCTATCGGATGCGGCTCAATATCTTTGCCGAATGTCCAGCCGCACTGCGGGCATTTTGCTCCGCGCAACGGCAGTGTCGGATAATGACAGCGTTCTCCTGGCAGTAGCTGCCGAACAGGCGTTCCACAAACGGAACTGGTGCCATACTGCGCCCGCGCCTGGTTAACCTCACGCACCGCTGCCAATCGCTCCTGCCGCCGCTTGGCCTCGTCGCGTTGCTCGCGTTTGATGGCGTTGGCCCGGCGCATCAGCGCCGCCTGGGCAGCACCGCCCTGTAACTTGATAGCCTTCAGACCACATGCACGCTGCGACAAATGAAACGCCGCAGTGCGATCGCCGGCGGCGAACCACCGGCCCCACTCCGATGCTCGCCGCCGATGCCACTCCGCGTTTCGACTTAGCCCGCCGCGCCCACGCATAGATTTGGCATTATATCGAAAAGTGCAGCAAAGGCGCCTTTTGCAGAATGTGTTGTGTATTGGAGAGCGGTTAAATAAGAGCCCACCCAAGCCAATGACGCTATTTGTCAGTGGCAGCAAGCAAACTCCCTGCAAAAACCGGACGACGGCCGCTACTAGACGTAACGCCTCACGGTTGCGTCAGCGCGCCCGCTAGGCCTGCCATCGCGCCTAAGGCGTAGTCGGCGTCGCAAGCTCACCGCCGTACGCCGTACCAATAAGCGCTCCAGCACGGTGGCTGCACTGTGGGGACGTTTGTGGGGACTCTCGACACTTATTGGTATCACTAGGTAACGTACAGGTTCAGCGTCCGAGCCGTTGAACCTCTCTGCAGATAAGCGTTTGATGCATATTGACGCTACCGAGCGATACCGGCGAAAATGCCCTGGCCACAAATGGTATTCAGGATATGCTTAGTGTTCAACTCAGTCTGGGATTCGGCTTAGAGGTTAGGGTCCCAAGCGAGGATGGGTTCCCCCAGGCGCGGGCCGAAGCGGGTAGCCGCAAGTAGAACATGGTCCGCCGCTACCATCAGCCCAAACAGCCACACATTCGTTCTTAAATTCGGTCAAAGACCTCGCACCGAGTTTCGACCAATCCCGGTAGGTATCAGCCGCCGACGCGCTGTTGGCACTCTCCGCATCATCACCATGCGGTTGTATAACGTTTGGTGGCTCCCGTTTTGGAACTGGACTAGAGCGTTCACGACGTTGCCGCTGGTACCCGGTCAGGCAAACACGGCACCATCGCTGGCCGGGGATTCGTTCAGCCGTGTGACATTTCGAGCATAGCATCGAGAGCCTTGTATAACCTAGCTATGACGTATAATACGACCCAATTCCAAGCCAGCGGTTATAAAACGCGCGTAACTCAGGGTGCAGGCCGACCGAGACACGTTACTTGTTTGACGATGAGGAGTGATCGAGCTAGGAAATCGAGAGTTTGGGATAAGACGGGAATCCCGGACTGTGCAAAAGCGGGAGCTAAGACAATGAGAACCAAGCACTGTGCGAAAGCCACGACATTCGCGACAGCGCTCGCGGCACTCTGTTTTTGCGTTGGCTGCGGCCATTCCAACGTAGCGGTGACCACTTATCACTACGACAACCTCCGGACCGGTTGGAATCCGCACGAAAGGAAACTGACGGACGCGCGAGTCAGTTCGGCCGATTTTGGTTTGCTCCATTCCATCTTCCTGGATGATCAGATCGATGCCCAGCCGCTGGTAGTTCCGGACGAGAAGATCACCCACGGCTGGGCCGGCGGGAAACACGATGTTGTGTACGTTGCGACCGAGGGAAACACCCTCTATGCCATTGACGCGCACTCGGGCGATGTCCTTCTGCATCACTACCTCGGTCCACCCGTGCCGATGCCGCTCGGATGCACCAACAATGGCCCGGACGTTGGAATCAACGGGACCCCAGTCATCGACGTGGTTGAGAATGTCATGTACGTCATCACGTACACGGTCGAAAACAACACTCCCACTTACCGCGTTCATGAAATCGACTTAAGCAACCTGGATGACAAAATCCCGGCGGTGATTGTTGCCGCGACGCATACCGCAGGCGGTCACACTTTCACTTTCGACGCCGCCTATCAGAGACAACGTCCCGCGCTGCTCTTGGCCAACAACAATGTCTACGCCGGATTCGGCAGTTTCTGCGACTTTTCCGCAGACCAGTCACGAGGCTGGGTGCTCGGCTGGCAAAAAGGAACTCTGACCCCACTTCCCGCGAACCAATTGAACGACACCCAGGTCTCCCCTCCCGCGCCCAATTTTATGCTTTCCTCAGTCTGGATGTCCGGATACGGTCTGTCGGCGGACGCCGCCGGAAACATCTTCTTTGTCACTGGGAATTCCGCCAGCGGCACTTACGACGGCCTGACCAATATCCAGGAGAGCGTTGTCAAACTCTCCCCTGACCTGATGCACTTCGACCTATTCACCCCTTCCAATCAGGCGAGTCTAGATAGCGGCGATGTTGACTACGGTTCGGGCGGTGCGTTGCTTCTGCCGGATCAGAGTGGATGGATGCCACACGTCGCTCTCGCGGCAGGCAAAGACGGACGTATGTTCATCCTGGACCGCGACCTTCACGACATGGGCGCTTATCCAGGAGGTCCGGCCTCTAGCAGCATCGGTCAGTGCTGGTGCGGTCCATCCTACTTCGACGAGAAAATCGCGAGCAGTGGTGGTTCTATCGTGAATGTCTGGAAACTCCAGGAGACTTCCTCGCCCCAAACAGTCGCGCTGGTTAACGTGGCCTCCTCAGCTAACGTGGGCGGCGCACAAGATGGGGGTTTCTTTACCAGTGTCTCCTCGGACGGCGCACATCACCCAATCATCTGGGCGGTTTCGCGCCCGAACAATCAAACTCCAGCCAATGTTACTCTCTGGGCTTTTTCAGCTGCGTCTGGCGGCGGTACACTCGCACAGTTGTTCAAAGCCACAGCGGGGACTTGGCCGTACGTTACCGGGAACGCAAATGTCGTCCCGGTTGTCGCCAACGGCAAGGTATACGTGGCAAGCTACAAAGAACTCGCCATTTTCGGCATGAAGTAGCGAGCGGAGCACGACATGATGACTTTCCGACCGTCAAAGACTCTGCTTCTGGCTTGCTTGTTCACGGCATGCGTTGCCTGCGGCGCGGTCGCTGCTGCAACTCAAGAAACTCCCCCGCGCGATTGGTCGCAAAGTGGCAATCCCGCGGACAAGGGGGTGCACGATTTCTACGGAACCGTCCGAAGCGTGAACGGCTCACAATTTACCATAGAAACCCGCACCGAGCGCACCATACACGTCGACGCCACGATGGCCCTGGAAACTAGTCGTGGCCTGGCGCCGGTCGCAGGACGCGCGGTGGGCGTCCACGGAGCTTTTGACAACAAAGGTGTGCTAGATGCCGAACTGCTGTTTCGCGCTAAAAACTCTTCCGCGATGTGGCCGGCTGATCGCTGAGTTCACGTCGCTTCATCGCAGTTCTCCCTTTTAACCGTCGATTGCCGCTAGTTGTGCGCCCACGCGCCGAAGGCTGCCGCTTGGTCAAAAGTGCCACGATGGGGGATTGAAAAGCGTGTCCGCCGGTCGACGCTTCTGTTCTCGTCAACTGGATCAATCATGTTTTGGGCAGCAGCTCGACCGGGTACTTGTAGGACCTGCTTGCTGCGCAACGCCTGGATTGCGCCTATTTGTGATTTTGTGAGAGCAAGAGGACCCCGCCGCCTGAGCCTGCCAACGGGACGGGGAGTTTAATTTTTATCAAAGAGCCCGCCGGTGGCTGGCGCGCCTATTCAATTCCGTTCGAGGCTGTGGGCTTTTCGGCCCTGTCACTGTGCCTCGGTGCTGAATCGGCCACCCGCCGGATGACGCTCTGGCCACCCCGACATTTTGACAGCCACGGCGTTGAACATGGGTGTCAAATGCGAACACTGGCGAACTGAAAACCATAGGACTTTGCTACGTGCGAACGCCCGCGAACAGCTTTCTTTCCACCTTTTACGTGGTAACACGGGTTCAAATCCCGTCGGGGACGCCAATAAAATCAAGGTTTTTTGGAGATTGGAGAGCGAGCAAGGGGTACGTTTGGGTAGTGTCCTAATTCGACGCCATCGCCGCTTTTTCTTGTTGTGCTCTATCTCGACGTTCTTTTAGACGACCGGGCAGGGTATAAACGTAGGTGAGATATAGCTCTACAAAATCTAGTAATTCTTCTGCTTCGGTAGAGGTAAAAGGATCGGCATCGTGAGCAGCATCAGCACCCCCAAGACGAACCTGATGCGCCCAGTCTTTTAGATCGGGGGTGAGAACGTTCTTAGTGTCAGTGCCGATGCTAAATGTCACCTGAATGCCGACGTAAAAAGTCAGCTGAACGGCGATGCAAGATGTCCCTCCTAACCGGCGACCGCGCTAGTTTCCGAGCAGACCATCACGAACGCTCGGAGGTAGGCGGTGCTAAGGCGGAGGGACTGGTTAATGATACAGGAACGGCTACGGCAAGGGGTCTACGTCAAGGACGTGGCGGCGGAGTTGGGGTTCATCCGCGCACGGTGAGCCGGGCGCGCCAGCGCGGCGCTTCACCGGCGGGACGGCGGCCGGCGGCGCGACACAGCAAACTGGACGCGTATAAGCCTGAGGTTGATCGACTGCTGGCGGCCGGGGTGTGGAACGCGGTGGTGATACTGCGTGAGCTGCAGGCGCGCGGCTATAGCGGGCAGGTGAGTATCCTGCGCGATTACATTCGGCCCAAGCGGCCGTTGCGCCAGGCGCGGGCGACGGTGCGCTTCGAGACGGCCGCGGGCGAACAGCTGCAAAACGATTGGGCCCAATACCGCACGCTGGTGGCGGGCCGCGAGCAGGAGGTGCATTTCGCGGTCAACACCCTGGGCTACTCGCGCCGCTTCCATTTTGTGGCGATGGCGTGCGAGGACGCCGAACATACCTACGAAAGCCTGATTCAGAGTTTCGAATATTTTGGCGGGGTGACCGCTGAGGTCCTGGTCGATAACCAGAAGACCGAGGTCATCAGCCATCGGATCGGCGCCGCGGTGGAATACAATGCGCGTTTTTTGGAGCTGGCGGCCCACTATGGCTTTCAGCCGCGGGCCTGCCGGCCACGGCGCGCGCGCACCAAGGGCAAGGACGAGCGCATGGTGCGCTATATCAAGGAGCACTTCTTCACCCGCTACCGGGAGTTCGAGAGCCTGGCGCATCTCAACCAGCTGGCCGAGCAATGGTTGCGGGAGGAAGCTGATCGGCGACTGCACGGCACGGTCAAGGAGGTGGTAGCCGAGCGCTTCGCACGGGAGTTGCCGCACCTGCAGGCGCTGCCGACCACTCGGTTTGACACCGCCTATCGCGAACGCCGGGTAGTGGCGTGGGACGGCTACATCGAGGTGCGCGGCAACCGCTACAGCGTGCCGGGCGAACTGTGCGGGGCATTGGTCGAGGTGCGTATCGCGCTCGATGGCGGGCTGGCGATTTATAACGGTGAAGACCAGCTCGTTGCGCGGCATCGGCTCAAGTCCGCCGCCGACGGCTGGGTGCTGGTGCCCGAGCATCATCGCATCCTGTGGGAGCAGGCCTTGACGGTCGAACGGCGCGAACTCGCGGTCTATGAGGAGGTGGCGCAATGGAGCTGACCGAGCTGTGCACCAAACTCAAGTTCGAACATCTGCCGGCCCAGCTCGATAGCCTCTGTGAGCAGGCGGCCAAACGCGAACTCAACTACCCGGAGTTCTTGAACCAAGCGCTGATGACCGAGTGGCAGGCGCGCCGGCTCAAGGGCGTGGAACGCGGCCTGCGTCTGGCACGGTTTCCCTACGTCAAGACGCTCGAGCAGTTCGACTTCAGCTTTCAGCCGGCGATCGACCGCAAGCTGATCCGCGAACTGGCCGGCCTCGCCTTCGTCGAACGCGCCGAGAATCTAATCCTGCTCGGCCCACTCGGCACCGGCAAAACCATGTTGGCGGTGGCGCTCGGCATCAAGGCGATCGAGGCTGGCCATCGCGTACTCTTCCTCACGCTCGAAACGCTGATTACACGACTGCGCCGGGCCCAGGCCGAGAACCGGCTGGAATGGCAACTCGCACAATGGATTACGCCCAAGGTCCTGGTGGTCGACGAGTTGGGCTATCTGCCCATGAGCCGCGAAGAGGCCAATCTCTTCTTTCGGCTGGTCGCGCGCCGCTACGAGCGTGCCAGCCTCATCATCACTTCCAACAAGAGTTTCATCGACTGGGGTGAGGTGTTCGGCGATCAGGTGCTGGCCACCGCCATCCTCGACCGCCTGCTCCATCATTCCAGCACCATCAATATCAAAGGCGAGAGCTTCAGACTCAAGGAGAAGCGCCGCGCGGGGCTGATTCAGCAGGTTCCGGAGAATACCGCCGCCCCCGCCCGCGATTCAGCTAAATCGTCCGGTGGAGGCACAGCGTAGCCTCCCGGCGCAACCAGCGATTCGTGGCGGGCGCGAGAAATCAAGAGTTCGTTAAACGAGGGACATCTGCATCGGCGAAAAAGTGACAATTTAGTTC
>Ga0073928_10001863_pt1 | contig 38812 bp, 36 predicted proteins | sample PaiPotPPA55metaG_FD_76969 | JGI IMG/M metagenome (GOLD analysis project Ga0073928, IMG submission 76969) | Iron sulfur acid spring bacterial and archeal communities from Banff, Canada, to study Microbial Dark Matter (Phase II) - Paint Pots PPA... ... | reverse complement strand
CCTAGGTTCTCGGTGCCGGCGGTATAACTCAGATTCCTCGTCGCTGCGCTCCTCGGAATGACAAGAGAATTACGGACCGAGATTCGCGTTGCTACGTCTCATTTACCGGGTTTCACTTCACCGCGTACGAACCGCATCAACAGCGCCGCTATCGAAATTATCGCACACAGATAGGCGAACCAATCGCCGTGACGAGTATAGAACGTAGTCGAGTTGATAAGCGCATACGGAGCTCGCAGCGCAGTGCGGGTTTTGCGCGGTGCACTGGCCACGATTCTTCCATCGGGATCGATCGCGGCCGTCACGCCAGTGTTCGTATCGAGCAGCAGCCACCGGTCATTTTCAACGGCTCGCATGCGCGATTGCTTGAGATGCTGCGCGTAGGCGCCACTATCGCCGTACCAGCCGTCATTCGAAATATTCACCAGCACCTGCGCTCCATTCCTCACAAACTGCCGAATCTCATCCGGAAAAATGGATTCGTAGCAGATGAAGACGCCGAGCTTTGCGCCTCCAGCATCCAGAGGCTCGCGCGACGTCCCGCGGGAAAAATCTCCAACCTCCTTGGTCAGGCCTCCGGCAAAAGAAAATATTTGTCGGAAGGGAACGTATTCGCCGAACGGCACCAGGTGAACCTTGTCATAACGCGCGGCCCATTCGCCATTCGTGCTCACGAGCGCGGCCGAGTTATACATTTCGGTTGCCTTGCCCGGAGTCGCGTTACGAATGCCGATGCTGCCTGCGAGCAACCAGGAATTGGCTTGGCGCGCAACAGTGCTCACGGCATCGCGGAATAGCGGATCACCGTTATAAAATGGCGCGGGATTTTCCGGCCAAACAATCAAGTCGGGATGCGGCGCGCCCTGCGAATCCAGACTAACGTCAGCGAGATCGCGCAGCGTGTCGTTAAAATAAGGCTTCGTCCAATCAGAACCTTCAAGGATAGGCACATTGGCCTGCACCAAAACCGCAATGTGGTCAGCCGGAATCGCGGGCGCAGGAACCAATCTCCCCGCTTGCAAGATTACCGCCGCGACCACGACAGCAAGCAGCAGCCGGTTGCGTTTTTCACGTTGAACCAAAAATGCGGCAGCAAAGGCTGCGTTCACCAACATGATTTCGAATGACAATCCGTAGACGCCAGTGACCGACGCGATCCGGCTAAGCGGAATGTTATCCACTTGGGTTGTGCCGAGAAGGCCCCAAGGAAAGCCTGTGATGCGTGTGCGCCCCAGTTCGACAGCAACCCACAGGACAGGCGAAAGCAGCAGCACTCTCAGATTGATCGGACCTTTTCCTGCGATCAGGCTGAGCAACAACCCGAAGACACCGTGGTAAATCGCCAGATAGAGGCAAAACAGAATCAGAATGCCGATTCCGGCCGGTACGCTGACCCCGCCATATTGGTGCATGACGCCGTAAATCCAATAGCAGGTGCCGGCGTACCAAAGAATTCCGCAAGCATAGCCCAGTAAAAAACCTTGCACCGGAGTGGCCGCCAGCAACTTCATTCCGCCGCGAAGTTGGAGCGTGTCTGGCTGTCGTGCGCGAAGAATTGCGATTAGCAGCGGCATGACCGCGACCCAGCAAAGCATGTAGAGATTGGGAAGCGGAAAAATCAGAATCTGCAAAGCAGCGGAAAGCAACATCAGCAGCCAAGCACTCTTATGGATGTGGAACACATCAGCAGGATAGCAAAAGGCAGGCCTCAGGCTTTCGGCTTCAGGGCTTCGTTGGTCGTTACTTTGTTCCTGACAAAGTCGACAATTTCTTTTGTCACGTAGTCTGGCGGATGAATTTGAAAGATTGGATGACCCGCCACTGGTTTCAGCGAAACGTTCGTCCAAGCCGGCTTATTGGAATCCGTCTCTCTTACATTATGCAAAATCACGGCGTCGGCTCGGTCGAGAAATTCCTGGGCTGATCTTTTGAAATCACCCGTCGCCGGATCGAGCACTGTAAGGTAAAGATCCGGACGAACGAATTTCAGGATGCTGTTCGATTCTAAAATTACATTCTTCGCCTCAGCGATACGGCGGCGGATAGTTGGGACGGCTTCCGCCAGGCGGCCTTGTTCAGTCCGCACCCACCATGCGCGAACCGCACCGGCCACGAGAAAACGCGAAGTATCGGATTCGCCGGAAGGATCTTTTTCTTCTGAAATCGCCCATGAATGATCGTCGGTGGCGCAATGGCAGGACTCGCCGTTCAACGAACAGACTCCGTGGCCGTACTGCGTGATCTTGAATGCAGTCCAACGGAATTCGGGCAGCGCTGCAATGAGGGCAGCAACAACGCTGGTCTTGCCTACGCTGCGGGAATGTCCGCCGATGACGACGATTGCCATATCACTCTAATTCGCGGGCGAGGGCGCCCGCGCCACACAGCTACTTTTTTCTTGCTAGCCGTGCTAGTGCTGCCAACTCTTTCAGATATTCGCGCAGCGGTCTTGCTGGCGTTCCCCAGAACGCAATTCCCTTCCCTCTTAGAATTTTGTAGGGCAGCACGCCGGTTTGTCCTCCCAGCATGACTCCTTCTTCGATGCGCGCATGTTCAGCAACGCCAACCTGGCCGCCAAACACAACGTTTTTTTGTATCGTGATGCTTCCCGAAAGCCCGGTTTGCGCGGCGATAACCACGTCTTCTCCAATCTCGCAATTGTGGCCAATGTGTACGAGGTTATCAATTTTTGCGCCTCGTCGGATGCGGGTTTCGTCGAGCGCTCCGCGATCGATAGTAGTATTGGCGCCGATCTCGACATCATCTTCGATTTCCAGGCGGCCGATTTGCGGAAACTTTTCGTAACGGCCAGTCGCCTGGTCACGCACGTAGCCAAAGCCATCGCTGCCGAGTACCGCGCCGGAGTGCACGATTACGCGGTCTCCCAGGTGCACGCCGGAATAAATCGTCACGTTCGGATAGAGGTCACAACTGGCTCCGAGGTTTACATTCGCTCCAATTACACTCCCTGCGCCGATTCGCGTGTTCTCTCCAATTCGCGCAGCTTCGCAGACAACGGCTCCCTCTTCAATCGTAACTCGATCAGCCAGACGCGCTAAGTGATGCACGATTGCGCTGGGATGGATACCAGGCTTGCGCTCAGATGCCGCACAAAGCAGTTGCGCAGCTCGGGCAAAGGCCAGGCGCGGTTGGGACACAAGCAGCACGGGCTTACCATTCGTCTTTCCCGCCGCGAAATTGCCGGCAATCACCGCGGACGCCTGTGATTCCATAGCTCCGGAAAGACTTTTTTCCTGGTCAACGAAAATTAAATCACCCCGCCGCGCGGACTGAACGCTTGCAATGCCCGTCAGTTGTACGCTTTCATCTCCAAGTACGCGGGCCTGCACAAACTCAGCAACCTCTTTGACGGAGCGCGGCTTGGGCAAAAGCGTCATCGCAACCTTTTTATACGTTTGTCACAGGAAAGGAAAGCTGGGGTTAAAATGTTGGCATGGAGCGAAAGATCTTCTGGATCAGCTTCACCGTGCTCGGGCTGGTGGCAGATTTGATTTTGCCGCTGTGGTGGGCGCTCGGGGCAACGATTCCGATAGTATATGTGAGCTGGTGGATCGCCTATCGGAGTGACTGGTTTTGAAAAGAACTCAGCAGATCATCGAATGGATGTTCTTCCCAGCTATTGCTGGTGCGATGGCGACTACGAACGGATTTTATCCGAGCCAGGCGCTGCGCGAAATAGCCATAACAGGAGAGACGCGCAAATTGCACCCGTCACCGCGGAGACTGGCAGATCGTACAAAGCCTCTCTTGTGGCACTATGTCCGCCGTCTTGTCGAATCCAAATGGCACCAACGAAGATGGTAATCGCGGGCACAAGACTCCCTAGAACTAGCCCGATCGCGGCTACTGGAACGATTGCAACCTTAGTCGGACGATATTTCCGGGATAAACTCTGAACCATTACGCCGCAAACGCATCCCAACACAATCGCTGCAGGGCCGGCGAAGACGAATGCGAAAATCCATGATCCCACCACGGTGGCCACCAACCCGAAGATCCCTCGAAATGAGGATGGTCGATGTTGCTGTGCGAATAAGAGCAGCAGCGCCATTCCGGGCCCGAGCAGCCCGCATACTACGGCACCGGCGAGGGCAGCTTTCCACCTCCTATTAAACATACCCCGTCATTATGCCGCATGAGTCCGGTATTACGGCGTAACTGTTGTAACCAGGCCATAGCACTCACGGAGGGCCCGAAGCGTTATAAGGAATTCTTCGTCAGCGTAGAAAATGTCAATGGCTTCTTACGCTCCGTCAAAGGAGGTTCGCACCTGCCCGCTAACTAATAAAGCGGCGGCTGGCCTTCGGGCCGAGTCTTCCAGCGGCGATGCACCCATAACCATTGATCCGGATAGCGCCGCACGTAATCTTCAATCACCTTTGTGAAGAGCGCCGTGTTAGCGAGCGCGTCCGCGTCGTCATTCCCGGTACGCACCAGATTGATTGCAGGGTCGAAGCGCAGCCGGTATTTCCCCAAGGCTGAATCCCAAACCGTGAACCCGGGAACTACGGCAGCATCGGTTCGCAACGCGATTCTGGCCAACCCACTCGCGGTGCACGCCGGGATTCCGAAAAAATCTACAAACACACCCTGCGGCGGAGTCATGTTCGTATCCATCAGAATTCCTACGGTTTCCCCGGCCTTCATGGCGGAAAGCAGTCCACGCACAAAATCGTCTTTGTCGACCATGGAGTTGCCGTGCAAAGTGCGATACTCGCGCGTCAACCGGTCGAGGTAAACATTATCCAAGGGCCGCATCACAACATGCAAAGGGTGCCCGTGAATCGAATGAGCAAAAGCAGAAAGCTCCCATGCTCCCAAATGAGCGGTCAGAAAGAGCACGCCTTTCCCTCGCGCTAGAGCACGTTCAAAGTTTTCAAATCCGTCGTAGACCACAACCTTACCGACATTCTCACGCGTGTACTTAGGAAAAAGGCAGACTTCCGCCAACTGGCGTCCGAAAGAGGTAAAAACGCCTCGCAGAATCTTGGCTCGCTGCTTGCGACTTTTATCCGGAAAGGCCAGCGCCAGGTTGTGCATGCCTACGCGTCGGAGCCGGATATGCAGCGCGTAGATCTTCCAGCCCAGAACAATAGCTGCGGCGCGTGCCAAAGGACGAGGCAACGCTCCGATGAATTTAATGATCAGCCAGGCGAGCGCGTACTCGAGTCGCTGACGCATTTTCGGGGAAATCGTGACTGTAGAACCCGCGCTCCCATCACGTCGAAGAAATCGCGCGGCGTTCTCCTGCGAAACTGTTTCCTTTATTTGCTGGCCTCCTTGGCCCATTTGGCTAAGGTTTGCAAAAACGGATACGCGTCAGCCGGCGGCTCAATCTCCCCTTCCAGCGACGCCTTCGAAGTTACCATGTGCCCATAAAACTCTCGCGTGCTGTCTTTGTCCTGGCGAATCACGGCGCCGTTCAACTCTAATCCGGCAAACACACCGCGGGCCCGCGAATAACTCAGGACCTGGGCGCGCATCTTCCAATCCGTGTCAGCCGCGGCATGGCGACCCACCGGCCCCGCAGCCACGCTGGCGTCGGCGCCGAGCTTGAACTGGCTGGAGAGAAGCTTTTGCATTCCGCCGTTGTTCATAATGAGCATCACCAAATCAACTGCCTGGCCGCCGATCTGCAGCCCGAAGCTTCCGCCTTTTACGCTGAAGAACGCCGGGGCACTCCATCCTTTGGGAGTCCGGCAACTGGCTAGTCCACGGCCGTAGCGGGCCCCCACAACAAAACCTCCTTTTAACATGGAGGGAACCACGGCCACACATTCGGCCGACCCCAGCACCTCCGCAGGAATGCCCTGGTCAGGCGCCGATTCGATTTCATTCAAAACGTCGGCTGCCGCTTGTACTCGGTCTTTGGCTTTGCTTTCTTTGCCGCCCGTTTTCTCGTCAGCCGCAACCGCCATAGCCGATAAAGCAATCACCATCCCTAACAGAAAAACTCTCTTCATTTCACCACAGCCTTCCTGGAGAAGATTCTGGAAATAAGTTGTAACTGATTCTAAAGGATTTTAGCGGCCAGGAAATGACGGCGGCGTGGAAAACGACTGGAATGTTGATGACTGAGGCACGGGCAAAAAAATGCGAGGTTGGCAACGGTGACCCTAATCTCCGCTCCCAACCCCGTCTCCCAGGTTCTGTGGTAGGTGAAACGAGTATGCTTCAGGACTGTGAAGCCGACAAGATTACGAGGGTCATTGTACTTTGGTAACTTCGAAGAAGGCCTACTTCGCCGCTACCAGGTTGTGCGTAATCGCATGCACCGACAGCGCGATCCGGTTCTGCACGCCGACTTTTCGCATCAACTTGGCAACGTGCGCCTTTACCGTGCGTTCTTCAATGCCCAGCGCAGAGCCGATTTCTTTGTTGGAGCGACCCGCAACCAGCATTTCCAGAACTTCTTTTTCGCGATCGGTAAAGGTCACTCGTCCCGCCGGGAACATGCGTCCCGGAGATGACGATACGCGCTCGATGAACATGGAAAGCACTTTCCGCGGAGCCCACACCGAACCCTCATTGACCACCCGGATCGCCTGCACAAACTCTGCAGGCGCGGCCGCTTCGTCTACATAGCCTTTCGCGCCGGACGCAATCGCCTTCAGAATGGTCTCATCGTCGATGCCCGAACCTGTCACAATAATCCGCAGGTCGGGGCGCGTGGCCTTCAGGCTGGCCATCAGGTCGAATAGGTTTTGGCCGTTGCGATTGCCCAGCAGGATGAGATCAACGCCCTGCAAGTTGCCAATGTCGGGAAGCGAGGCCGAAATCAGTTCGAAATCGACTTCGTTGTCAAACAGAGCCCTGAATCCCACGAACCGCAGTGGATCGCTCTCCACTACGGCAATACGGATCGGTGACTTTTTTGCTGGTGCAGTCTTCGCGGCCATTGCAGATTTCATAGCTTTCCTACTCGAGTAGATGGGGCTAGCATAGCTGTATTCGTTTCGGATAGAAAGTCCTGTAAGCCTTTGCTAATTACGGCAGTAACATACGCATAACATTGAAGGGGAGGCGGAATACTAATGCAATTACTTTTCCGGTTACCATCTCAGCGGCGGATGGCAGGGATCATGGTATTGGTAGCAGCGGCGGTGCTGGCTTCCGCGGCACAGACAGCTTATCAGCCAAAATTTAAAGGCGACCCGGCGCGATCCGATTCCGAAGCCAACGCCCTCGGTTACATGCGCACGGTCACCCGGGCACAAAAGCAATATTACAAAAAGAACGACAAATATGCGTCCAGCCTGATGGAGTTGGTTCACACTGGCTCTTTCACCCGCCGCATGGCCGAAACCGATCGCGGCGATTATCACGTAAGCTTTCATTCCCGCAAAGATGGCTACGAACTGACACTCACTCCCAAACAATTGGACACGGAACATCGCTCGTTCTACGCCAACGAGGATGGGGTCATCCATGGCGACGAACAGAAAGCTGCGGATGAGAATTCGCCGGTGGTGAAGTGACTGGCGCCTAACCGAACTCGCAGGGCGAGGACGCCCAGGCCTACACGAGCTACCCCGGAGGACCCGCCTTAATGCTCACTGCTTTATCGTTGCGGTAGGTAACGCTAAGCGGGTTCCCGCCATTCGGATAATTTACCGTTCGGTTTCCGGACTCGCCGCCTGAGCCTTCAGGAATGCCAATGCCCACAGCAAAATCTGCTTGCAGTTCGCTCATTCCAGGCTTGACCTGATGTTGATCAATCGCGTTCCAGACGTCGCTGGGCCAATGATTGTAAAGCTCATGCGGGTCCTGAATGAAAAACATATCGTCGGAATAAAATTTATACTCCCCGTCTTTTATCGAACCAATCGGAAAAGCATAAGCCTTGCCCTCTTTGTCAAACACGGCCATGACCTGGCGCTCTCCCGGACTTTGCGGCGCAGCTTCGCTGATCACGTCTTTGATCTGCAATTTTTCTAGTGGCAAAGGCTTTCCGGCTTCATTCGAAAAGTCCACGCGATGCCGCGCCGCATCGTACGGATAGTAGGTGTATCCGTAACCAACTTTCACCCACACTGGCTGTTGGGTTAGCTGCCGCGCCGATTTCAAATCATAGGGATAAAGTTTTTTCGGCGTGACGTAGTAATCAAAATTCAAAGGAGGCGGCTGTTTCAAGGCCTGAAGCCGGCTCTCGTGTCGTTGATACAAAATGTAAATGAGCCTGGCGCCCGAAATGACCACGGCCACCAGCATCACCAACTGAAGTCTTTGCTTTAGTTCAGGACTCATCTGCATAAGCGTACGTTATCAAGCTAGCATCCGAACACTGCTTCGATGCGGTAAACTTAACTAGGGACGGGATATGCTATCCGCGTTCCGTTCTGAGGAGACATCCATGGCTGCTGTGACTGAAGGCGATGTTCTAAGCGCTCTAAAGCAATGCTACGATCCCGAGATACCGGTGAACATCGTGGACCTGGGTTTGATTTACGCAGTACGCCTGGAATCCGTCGCCGACGATCGTCAAGATGTTTCGGTAGACCTGACCCTCACTTCGCCCGGCTGTCCGTCGCATGTAATGATCGGTGAGCAGGTAAAAGCCCGCCTGGAACAATTGCCAGGGATCCGCACCGCAACCGTAAATGTTGTGTGGACTCCGCCTTGGACACCCGAACGCTTGAGTCCCGAAGCCAGAACCCAGCTGGGAATCGAATAAGAGGCGACCGGGGTTAAGCGATTCGTATCAGGATATGGCTTTAGCCATATCGTAACCGCGTCCCACTGTAAATCGGCTTCAAGCCGCTGCCTTTCAGTAGATCGCGTGATCCGGCGCCCGCGTCCTCACATCTGGCTTCGATGCCATTAGCAACAAGGCCCCAATCCGTTTGAATGCGCGCAAATCCTCCAGACTATGAAACGACTTCGTCTGATAATCATCCGGCGTAGGCGTATCATCCGGAATCCGCCGCGCTTCCACATTCTCAAAACCACACCGCTTCAGCAACTCGATGTACTCCGCCTCCGAGCGCACATGCACCGGCACTTTGAGCTTGTCCACCCATTGCAGCGAGTAGGGATTGTCCTTGTACAAATTAATCAGAATGAACATGCGCCCGTGCGGCGCCATCACCCGGAACAACTCGGTCAGCGCCCGCTCTTGGTCGGAATAGTAATAAAACGATTCGACAGAAAGCACTTTATCGAAGAAGTTTTCTTCCCACGGAATCTCCTGAGCCGATCCCCAAACATACAGAATATTTTCGAAATCCCTCGAAGCCGCGCGTGCCTGACGGATCATCTCATCCGAAACATCGACGCCGACAACCTGGCCGAAACCCTCAGGTCCCTCAGCGACGAGTCGCGCCAGTAGCCGCGTTGCCCAACCCGAGCCGCATCCCAGATCAAGCACGCGTTCCCCCGGACGAAGCTCCATAAGCCGGATGGCCTTCGCCGTAATATCAAGGTGATGGCGTTCCATCTTCTCGCCTTCACCCTCCGCGGCCCAGCGATTAAATTCGTTCTGCAAACGCTCATCGGGAGTTGCAAACTGATCGGCCAACTTCGCTCTCCTTTGGCACCTTTGTGTCCTCTGTGGTTAAAGGTTTAAATGCATAAACCACAAAGGACACAAAGCTACACGAAGGATATGCTACATTTGCCTTCCTCATGGCTTCAAATCCCCAGCCTCCGACCGAACCCGAGCCCGAACTTCTCTATTGCCCGAAATGTGCCGCCGAAGTCCGTGACCCGCTAACCTGCGGCGACTGCTCCGCCGTCATCTGCCGCCGCTGTGGCACTCCACTCGAGGCAGCCGATGAACTGGGAATGGGTTGATTCATGGGAATCCCGGTTGCATCTCCGCTGTCGACAAAATCCGAGAAAGCGGAGCCCACCCTGGTTCGCGGCCTGACGCTGCTCGATTCCGTTCTGCTGCTCGCCAGCGGCATCATCGGCTCATCAATTTTCCTGACCGCGAAAGACATAGCCGGACCCCTGCCGCAACCCGTCCTGTTCCTAGGAGTCTGGGTGCTAGGCGGCGTAATTTCGCTATTCGGCTGCGTAGCCTTCGCCGAACTCGGTTCCATGTTCCCCGACTCCGGCGGCCAATACATTTATCTGCGCGAAGCCTACGGCGACCTGCCCGCATTCCTCTACGGATGGATGCTCTTCAGTGTTGCCAACGGCGGCTCCATCGCCGCGTTAGCAGTAGCTTCGGCCGCGTACATGGGTCAGGTCGTTCCCGTAATTTCGCAGGAGCACATCGTAGTCTCAGCGCTGGGTATCACTCTCACTCGCGCTCACGTAGTTGGCCTGCTCCTGATCGCTGTACTCACTTATGTGAATGTGGTGGGCCTCCGTTGGGGAGCCTTGATGCAAAACGTCTCCACCTGGACCAAGTTCGCAGCCATGGCAACTTTCGTCGTTCTGGGATTCGCCATCGGCAAAGGCCACTGGTCGAACTTCAGCAGCCACGGCGCCAGCTTGACCATGGGCCTCAGCCCCGGCCAATTTATCTCTGCGATGGGCATCGGCCTAATCGCGGTTTTCTGGGCCTACGACGGATGGGTCTACATCACCTGGGTTGCAGGCGAAGTCAAAGAACCGCGCCGCAACGTGCCGTTAGCGATGGTGTTGGGCATCCTCGTGGTCGGCGTAATTTACATGGCGATGAACCTGACCTACGTTTATGCCATGCCGTTAAGCGAAATCGCCCAACATGAAACCATCGCCCACGCCGCCGCGACAGTTCTGTTCTCTCCGCGTGCCGCGATCTGGCTCTCCGCCACCATCGCCATCTCCTGCTTCAGCGCCGCCGCCACCTGCACACTGTCGGGCGCGCGCGTCTACCTGGCCATGGCGCAGGACGGAGTTTTCTTCAAGCGCATGGCGGTAATCCATCCCAAGTGGCGCACCCCGGCGTTCAGCCTGATAGGACAAGGAATCTGGGCAGCAATCCTAACCCTAAGCGGACGCTACGATCAGCTCTACACCTACGTGATCTTCGGGATGGTGCTCTCCTACACGCTAACCGTAATCGCACTATTCATCCTGCGCTGGAAGCGCCCCGACATTCCGCGCCCCTACCGCTGCGCAGGTTACCCGTGGCTCCCCGCAATCTACGTGCTAGTCGGCACCGCCTGGACACTGAACACAATCATCACCCGCCCACTCGAAGCGTTCTGGGGAACAACAATAGTCCTAATCGGCGTCCCCGGATATTTGTACTGGAAGCGAAGTTCCAAGAAGCCGCTATCGGTGAGCTAGGAAAATCTACAACTTGAGGAAAGAAGCCTTTGGCAGGATCACAAAAAATCTGTCATCCAGAGCGCAGCCACCGGATTCGCAAATCGAATCCAACGGCGCAGTCGAGGGACCTGCTTTTTTCAGTGACGCGGACCAATGAGGGCGCGCGCGTCGTGCGCGTGCCTGCCCACGCCGCAGGATTACGGGATGCCGTTTTCCCAACTTGTGACGAAGTTTACCATTTAGTATCGGCACCCCCCTCCCCCTGATCTTTCGAAAGAATAGGGTTACGGTCACACTGCGGTCAAAATCTTTGATGAGTAGGGACTTATGCGCAAAATATTCCAGAATAAGAGGAACCGCCTCAGTGCGGCAAAACGGTTTCGAGCCCCGGACAAAGAGATTTAGTTTCTAGAATGTCAAAGATCGCATTATCTTATAGATAATCTATTACGATTTAGGTTATCCAAAATGAAAGGCGCGGTCAAGAACAAAACGTGCTGCACAGCCGCGGACCGCACCTGTGGCACAGCTCATGACACGGCCATCCCGCAGACTCACGCTGGGGAAGAAAGCGCGGACGCGAAGCACCGCGAGTGTTCTTAACCCAGGGTAGCGTCCCAAGAACAGACGCTACCCTGGGTGGCAGGAGGCTAGTCCATTAAATCTCACCTCCAGAAGCCGGCGGATGCCCCATCTTTCCGCGTTCTGTGCGGAAAGGCGGGAAACGAGAATCTCCATTTGTGCGAACCACCAACAGCGAACATGGCTGGCCGGTGTATCCGAACCTATCGGCGCAGCTGGAAGCGACCGGCCGAAATCAGCTCTGGGTGGCCGATCTCACCTACATTCGTCTGCGGTGCGAGTTTGCGTATCTGGGGGTGGTGTTGGGCGCCTGGTCGCGGCGGGTGGTGGGTTGGGCGCTGGGGGAAACGCTGGAAGCCGAGCTGACCTTGACGGCGCTGCGCATGGCGATTGACGAACGGCGCCCGCAGCCCGGACTGGTGCATCATTCCGACCGCGGCGTGCAATATGCCTGTGGCGCGTATCGCGCGCTGTTGGAGGCCCTCTTCCACTTCTCGCGGAGAACGCGAGAAGTGGGGCACCGGTTTTGTTCTTTGCACGTTTGGCATCTGGACTGTCGCTCGCTTCGCGGGCGACTCCGCTGCCTTAGGATGACAGGTCCTGGAGTCGTTTTCGACGAGGATGGGGTTGGTCGTTGCTCTGGCAAAGGGCCTGCGGAGCTTTGCTCCGCGTGGCCCCTTCGACTTCACTCAGGGCAGTCTCGCGAGACGCTTGTCCTCACACGGGCCATTGTGAGTGACAACTCTGTTTTGTGGGTGGTTACTGTTTGAAGGCATGGTTCGGATGGACCGTTTTTGCTGTCCCGCAGTTAGAATCAAATTACCATGCGTTTCGATTTGGATTCGGCTGCGCGGCGCCGTCTTGGCTACCATCTTATTGATCAGATCGACAGTTTCTTTGCTTCCCTGCCCGAGCGTGCGGTTCAGCTTCCGCTGGAACAAAGGACGTTCGCGCCGCTGCAAAATTCGTTGCCCGAGGCTGGCGACGATCCTGATAAAGTACTCGACGAAGTTTTTCGGGAAATGGTCGATAAAGGTTTTCACGTTCCCAGCGGCAACTATTTTGGCTTGATGAATCCGACGCCTACTTATGTTGGCGTGATGGCGGAAGCGCTGGTGGCCGCGCTCAATCCGCAACTGGCGACGGTGAAGCGTTCGCAGTTGGCGTCGAAAATCGAGCACGAAACTATACGCTGGATGGGAGAGCGCGTTGGCTGGCCCGGCGAATTCAACGGAACTTTCACCACGGGCGGGAACGAAGCGAACTTCAGCGGGCTGGCTCTGGGGTTGGTGTGGAAATTTCCGACGGTGATCGAGGAGGGCGTTGGTTCGATCGGCGCGCAGCCTGTGCTCTATGCTTCGGCGGAGGCCCATCACTCCGTCGATAAATCTGCTGGGCTGCTTGGCCTGGGGCACAAAGCGCTGCGGCGTATCGCGGTGAATGATCAGGTTCAACTCGATCCAGAGATTCTGGAACAGACGATTGAGCGCGATATTGCTGCGGGGAAAAAGCCGTTTTGCGTGATCGCGACGACGGGAACTACTAACACGGGCGCGATCGACAATCTAGTCGCGCTTTCTGAAATCTGCCGGCGCTTCGATCTTTGGCTGCACGTTGACGGGGCTTATGGCGGGTCGGCGATTTTTTCTGATCAGCATCGTGTACTGCTGTGCGGCATCGAGCGAGCTGATTCGATTACCATCGATCCTCATAAGTGGATGGCAATGCCGCTTGCGGCGGGCGTGATTCTTACGCGCCATCCCGAAATGCTGGAGCGTGCTTTCGCGGTTGCTGCCCCTTACATGCCCAAGGCGGCCGAGGCTAAAGGGTTGGACAATTCACGCATTAGCACGCAGTGGACGCGGCGCATGAACTCGTTGAAACTTTGGCTTACGCTGCGGGTTCATGGACGAAAAGCTTACGAGGAGCACATTGATCGCCAGCTCAGTCTGGCGAAAACTTTTGTGGCGTGGCTGAGGGCTTCGGAGCACTTCGAGTTGGCGGCGCCGCAAACTCTGCCCATTGTCGCGTTTCGTTTTAAGGGGGCGAAGCTTTCGCCGGGAGAGCTCTCCGAGATTCATGCCTGCATCGTAGAAGAAGTCACGCGCGATGGGCGGCGTTGGATCTCTGAAACCAAAGTGAATGGAAGCAGCGTGCTGCGCATGATGGTGATCAGCTATCTGACCGAAGAACGTCATCTCGCCGAACTGGGTAAAGCATTGAGTGCGGCCGCAAACAAACTTTCACGTAAAGAAACACGGAGCGCGTAGCCACTGAGATTCGCCGGGAATTTCGTTGGATCATGAAGATTCGTCTTTTCTTTCTGCTTTCGACCCTCCTGCTTTGGGTACCTCCGCTGTGCGCGCAGAGCAACACGGGAGAATTGAGGATTAAGGTTACCGATCCGGCTGGGCTCGGAGTAAAGAGTTCGGTGCAGTTGGTGAGCGAAGCAAATCAGATTCGAAAAACCTTGCTTACCGATGACGCCGGAAATCTGGTGGCGAAACTGCTTCCGTTCGGCGTGTATCGTGTCGAAGTGCTGCACGAGGGCTTTGCGCCATTTTCTGATTCGGTCGAAGTGCGGTCTGCCATCCCCGCCGAATATCATGTGACTCTCAGAATCGCTCCCATGAGCACTTCCGTGACGGTGAACGATGCGGACACGCTCATTGATCCGCATCGCTCGGGCACGATCAATCGGATTGGCAAGGACACGATCGCGGATAGAACGACGTCGCTGCCAGGCCGATCGCTGCAGGATCTGATTAACTCTCAGCCCGGTTGGCTGTATGAAGGTAATGCAGTGTTGCATCCGCGCGGGTCAGAATATCAGACGCAACTGGTGGTTGACGGGATTCCCCTTACCGACAACCGTTCGCCGAGTTTTGGGCCGGAAATCGAAGCGGATGATGTGCAATCGATGAGCATTTATACCGCGGGCATTCCGGCGGAGTATGGAAGGAAATTGGGCGGTGTGGTTGAGATGAACACGACGAAAGATCCGGGAGCCGGGCTTCACGGCAACGTCGTTCTGGCGGGTGGGAGCTTCGATACTGCGGATGGCTACCTCTTAACTCAATACGAGTGGGGGAAAAACACGGTAGGGGTCAACGCCGAGGGCGCGATGACCGACCGCTATTTGAATCCTCCGGTTCTGCAGAACTTTACCAACAACGGCACTACGGGCGATTTTGGCGCGAGCTACGGACGGGACTTCAGCAATCACGACCGCTTGAATTTTTCGGTGCGTCATGAGTTTTCACGTTTTCTTGTGCCCAATTATTTGGTCCAGGAGGCAGCGGGACAGCGACAGGATCGAGACAATTTCGAGACGATGGGAATCGTGTCTTACCAGCATTTGTTTTCGCAGAATGTGGTGGGAGATTTGCACGGCATGGTTCGGGATGATTCGGAGGGGTTTACGTCGAATCCGTTTTCAACTCCGATTATTGTTTTTCAGCAGAACGGTTTTCGCGAAGGATATTTCAAAGGGACGATTTCGATTCACCACGGCCACCAGGAGTGGAAAGCTGGCGTTGAGTCAGACTCTACTTTTCTACGCGAGCAGTTCAGCGATGTAATCACAGACTTCACGCAATTCGATCCGGGGACGCCAGGCATATTTAATTTTGCGGCACATCGTCCTGATCTTGAGCAATCTGCGTTTGTGCAAGACCTTATTCGTGCGGGTAAATGGACGGTTAGCGCGGGGCTGCGTTGGGATCACTATCAGCTGTTGTTGAACCAGAATGCAGTGAGCCCGCGGCTGGGTGTGTCGCGGTATTTTCAATCGGCAGATCTTGTGCTGCATGCGTCTTACGACCGGGTTTTTCAGACTCCGGATTTCGAGAACATTCTGCTCTCCAGTTCGGCTGCGGTGGTGTCCTTAGATCCTGAGGTTCTGCGCATCGCGGTGCAGCCTTCTCACGGCAATTACTACGAGGTGGGATTTACAAAGGGTTTTTTTCAGAAGCTGCGACTGGATGTGAATGGCTTCGACCGCAGCGTTACCAACTTTGCCGACGATGACCAGTTGCTTAACACAGCTGTGAGTTTTCCGATCGCTTTTCGCAAGGCGAATATTTACGGAGCCGAAGGCAAGCTTGATCTTCCGCATTGGGGGCGCTTATCTGGATTCGTAAGTTATTCGTACATGGTTGGGGCCGCATATCTTCCGGTTACAGGCGGGCTTTTTCTCGGCGAAGAGGTCAGCAATGCTTTGAGTCAGACTAGCGGACGTTTCTGGGTCACTCAGGATCAGCGCCATACGGTGCGGACGCGATTTCGGTATCAACTTGCGGAGCGGTTGTGGGTGGCTCTGGGCGGCGAATACGGGAGTGGATTGCCGGTGGCATTTAATGGCACGGAACAAGAAGCGGTGGCGCAATATGGGCAGGAAATCGTGAATCGCGTGAACTTCGCGAATGGGCGAGTTCGCCCTTCGCTAGCTATTGACGTGTCAGTTGGAGCGGATCTCTGGAAGAAGGATAAGCGTAGCGTGCGCTTTCAAGCTGATGTCCAGAACCTGAATAATCGGCTCAATTTGATTGACTTCACCGGGCTTTTTTCCGGGAACAGCATTGCTCCGCCTCGCAGCTACGATCTCCGGCTGACCACGACCTTCTGAGTGTATTAGCGGTCAGTTTGCATTGACGGGCTTCAGGGCGTGGCTTATTCTCATTGATTGCAATAGACGCTTTCTGATGATTTTAGATCGTGCGAAAAGTAACTGAGAGGCGGAGATTAAGTGAAAATCCTTGTGGTTGGTGGGGCGGGTTATATTGGCAGTCAGACGGCGCGGGTGCTGCGGCGGGCCGGCTTTGAGGTTCTTATTTACGACAACCTGTCCACCGGTTTTGAGTTTCTTACCCGCGGATTTGAAATGGTCGTGGGCGACGTTCACGACAGCAAAAAGCTTTTGGACGCGCTCAAAAAGACTGACGCCGTGATGTACTTTGCCGCCAATCATTATGTCGGCGAATCCGTAACCAATCCTCGCAAATATTATCGGAATAATGTTGAAGGCGGGCTTTCCGTGTTGAATACGGTGCTGGATGCGGGCAAGAAGCATCCCTTCATTTTTTCTTCGACGTGCTCGGTGTATGGGGTTCCGCTTAAGACTCCGATTACCGAGGACGATCCGCGGGTTCCTTGCAATCCTTATGGAGTTTCAAAGGCGTTCTTCGAACAAGCGTTGGAGTCTTATGACACGGGATATGGGTTGCGCTATGCCAGCTTGCGCTACTTCAACGCGGCTGGTGCGGATGAGAGCGGAGAGATTGGGGAGTGCCACGATCCGGAACCGCACTTGATCCCGCTTACGCTGCGGGCGGCTGCGGGCTTCGGCGAACTACAAGTCTTCGGCACGGATTATCCGACGCCCGATGGCACTTGCATTCGCGATTACACCAATGTCGTCGATCTGGCGGAGGCTCACGTTATCGCTCTGCAACATTTGACCAATGGCAAGCCATCGTTCACGGTGAACCTGGGCACGGGCGAAGGCTCATCGGTGAAGGATGTGATTCGTACCGTTGAAGAGGTTACCGGGAAAAAAGTGCCGGTAAAAATTGTGCCGCGGCGGCCGGGCGATCCGCCCTCGCTGGTGGCCGATCCTGCGCGAGCGCTGAAAGTTCTCAACTGGAAAACCAAAAGATCGTTGAAGGATAGTGTTTCGACTGCCTGGGCGTGGATGCAGAAGCAGATGGCTACGGCTCGCAGCTAAGCCAGATTCTGATGCAACGCTGCTGTTTCGAAGGTTGTCTGACGGCCCGTCCGACGGCCACCAAAACTAGCGCAGGACCACCTTCAGATTCCACCTCCGCTAAAATGAAATGATCGTACTTCGTTGGTCCGCGATAATTCAGGTTGTTCCTTACGAATGCGCAGACGGTTTGTACTAAACTTAATGCTGGTGAAGTGGTTTCGTAGCATCTTCGGAGGACGCAACATGACTGCACTTAGCGCGGGAACATCCGCGCCGGATTTCGAACTGCAAACCATGGATGGGAAGCCGTTTTCGTTGCGCGATGCGCTCGCGAGCGGACCGGTGGTCGCCGCTTTCTTCAAAATCTCGTGTCCGGTGTGCCAGTATGCTTTTCCGTTCCTCGAGCGAATTTATAGAGCTCATGGCGGGAAAAAGGTGACGATTGTTGGTGTCTCGCAAAACGAAAAGAAAGAAACGGCCGCGTTCGCAAAAGAGTATGGCGTGACTTTCCCGATTCTGTTGGATGACACTAAGACCTACTCTGTCTCGAACGCTTACGGACTGACGAACGTGCCTAGTATTTTCTGGATCGGGCAGGACGGGGAGATCGAAATATCCAGCGTAGGATGGGATAAGGAAGAGATTGAGGAGATTAATCGCAAGGCAGCGGACGTTAATGGCGCAGGACCAAAGACGGTATTCAGGAGCGGCGAGCAGGTGGCTGATCACCGTCCCGGTTGAGGGTCGAGGAACTAGCTCGCGGTCGCGGGCACTTAAACAAATCCATCGCGGAATGTTCAATTGGCTGTGCTGAATTTTTTCACGCAGAAATCAAAAAGGTTCATCTTTCATGTCTAATCCGGAAACTCCAGAAACTGTCCCCGAATCGAACGAGTCGTTCAAAGACATTCTTTCGCAGTTCGAGCAGAGCAAATCGCGTAAGCCTGAAGAGGCGCGTCAAGGCCGCGAAGGAACGGTGATTGCCGTCACCGCCGATTCGGTGCTGGTCGACGTGGGCTTTAAAACCGAAGGCATCCTGCCGCTGGCGGCGTTTCCAAACGAAACCGTTAAGCCTGGCGACAAACTGGTGGTCTCGATCAAAGGGCGTGATCCCGAGGGCTATTACCAGCTCACGCGCGGTAAGAGTGAACGGCCGAAAGACTGGGCCTCGCTGGAGAGGGCGTTCGCTGAGAAGGCGATTATCGTAGGCACGGTGACTGGCGTCATCAAAGGCGGATTGAGCGTGGATGTGGGCGTCCGCGCGTTTATGCCGGCCTCGCGGAGTGGCGCGCGTGACGCCGCTGAGATGGAGAAGTTGGTGGAGCAGGAAATCCGTTGCCGGATCACAAAGCTTGATGTGACCGAAGAAGATGTCGTCGTGGATCGGCGCGCAGTCGCGGAAGAAGAGGAGCGCGCGGCAAAGGGTCGCCGGTACTCACAAGTGAACGAAGGCGCAACCTTACACGGCACAGTCCGTAGCCTTACCGACTACGGCGCTTTCGTCGACATTGGCGGCGTCGACGCGCTGCTGCACGTCAGCGATATTTCGAGAAGCCGCATCAACAAGCCCGCGGATGTGCTTTCCGTGGGGCAAGAAGTCGAAGTCAAAGTTCTGAAGATTGATTTGGAGAAGCGGCGGATTTCGGTTGGCATGAAGCAGCTGGAGCCGGATCCGTGGGACTCGGTGACGACAAAGTACAAGCCGGGCGAGCGAGTTCATGGCGTGGTAACGCGCATCCTCGATTTCGGCGCGTTTGTGGAACTTGAGCCGGGAATGGAGGGGTTGATTCACGTTTCAGAAATGTCGTGGGGAAAGAAAGTCCGAACGCCTAGCGACGTGGTTAAGCCGGGAGACACGGTGGAGGCAGTTATTTTAGGCGTGAGCCCGGCCGAGCGGCGTATATCGCTGGGGCTAAAACAAGCGCTGGGCGATCCCTGGGCCGATGCGGGCCAGAAATTCGCGATCGGTTTAGTCGTCGAAGGTCCGGTCACCAGCATCACAAAATTTGGTGCCTTTGTGCAGGTTTCGGAGGGTATCGAGGGCATGATTCACATCAGCGACATGAGCGCGGAAAAGCGTCTCAATCACCCGCAGGACATGCTGAAACTCGGGCAAACGATCAAGGCGCAGGTACTTGAGCTCGATGTCGAGAAGCGGCGCCTAAAGCTGGGGATTAAACAGTTGCTTCCTACCAGTATCGAGGAATATATCGCCGATCATCACGAAGGTGATGCCGTGTCGGGCAGGATCGTGGAAATTTCTGGCGAAAAAGCGCGCGTGGAGCTGGGCGAGGGTATTCAGGCTGCGTGCTCAGTTCCCGCAGGGCATTCGGCGAAGGAAAGTGCGCCTGGCGGAGGGAAGCTGGATTTGGGATCGCTCAGTTCGATGCTCAAGGCGCATTGGAAAGGTGGGGCGGGCAAGGAGTCGAAACCGGAAGCAGTTCGGCCGGGGCAGATTCGCAGCTTTCGAATTGCGAAGTTGGATCGGTCGGCTAAGAAGATTGAATTGCAGTTGACCTAGTGGGATTCTGAACGTGTTGTTACGTTGAAGAGGGATCGCTTCCCTTCCCTTGCGCTCGCAGTTTCTTGATCTGTTTGAGGTGATGGCGGCCGTGGATCCAATGAAATTTACGCCACTGTCGTGCGGTCAGCGGACCGAGGACGGGATGATCGAGCACGCGAGTGCGCTTGCCAAAGCGAGCTTCGCATTGCGCGATTACTTCGTCCATGGCGAGGATCTGTGGCGCGATTCCACGCGTGATTTCATCCACCGCCATGCCGCGCGGGCGGGTGCGCTCAGGAGCTTGTCGTCCCTCGGGTAAGTGTCCGAGTTCTGTGACTACGAACGCACTCATGCGATCTTTCAGCATGGGCGCACGCGCCAGCGGTTTGCCCGCTTCCAGGCAGCGCTCAAATCCTTTCACGGTTCCGCTGTAGCTGAGATACAGATGCTCCAGCACCTGCGCCGTGCTCCATTTGCCCTCAGGATGCCACGTCAGGTCCTCAGCGTTCATGCCGATGGTTGCCGATGTGATTGCGTCCCGTAACCTTTGTAGATACGTATCCACGGACGAACTCCTGTGCTGCTTCTAGTAGAATGAACCTCGGCATTGGCGGTTGCAAAATTTCACGGCGATACGGACGGTGCTATGAAAAAGCTGCTGTTGATGATGCTGGCGCTCGCAATCGGCATGATAACAGGTTGTACGTCCGAACCCTCCAAGCCTGCGCCAACAGAGCCTGCGAAGCCTAAAGCTGCGGAATTGCAGAGTGGCCGCTATGCCTTTCAGAAGCTCTTCATTGCGGCCCACGGCTGGGCTCGCGATGCGCAACCATTCCGGCTGGAATCGCAAGTTACGGCTGACTCCAAGGGTAAAGATGGCAAGGCTGCGGTGTGGCGCGCGTCGTTTGCCTCTCCGGCGGGCCACAGCGCGAAGCCTTATGTGTGGTCGGGTACCGATGCGCCGGATGCGCCCTCGCGGGGGATTTCTCCCGGCAACGAGGACAGTTACAGTTCGACTAATGCTTCCACGCAGGTTTTCGATGTTAACTTTCTCAAAGTTGATTCCGATAAAGCTTTCGAAGTGGCGCAAAAACACGGCGGCGACAAGTTGCTGGAAAAGTCGGCGGATACTCCGATTCTCTATATGCTCGATTGGAGTCATGCTGCTAACAAGCTTATCTGGCACGTGATTTACGGCGCCACCCGCGATGATGCCAAGCTCATCGTGGATGTGGATGGCACCACGGGAGAGTTCATCCGGACCGAGAAGTAGGACGCGACCATTTCCAGTTGCTGTTTCCGGTTGCTGTTTCCCGGCTCCCAGTGTCGTTTCCCATTACAAGTTGTCATCCCGAGCGAAGCGAGGGATCTAGGTGTTTGCCGGTGAGGACGCTATTGGTGCCCGCAAGAACCGAGATCCCTCGCTTCGTTCGGGATGACATTGTGTTTATTGGTGGGGATTCAACTTTCTCATTGGTCGGGACGAGCGCACGTATTCGTCGGGATTATCTTGATGGAGGACGGGCCTCTGGCCCGTCCGGCCGGGCGAGACGCCCGGCCTCCATCATGCCAATTTCACTTTTTGGACTGGATCTTCTCGGTGGCTTCTGAAGCTTTTAGTTTCTCCAGCGCTTTGTGGGCTTCTTTGGCGAACGGACCCTGCGGCAGAATCTTCAGATATTCCTGATAGTGCTGAATTGCCAAGTCGGGCTGATCCAGTTTCTCGTAGCACTGTGCCATGCGGAAATTGGCAACCGCATCTTTTTCTTTCCAGATTAAAGCGTCCTGATAGCGGGCGAGCGCGGCTTTGTAGGCTTTTTTCTTAAAATAGAACTCGCCGACCTCGTCGTCCTTCATTGCGCGGTACGGGTTCCAGGGATGCATTTCCTGGACATCGTCAGGCTCATCTTCCGGATTTTTGTCGTCGATGCCGCTGTTTGGATGATTTTTCGCGTCATTCTTGGGCGGACTCAGGTCGATCCTGGTGTCGCTGCTGGAACTTTCTCCCGCCTCGGCGTTCCGGGCCCGGTCCGATCGCGGAGGGGCTTGATTTTGGCCGGGCTGGGCTGGATCGGGCTGCTGTTGGGCGATTGCCCATCCTCCCAGAAGAAGCGAAACAACGACTAGGGGAAAAAACCTTCGCATGGATAGATTTTAGCGCGTCTTGAGGTCAAAAGTTGAACCGACAAACTCCATTAACCACAGAGAACACGAAGTGCACAGAGCAAAGCAACTATCGCGCCGCCACGGTTTTCCCGCGACGGCGGAACAGTATCGCCGCAAAACATGAAAGCGCTACCATCAGTAGATACATCGCATCAGTACCGCCTTCCGGTACCGACACCCGGCACGAATTTAGGCCAATCGGGCAGGCTTGTGGCGTCAGAATCACACGGTTCGAGGACCGACTCGCGGTCAAATCCGAAGGCATCATGCCTAGCCAGTTGTCCATGCCCAGTGAGTTCAAACCGTTAAGCGCACCGTTCTGTTTCTGCCCCGACAATGCGCTTCCCAAGCTGGAGAAGGCGTCGGAAGTGTAATTCCGCGCCCTGATACTGTAAGTCTCGTTCGCTAAGTCGTCGCAAACGACCGGAGTGCTCACACTGCCGTGCTTGCTTGCATGGTAAGAACCGACGCAGCATCCTTCCATTTTGTCTCCGGCGCCCGGTACAGGCAGCGCACTGCTGGCAAAAGCGCACGGGCTAATACTTAAGAATACCAGGGCGGCCAGACTCCACCATTTGCGGATTGAACCGATCATTGTTTTTATCCTCATGCTTCACAGGTATTGCGGATCGATTTCAGGAGGGGGCCAGTCGATCAAACCGTCAAGCAATAGATGCGATCTAGCCAGTAAGCGGTTGTAAACAGAGGATGCAAGTATTCGTCAAACTGCAATGTATTGCAACCTTTTGAGCGTTATCTCACCCTTGCCATAGGGAAATTTTCATACGCCAGCGCAAAACCACAGCGTTGTCGGTTCATGTTCAGATTTCTCCTTCGAGGCGGCCGGATTCCCCGGCAGCGGGGCGGTGCGCCTCATAGTGACGACGAACATGAGCGAGGCAAAGGCGAAAGTGGATAAACAGAGAGGATGGCGAGCGCAGAGTCCCGCCATCGTCTTGGTCCTTTAAGTTAGCTTTTCCCTCTTCAATTACAGAGGATGCTCGGATTGTCCTTCGCCAGTTCCAGACAAGCCTTGCGTTGCTTCATACGCTTCGCGGCGTCGCCCAAACTCGAGCTTTCATCAACCTTAACTTTGGGCGCCGTCGACCCATCGGCACCTGTTGTGGCCTGAGACTCAACCGCAGATACAGCCTCGACCTTCGCTGGGGCTGGTCCCGTGGCTGGAGCAACTGGAGCGGCTGCTGAAGCTGAGGGATTGGCCGGAACTGCGATGCGGCCGTGTTGGCTCCAGTCAGCCATGATTAGCTGACAGGCGTCTTTGGAAGCGTTTCCCACCGTATGGGTGGCATCAGTGCCAAGTACGTCACCGAGCCGATTGGCAACTTGGATTTGGCTGTTGGTGCGCAGCAGTCCCCGATTTTTCTTGGACTCCCGGTTCAGCATGACTGTGTAGTCGGCATTCGATTCATTGAGCGTGACAATCACGGCCGAGCACTCTTTCTGCAGGTTCTTGGTGACTTCCATCCCCTCGTCGTGAGAATCGGCCGTGGAACTTGAGCCCCACGAACCCCAGTGCTTTCCGCCGGTTCCTGCTCCAGACGAGGTAACATCCTGTGAACCCTTGCCCTGCACGAACACCCGCGGTTTGTCCTGCGCCATTGCCGCTCCGGTCGCCAAGACCAATACGAGAATCCACGATTTCATAGTTATCTCCCCCGAAGCAGTTTCCTACCAGAGCGGGCGGAGGCCAAGTAACTGAAGTGCCATTACAAAAATTCAACCAAATTCGCGAAGCGAGCCTGCACCAAAGTACTAGGCGTTCCCAAATGTGTACTGGGGACCCAAAAAAATCAGGCCGCTTCGGGGGAGAAGCGGCCTGTGTTGGCGAAGTCCTCCGGGGAGGAGGGTAAACTGGTTATAGCGACGGTCCCGTCGGCTGCCCAGCGGCCGGAGTTGCCGGTGCGCTGCCGGTCGTGTTGGTCATCAGCCGCACGTCAACGCGACGATTCTTGGCCCGGCCTTCCCGCGTCTTGTTCGAATCGACGGGCTTGTCTTTGCCTAGGCCGATGACATAAATCTTGTAGGCGGGAATGTTGCGCTCCGAAGCCAGGTACTGGATTACCGCATCAGCGCGACGCTGGCTCAGTCCGTAGTTGTAGTCGGAATTCCCGACGGAATCCGTGGCGCCTTCAACTGTGAGGATGTAGCCCTTGGTATTGGGAACATCGGTGGCGAGTTGATCAAGCGCCGCCTTGGCATCTTTGGTCAGGTTGTCCCTGTTGAAACCGAAATGCACTGAGGTCTCATTCACGATGCGATAGTTATCGAGATTCGCAACGGCGTTCTGCAGACTGTCAACGCGATGGACGGCGTTGTTAGCCGAAGTCTGCGCCTGATCAGCTTGCTGACCGGCTGCCTGGGCCTTCTGGTCCACTTCGGCGGCTTTGGCCTGTACCTGCTGGATTCCTGACTGCGCCCGCGCATCGACATCCTTGATGTCTTTGGAATTCTTCGCGGTCATGTCATCCAGTTCATTGGTTTTGTTGATCAGCGGGGTGGTTTCCTGTTTGACATAATTCTTGCTGGCGCAGCCGACCGAGGCTGCCATGCTCACTGCCAGTAGAACTGTTAACGAAGTGCGATTCATCTTGGAAGCTCCTTTTTTTCTCTTTAAACCCAGAACTGCAGAATTTATGCCGAACGCTCTTTGGGAATGCTTTTCCTGGGTCAAAACTCTGTTCGGAACGCGGGGCCTACAGTCTTACTCCGCCATTCGTCCTTAAGCGTAGAGCACGAGCGCTGCCAACCGGTCTGGGAAGTCCATCAACTGTAACTTATTTCCCTGACAATGAGTTAGATGCTCGTTGTCAATACATCAGATGCAAACTAGCCAATTACGACCGAGGAAATTTTATACGACTGAGGCTGATTTGCGGTTGCGGAATGCAAATTGGCGGATCTGCGGAGCCATCTCTACTACAGGGATTACTGTATGTGGAGGACGGGCTTCTTCGCCCGGCTGGGACGGCGAGACGCCCCGTCCTTCATTTTAAATGCAAACAACGCGATTTGATCAGACCGCGTTGCGTTGTATGGCAAGCTCACGTCGTTGGCGCAATCGCAAACGCTGTGACCGAACTCTAATAAAATAGAATCCCACAACAATTAAGCGCATGGATCTGGCCGCCAAAATCCGTACTTTGCCTACCACGGCGGGAGTGTACCTATATAAGAACGCAGAGGGGCAGGTCATCTATGTTGGCAAGGCGAATAACCTGCGCAGCCGGGTCAGTTCTTACTTTCGACAGGGGCGGCTTGAAGACGCAAAAACCGACACGCTGGTTCGCGAAGCGGTCGATGTTGACTACATTGTCGTAGCCAATAACAAAGAGGCACTGGCGCTTGAGAATCACCTCATCAAACAAAAGCAGCCGCGCTTTAACATTCTGCTGCGCGACGATAAGACTTATCCGTATGTGAAGTTGACCTTAGGCGAGCGCTATCCGCGCGTGTTCGTGACACGACGGCTTAAGAAAGATGGAAGCTCGTACTACGGCCCGTATTTCCCGACGAGCCTCGCTTATCGCATCGTGGACCTGATTCATCGTCATTTCTTGATCCCATCATGCAAGGTGGATCTTGAGCACTATCACCCGCGGCCATGTTTGCAGTACTACATTGGGCGCTGCCTCGGGCCTTGCGTCGAGGGATTGACCACGATGGGGGCTTATCAGGAAGCAGTGCGGGACGTGAAAATGTTTCTTGAAGGACGGCCCACTGACCTTGCGCAGTCTCTGCGTCACCGCATGGAAAAAGCGGCTGAGGCTGAAGAGTATGAGCGGGCGGCGAAGTATCGGGATTTGATTTCGACGGTCGAACAATTGCAGGAGAAGCAGCGGATTGCGGCAGTCGAGGGTGATGACGCGGACGTGTTTGGCTACCACTATGAGAACGAAATGCTGGCGGTGAATTTGTTTCATGTGCGCGGCGGGCGGGTGCTGGATCGGCGAGAGTTTTTCTGGGAAGATTTGCCGGAGTTCACTGAACCCGTGTCGGACCGGGTCTCTGATTCGGGCGAGCCGAGTCAGAGACCAGGCCCCACACAATCATCGCCGTTTCATCCCGGCGAGTTCTTCTCGGCGTTTCTGACGCAGCTCTATATCGGGCAACCCTACGTCCCGCGGAACATTTATGTCCCGGTGGACTTTGAGGATCGCGAGACCCTGGAGGAAGTGTTATCCGAGCAGATCGCGGGCGAGGGCGCCCGCGCCACACGGGTTCATATTGTCGTGCCGCAGCGCGGGGATAAACGTTCGCTGCTTGATCTGGCTGGCAACAATGCCAAACAGTCGTACGATCAGCGCTTTCGGATAATGAAGCCGAACACCAAGGCAATTCAGGAAGCGCTCCAGGATGCGCTGGGGCTGCCGGAATTGCCGCGGCGCATCGAGTGCTTCGATATTTCGCACATTCAGGGCGCGGAGACGGTGGCTTCGATGGTGGTCTGGGAGGATGGCCGCATGAAGAAATCCGACTACCGGAAGTTCATTATCCGCAGCGTGGATGGGGTCGATGACTTTGCTTCCATGCGTGAAGTGGTGATGCGGCGGTACAAACGGTTGCAGGAAGAAAAGAAGCCCATGCCGAGCCTGATTCTGATCGATGGCGGGCTGGGCCAGTTGCACGCTGCCGCGGAGGCGCTGTCGTCACTCGAAATAATTAATCAGCCGCTGGCTTCGATCGCTAAACGAGAAGAAATTATTTACGTTCTTGGACAGGAAGTCGAACCGGTTGTGCTAGACCATCATTCCCCGGTGCTGCATTTGGTTCAATTAATTCGCGATGAAGCGCATCGTTTCGCTGTGACGTTTCATCGCAAGCGTCGGCAGATGCGCGATCGATCGACGGAGTTGCTGGAGATTCCTGGCGTGGGGGCGCGAACGACGCGGCGTCTGCTGGAACACTTCGGAAGCGTGCAGGCTGTCAAGCAGGCCGACGCGGCGGCGCTGTCGGCGGTCGTGACCCGTGGGCAGGCGGAAGCCATCAGCAATCACTTTCGGAAGTAGGGTGTTCCCCACAAATCGGATCATCACAGAGGCACAGATCGAAGATTCGTGATCCTACTCTTGCCGCAAAAATGCGCGGCAAGGATGCCACCTGCACTCAAGCCAAAACCCTTTTGCAGGCGTGGTAAAACTGTGGACACACGGGACATTTCGATTCCCTACACACGGGGGAGCTGGGGTATAACGTCGAAATGTGCGTCGCGGGCACACAGGACGAGCGAATGTTGCAGGACGATGGCCGCGATCCACATATCGTTAGTCGGGATGGGAGTGCCTTGCTTGCGCAGTTGCCGGTAAACGGCGCCGTAATGGTGCGTCGTCTGTTCATCGGCGTAGAGCACCGCGACGCCAGGCTTCATCAGAAAACGGCGCAACACAGCTTCGTTGCGCGGTCCTTGACTGCCCGCAGCAAATCCGGCGCGCAATTCTCCCAGCACAATGAAGGGCAAACAGACTTCATCGCCGAGTTCGACCGTTTCGACAACCGACACATGGCCCCGGCAAAGGTCGGTATAGCGGTTCGTGTCGAGCGCCAGCCTCACCGCCACATATCTTCATCGATGGTGTCCTGCGCGGCCAGGGCACGGTCGAATGCGGGATCTTTGCGCCAAGTACCTGCGACGTCGGCAAGATCACGTTGTCGGTCGCGCTCCCCAGTAACGCCAGCGCCCCGGGCCAGAGCCTCGATCGCGACCTCATTCAGGCTTTTGCCCCGCTCACGGGCAACCCTCCGAAGGGCTTCGTCCAAAGTATCCGGCACATTGCGGATGGTGTATTGCATGCATCAATTGTAGGCATTGCAGGCATTGAATGCAAGCTTAGTGCCTCAGGATTGGGTGCATGGTCGTTTTGCTACACTACCGCAATCCATGAGGCCAAAACTTGCACTCGTTCTGGCATTCGCCGCAACTGCGCTGCTCGCGGGTGCGCAGGAGGCGAATCCTCTGGATTTCGCTACTCCGCAAGAAAAACATCTTAAAAATGTCCGGCAACTTACCTTCGGAGGTCAGAATGCCGAAGCTTACTTCTCGGCGGATGGCAAGAAGCTCATCTTTCAGTCGACCCGTGACAACTTGCAATGCGATCAGATGTTCACTATGAACATTGATGGCTCAGATGTTCGCATGGTATCGAATGGCAAGGGACGCACCACCTGCGGATACTTTTATCCCGACGGAAAAACCATTCTCTATTCTTCGACCTATATTGCGGACGCGCAATGCCCGCCGCGTCCGGACTTTTCCAAGGGATACGTGTGGGCGGTGTATCCGGGCTTCGATATTTTCGCCGCCAATCCCGACGGGTCTGGCCTGATGCAACTTACCAACTCGCCGGGTTACGATGCGGAGGCCACTATTTCGCCCAATGGCAAGCACGTCGTATTCACTTCCGTGCGCAGTGGCGATCTCGACATCTACACCATGGAAGCCGATGGCCGGCACGTTAAGCAACTCACGCACGAACTGGGCTACGATGGCGGGCCTACTTATTCGCCCGATGGAAAGTGGATTGTCTATCGCGCTTACCATCCGAAAGGCGAAAAAGAAATTACTGAGTACAAAGAATTGCTCGCGCAAAAGCTGGTCCGCCCGACGTCGCTTGAGATCTGGATCATGAAAGCCAACGGTAGACACAAGCGGCAGATTACGCACTTGGGCGCAGCCAGTTTTGCTCCGGCGTTCTCTCATAGCGGCAAGCGAATTATTTTCTCGTCGAACTTGGGCTCGACTGGCGGGATGGGCAACTTCGAGCTCTACGTCGTCGACTTGAATGGGAATCATCTGGAGCAGATTACCTACAGTCCGGGCTTCGACGGTTTCCCGATGTTCAGCCCCGACGGCAAAAAGCTGGTATGGGCTTCTAATCGCAACGCCAAAGCGCCGCACGAGACGAATATTTTCATCGCGGATTGGGCGCCCTGATCAGCACGGTTGCCAGAAAGCGCTTTGTCAATCCCCAAAATTCATTTGTCATTCCGAGGAGTGAAAGCGACGAGGAATCTGGGGTTCCGCGGCTACACGCAAAAACCTAGATCCCTCGCGTCGCTCGGGATGACAAATGGTTGGGGCGTTGCTCGGGACGACACCGCGTGGAAGGCTGGCAGGACGGCGTGCGCGTCTGGAAGGAAAGCGATGTGGACAGAAGTTCTGGGACTTCCGATTGTCCTTCTGAGTCAGCCTGTCGCGGAATGCGCCTTATAATAAGCTCGCGTCATGGAACCATGGATGAAAAATCGGCAGTGGCTCATTACGGGGCCTCTTGGTCCTGGTGCTCGCGGCAGGCATTGGGTTTTTCCTCACTCGCGACCTGGGCTCGCTGGAGGTCCCGAAGACGCCCGAAGCAGAAACCGAACCAGTTCCGCTAGTTGACGAACGGCCGCTGCAGACCGCTCGTTCCCTGGCCAAGCTGGCTGCCGGCCAGGATGAACGCAAATTTGCGGAGCGAGCGGCGGAGCTTGCCGACAACGAGGTCGACCTCGCTTTTCACGACGGACTGCGGGATGCCGCGAATCATCCTGTCCCACGCACCCCGCAGAACCTCGAACTCTATGAGCACGCCAGCCAGTCCGAGGCGCAGGTCAAAGCCGACCAGGACCGTATCAATCAACTAAAGAAGCAACTTGACGCTGCCAGCGGCAGTCATCACGACAATGCGCAAGAGCAACTTGACGTAGCCCAGGCTCAATTGGAACTCGATCAAGATGAGGCCGCCGACGCTAAGGAAGACTTGATCCGCTCGGGCGCTGATCCAGGCAGCTTGATCCAACGGCAATTCGATCAGCACCAGGCCGCGGAACATGGAGCGGACGAAAAACCTGCCGCAGCGACTAACCCCGCAATCAATTACCAGGCCGACAACCTCTGGGCTCAATTTGCTGCATGGCGTGCCTTGCAAAGCAGCTCGTTGCCACTTGAGCAGGCGCGCGATGAAGCCCGCCAGATTGGATCTGGGCTGGTTCAAAAGCACGTAGAATTGGATAAGCAGGTCAAAGCCAGAAAGACCAAGCCACAGGACAACCCGCCAGCCGCCGGTCAATCAACTTCGGTTCAAGCTCAGCCGAATTCTGTTCCATCCAACTCCGGCCAATCGGCAGATCAGCAAAGCCCCACCCCAAACCCTACAGTCAAGACATTGCATCGACTTTCCGATGATCAAAAGAATCTGGCCGACATGGATAAGCGCATTCAAGACCAGCAGGAATTGGCCAATAGCTATGTGGGTTGGATCGCGATCATCCGCTCTCACCAACGCGCCGCGTTACACGGCATGATCCGGTCCGCCCTAGTGATTATCCTTATTGTGCTGATGGTGTATCTCGCCGACCGTTCGGTCGAACGCTACCTCGCCGACAAGGGACAGGAGCGAACCCGTCTGCATACCCTCCGCGCAGTAATTCGTTTTGCGGTACAGGCTGTAGGCGTGCTGCTCATTCTGCTGGTGATCATTGGCGCCCCGCAACAGACGACAACGTTCCTCGGTCTGGCTACCGCCGGAATTACTGTCGCCATGAAAGATTTCATCGTCGCTTTCTTCGGCTGGTTCGTGTTGATGGGAAAAAACGGACTGCGCGTGGGCGACTTGGTTGAGATCAACGGCGTCGCCGGCGAAGTCGTGGAGATCAATTTGCTGCGCACCGTCTTGCTTGAAACCGGCAACTGGACCGATACCGGCCATCCTACTGGCCGCAAGGTAGCGTTCGTAAACAGCTATGCCATCGAGGGCCACTTCTTCAACTTCACCACCAGTGGACAATGGATGTGGGACGAGTTGCAGATTACCGTCCCACCAAACCAGGATCCCTACCCCTTACTCGACGCCATTCAATCCGCGGTAATCAAAGAAACTGAAAGCAACGCCGCCGCAGCTGAAAAAGAATGGCAGAATACCGCCAGCAATTACAAAGTGAGCTCGGTTTCAGCCGCCCCGACAGTCAACTTACGGCCAACGCCGGTCGGCGTGGAAGTGCATGTCCGCTACATCGCGCGGGCGCAAGAACGATCCGCCATCCGTACCCGCCTGAACCAGGCTCTGGTAGAGTTGCTGCATCACCGCGAAGCGGATAAGACGGCAAGTATGTCCGCGGGAAAATGATTTTGTCGTCGCGTACGACTACAAAATTTTAGGAGTGAGTGAGTGGCGCAGTCGAGGACGGTCCCTTGCGATTGCGCACCGAAGTAACGAGCTGGCAGTGTGGTGGATGTCTTGAGCCTGTTTAAGCGTTCTTGCGTGCTAGCGCCAGCGCACCATTTACTGGATCAATCACTTCATTGTTGAGCAAAGCTTGGGGGTAAGCGTCGCGGATGCTCTTGTCGAAAATCTGTCGCACCAGAGCACAGTTGTAAAAGATGCCGCCTGACACGGCTACCGGTACGGATTCATCGTTCTTAAATAGTCGATCGATCACAATTCCCGCCAAGGCAGCAAGTTCTGATCCAGCTTGTGAAAAGATTTCTCGAGCAACATCGTCGCCCGCCTCATTGGCCGCTAATACAGTCGGTAACAATGCTGGGAAGTTTGGATTTGAGTTGGCCATCACCACCAACTGTTCAACCAAGGTGACACCCCAGAACTTCATGATGCCTTCGAGCAACGGGCTTGTGCTCTGGTGTCCTGCGTGATCATACGCACGCAACGACGCTGCTACCGCCGCTCGGCCAATCGAGTGTCCGGAGCCTTCGTCGGAAATAGCGAACCCCCATCCGCCTGCGCGCGCCAGCTCACCTTCCGCGTTACGACCGTAAGCAATGGAACCGGTGCCGGCAATGACGATGACTCCGGGGCCATCGCCGAATGCTGCTTCCATGGCGATTACCTGGTCGCCGACAATTTCTATTTCGCCACCGACCAGTTCTAACAACAACCGCCGAACTATGTTTGCAATCTCAGGGCGCGCTCCACCTGCAATGCCGACGCAAGTTTTGTTAATCTGCGTGGGAATAATTTTCGCCTCAGCACAGGCTGCTCTTACGGCAATGCCGAGACTTTTGCGCGCTTGAGTTTCTCCAACCCGGACCACGTTGCTGCCTGCGGACGTTCCGGTACCGAACAGCGAATTCTCGTCGCCGATAACGCACGAAGTTTTGCTTCCGCCGCCGTCGATTCCAAGAAAGATACTCACGAGCGTAGTTCTATCACATAAGCCAGTGTGGGCGCGGGCGTCCACGCCTTTGCGACGCCACTGCGAACCTCGCAGCTTCTTACAAGCTTGATTCCCTGTTCGCAATTTGGGCGTGTACACAGCTAAAGCCCGGTACTCTTGAATGGGCTTCGCGGGCGAGGGCGCCCGCGCCACACAAGCAACGGGCACATGGGACTTGACAAACTTGATCTCGCCATTATTGCGCTTTATCTGGTTGGGATCACTTTGTTCGGTTTGCGATTCCGCAAGCGTCAGCGAACGTTGCGCGATTACTTTCTTGCCGACCGCAACATTCCCTGGTGGGCGATTGCGCTTTCGATCGTCGCTGCTGAGACCAGCACGCTCACAATTATTAGCATTCCCGGGCTCGCCTACGATACCAATCTCACTTTTCTGCAGGTCGTGGTCGGATATCTTGTTGGCCGTGTCATCATCAGTCTGGTTCTGCTGCCCGCGTACTTCCGCGGCGAGCTGTATACGGCTTATACGCTGATTGAGCGACGTTTTGGCCGTCGCCTACGATCTTTGACGGCGGGCGTGTTTCTGGTGACGCGAGGGGCCGCTGAAGGTGTGCGCGTCTACGCTGTTTCAATTGTGGTGGCGATTGCGCTGGGAACCGGCCAGATTGCCTCCATCGCAATCATTACCATATTGACGTTGATCTATACCTTCGAAGGCGGCCTGGCAGCGGTGATATGGACGGATGTGGTACAGACTTTCATCTACGTGGGCGGAACGCTGGTGGGTCTATTTACCATTCTTCGTCTGGTTCCCGGAGGGTGGGCCACCATTCACAGCATCGCAGAGAGTACGGGGAAATTGCAGGTCTTCGATTTTTCTCCTGACATCTGGAAACCGTACACATTCTGGGCTGGGGTCGTGGGCGGCACTTTTTTGACGACGGCCAGCCATGGCACTGACCAACTCATCGTGCAGAGATTACTGGCGGCGCGAAGCCAGCGGCAATCGGTTGCTGCACTACTCAGCAGCGGAGTCGCCGTCCTGTTTCAGTTCGCTCTGTTTCTCTTGGTAGGCGTGGCGCTGTTCGCTTATTATCGCGTTCCTTCCGCGAACTTCGGCACGGCTGACAGAATCTATCCGAGGTTCATTGTCAGCCAGATGCCGCACGGCATATCGGGCTTGCTGATCGCCGCAATTCTGGCCGCCGCAATGTCGAATTTGAGCGCGGCGCTGAATGCGCTCTCCTCGACGTCGATCATTGACTTTTATCTGCAGCGCAATCCGCAAACGGATGAGCGCCGCCGCGTGCAACTTTCCCGCATCGCGACGTTCGTCTGGGCGCTAGTGCTATTCTCCCTGGCGGTGCTGTCGCTGCACAAAGTTGGGCGTGTGATCGAGGTGGGATTGCAAATCGCGTCGGTGGCGTATGGAGGATTGCTCGGCGTATTCCTGCTCGGAGTGCTCACCCGCCGGGCCAATGAGAAAGGCGCAATCGTTGGCATGCTTTGCGGATTGGCTTGCGAACTCTATATCTGGACAACACGCGTGCCTTGGACTTGGTACGTGGCCATTGGAACTGGCGTGACTTTCGTTGTCGGATACGCGACTAGCCTTTTGTTTCAGCGAGACGAGGCAAAATCTTAAATCGCTGAGAAAACGGAGAACGGCCGCAGAGAGCGCAGAGGACGGCTTTCTCTGTGACCTCTGCGCGACCTCAGCGAGCTCTGCGTTCTAAGGTTTTCGCTTATACTTTTCCGCGTCGGATGCCGACCTCCATTCAGTCCGTGAAATCTCGCCCTGAGTTAGCTCGCGATCTGGGCGTGAGTCATGCGGGAGCGATTGTCGTCGGCACCATTATTGGTAGCGGAATTTTTCTGGTTCCCGCTGAAATGATGCAGGCCGTTGGCTCGGCCAAACTGGTTTATCTGGCATGGCTGGTTGGAGGCTTGCTCTCTTTTTTCGGTGCGCTCACCTACGCGGAATTGGGAGCCATGAAGCCGCAAGCCGGCGGCGAGTATGTGTATGTGCGCGACGGCTACGGCCCGCTGGCGGGATTTCTTTATGCCTGGACTTGGTTTCTCATTGCCAAACCGGCATCGATCGCTACGGTTACAACTGGCCTGGTTCGCATCCTCGAGACATTCCCGGTTTTTGCATTTTTCTCCGATCCGATTTTTCGTCAACCTTTCTTCTTGAGCTATGGGCAACTGGTTGCCATTGCTGCCACGATCCTGATTTCTTGGCTGAATTACGTCGGCGTCAAGAGGGCGGGCGAGTTTCAACTAATCTTCACTCTGTTGAAAGTGGCGACCATTCTAGGCATCGTGGTTATCGGATTCAGCTCTCGCGAGGGAAGCTGGAGCCACTTTGCCGGCACTTACACCGCTGCCAAGGGTGGGCTTGCCGGCTTTATGGCGGCGCTCGTGGCCGCGCTTTGGGCCTATGACGGATGGAACGATCTCAACATGGTGGCGGGCGAGATTCGTCAGCCGGAACGAAATATTCCTATCGCGCTTATCGCAGGCGTGGCTACCGTGGGCGCCCTCTACATGCTGGTGAATGCGGCGGTGCAATTTGTTCTGCCAGCCGACGCGATTGCGGCTTCTCCTCGACCTGCCTCCGATGCTATCGCCTTGGTTTGGGGCACTGTCGGCGCCAGTATTGTCTCGGCAGCTATGGCAGTTTCGATGCTGGTGACTTTGAATGGAACTGTCATGAGCGGCGCGCGCATCCCATTCGCGGTCGCGCGCGACGGGTATTTTTTCTCGGCCTTGGCCAAGGTTCATCCGCGCTTTCATACGCCTTCAGTCGCCATCGGCGTGCAAGCGGCTATTTCGATTGTCCTGCTGCTTTTCGGAGGGAGCTTTCGGCAATTCTTTTCGCTGGCGATTTTCGCGGAGTGGCTTTTCTACATGATCGCCGCCAGCACCGTCTTTATTTTCAGGCGGCGCGATCCTCGAGCGGCGCGGCCTTACCGGGTCTGGGGCTATCCTGTGGTTCCGGCCTTGTTTGTATTGTCTTCCGCTCTGCTGCTTTACTACACCTTCACCGATAACCTGCGCAATTCAGCTTCAGGTTGCCTTGTGATTCTGGCTGGCATTCCCGTTTTCTATGCTTTTGCGCGTCGACGAACCCAAGGCCAATAATCGAACCTGACTTAGATCAATTCCCGGTTCTATCGTGGCGAACGGCGTTTTTTTAACAACTTTTAACATTGGTTGTTCTAGAATCTTTCGCCTGAGGAGGTTTCATGAACAGCAATGTCAAACCCATTCCTGATGGATATCACACCATCACGCCCCATCTGACCGTCCGCGACGCGAAGGGTGCAATCGAGTTTTACAAAAAAGCCTTCGGAGCGCAGGTTCTGAATGTCGCCCCCGGCCCGGGAGGCAAAGTGATGCACGCTCTGCTCAAGATCGGAGATTCCTTTCTGATGTTGAACGATGAGTTTCCCGAGTTTGGCGGGACAGCGGCGCCTGCCACAGAGTCAAGCGACATTCTTCATATTTATATCGAGAACGTAGACTCCGCTTTTGAGAAGGCGGTTGCAGCTGGAGCCAAGGTGAAGATGCCGGTAATGGAGATGTTCTGGGGCGACCGTTACGGGCAAGTGATCGATCCTTACGGACACCGATGGTCGCTCGCCACCCACACCCGCGATATGTCTCCTGAGGAAATGCAGCGGGAACAAGAGCAGGCATTCGCCAAGATGCCCAAGTCGGCTTAGGTCGGACAAAGCCAGTCGTCGGTCGTTGGTGGTTCGCGGAACCTCGCCCTGCCAGGTGTTGCCAACGGCCGACGACCTTCGACGGCTTAACCTCCTCCGCTCACTTCCCTTGCCCATTGCATGGCTTGCCAGTAACACGCCGCTACATCGCTTTCGCTCAGATGAAGTTGGCTAGCGAGTTCGCCGGCGGTTTTCCATTCGCCGGATTCCTGCGCCAACATCAGTTGATAGAACGGCCGCAGACGGCTAGCTCCGCCGAGCAGCAGGTTTTTGGTTTCCTGATCGATGGGAACGTTGTCCAGCACCTGCGACATGGGAATTTCGAGAATGACGTCCATCATCGAAAGCAACCCCATGAGAAATAGGTCCGAGTCGCCATGAGCGATTTTGGGGGAGAGCAATTCGCAGAAGCGTGCGCGGACGATGGCCGAAAGCACCAGTTCGCTGGTTCTGCCCTGCCCGGCGCCCAGGGTGGCGACCAGACGAATCCAGCGGCGAACTTCGCGTTCTCCTAAGATTGCCAGCGCGTGCCGTACCGAATGAATTTCGTTGGCGAAACCGAAGGCGGCAGAATTCAAATAGCGCAGCAGACGGTAACACAATGAGGCCTCGCCCTTAACCAGGTTTTCGATCTCGCGTACGTCCAACTCCGGCTCTGAGACTGCCTTCAACATGCGCAGGTAGTTAATTCGATTGGCGGGAATTTCATGCGCGGTTAGAATCTCCGGACGACGAAAAAAATAGCCCTGAAAATAAATGAATCCAGCTTTCTTAGCGGCTTCGAATTCCTCGCGGGTTTCAACCTTTTCGGCCAGCATGCGGCAACGCCAGGGCCCATAGCGTTTTACCATGGCAGCGGCGTCATGTGGTGACGTCGACCTTAGATCAACTTTGATGATGTCGGCCAGGTCGGTAAGAGCCTCGCGCGGGTCGTTGACCGCAAAGTCATCCAGCGCAATCATGTATGCGGCTTGCTTCAGGCGCTGGCAGGCGGCCACCACAAGTTCATCCGCTGGGACGGTCTCCAGGATTTCAACGACCGTTTGGCCGGAGGGTAGCAAAGTAATGTAATCCTTTAATAGGACCTCGCGCGTGCAGTTGATGAAAGCACGGCGCCCGTCGCATAGCACGTCCAGGCCGAGCAGCATTGACGTATTCAACGTGCTGCGTGAAGCATGCTCCACATCCGCGCAACTGAAAAAATCTTCGATGCCGTTGCGAAACAACAGTTCGTAGCCAAAAACTTTTTCATCGGCGCCCAGAATCGGCTGACGGGCGACAAATTGGGTTCCCGGTTTCGGCGCTGGTTTGCCTTCACCGGAACTGGGGGCAGAAGACGAAGAGGCGGTCACTATTTATCTATCGGCACGAGTGGAGGGAAGATTACAGAGCCTGTGCGGCTCAATTTACCGCAGAAATGTAACAGGTAACTTGTGTGCGATCAAAATGTTGCAGAGTTATGTCCATCGATACTCGAACTTTGCCCGTTTGTTATTCCTCGATCCATTCGCTGCCGCAGGTGTAGCACTTCCAGCAATTCTTTCTTACCGGGATGGGGAATGACAGAAGCAGCCACAGTCCGTAAGTCCAAAAGCGATTGATTTTTTCGAAGCCGATATCCAGTGAATAACAGCGAGGGCAGCGTGGTTGTGCAAATGACTCGCCGACTTCTGCTTCGCTGAACTCTGGCGGAATTGGCTCGTCGAGAATGGCGCGTGCACAATCGAAGTCCTGCTCATGCACCTGCAGCCGAATGCCGCCAATCGCGTTGGATAGCAGCCAGTCCATGCGAACTAAGTTGCCGTCGGCCAGCGCACAGGCGATTCCGGCAGACTCTAGCTTTCCCTTGGCCAGCAGGGCTTCGGGCACATCGCGGAAATGTTGCAGAGTGACGAGTTCAGTCGGCATCTGGAAGCGGTGGCGGCTATCGGATGCTTGGCGAATATGCCGCGTTCAAGTTGCTAGAATACCCCGAAGTCAGCAAGTCCCGCTACCGAAGCGTATCCAGGGCATCAAAGTTTGGCGGGAGCCGATGCGCAAGCCGATTGCGTTGTTTCGCCCTTACCACTCAGGGGTGCTTCATTGCACGGATAACGTAATTATCGTGGGCGGAGCCGTCAGAGATCCCGCGGTCGCAGTAATGGTTACTGTGCTAGTCCCGACTGGCGTGCCCGGATTGCTCTGTGTACTGCTGCCTCCGCCGCCGCAAGCTGGCATCCAAAAAGTGGCGAGAGATAACACAGCTACGAAGCTTAACAGCCGCATGGCGCGGCGAGACTTTCGATTTCCGGCTGACAGCACCAGCCCGAGGAATCCGGGAAGCATCAAGGCGTAAAAGAGTCGTCTGCGTCGCGAAGGGATTTTATCCAAGCTTGCTGAAGGTCCAGTCGTCGCGATCGCGAGCGTCTCGCTGGTTGCCGAGGCAGCGGAGAAAGTGCAGGTCGCCCCTGCGGGCAATCCCGTGCAACTATAGCTGACTGACTGATTGAATCCGCCAAGCGGAGTAACCGTCAACGTCGTGCTTCCACTTTGCCCCGGCGCGGTGACCGCGACTGTCGTGGGATTGGCTGAGACGTTGAAGTATTTCACACTGTAGGGCACGACCGACGAAGTTGAAGATGCAAAGTTTGTGTCTCCGCTGTAGCTCGCCGTAATTGAGTACGTGAAACCGGCAAGCGTGCCGGTAGTGAGCGTGGCCATGCCTAAACTGTTCAAGGTTGCACTACCAAGTTTGCCCTTAGACGGATCGGAAAAAGTCACCGTCCCCGTG
>Ga0073928_10001862_pt1 | contig 38813 bp, 36 predicted proteins | sample PaiPotPPA55metaG_FD_76969 | JGI IMG/M metagenome (GOLD analysis project Ga0073928, IMG submission 76969) | Iron sulfur acid spring bacterial and archeal communities from Banff, Canada, to study Microbial Dark Matter (Phase II) - Paint Pots PPA... ... | reverse complement strand
TTTGTGCCATGGTCACGCTGGCGAAAATCTGGCAGGGCGGAATCGGGGAATGCGGGGCGTCGTCAAGGTAATTCTTGTTTGGAATTCTGAGCGTGTTCCGCTAAAGTGTGCCGCTGTCGTTCACGTTTCTCATTCCAAGGCGCAGAGGAGTGTTACATGTCGCAAGCTATGGTGGCTGATGCCACGATCTCAGACGTTGGGATCACGCCCAACGCCAGGCGGTTGCTGTTCGCCGGGTTCATGGCCATTTTGGTCGCTGGCGTGGGCTTTGCGATTCGCGGCGCCATTCTCGCTGATTGGGCCCACATCTACGGTTTCACCGGGACACAGCTCGGTATGATCACGGGAGCAGGCCTGACCGGCTTCTGCTTCGGCATTATCATCGGCGGACTGGTGGCGGACAAGATCGGCTACGGAGCGCTGGTTGCGGCCGCCTTCGCTTTCCACATCCTCTCCGCAGTCATTACCCTGGTCGTTCCGGCTTCGGCGTCGCAAGCCACCGCCTATCAGTATCTGTATTGGGGGTCATTTATTTTTGCCATCGCCAACGGCACGCTGGAAGGCGTCGCCAATCCGCTCGTCGCGACGCTGTTCCCGCACAACCGAACTCATTACCTGAACATCCTTCACGCGAGCTGGCCAGCGGGCTTGGTGCTAGGAAGTCTGCTCGCACTGCTGCTCGGCCAGTATCTGCACTGGGGCTGGAAGTCGCAGCTCGGTCTGTTCATCATCCCCGTTATCGGCTATGGGGTGCTTTTCCTCGGACAGCGCATGCCCAAGTCTGAAGCCGCCGAGAAGGGACTGAGCTTTGGCGAAATGTTCAAAGACATCGGAATTCTTGGTGCGCTGATCGTGTGCTTCCTGCTGGCACTGTTCGTCAGCGGCATCATGCAACCACTCCTGACGAAAGCCGGTTACACCGCCGAGCAGACCGCGCGGGCCGTTACGATTTCCAACTCGATCGGCTACTGCATCGCGGGCGCGCTGCTGGTGATCGTTGCGGTCGTGACCCGGTTCTCGATCGGCGCGTGGCTTCTGTTCATGCTCTTCATCGCGCATGCCCTGGTCGGCACCGTCGAATTGGGCACGGATAGTTGGATTCAAAACATCACCGGCAACATCCTCAGCCCCAAGCAGGGCATGGTTCTGTTCATTTGGACTTCGTTCTTCATGTTCTCGCTTCGGTTCTTCGCCGGGTTCATCGAGAAGAACATTGGACTGTCCCCTATTGGCATCCTGCTGGCGGCGGCCACGATTGCGTGCATCGGCCTAAACGTCGTCAGTGCCATCAACACCTTTATCGGGGCGATTCTTGCCTTAAGCATCTACGCATTGGGCAAGACGTACTTCTGGCCAACGATGTTGGCCGTCGCGGCGGATCGCTTTCCCAAGACGGGAGCAATCGCGATCAGCATGATGGGCGGCATCGGCATGTTATCCGCCGGAGTAATCGGCGGTCCGGGTCTCGGCTATGCCAATGACCGCTTCGCTGGCCAGCAGTTGGCCAAGAGGAACCCTGCTGTTTATCAGCAGTTCAAGTCAGATACGCCCAGCAGGTTACTCGGCCTAGGCGAGACCTACGGGCTGGACGGGAAAAAACTCGGGGAGGCCAAGGCGACTCCGCCCAGCCAGCGCACCGCTGCACAGCAGGCTGCCGTTGAAGCCGACCAGGAGGGCAACCGCTGGACGCTCCGGGCCGATTCCGCCATCCCAGCGACAATGGCGGTCATCTACCTGCTGCTGTTCATCTACTTCAAGTCGATCGGCGGGTATAAGGCGGTGCACATCGCCGGGACGCACGCCGCTGAGCCGATTCCCGCGGGGGCTGCCTGACCGGAATGGCATTCGAGACCCAACACCGCTGGGACTTGCTGCGAGCGCCCTTCCGTCGCGCCCTGATGAACCTCTCCCCCGATGGGCAGTGATTGAGAATCGGGCACTGCTCGCATTTGGGATTGCGCGCCTGGCAGATCGCCCGGCCGTGGTGGATGAGCAGGTGTGAGAAGAGCGTCCAATCCTGCTGTGGCACCAGCGGCATCAGGTCCTGCTCGATCTTTTGGGCATCGGTGTGTTTGGTCAGCCCCAGCCGCCGGCTCAGGCGAGTGACGTGGGTGTCGACGACGATTCCGATGTTCTGGCAGAAGGCGTTACCGAGCACGACGTTAGCGGTTTTGCGGCCGACGCCGGCCAAGGAGGTCAGCGCCTCCATCGTGTCCGGCACCTTCCCGCCATGCTGCTCGACGAGGGCCTGGGCCATGGCGCGGAGCGACTTGGCCTTGTTGCGATAGAACCCGGTCGAGCGGATGTCGCGCTCCAACTGTTCCTGAGGCACGGCGGCGTAGTCGTTAGCCGTGCGGTACTTCCTGAACAGGTCCCTGGTCACCAGGTTTACCCGCTGGTCGGTGCTTTGGGCGGAGAGGATGGTCGCGACCAAAAGTTCCAGCGGATTGCGGTGATCGAGGCTGCACCGGGCTTGGGGATACGTCTGCTTCAGGATCGGCAAGATCGTCTCGACGCGCCGCTTGCGGACCATGAACGTTTTGGAGGGGGCCTTGGCCATATCGATCCATTCGGGGCGTATCGCGTGCACGGCACGCGCCAGCTAAGGCCGCGACACCAATGTGATCGCTCGCTGAATATCGGCACTGAATACGATCATCCCCAGCAGCAGCGCGACGATGATCATCAGCAGCAGGACGCTTTCGCGGTGATACCGGTCGAACTGTTCGCGGGCAAGATTAGCCACCTCGGGCTCGTCGGCGTGGTCGACGTACTCCTGCCGATACCTGTCGATCTTCGGCCAGACGCCGCGCCAGTCGTACAACACCAGCACCACCGCGGCAAGATACATCGCCGCCCGCGCGAGACCGGCGACCCAGTTCTGCCAGGAATTGGCGAGCTGCACCGCCATCGTGATGGCGATCGCGGCCGCACACGCCAGTTCATATCGCCGGAGCATGGCGATCAGGTTCGCGACGATCGACCCGGCGAGCAAAGTGCTGTGCTGCCCTTCCAGGTTGACGCTGAGCACCGTCGGCAACAGCGGGTTGGCCTCTCGCACGGTACGGAAGATCACCGGCGCCGACAGCGCGACGAACAGCACTCCGCCGAACCACGTCGATAACGCAACCCAGTAGATGATCTGCACCAACTCGAACAGGGGGAAGGGCATGGTGCGGATTATAGAGGACGCGGAGACGCGGAGACACGGGGACGCGGAGACAAGAGGACAGGGGGACACGGGGAGAAGCGGGACAAGGGGACCGGGAGACAAGGGGATAAGGGGATAAAGGAGGCGCGGGTTAGGGTTGGACAGCCTCGTACCGCCTCTTGCGCCAGGCCTCCGCAAGATTAGCACACACCGAACGCGACGCGCGGCGGATCTGGTCCGTTAGCGAATACGTTTCCTCCTTCGGGAAACCCTTCCACACCTCAAAGATCCCCATCGCGGCCTCGAATGCCATCCCGTACACCTCCAAGTCCCGATGTACCCGAATCTTCTCACTCATGGTCCTCTCCGTGTCCCCTTGTCCCCTCGTCCCCCTGTCCCCCTGTCCCCTTGTCCCCCTGTCCTCCTCTCCCCTTGTCCTGCCTCAAATCCATCTCTCACTCCCATCAGACCAGACCTCCTTCTTCCAGATGGCGACATCGGCCTTGAGGGTGTCGATGATCCAGCGGCAGGCATCGAAGGCCTGGGCGCGATGGGGAGTGGAGAGGGCGATGATGACAGACGGCTCACCCAGGCGCACGCGGCCGGTTCGGTGTAGGATGGCCAGGCGCTGCACCGGCCAGCGCTCGCGCGCCTGGCGGGCGAGGTCGCGCATCTGCGACAGGGCCATGTCGGCGTAGGCCTCGTAATCCAAGGCGGCGAGCTCACGCCCGGCCGTAGTGTTCTCCGCCCGCGTTGTCCCGAGAAACACCGCGATCCCGCCGGCTTCCGCGTCGGTAACGAATTGCACCACCGGACCGACATCGATCGGCTCGGAATGAAGTTGGACCCAATCGTGAGTCATGCTTCTCTACAATCCCGCGCTCCCCGGTTTTCACGCAACTGGCTCAACATGTCATGGAACGCGGCGTCGATTGTCTGGATGATCTTCTCGCGATCGAGCTTTGACAGGTCCATGGGGCTGCCGTAAAGGACCCGCACCGGGGCCGGACCGAAGATCCGCCTGCCTTTGGGCCAGGCCCGAAACGCGCCATCGATCACGACCGGCAGGACGGGCACCTTCGCCTTGCGGACCATCAACCCGATCCCCGGCTCGATCGGCAGAAGCCCGCCGTCCTCGCTCCGCGAGCCTTCGGGGAAAATCGTCAGGGCGTCGCCCTGCTGGAGGCGTTCGATCGCCTCTTTTATCGCTCGCACGTCCCCGGCGCCCTGGCGCACCGGAAACGCGCCCAGAGAGCGGATCAGCCAGTCGAACGGCTTAAACCCGAACAGCTCCGACTTTGCCATGTAACTCAGCGGCCGCCGGCTGCGGACAGCCACCAGCACGGGGTCGAGGTAGCTCTGGTGGTTGCAGACCACCAGGACGCCCCCTTCCTGTGGAATACGGTGTACGCCGAAGACTTTCAGATCGAACAGCAGCGTGGTGGCGATCCGGCAGATGGCCTGGAGGAACTTCCAGGTGGGCGTCGGCTTCATACCGCCATGCCCCCCGCGCGCGTTACCGACAGATGCGACACGGCCCGGTCAACGATCCGCTCCACCACTTGCTGCTCGCTGAGGTTGGTGGTGTCGATCACCTCGGCCCCGGACGGCACGGTCAGCGGCCCGACCGAACGGGTGGAGTCGCGCGTGTCACGTTCGAGGATCTCCCTTAACACCTCCTCGCTGCTGGCCATCTCTCCGCGCGCGCGGAGTTGCGCGAGCCGGCGGCGGGCGCGCTCGGCGGGCGTCGCGTCGAGGTAAAACTTCAGCTCCGCGCCGGGAAAAACCACCGTCCCCTGATCGCGGCCTTCGGCTACCAGGTTGTCGTGCTCGGCACCGATTCGCTGCTGTTCGCGGACGAGCTGTTCTCTCACCGCCGGGACTGCCGCGACATGGGACGCGGCACTGGTCACTTCGCTGCCGCGGAGCAAGTGCCCGACCGGCTCGCCATTCAGCAGCAGGGCCGGCGGCCGCTTCGTCCAATCGAAGGCGATGCGGGAATGGCGGGCGACAAAACCCAGCTCCCGCGCGTCCCGCAGGTCGGTCCGCCGGCGCAGCGCCTCCAGCGCCACCGCCCGGTACATGGCCCCGGTATCCAGAAAGTCGAACGACAGCCGCTCGGCCACTTGTCGCGCCACCGTCGACTTGCCTGTGCCGGCAGGGCCGTCGATCGTGATGATCATGCGCCGGATTCTATCGAGTGCTTTGTGCGAAGTTCAATGCGGGGCACTATCCAACGCCGCTCGTCAGGGGTCTTGAATGGAGGAGTTTGATCGACGGGTCAACCGTGTTACCTTTTGCGCGATGCATTTCCCGGGAGCAGCCATGCGTGTTATTGCGGTCCTTGTCCTTCTGGTCGGCCTGGTGTCGGCGGCGCCAAGGGACGACAACTCCACCTCGGCCCTGATCAACGAGGCGCTGGACAAGAACGTCAGCGTGCAGCTCGACGGGGTCCTGCCGGACGTGCTGAAGACCATTGAAAGCAAGACCGGCGTGCGGGTGCAGCCAACCGATCCGGTCTATGACCTTTTGCCGTGGGGCGAGCAGACGCGGATCACCGCGACGATCGAAAATCAGACATTGAGGCGGGCGCTGACCGCCATCACGCACAAGCTCGGGCTCACCTGGGAACTGGGCGATTACGAAGTGTGGCTCAAGCCCATGCCGCCGCTGGCCCGGCTGGGGCGACGGGCGACCGTGGCCGAGCTTCAGGCGCTCGACCTGCTCAGCACCACGCCGCTCGGGCTCAAGACCGACAAGACGACCGTGCAGGAGCTGGTCGACGCGATCGACCGGAAGCTCGCGACGATCAAAGATCCGATGCTGGCAGTCGAGCTTCGTGCCGGCGACCCGTCGAACCCGCAGTCGGGGTTCATCAAGCTCGACCAGACGATCAACGTCCCGCGGAATGCAACCATGACAGAGGCACTGGAGCAGATGACCGCCCAGAGCGATGCCACCTGGTACCCCTGGGGCAAGAATCTGGCGATCGTCCCGAAGCAGGACCAAATCCGTATGCAGCTTGACAAGACGATCAGCGCCCGATGGGAGGGACTGGACATCGTCCAGGTGCTCGATCGGCTGTCGAAGCGGAGCGGCGTGCCGTTCACTACCGAAGCCGGCGCCATTCAGCGCGTGCCGCCGGAGTATCGCAGCGTGCGGCTCGAGCTTCAGAACGTAACCGTCCGGCAGGTGCTGGACAACATCCGCGCGCTGACCGGGCTGGATTATCTGGTCAAGCCGGACGGGCTGTACGTCTGGAACCAGAACCCCAACCCGACCGCCGCCCCGCACGGCGGGCCGACCGATCCGGTCGTCGCCATGCTCACGCTGGACGGCGGCCTGCAACTGTTTCTCCGCGAATCCGAGGTGCCGGCCGACGTGCGGGCCTACCTCAACCACAAAACCGACGAAGAACTCCAACGGCTTCGCCGGCGCATGAAAGACGAAGGGTTCGCCCCCTCGACGCAGTCCGCGTCCCGGCCGGAGGAGAAGGAGCAGTAGGAGGTTGTCCGTGACCGAATACTTCGTACGCGGACGGCAGATGTGGATTCTTGTCATCCGGCTGTTCGTGTGCGCCGCCCCACTTGCACGGGCCGAGGAGCCTTCATCGGGCGACCGGCTCCCGGTACCCAACTCCACCGCGCAGGCGAAGGTCCTAAAGACCATTCGCGAGCAATACAAATCGCAATACGCGCTGCGGACGGCCGAGGACCAGCTCGCGCTGGCCAAACAGTTCCGCGAGCAGGCGGAGGCGGCGAAAGACGAGCCGGCCAGGCAGTACGTTCTGCTCCGCGAGGCGCGTGAGCTGGCGGTCAACGCGGGTGACCTCGATCTCGTTTTCGCGCTGATCGACGAGTTGTCAAAAACCTTCAACGTCGACGCCGCCGACATGAGGTTGACGGCCATGATGGACGCGGTGGACCGCTCGCTCGCCCCCAAGCCGCAACTGCTTGAGAGTTACTTCAAGATCGCCGACGGCGCGCTGGCGGATGGGGATGTGACGTTCGCGCTTCAGACCAGCCGGCTCGCCCGGCGGGTGTCAACCCTCACGCGTAACCCACTGGACGCACAGCGGGTCAGGCAACTGGAGCTGCGCGTTCACGACGCCAGCCGCACGTATACGCAGGTGATCGCGGCGGCACGGAAGCTTCAGGCCAGGCCGGACGATCCAGAGGCGAATCTCGTCGTCGGCCGCTACCTCTGCTTCATTCAGGGCAAGTGGGAGCAGGGTTTACCACTGCTGAGCCGGGGCGCCGACAAGCGGCTGGGCGATCTGGCGGCAAAGGACCTCGAGGGGGCCACCGACTCCGAGACCATGGTCGATCTGGCCGACCGCTACTGGGAGCTGCCGGACACGAAAGAGACTCCGCAACGCCGGGCACGGCAACGAGCAGCACATTGGTATCAGGAGGCGCTGCCGCGCCTGAGCGGCGAAAAACGGGACCGTGCTCAGCAGCGAATCCAGCAGGTGCGGAACCCGTGACGCGCGATCGGGGAAATCGTCGCTATTTCGCGAGCGGCTGTTGCTGCTGAATCAGCCGGCTCGCACCGACTTGCTCGAAGGTCTTGAGGTCCGTCCAGAACGTTCCGGGGCCCGCGAAGATCAGTCGAACATCGGCAGGCTCAAAGTTTTTAGCGAAGATGTAGCGGTTGTAGGCTTCGGGCGATCCCAGCGCGTCCACAAGCAGTTTCGCGCCCTGCGCCTCGGCCTCGCGCTTCATCCGCTCGACGTCGGCGGCGGCCTTGCCCAGGATTTGCGTCCGCTGCGCATTCAGCTTCGAGACCTCCAGGTCGATGGCCGCGACCTTCAACTCGCGCCGTGCCCCGATCTCGGCGGCCTGCTTCTGCCCATCAGCCAGGATGTTGGCCACCTTGACCTTGCTCTCCGCGGCAACCATCTCTCGGCTCACGTCCACCAGCTTGTTGGCTTGCTCCAGCTCCGCCTTCACGACCGCGGTCTGCGTCTGCTGCTTGTAGGTCAGATCGCGCTCGACCTCGATGTTGGCCCGCTGGATGGTGGCAAGCAGTCCCATGGTCTGGTCCTTGCCGGCGGTGTCCTTCACGGCAATGTTGCGGATCAATACCAGCAGCACGTGGACGTTGCGGGCCTCCACCTGCTGCTTGAGCGAATCGGACAAGTCGTCCTGGAACTTGGAGCGGGTGTCCCCCTGGATCAACTCCTTGGCGCTGTATTTGGCCCCTTCGTTCTGACAGGCGGCCTTCATCGCCGGCTCGATCACGTTCGTCCTTGCCTTGTCGACGCCCCCGATATTGGCCACGATGTTAGGCGCGTCCGCGGGATCGCGGCCCCAGACCACCGTGAAGTCCGCCTCCACCTGATAGCCGTCATAGCTGTAAAACCGCACGGCCTTGTTGGTCTGGTGGTCGAGCGTGATCTGATCGAATCCCACCGGAACGATGCTCACTTTGACCATCTTCGGGTTGAGGTAATAGACGCCTGGCTGGAGCACGTCCTTGAGGATGCCGCGCTGCATCGGCCCGGTCACCAGGCGGCTGGGCGCCGCGGACGGCGCCGCCTGGGTCGTGGCTGTGCTGATCTCGGTGAGCGTCGCGCTGCTCACCGTGCCGATATCGCCCACCAGCCGGGTCACCACCCCCACCGAGCCCGGAGGGACCACCACGGCCGGCACGAGCGTCCAGGTCATCAGCGCGGGATTGAGCTTGTATGTGGCGGGCGTCAGCACGTGCTCCTGGACGCCCTTGTACCCATCAGGCACGACCTCCGCTTCATGCTCCAGCGCCTTGCCCTGCTTAAGCGACACGACCGCAACCATCGGCGCGGTGTTCGGGTCCTTCAGATTGCCGTTCTCGTCGAACTCCCACAGGTCCGGGTCCCCGGCCGGGACGTGCACCTGCTTGACGATCTGCCATTCGTACTCGACCGGGTCGAAAAAGTAGCGCCCGGGGCCAAAGACCTCCTCATGCACGCCCTTGTAGTGCTTGTCCAGCGGTACGACCACGTATCCGGCGGGCAGCGGGTCGCCGAACTTACTGGTCAAAACCAGCGCCTCGTCAGGGCCGACGAACACCCGCATGGCCGTCCATTTGAACCCAAGCCACAGCACGTAAAGCCCGGCCACGCCGGCCGCGAGCTTGAAGAGGATCGATTTAGTGCGATTCATGGTTCACCCCCGTCAGATTTTGGTTGCGACCATTGGCATCGGCGGGCTGCTTCGGAGTTGTCGCCATCTGCTTGAAGAGGTCGGCAAAAGGCCCGTCAGTGTTGGTCAGGATTGACTTGATCGAGGGGGCCAGCTTCTGGAAGAATTGATATTGTGCAAACGCGTTGCCGTCGCCGAAGGCAGCGACCTGCTGCCGCAGCGGCTCGGCCTCGGCCTGCTTTTGCAGCAGGACCACCGCCGCCTCCGCTTTTCCCTTGGCCAGCACCGCGTCGGCCTGTTGCTGTGCCGCCTGGAGTTGGAGCTTGGCCACGGCCAGCTCCTGGTTGGCCTTGGTCACCGCCACGTCGCGCTCCTGCTCGGCCTGTTTGACGATCGACACCACCTGCTTGTTGGCCTCGCCGATCGACTGGTTCTGATTGGCCATTTCCGTCTGCGTCGCCAATTCGGCCTGGCTCTTGGCGACGATGATCTGCTGCTCGAGCGTCTTGATCTGTTGCTTGGCGATCTCCCGCTCGTTGATCGGCTCCTTGATCGCATCCGGCGGCACGATGTCGCGAACCAGCGCTTGAAGGACCTCGATCCCCTGCTCCTTGCACTTCTTGCGGAGCATGGCTTCGAACTCGTTCTGGAATTTGAGCTTGGTGTCGCCGCTGATGAACTCGCGGGCCGTGTACTTGCTGCCGATCAGGCGGCAGAAGCTGCGGGCGTATGGCAGGATCACCGTCTCTTCCAGATACGGAATCAAGTCCCCGCCATAACCAAACTGCACGTATCGCAGCGACAACTCGCCCGGAATGATCGACCACTCGACGAATCCCTCGAGCCGGATGTCGAAGCTGTCGGCCGACGGGAACGTGATCATGTCATCCCCCTTCATCTCGAACCGCTGCGATTGGATGCTGACCGGCTTGACCCGCTTCTCGAACAGGTTGATGTAGCGCAAGCCCTCGGGCTCGGGATCGTGCTGCACGCCCTGCTCGCCGTTTTCGACCAGGTATTCGTTTGCTGTGCTCGGCGGTTTGCCCGCGATAATCGTCACCACGCCGCGATGGCCCGGGTCCACCTGCACGGGGGGCACCAGCTTGATCTCGTACGCGTATGGGTTGGCGTAATCGTTATTGCGCGTGCCCGGCTGAAGGACGATCGGCAGCGGGCCGCGCTGGTTCTTTGTCGGGTCCGCGATCACCTGCCCGTGCGGCAGCGGATCGCCGAACTTGCGGACTACCAGCCCAACCTTGTCGCTGGGGATCGTCGCGCTGCCGATCTCGATTACCTCCCGCTCGTAATCCCACGGGCTGAAGCCGAAATACGTGCCCTCGAGATAGACCTGCTCGACGATCCCGTTGCAGTCGCCGTATTCCTTTTCCCATTGCGCGAATGCGGCGGCATCGCTTCGATCGGGAGGGCGGGGAATGATGACCTGATCGTTCCGCAGGCTGCGCGACCCGTCCTTCTTCAGCAGCACGAGCACCTGTCCGCGGTGGACGACGACGCGGCGAATGAGCCAGAAGTAGGCGCCGTAAATCACCGCCAGGCCAAGCGCGAGCATGAGCAGCAATCGCCATTGGCCGAACCGGCCCCCGGCGAAACCGCGATACGTCTTGACCGGCGGCTGTCCGGCATGGCCTTCCGACGCCGGACGAGGCGCCGCGTGCAGGTTATTGAACCACGACATTGGAACCTCCCCGCTGTGAATTTGACGACAGCGTTCGGTGGAGATGACGGCCGGCTAGAGCCTCTGGCCGCAACGGCGGCAAAACTCCGCGTCCGGCGGGTGGACGGCGCCGCACCCTCGGCACATCCGCTGGCTCGTCCGCCCGCCGCCGCGACGGCCCATCGAGATGATGAACGCCATCACCATCACCACGATCACCACGACGACGAACGTGTCGAATTCCATTCGCTCGCCTCGGCGGCTCTACGGCCGGGATCCTACTCCACTTAACAGTAGCATCGGCGGCGACCGGCGCGCAGCCAATTATAAATACCTTTGTGTCTCATCGCCGCTTCTGACGGTCCAGATGAATCGCCAGCACCGTTACATCGGCAGGCGTGATCCCGCTGATCCGCAGCGCCTGGCCCAGACTCAGCGGATTGAACCGGCTCAGCTTCTGCCGTGCCTCGTTGCGCAGCCCGATAACCGTCGCGTAGTCTACCCAATGAGGGATCAGCTTGGTTTCAAATTGGGCGAACCGCTCGATCTGCCGGTCCTGGCGGGCGATGTACCCTTCGTACTTGGCGCGGATCTCGATCAACCGTCCCACGCGATCATCAACAGCGGCCGCCGCCGGCAGCCTCGCCGCGAGCTTGGCCCAGGTCGCGTCCGCGCGTCGCAGGTAATCGAAGGCCGAAACATCTCCGATGCGCGATGCCCGCAACATCGCGATCTCGTCTGTGATGGCATCACGCCGGACGGTGAATCTGGACCAGCGATCCTCGTCCACCAACCCGATCTCACGTCCGATGGGCGTGAGCCGCTCGTCGGCGTTATCGTTGCGGAGGTGCAGTCGGTGTTCGGCCCGGCTGGTGAACATACGGTAGGGCTCGATCGGCGGCTTGATCACCAGGTCGTCGATCAACACGCCGATGTATGCCTGATCGCGGCGGAGGACGAAATCCGGCTCCCGCCCAGCCGCGTACCGGGCGGCATTGATCCCGGCAACGATGCCTTGCGCCGCCGCTTCCTCGTACCCGCTGGTGCCGTTGATCTGACCGGCCAGGAACAGTCCTGAAATCGTCTTCGTCTCCAGTGTCGAGCGGATTTGCGTCGGCCAGACCATGTCGTACTCGACCGCGTAGCCGTAGCGGAGTATTCGCGCATCGTGCAGCCCGGGCACCAGGCGGACGATCTGGTCCTGCACGTCGCTCGGAAGCGACGTGCTGATGCCGTTGCAGTAAATCTCGTCGGTGTCGAGCCCTTCGGGCTCGAGGAAGATCTGGTGGTGGTCCTTGTCGGCGAACCGCACCACCTTGTCTTCGATGCTCGGACAGTACCGCGGACCGGTCGATTGAATCTGGCCGCTGTACATGGGAGCGCGGTGCAGATTGGCGCGGATGATGTCATGGATCTGCCTGTTCGTACTACCGATCCAGCAGTTCACCTGCGCCAACGGCGGACGCCATTGCCGATGAAATTGGTCCTCATTCGGCATTCGGCATTCGGCATTCGGCACTTCCCGATGCTCGTGCAGATACGAGAACGGCATCGGCTCATCGTCGCCGGGTTGAGGCTCGAAGGCGGAGAAGTCGATGGAGTCGCGATGCAGCCGGGGCGGTGTTCCAGTCTTGAGCCGGCCAAGTTCCAGCCCCAGGCGGGACAGACATCCTGAAAGACCGCGGGCGGCGGCTTCGTCGACGCGCCCGCCCTCCGACTGCCGTTCACCGCAGTGCATCAGACCCCGCAGAAACGTACCGGTGGTCACGACGACGGCGCAACAGCGAAGCACGGTACCGTCGGAGAGGATAACCGCTTGGATTCGCCTATCTGCCTCAATTTGCGCTACCTCACCGCGGACGATTTCGAGATTCAGGCACGCGCCGAGCAGCCGTTGGACTTCGATCGCGTACTTATACTTGTCCGCCTGGGCCCGCGGCCCCCACACGGCGGGCCCCTTGCTGCGGTTGAGCATACGGAACTGGATGCCGGTGTAATCGATCGCCAGACCCATCAGCCCGCCGAGGGCGTCGACCTCGCGGACCATCTGACCCTTGGCCAGCCCGCCGATGGCCGGGTTGCAGGACATCTGGCCAATCCGTCCTGGGTCGAGGGTGACCATCGCGACAGCAGCCCCGAGCCGGGCCGCGGCCCAGGCGGCCTCAGCGCCGGCATGACCGCCGCCGATCACCACGATGTCATAAGCCTGGTTCATGATTAAGACCGCAAACCCTTCATCCACCCGGCTCCGTTCCTTCGGTAGATGCTATTGTCGGCCCGAGTTGGCATCCAGTGTTCGTCCTTTGGCGCGAGGGAAGATTACGGGACATTCCGCCGAGAATACTGCTATAATCTGCCGCTGGCGCTTGCCCGCGCCGGCCGTCGGGGTCGGTCTGGCGATACCCTTTGGAGAACCAACCCATGATTACGCGCAAGACCCTTGCCTGTGCATTGCTCGCTCTGTCGTCACTTGCCGTGCTGCCCGCCTCGGCCCAAGTCGGTCGCGGGGGCTTCAATTCCGGCGCCAACAACTCCGCTTCGGCCCAGGCCGGGCAGGCGGTCCGTGATGCCGAGAAGGCCCAGAGGAAGATCGCACAGGACATCACCAAGATCAAAAACCGCATCCGTCAACAGTTGCAATCGAAGCCCGAATGGGCCAGCGTCAACAACGACCTGAAAAAGGCCGAACAGGAGATGAAGGCCGCAGAGAAGGTGGTGATGGCGAAGCTGGCCAAGAATGCGGACTATCAGGCCGCCCTGAAGCAGCGCGAGGACGCCCGCAAGACGCGCGACACCGCTACCGGTGACGACCTGGCAAAGGCCGATCAACAATACATCGACGCCGGTCTCAAGATGAAGCAGTTGGAGAAGCAAGCCCTCGCCGATGATGCGGCCTACAACGACGCCAAGACCAAGTCTGACGCGGCCCAAGCCAGGAAGAAGCAGCTCGATTCGCAGGTCGACGACGCCCTGCTGGCCGACCCGGAGTACCCGCCGTTGCAGCAGCAATTACAGCAGGCCGAGGACCAGGTGAAGCAGGCGAGGCAGCAACTGGCCCAGGCTCGCCAGCAAGAAGAGCAGCAGCGCCAGCAGCAAAACCAATCGCGGTCACGATCCGGCGCATACGGAGGCGGCGGGCGATAGTCCTTCGCGGACATGATTATTGGCGTTCACGGCCGGTGCCGTTCGCGAAGGCCGGCAAATCCCAGCACGACGCTCGCCGCCGCGGCGGCGAAATAGAGGATTATGCGCCAATCGGCCGCGCCCGCGGCGGCCTGATACCGCTTGTACCCTTCCCACGCCAGGAAGAACGCGACCACCAGGAACGAGAAGCTCAGGCGCCCGAGCCAGCGGCGGGTGATGGTGGATAAGTCGTTTCGCATTGACGGCCTGCGCGGCACAACGTAGTGTCACGATATTATGGCACCCCGTCAGCTCCCCTCTCGCCTTCCATTATTTGTCAGTCTGGTGGCCCTGCTCTGGCTGGCTCGGGCCGCGCCGGCGGAAGAATCGCCACGACACATCCTGTCGGACGCCGTCGCTCGGTGGGCAAACCTGGCCGAAGGCCGGCAGGCCAGCGCACCGCAGACCCTTTCGGCGCGAATCAAGCTGGTGAAATCCGACGGGCTGCCCCCCGAGCTCGCCGGGCTGGTGGCCGATCTGGCCTATCAGGCGCCGGATCGGCTGCGCCTCAGCGGCACCGCGTCCGGCTTCACCGCCAGCGCCGGCCGCGACGGCAACACCCTCTGGGTCTACGAGCCGCAGAAAAAGTTCGCGGTGCTGGGCAAGAATGGCGTCCCGTTCTTCAAAGCCGAGCCGAACCGGCTCGACGACACCCTCCTGCCGCCGTTCACGCTGCCGATCTCTCGTCTCAAGCTGTCAATGTTTATCCTGGCGCTGGACGCACAGCAGGAAGGCATCGAGAAGATCGACGGCGACGATTGCGATGTGCTGCGCATCGGCTTGCGCTCGCAGATCCGCGAGCTGCTTGGCGTGTCCGGCGGCGAAGCAAAGTTGTGGCTGCGCAAAAGCGATCGGCTGCCGCTTCGGATCACCTATGCCGACGGCAGGCGCGTGGACGTACGGGTCGATATCGAGCCGCGGCTCACCCATCCTTTGTCCGAGGAGGATTGGAAACTTCACGCCGCGCCCGACGATGACGTGGAAACAGTCGCGCTCGCGCACCTCGTGAAGTTCATCAACGTCGCGCCGAAAGTTTTCACCGAGAAGGCCGAGCCACTCGGACCGTCCACGGGTGAGCGCAGGCTGATCGCCACCGAAGGCAACGGCCGGCTGGAGATGATCGACGGCACTCGCGTCCTGTTCCTCAAAGGCTCGTCGCGCCAGATGGGCCGCCAGCAGGGGAAGCTGCTGGATAAGCAGGTCCATCAAATCTGCGATCACATTCTCTACGGCGTCGGCGTCGGCAGTTCCTTCGAGAAAGGCAAGTGGTTCTTTGGCGAGATCGAAGGGGCCGAGGCGCGCCTGGAGCCGTTCATGGACAAGCGGTACCTGGCCGAGATGGACGCGATAGCCGACGCCGCGGACATGGACCGCCAGGAAGCACGGCTGGCCAACTTCTTCCCCGAGCTGTTCCACTGCTCTGGCTTCTCTCTGTGGGGCAAGGCCACGAGGGACGGCCACATGTATCACGGCCGAGTCCTCGATTACTTGAAGGGCGTGGGCCTGGAACAGAATGCGGTCGTCATGGTTTACCAGCCCGATTACGGCAACGCCTGGGTGAACCTCGGGTATGCCGGGTTCATCGGCTCCGTCAGCGCCATGAACGAAAAGGGAATCAGCATCGGCGAGATGGGCGGCCGCGGGTACGGCGACTGGGACGGGAAGCCAATGGCCGAGCTCGTCCGCGAGGTGATGGAGAAGTCCAATACGCTGGAGGACGCGATCCGCGTCATGCGCGACTCGCCGCGGACCTGTCAATATTATTACGTGATCTCTGACGGGAAGACGAAGCAAGCCGTCGGCATCGCCGCCACGCCCACCGAGTTCACGGTGGTGCATGCCGGGGAGTCGTTCCCGCAGTTGCCGCACGCCTTCGCCGATTCCGTCCTCATGTCCGCGGGCGAGCGGTATGAGACGCTGTGCCAGCGCGTCAAGTCCGGCTACGGCGGCTTTGACGCCGATGCCGCGCGCGACCTCATGACGCGGCCGGTGTGCATGACCAGCAACATCCAGGCGGTCCTGTTCGAGCCGGACACGCTGGATTTCTGGGTGGCCAACGCCAACTCCAAACAGGTCGCCAGCGCCGCCCGGTACACGCATTACAACTTGCGGAACCTGCTCAAGAGCGAACCGCCCAGATCGCGGTTCGAGTTTTAAGCAATTCTCGATGATCTCCCGCGATCAGCCGACCCGTTTGCTTGCCTTGCGGACGTCCCGCGCAGGTGACGCGATCTCCCGCCGCTCAAGCAAGTCGGCCAGGTAAACAGCGGGATCAGCCTTAATGCGGTCAAGCAGTCGCCGAGCGAGGGGCGACGGCTCCCGAAGCCCCTGCTCCCAATGCTCGATCAATTCGGGCGACACGCCCAGCAATCGGGCGAACGTCCGCTGGGTCACGCCGAGCGTGTCGCGGAGAGCGCGAACCCCTTTGGCCCGATACTGGCCGGGGTCGGGGATGTCGAGCTGATGGACCCTCATCCCGGTGTAGTCACCGGTGGCAGCGGCGTGGTGCATCTGTCGGACGCCTTCCATCAGCCGGCGGCCGGTCTCGTTCGTCTTCGTCTCACGCTTGCGGGTTGTCGCTCTGCTTGCCATGTGTCGCTCCTAGCTGTGCAGTCGTCGGGTCGCGTCGACCCACTGCCGAACAGCCGTCCTCTCGGCGCGGGACAGATTCGGCTTTTCGTTCTTCGCGAACACCGTGACGAGATAACAGGTCTCTGCTTCGACGAAGATGATATAGCAGACGCGGGTCGCACCGCTCTTGCCCGTGTGCCACGAGGGCGGGGCGAACCGAATTTTACGCAAGCCGCCAGTTCCTTGCATTACCGCCCCACCCTGCGGCCGCTCCATAATAAGCTGTTCAAGCGCCTGGACATCGTCATCGTCCATTCTCAGCCTTCTGCAGTCATCCACGAACACCTGGGTGTGAACAAACGTCAGGTGCATACGATGAATCCTACCATGTAGGACGTGTGGATGCCATCAACGCCGGCAGGGAAAAAACGCAAGCGAGAGGGCGGTCAGGCTTGTGAGGGTTGGACCACCCAGAAGCCCTATGACCATGATAACATGTCCGTAAGCACCGCCGCCGCGACCGGGAGCCGGAACGATGGACGTTGTCCGAAGAGGGCAGGAGGATGAGTCAGCGAACCTGACATCGCATAAACCATTGCCCCCGGTTCCTGGCGCCACCGCAACTACCGGACTCGAGGTCGCGCGCGTTTTGGTCGTCGCTGCCGTGATCGTGGGGAGCAGTTGCCGCATCGCGCAGTACCTGTCGCGGCAGTCGTTCTGGCGGGACGAGTCGGGACTGCTGGTGAATGTCATGCGGTACGGCGCGCGGGAGCTGCCGTTCCGGACGTTAGACGCGGTGCCAAATTTCACGCAGGCCGCCCCGCCGCTGTTTCTGCTGGCCCTCAAGGGAATAGTGAATCGGTTCGGCGCCGACGAGCATGCGACGCGATTCCTGCCGTTGCTGGCCGGCGTGTTGAGCGTGCCATTGTTCGCGGCGGCATGCTGGCGGCTGCTGCCGGCGGCCGGGGCGGCGTGGGCCGTCTGGTTCTTCGCGGTCTCGGACAACCTTATTTTCCAGGCGGCCAACGCCAAGCCGTACAGCGTCGATGTGCTGTTCACCGTGCTGTTGCTGAGCGTGATCGTCTGGAGTCGGCCGGGACTGACCGCGACCGCCCGGCTCGCCTGGGCCGCGGCCTTGACGACGGTGCTGCTGTGGGCCTCTTATCCGATTGTTTTCGTCTTCGCCGCCGTCAGCCTCGCGCTGCTGCCGCAGGTAGTTGCTGAGCGACGGCGCGGCGTAATGCGATACCTGGCCATCCACGTCCCCGTCATCGTCTCGTTTGCAGTGGTGTACTGGTTCTGCATGCGGGCGCAGCGCGACGTGCATCTCGACGACATGTGGCGGGACAAGTTTGTCGACTATTCTGCGCCGTGGCAGATTCCCGGCTGGCTCGGGGGACGAATCTGGGGTCTGTTTGCCTACGGCCTCATGCCCGTCGGCGGGCTGCTGATCTTCCCGGCGGTGGTGGGCGCCGCTTCGCTGCGCAATCAACGCGGGAGAGAGACCTTCCGGCTGCTCACGCTGCCCTTTGCACTCGCGATTGCAGCGGCGGCATTGCACCGCTACCCGTTCTCGGGAGACCGCGTGAGCCTCTACCTCGTGCCGTTTGAATTGATGCTCGCCGGTGCGGGCGTGGAGGCCATCGCCGGCTGGCTTCCAGCCGCGCCGCGGCTGGCGTGGCGCATCGGCGCGGCGGCGGTATTGGCCTATCCCCTGTACCTGGCCGCGGCTCATCTGCTGCATCCCAGGAGCAATGGGGATGCACGAGCGGCCATCGACTACCTGCGGGCCCACCGCCAGCGAAACGAGCCCGTTTATGTTCTGCTCGGCTGCTCGGAGGATTATCTCGTCTATCAGCGCCGGCCCGATCCCCTCACCCATCTGTTTACGCGCGAGACCACCCAGATTCGGGACAAGCCGGGCTTCTGGGTGGTGATGGCTTACAAGCCGTACGCGGGGCGTCGAGGATACGGCCGGATCTTCGATCAGCCGGGATATACCGCAGACCCGGCCCGCAATTTCCATGCGCCCGGCTCAGACGCGGTCTACCTGCGGCAACAACGTTAGCGCCAGCGCCCCCGCACCCATATCCAGCCGTGGCGGTCGCGCACCCAGTAGCCGCGCACCCAAACCGCGCCGGGAAACGGAATCACCGGGACCACCTCTACCCGCGGAGGCAGAGGAGGACCATCCTCGACGATCCGGTCACGTTCGATCACGTTGCCGTATGGATCAACAACGCCTGTGCTGAAAAACGTCGCCCCCACCCGCATCGGCGGCTATCATTCCGCCCGATGCAACAGGCATGGGCGCCTCCCGCGACGCGCGCGCGAAGGTCAAGGGCAACGCTTTTCGGGCGATTGCGCGTCATCATCGGCGACTTGTTCGATCGCCTCGTCTACGTCGCCGCACGACTCGTGTCAGTTGCACTGCACAGTTTCCCCGTCAACGTGAACCTTCAAACCGCCGGGCTTCTGGGGACCATGCTATACCTGATCGACCGGCGGCACCGCGAGCGCGCCTTGGCCAACCTCCGCCGCAGCTTTCCCGCGATGCCCGAGCGAGAGCGCGAGCAACTTGCCCGGCGGAGCATGCAGCAGATGGTGATGGTCTTCGTCGAGGTGCTGTTCACCACCCGCCTGATCCGCTTCGACACCTGGACAAGGTACGTCGAGCTGGAGAACTTCCGGGAGGTGCTGGAGCTGCTGCTCCGCCGTGACCGTGGGCTGGTCCTGCTCACCGGGCATTACGGGAACTGGGAGATTCTGGGATATGTGCTGGCGACGCTGGGCTTTGAGACGATCAGCATCGCACGCCCGCTGGACAACCGATACGTCAGCCGGTTTCTCTTCGAGGTGCGGGAGAAGACGGGCCAGAAGATCATCGCCAAGAAAGGGGCCACGCCCGAGATCACTGCGGCGCTCAGGGAGAAGAGCGCCGTCGGCTTCATCGCGGACCAGAACGCCGGGCCCAAGGGGATGTTCGTCGACTTCTTCGGGCGAAAGGCGAGCACTTACAAGTCGATCGGGCTGCTGGCGATGGAGTACCGGGTCCCGATCGTGATCGGCTATGCGCGGCGCGTCTACGACCGTTTCCAGTTCCGAATTGGCGCGCAGGACATTATCCATCCGCGCGACTGGCAGAATCAGGCCGACCCCCTCCGCTACATCACCCAGCGATATACCAAAGCGATCGAGGACATTGTCCGCGTCGAGCCCGGCCAATACTGGTGGGTCCACCGCCGCTGGAAGACCCGACCCAAAGGGGAGGCGCCGGAGGCATTTGACTGATTGATGGGCGTGGCGCGCGACGCGCGTCAGAGGTGGATCGACCGTCCGTCGGCGACGCCGGCGGCCTCCATGACGGCTTCACTCATCGTCGGGTGAGGGTGCATGGCCTCGATGATCTCAGCCTCGGTCGCTTCGAGCTTGCGGGCCAGGACCAGCTCGGATAGCAGCTCCGTGACGTTCTCGCCGATCATATGGACGCCCAGCAGTTCACCGTACCTGGCGTCGAAAATGAGTTTCACGAAGCCCTCCGTCTCCCCCGCGGCCAGGGCACGGCCGCTGGCGCTGAAAGGGAACTTGCCGATCTTGATCTGCCGCCCCTCCTCGCGCAGCGTCTTCTCGTTCTGGCCCATGCTGGCCACCTGGGGGTGCGTGTAGGTGCAGGCGGGGATTTGCCGGTAGTCGATCGTGTGGTCAGACAGGCCGGCGATGTGCTCGACCACGTTCACCGCCTCATGGTGGGCCACGTGGGCCAGGTCGGGGTGGCGGTAGCCGGCCAGGGCGCTTTGCTGTGGCCAATGGAGGCTGATGCAATCCCCGATCGCCCAGACGTTCTCGATGTTGGTGCGGTATTCAGGCCCGACCTTTACGCGGGCTTTGAACAGCTCGAGACCGGAGTCGGGGGCGGCCAGGCCCTCGACGTTTCCGCTCACGCCGATCGCGACCAGCACTACGTCCGCTTCGATCGTCTTGGCCGTCTCGCCCGACAACGTGAGCCGCACGCCATTCGGCGTCTTATCGACTTTCTCGACCTTCGTCGCGGTGTAGACGTTGATGCCTCGCTTCCCGAAGCTTTGCTTGAGTGCCCGCGCCACGTCCTCGTCTTCGTTGGGGAGGATTTGCGGCAGCATCTCGATGAGCGTGATCTCGGTGCCGATGGCGTTATAGAAATCGGCGAACTCGCTGCCGATCGCGCCGGCGCCGATGATCGCCATCCGTTTGGGCTGTTTCGGCAGGATCATCGCCTCGCGCGAGCTGATGATCGTCTTGCCGTCGAACGGCGCAAAGGGAAGCGGCGTGGCCTTGGCGCCGCTGGCGAGGATGACGTGCTCGGCGGTCAGGTCGCGCGATCCCGCCTCCGTCTTCATTCGTACGCGGTGAGCGCCAACGAGTTGTCCGGCGCCTTTTTCGCTCTGGACCCCATATTTGTGGAACAGGTGCCCGACGCCTTTTTGTAGTTTGTCGGCGATAGTCCGGCTGCGGGCGATGAGTTTGGAAAAGTCGACCTGAAGCTCCTTGAACGACAACCCGTGCTTGTCCGCCTCGGTGCGGAGCTTGCGGATGAACGCGCCGTCTTCCAGCAGCGCCTTGGTGGGGATGCAGCCCCAGTTCAGACAGGTGCCGCCGAGGTTTTCTTTTTCGATGCAGAGGACGCGTTTTTTGAGCTGCCCGGCGCGGATGGCGGCGGCATACCCGGCGGGACCGCCGCCGATCACCACGATGTCGTAGTCGTATCGACCGGCGCCCGCGGCCGGCGCCCTCGGCCCGGGGGCGGGCGCCGCAGCACTTGCACTTGCGGCGGGAGCCGGCGAAGGAGCGACGCGGCTCGGCGCGGGCGCCGGCTGCGCCCCGGGAGGCGCGGCGCCTGGTTTGGCGGCATGGGACTCGTACTGCTTCTTCACGTCCTCAGGCTTCTCCCCCGCCGTCGCAATGACGGCCAGCAGCGCGCCCACCGCCGCCTTTTGTCCTTCGGGGACGAGGATCGCCGCGACCGTGCCGGCGTCGAATGATTCGCTCTCCATGACCGCCTTGTCCGTCTCGATCTCGGCCAACACGTCCCCCGACTGGACCTTCTCTCCCTCCTTCTTGCGCCACTTGACGACGGTCCCTTCCGTCATCGTGTCGCTCATCTGCGGCATCGTAAATTCAGCGGGCATCGACGCGTCTCCAACTTTCCTAAAATAAACGGCGCGGGATTGTAGAGGCCGCGGGCCTCATAAACCATGGCCCTCACTCAAGGCATGGGTTAAGCGCCGCCGCCACGCCTGATGACGCGGGATTCCTCTTTCATTTTCCTCCGCACTGCGCCGTCGGTTCGGTTCCGTGTACTTGACCAGCGCCATCTGCTGAGGGAGTAGGAGTAGGATGAAGATTAGGATTAGGACCAAGAGTAGGAGAAGGAGAAAGATTCAGAGAAAGATTGCACTCCCATCCTAATCTTACTCGTCCTCTTGCTCTTAATCCTCTTCCTAATCCTAATCCTCATCTTAATCTTGCTTTTCTCTTTGCGTCGGCCGCGCGAACCCGCCGCGTCTCCCCCGCCCTCCCATCCCGCCGTGATTGTAAATATATGTGAGCCAATCCGTTACGGCGACGCCTCACTCTCACATCGTGAAGACTTTCACAAAACTTTGCAAAGAGCGAGACAAAATGGGATAAAACGAGACGTTGGGTTTCAGACCAGCATCATCCCCGGCTCTTCGAGCAGGGTCTTGAGCGTGCGGAGGAACTCGGCGGCGACGGCGCCGTCCACGACCCGATGATCCGCGGAAAGGGTCACGCTCATCATCGTGCGGGCGACGAGGTGATCGCTTCGGACCAAGGCACGTTTCTCGGCGGCGCCGATGGCCAGGATCGCGACCTGCGGCGGATTGATGATGGCGGCGAACTCGCGGATGCCGTACGTCCCCAGGCTGCTGATGGTAAACGTGCCGCCGGAGACCTCGTCCTGTTTCTGCTTTCCGGCCCGGGCACGATCGATGATGCCGGCGGTCTTTTCGCGCAGCTCGCGCAGGCCCAGCTTGTCGGCGTGCTTCAGCACGGGAACGATCAGCCCGTCGGGGATGGCCACCGCGATCCCCAGGTGCACGTCGCCATGCCGCGTGATGTTCGTACCATCGAACGTCGAGTTGACGGCGGGGTGACGCAGCAGTGTAACGCAGACCGCCTTGGCGATGAAGTCAGCCAGCGAGAGCTTGATGTTCTGCTCCTTGAGCTGCTCGTTGATGCGGCTGCGCAGTTTCGACAGCTCTTCCACGTCGATGTCGATGGTCTCGTAGTAATGAGGGATCTGCTGCTTGGAGCGCTGCAACGCGGCGGCAATCGCGGCGCGGATCTTCGTGAGTGGGATGACCTCGGTTTTCCCGGAAACAGCGGAAGGTCTGCGATCCGGAGGGCGAAGCGCGGCCGCGCCCTGAGCCGCTGGCGTGGGAGCTTTCTGCGCAAACTCGAGCACGTCCCTCTGGACGATCCGGCCCCCGGGGCCAGTGCCGCGGAGCTGATGGAGGTCGATGCCCTTGTCGGCGGCGATACGCCGGGCCAGCGGCGAGGCGAAGATTCGCTCACTGTCGCCATTGCCGTCACCGTGAGGCACGGGAGGAACGGCGATCGCCGGACTGCGGGTGGCGCCGTGTCCGACATCGGCCGGCTCGTGGATTTCGCCGGCACTGGCTTCCTCCAGCGTCGCGACCGCGCCGGCCTGCTTCGCCGGGGCGCGGACGGGCTGAGCGGCCGGCTTGGCTCCATCCCTGCGGGGAGCGGCGGTCGCGGGCTCCGCAGGCTTCGCGCCGCCGATGCCCGCGCGCATCGCGTACTGTTTCTTGATCTCGGCCGGGTTCTCCTTGCCCGTCGCCAGCACCGCGATCGGTTGGCCCACCGCGGCCTTCTGCCCTTCGGGCACAACGATGGCTGCCAGCGTCCCGGCCTCAAACGCCTCCATCTCCATGACCGCCTTGTCCGTCTCGACCTCCGCGACGACCTCTCCCTCCTTGACCTTCTCCCCTTCCTTCTTGCGCCACTTCACGATGGTCCCTTCGGTCATCGTGTCGCTCTGCTGAGGCATGGTGATTTCGGTGGGCATGGGATTCAGGGTTCGGGGTTCAGGGTTCAGTTGGGGAGGCGATCAGTTTCACTGGACCCAGAACTCTCCTATCGGTAACAGACTTCCTTCACCGCGCTGACAATCTTATCCACACTTGGCAGCATCGCCTCTTCCAGCGGGTGACTGTAGGGAACCGGGATTTCATCGCTGTGGACGTATTCGATCGGGGCGTCAAGATAGTCGAAGGCGGGCTTCTGGATACGGAACAGGATGCCGCTGCCCATGCCGCAGTAGCCCCAGTCTTCGTCGACAATCACGCAGCGATTGGTCTTCTTGATCGAGTTGACGATTGTATTGACGTCCAGAGGACGGAGCGTTCGGACGTCGATCAACTCGACGTCGATCCCGTGTTCGGTCGCCAGCGCCTGGACCGCCGGGCGGACGACGCGGGAGAGCGGCCGGCCATAACTGATGAGCGTGACGTCCGCCCCCTGCCGCTCGAGGTTGGCCACGCCCAGCGGGAGGGTGAAGTCGCCATCGGGGACCTCGCCGGCTTCGTTCAGCATCTTCTCGTTTTCCAGGAAGATGACCGGGTCGTCGCAGCGGATGCTGGTCTTGAGCAGCCCCTTGGCCTCGGCGGGGGTGCTGGGAGTGACGACCACCAGCCCGGGCACCCGGCTGAATACCGATTCCATCCGGTGGCTGTGGGTGGCGGCAAGCTGATGGGCGATGCCGTCGCCCCCGCGGAACGTGACGGGGATTTTGAACTGCCCGCCGCTCATGTAGCGGATATTCGCGGCGTTGTTCATGAGCTGGTCCATGCAAACCAGGGTGAAGCTCCAACTCATGAACTCGACGATCGGCCGCAGGCCGGCCATCGCCGCGCCGACGCCCAGGCCGGAAAATCCGGCCTCGCTGATCGGCGTGTCGATCACCCGCTGCGGGCCGAACCGCTCCAGCATCCCTTCGGAAACCTTATAAGCGCCGTTGTACTCCGCCACTTCCTCGCCCATGAGGAAGACGTTGGGGTCGCGCTCCATTTCCTCGGTCATGGCTGCGCGGAGCGCTTCGCGGAATTGAACCACTGGCATAGGTGATTGTTCGTGGTTAGCGGTCAGTTGTCATTGGTCAGTTGTCAGTGGAAAAATTCGGCTGACAACTTACCACTGACCACTGACCACCAACAACTCCTACTTCTGCAATGGGTACTTCTCGGCGAGAACGTCGTCGAAGCGGTCTTCGAGGGCCGGGAACGGATCGGCGTCGGCCTGGCGGACGGCATCATTCACCGCCTGGGCCACCTCGGCCTCCATCGCCTCGAGCCGCTCCGGATTCACGATCCCGTGCTCCAGCAGTCGTCGCTGGTAAATCACAATCGGGTCGCGCTTCCGGGCCTCTTCCACTTCCGGCCGCCATTTGCCTTCGGCCGTCTTACGGTACTTCATCGGGTCGGACATGGAATGCCCGCGGAAGCGGTAGGTGTTGGCGACGATGTAGCTGGGACCCTCGCCGCGGCGGGCCCGCTCGGCCGCCTTGGAGAACTGACCCATGACCTCGTCGATGTCGTTGCCGTCGATGTTCCAGTGCGGCATCGCGTAACCGCAGCCGCGCTCCGCCAGGTCCTTCTCGGCACTGGACCTCTCGACCTGCGTGCCCATCGCAACGCCGTTGTTCTCCACGACGAAAATGCACGGCAGACTATAGAGGCTGGCAAGGTTGAGCGATTCGTTGTGCGTGCCCTGATTGACGGCGCCGTCGCCCATGAAATTGAACGTGACGCCGCCGGTCTTTTTGTAGTGCTGCGCAAAAGCAAGGCCAACTCCCAGGGGAAGTTGGCCGCCCACGATCCCGTGGCCGCCCATGTTGTGTACCGAGGCCTCGAACAGGTGCATCGACCCGCCCTTGCCCCTGGAGCAACCGGTGGACTTGCCGTACAGTTCGGCCATCGCGACGTGTGGGCTCATCCCCAGGGCAAGACTATGGCCGTGGCAGCGATAGCCGTTAATGAGATAGTCGCGCGTTTTGTCGAAGATCGCCGCGGTCGCGACGGCGATGGCTTCCTGCCCGCTATAGAGGTGGCAGAAGCCCCCGATCTTCTGGCCCGGCCTGGTGTATTCCTGGTAGGTGCGTTCCTCGAAACGGCGGATGAGCATCATCATCCGCAGCCGCTCACGTAGAATAGCGGGGTCAGCCGAGGTCTCGGACTGGCCGTTGGAGGAGTCGGCCCGCTTGGCGCCGCGTTTTTCCACTTCGTTGGCTACGGCCATTGTCGTCTGCTCCGCGTTAGTCGAGGCCGGCTGGTGCGGGCAATCCCGGCGCAATCCTTATCGCCGGAGAAGTCGAGTGTATGGACTTTTCCCGGCCGCCGCAATGCTCGCCAGATCGGGCAAATCCATTCCCTCAGATCGGCATAACCCGGGAGCGGCTCTACTGGTTACAGCCTCCGGTGATGCCGACGATTTTAGGGCGATTGCGCGGGAAAATCAGGCCAGGGCCGCGGCGGCTGGAAAGCGTGTTACTTCGCAAGCCCTTCTTTCCTTGCCATCGACAGCATCAGGTCGATGACGCGGTTGGAATAACCCCACTCGTTGTCGTACCAGGCGATCACCTTGAAGAAGTTACTGTTCAGTTCGATGCCGGCGCCGGCGTCGAAGATGCTCGAACGCGAATCGGCGAGAAAGTCGGTCGAGACCACCTCTTCCTCGGTATATCCCAGAATTCCTTCCAGCTCTCCCTCGGCGGCGCGCTTCATCGCGGCGCAGATGTCTTTATAAGACGTGGCCTTGCTGGTCTTGAAGGTCAGATCGACGACCGACACGTCCGGCGTCGGGACGCGGAAAGCCATGCCCGTCAGCTTCCCCTTGAGTTCGGGCAGCACCAGCGTAACGGCCTTGGCCGCCCCGGTGGCGGCCGGGATGATGTTTTGCGGCGCCCCTCGGCCGCCGCGCCAATCTTTCTTGCTGGGGCCATCTACTGTCGGCTGCGTCGCGGTCATCGCGTGCACCGTCGTCATCAGTCCCTCGGCCAATCCGAAGTTGTCGTTGATGACTTTGGCGACGGGGGCGAGACAGTTGGTCGTGCAGCTCGCGTTGGAGACGATCTTGTCGCGGGCCGGATCGAATTTCTTTTCGTTCACGCCGATCAGCAGCGTCGGCACCTTCTCCGGGTCTTTGGTCGGGGCGGACAGCACGACGCGTTTGGCCCCGGCCTTCAGGTGGTTCTCGGCCCCGGCATAGTCGGTAAACAGCCCGGTCGATTCCACGACGTAATCGGCCCCCACCTTGCCCCAGGGCAGCTCGGCCGGGTTCTTGATGGAGACGCACGGGACAAACCGGCCATCGACTACAATTCCGTCCGGCCGGGCCTCGACCGATCCGTTATAGCGGCCGTGGGTCGAGTCGTGCTTGAGCAGGTACGCGAGGTTGTCCGGCGGCACCAGGTCGTTTATCCCGACGAACTCGATGTTGGGGTTCTTGATCCCGGCCCGGAAGACAAGCCTTCCGATTCGACCGAACCCGTTGATACCCACTTTCAGGGCCATGGCTGACGCTCCATTTGGAGAAGGTTGGTGGTCACTGCTGCGGAAATAACCGACTGTTGGACCATAGAGGTTGCGGAGGCGCGTGTCAAGAATTGAGGGGTAGAGGCTCCCTTGACGGGTTTTGCGCGGATGAAATAATCCCGCCCGGCCGAGCAGGCCGATCGCAGGAGAAGCATGGAGCCATTCCGACCCGAGTCCATTCCTAATCCCGCCGTGCGGCGTCTGAGCCTTTACCTGCGGCAGCTTGAAACCTTTCAGCGCGGGGGGCGGCGAACCATCTCCAGCAAGCAGCTCGGCGAAAGCCTGGGCCTTACCGACGCCCAGGTCCGCAAGGACCTTGCCTACTTTGGGCAGTTCGGACATCCCGGCATCGGATACAAGGTCGAAGACCTGATCCTACAGGTGCGCAAGATCCTCGGCACCGACAAGACCTGGAACGTGGTTCTGGTCGGAGCGGGCAATATCGGGCGGGCGCTGTCGGCCTACCGCGGGTTCGGCTCCAAGGGGTTCCGGGTGGTGGCGGTGTTCGACAATGACCCGGGCAAGATCGGCCGCAAGCTGGGTGCGTTTACCATCCAGCCGCTGACGGACGTGCCGGAGGTCGTGAAGAAACAGAGCGTGAGGCTGGCCATCGTCGCGGTGCCGGCCGACAACGCCCAGGACGTCGCCGACCAGCTCATCGACGCCGGCGTGCGCGGGCTGCTCAATTTCGCCCCGGTTTCGCTCAGCGTCTCACAGGAGGTCGCGCTCAACACCGTGGACATGGCGGTCCAACTTGAGCAACTCGCGTTTCAGGTGACGTTCCTGGACGCGGAGTAGCCTCACTCGCGTTCAAGAATGGGATCAAGATCCCTGGCACCATGTGGCGTCGGCCTGTTCGCGCAGCAAAATGCGCGGGAGACTCACCGACGCTCCCGTCGGTTCGCCGCGAGCTTCGCTCGCTTTTCGTCCCAATAGGCAGGCGTGACCGATTTGGCGGGCGTCTTTAGGGCGGAAAGAAGATGCGATTCAAGCTCCGGCGTAATCGGCTCCCCTGCATCGGCGAGGATCAGAGCGCGCACGTATTCGGCAACAGTGGGGTAACCCGCCGCCGCCCGCGCGTCCGCGAGTCGTCTCACTTCTGGGGCAATTTGGATGTGACTGCTCATGGCCACCGCCTCTTTTCAATCTACGCGCGCGCCTCCGCGCCGTCAACCACCGACCCGTCTGACCTCCACCGGGTCTAGCGCCCTTCACCGATCGCCAAATCGAAAACCCGCGAACAATCGTGTAGCCTACGGGCGCATGGCCAAGAACATCAAACCCCGCTCGCACGACTATGCCCAGTGGTACCTCGACGTGATCAAGGCGGCGAGGCTGGCCGATTATGCGCCCGTCCGCGGGTGCATGGTGATCCGGCCGGAGGGGTACGCCATTTGGGAGGCGATCCAGCGGGAGCTCGACCGGCGGTTCAAGGCAACCGGGCACGTCAACGCCTATTTCCCGTTGCTGATCCCGGCCAGCTTCCTGGCCAAGGAAGCCGAGCATGTCGAGGGGTTCGCGCTAGAATGTGCCGTCGTCACCCACTCGAAACTGGAGAGAGGGGAGAAGGGCCTCAAGCCCGGCGGCGAGCTGGAGGAGCCACTCGTCGTCCGCCCCACCAGCGAAACCATCATCGGACACATGTACTCCCAATGGGTGCAAAGCTACCGCGATTTGCCGCTCTTGATCAACCAGTGGTGCAACGTCATGCGCTGGGAATTGCGCACGCGGCTGTTCCTGCGCACCGCCGAGTTCCTCTGGCAAGAGGGCCACACGGCCCACGAAACGGCCGAGGAGGCTCGGGCGGAAACGCTCAAGATGCTCGACGTTTACGCGGATTTCGCCGAGAACGTGCTGGCAATTCCAGTTGTGAAAGGTGAGAAGACCGAGAGCGAAAAATTCCCGGGCGCCGTCGTCACTTACTCGATTGAGGCCCTGATGCAGGACGGGAAGGCCCTGCAATGCGGCACGAGCCACGACCTGGGGGAGAACTTCGCCCGGGCGTTCGAGATCAAGTTCCTCGGCCGCGACCAGCAGCAGCAGTACGTCCACACGACGAGCTGGGGCGCCAGCACGCGGCTGATCGGCGCGCTGATCATGGCACACAGCGACGACGAGGGCCTGGTCTTGCCCCCGCGGGTGGCGCCGGACGTGGCGGCGGTGGTCCCCATCTACCGCGGGCCGGAAGAGGAGCAAAAAGTCCGCGCGTTTGTCGATCGTGTCGTCACCGCCCTGACTGACGGCCGCGAGACCAACCGCATCTCCCGCCACGGAGTCGAGAGCTGGCTATTCGATGCGGCGACCGAGCAGCGGATCGTTGCCGATTTTCGCGACTCCCGGCCTGGCGAAAAACACTTTCACTGGGAGCAGCGCGGCGTGCCGTTCCGGATCGAGATCGGCCCCCGCGACGTCGACGCCGGGTCGTTTGTCCTCAAGGGGCGAATTGATGGGTCCAAAGACATCATCAAGCTGGCGGACGTAAACCCGCAGTGGCTCCGCGGCAAACTCGATGCCGCTCACGCTGCACTATTCGACAGGGCCCGCGCCTTCCGCGAGGCCAACACACACTGGGCCGACACCTATGATCAGTTGAAGTCCCTCATCAAGGACAAGGGCGGCTTCGTCCGCTGCTATTTCAAGCCCGATCGCCACGCCGAAGCGAAGATCAAGGAACAGACCAAAGCGACGGTGCGCTGCATTCCCTTCGACCAGCCGGGGACTAGCGGGAAGGACATCTACACGGGCGAACAGACCAGCACACAGGCGTTGTTCGCGCAGGCGTATTAGAGTTTTGTGGCGGGCCTCCTTGTGAGGCAGGCGTCTTGGCAACCGGTGAGACGGCCCCGTCTCATGATATAATCGCGCGTCATGTCGGCAGCAGACCGCTCGATTCAGCCCCCGGGAGTCTCGCGCGGATGCCGTGCGCCGGTGATGCCACGGGCGCGGCTCGGGCCTGACGGGGCGGCGATTCCCCTCGAGCAGCGAATCGGCATCCTGCTTGACCGGAAGGCACGCGGCGCGGTGAACCTCGTTGGCCCCGGCGGATCCGGTAAGACGGTTGCCATCGATCACCTTGCCGCCGTATTCGGCCCAAACGCAAGCCTACTGCTGCTCGATGGCACGGACGCGGAGCAGGCCGAGCGCCTCTCACAACAGGGGCTGGTGGTCTTCACTTCGACGCAGCCCGCGGACCCGAAGCGGTTCGCCACTTTCGAGATGGCGCCTTGGGGCGAGGTCGACCTGATCGAGTACCTGTTGGCCACCCATCGCGGCCGTTGCCGGGCGGTGATGGACAAGCTGAGGCGGGCGGGCGGGCACGATGAGTTGATGGGCCGTCCCGAACTGTGGCGGGTCGTGCTGGACGAAATGGCCGCCGACGAGTCCGTGCAGGACATCGCCGACGCCCTGTCACGGTTTCTCGAAAGGGAGTTTTATGACTCGCGGGTGCGGGAGGCCGCCGAGGGGCAATGCCTGTTCGAGCTGGCGCCGTGGGGAGTCGAGTCGGTGCCGCATGCGCCAGTCGAACGGTTGGCGCGGCTGGTCCGCCACCGCCCGGTGAAGCTGCTTCTTGCTGCCGGGCGGCTCGTGGCCAAACTGCGCGATGGCACCGCCTACGGGGAATTGTGCAGGCGGCTGCCGCACGAGTTGATCACCCGCGCCGCGCTTCACGTCGGCTCGATGCCGCAGGCCATGCTGCACCTGGAGGCGCTGACGCGGTCAGCCGACACGGCGGTTCACGCGATGGCCGCCAGTATCCTGCACGCGACGGGAATCGGATGGCAGCCTCGCGAGGGTGACGTGCCGAGGCTCGCCGACGCGTGGCTCAAGGGGGCGCAGTGGCCGGGCGTGCGGCTGGCCAACGCCGACCTGCGCCGGGCCGACCTGCGCCACGCCGGACTGGCCGCCGCCGATCTGAGTCATGCCAACCTGAATGCCGCGCGGCTGGCATCCGCCTCACTGCGCGTCGCATGGCTGCGCGGCTCAAAGGCAGAGGAATCGGACTTGGCCGGGGCCGATCTCTCACACGTCCATGCGGACGAGGCGTGCTTCGCCGCGGCGAACCTTGCCGGCGCCAACTTGTCGGGCGCGAGCTTACGGCGGGCGGTCTTTCAGGACGCCGACATCTCCAATGCCATCTTCCGTGGCGCGGACCTGACCAAGGCCGATCTGCGGCACGCTCGGGTCGACGGCGCCGACTTCTCAGGCGCGAACCTGAGCGGCGCCGACCTCGCGGGGCTACCGCTGCGGCAGGCGACCCTGTCGGGCACGTGTTTCCGCGGCGCGAACCTGTTGGGCTGCGATCTGGAGGAGATCAGTTCGGCGGGAAGCGATTTCGGCGGGGCCACGCTGACCGACACACTCCTGACCGGGTCCGTGCTCCCGGCCGCGAATTTTCGCAAGGCCGACCTGCGCAACTGCGGGCTGGCGGACATCGATTGGGAGGACGCGGACCTTCGCGGCGCCGACCTGCGCGGCGCCACGTTCCGGATGGGCTCGACCCGCAGCGGGCTGGTCGCCAGCAATCTCCCGTGCGAAGGCAGCAAGACCGGCTTCTACACCGACGACTACTACGACCGCGAGTTCAAGGATCCGAAGGACGTGCGCAAAGCCAACCTGCGCGGCGCCGACCTTCGCAACGCCAACATCGAAGGCGTCGACTTTTACCTGGTGGACCTGCGCGGCGCGCGGTACAGCAACTCGCAGGCCGATCACTTGGCGTGATGCGGGGCGATCCTGGGCGGGCGATAGAGCCCGCCGTACCCGTCATGGCTCACGCCCTGCTGCATGTGTTGCCGATAACAGAATCGGTTAGTGTCGCGTTATGGCGGAACATGGGCACGATTGTCCGTTTCTGAATCGCGCCGACGTACGCTGCTCGACGCACTTCAGCCTCGAGCGGCTCGACCGCGCGTTCGCGTACTGCTTCGATCGATACCAGCAGTGCGGCGTGTACCTGGAGCTGCTGGTGGAGCGGCGCGTGCGTCCATTCGCGGGCGGCGCGGGACAGGAGCGCTGCGATGAGTCAAGGCCTCTCGTCCAGATCAGCATCCCGCGGCTCCGCCCGCAGGCGGCGTGACCCGGCGGCAGCCGATCACCCGCTGCTGCGGGCCTTCCTGCTGCATTTGGCCTCCGAGCGCGGGTTGGCGGAGAACTCGCTCCACGCCTATCGCCGCGACTTGCAGGACCTCGATCGCTACCTTTCCTCCGCGGGCAAGACCTTTCTCACGGCCGGCGCCGATGAACTGCGGGCGTATTTGCGCGATCAGACGCGGCGCGGCCGCGCCACCAAAACCGTCTCCCGCCGGCTGGCCACGATCCGGACGTTCCTGAAATTCCTGGCCGCACAAGGACAGGACCGATCGAACGTTTTGCAGCAGCTCGAGCGGCCCAAGCCCCAGCAAACGTTGCCAAAGGTGCTGGGCCGAATGGCGGTGAACCAGCTCATCGCCGCCCCGGACCCTAAATCCTCGCTGTTCGCAAGGGACGTCGCGATCCTGGAACTGCTATATGCCAGTGGGCTGCGGGCCAGCGAGTTGTGCGACCTGAACGCGCGGGATGTGAACCTGGAAGTCGGCTGCGTACGGGTGATGGGCAAAGGGAGCAAGGAGCGTGTGGTGCCGCTCGGGCGTGCCGCCGCCGAGGCGATCGCGCGGTATCAAAACGAGAGCCGGCCGGTATTTGATCGGCACGGCTCGCAGCGCCTGTTCCTCTCGCGCACTGGGAAACCGCTTGACCGGATCGCGTTGTGGATGCTCGTGGAAAAGTACGGCCGGCGAAGCGGGCTGCTCAAGTCCGTCTCACCCCACACGCTGCGGCATTGCTTTGCCAGCCATCTGGTGGGCGGCGGCGCCGACCTGAGGGTAGTGCAGGAGTTGCTCGGTCACAGCGATATCAATACGACCCAGATCTACACCCACGTGGATCCGGGTCGCCTCAAGTCCATCCACGAAAAGTACCATCCTCGGCGATGAAATAAAGCCGCAGTCGTCTTCGGCAAAGAACCGAAGGACGACCGCGGCCTTGCGCCCGCAATCAGTCGCGGTTTACCTGGCGTTCGAGGTCAGGTGGAAATAGTATGCGCAAGTGTTCTGGCTTGACAGAGCGGTATTAATAGTGGCGAACTGGGTGTTGGCGTAAATCTTGTTGTAGCCGATGTCGGTCGGGTCGAGCGACTCGACATGCCCATCCGCAAATCCGTAGTTGCCGCGGCCGTTGTGCCGGACTCCGGGCGTGTCGTCCTGGTCGCCTGGGGGCGGGAGATATCCGATGAAGGACCAGCCGTCATTCGGCGAGTGCTCTTCCTCAAGCACGATCTTGTGACCGGACTCGATGATCTGGCTGATCCGGCTGACGGCCTTCTTCTCGTTCTGCCAAGTTTGGGGGCTGTTACCGCCCAGCGGGGGTGGTGGATCGCTGTACAGGCCCTTGTTCCATGAGTAGGTGAAGTTGCGATCCTGCGAGGCCTGTTTAGTGATGCTGCCCCACCGCACGGTGCGGAAGTCGGTATCCGAGGGGCAATTGTAGACCTTGTATAGCACCTGCGGAGGGGCAGTGGTTGCATGCCCATTGGCCGGGGTGCCGGTATAGTGCAAGGCGGTGGCGAGGTAGGGCCAGAACGACCCCACATCATACCGGACTTGCGACGCGCCCGCGTCGACGCTGTCCATATAGAAGCCCATCGATTTGGCGAACGGGGTCTTACCGGGATAGGTCAGCCCGATCGGCGGGAAGAAGGGCGTGGCTCCATTGTGGGCGCCGACGTACATCACGAACGCGTTCATGATTTGCTTTTCGTTGCTCATGCACATCACCGCCTTGGCCTGCTCGCGGGCTTTATTCAGCACCGGAAGCAGGATCGAGATGAGGACGGCGATGATGCCAATCACGACGAGCAACTCAACGAGCGTGAAGCCGCGAGCCGCACTCTTGCGGGTGAACTTTTGCATGTTCCTTCCTGCGCTAAAGTGAAATGATCCGGACGTGCGCCCGGAAACATGTCCAACCGGAGTCTTTTTATCACCTCAAAGGGTCGTGTGTCAAGGCAAATACAAAAAGGTCCACGCGAATTCGTGAAAAAAGTGGTTGTCAATCTGGGGCGCAGTCGTCCATCGCCGGCGGCGAGATCTCACGCAGATACTCGAAGGAATAGATCCCGCTGCCATGCTGGTCCGACCAGTCGATGCGCAAAGCGTAGTTCCCGACCAGCTCAGCACTTAGGACCGCAAGTGGCTTGGCGTAATTGCCGGGCAGGACGGGCAGCAACCTCTTGTGCTGCTTTTGTTCCTCGCGCACTACTTTGCACTGGGCGCATGGGCACATCGACCGCAAGTACGATAGGCTATAGGTGCTCCTGAGCCCGTCCTGCCACTGCACTTCGAGCTTCTCGTCTTTCTTCAGATTCAGGCGGACTGGGGTATTCTGGGGGCTCACCTCAACCAATCATACACCCGTTGCTCCCGGTGAGAGATGATCCAGCGCCCGAACTACCTCGTCGGGGTCGATCGCTTTTCGGTAGACGATCAGATCGTCGCGGCTATTGGCTGCTACCCGCGCGTTCCGCCGGGCCACCACGAGCACAATCCGGTACCGTCGAAAGCGGCAAAGGGTCTCACGCTTTTTCTCAAGATACCGGGGCGTCCAGAACCCGACGATCTCCAGAAAGACTTCGCGCCCGTCGGCGCGGCGGAAGACGAAGTCGGGAACGAAAGTGGTCTGCCCCTCGTGCAGGACTGCCCCTTCGCGGCAGAGCCGCCAGCCGGCCCGCTCATCTCCGAACGCCTTGGCGAATGTCTCTTCGACGGATGAGTCGAACTCCGGCGGAGGCGGGCTGTGCGCGCACAGCCCGTCAGCCCCCGAGATTTCCAGCCGCACCCGCCCGCCCCGCCGCGTGCGAACGATCGCCTGCATCGACCAGTCGCGGCACGCCAGCAATGCCGGCACGAAGCGAGCGAGATTCACTCCATAGCGCCGGGTCTGCTCCAGCACGGAGGCCGGCCCGGACAGCTCGATCCGGTAAAGCCCGGGCGCCAATCGGCGGACCTCGTGCAGCAGCCGGCAGAGCTTGGCGCACCGCAGGATCGTCTTGAAATCTCTCCCCGGCGTCACCGACAACGACTCGGCCCGGTACAGGCACGCCTGAAGCTGCCTGACGTTATACCAAGACAGCAGCGCCTCGGCACTTGGGTACCCATGGAACTTCCGGAGCCGCTGGCACGCCATGACGTCGGCGTACAACGCTCCGGAGATTTCGTCCCACGGCCGCCCGAGTTCCAGCGCAATCTGGCGCTTCACCTCCATCTCCCCATGGGAAAACATCCGATCGGGGCGTGACACCAGCGGGTGGCACCTGGCCGCCGATGCAAAGACCTGCAATCGCAGCGCCGCCGCGGCCCCGTGAGGGTCTCTTTGGAACTCGGCGCACTCGTCCAGAAGCTTACAGAACGCCGCGATTCGCCGACGGTCGCAATCGGGCTCGGCGGCCAGAACGTTCTCGATCGAGCGGTGCAGCTCTCGCCGCGTAAGGCCGGCGCCGGATTTGTAGACGGCCAGCATTCGGCCCGCATAGTCAACATAGTGCCCGTGCCGCGACCGTGTCAGGCGATCGGGCCACGCCTGTCCATTCGCGTACACCACGATCGAATGTTCTGCGCGGAGCATGAGGCCGGCATTGAAGCCATCCCACGCTACAATCGCAAGAGAAGCCCGAAACCACAGAGGAGGAGACCATGCTTAACCGCGGGCCAACGGCACGAGCCTTGATTTTCGGATTTGCGCATCGCGCGTCGCGAGCGGTACGCGGTGAACGACACTGGTTGCCGCGATGATCTCGTGTCAAGATTGAGCATCCCACCTCAGGCCGGTGGAGAAGACGCTCCCGTTGATCTTGATCTTTCCCTTCATGGAACCGATCAAATGGGCGGATTGAGCGTTGATCGGAGGAGCGTGGCCACGGGTTTTCCGTGCTTGGTGATGATGATCCCTTCACGGTCCACCCGATCCAGGATCGCCAGGCATCGCTCCTTGAACTTCGCCGCCGCTATCCGCTTCATGTGGCGATGCTAAAATAGGGCATCATCCTCGTCCAGTCGAAAATTGTGACCGGTCATTAGATTGTGCCCTATGGCTGATCCCGGAGACGGCCGCACGGCCGTCTCCCGATTCATTCTCCTGACTCTCAGATACGCGTCGTTCCGGCGGCGCTTGCGCGATCGCTCTTCGTCGTTGGTATCCCGACAGACCACTTCGTAGAGGACCGCGCGGGCGGCGCCCGACCTGCGGAGAATGCGGCCGAGGCGCTGCTTGGCCTGGCGCGTTGAGGCTTGGCCTCCGATGACGATCGCCACCTTGGCGGCGGGGACATCGACGCCTTCGTCGAGCACCCGGTTGGCGACCAGCACCGGGAACGTGCCCGCGGCGAAGCCCTCGAGCACGACCCGCCGCTCTTTCTTCCGCGAGTGGCTCAGGATGGTTGGAACCAGGAAGCGACGCGAAACGTCCATCGCCATCGCGTTCGATCCGGCGAACACGATCACCCGCTCGCCGGCGTGCAAGCGAAACAGGTCTTCCAGCACCCGCAGCTTCTCGGCGGCCCGGTCCTCGATCGACTTGCGCAAGAAGTACGCGTTCTGCGCCTTGCGGGCGCCGGGGTCTTTGCCGGATTCGGCGCACAGGTCGTGCCAGCCGTAACCCGAACTCCCATTGGCACGCTTCCCAACCAGGAATGCCCGGACGATCCGACCGGCAGCCTCGTACCTTACCTGCTCGTCCTCGTCGAGTGTCACCGGCACCCGAACTATGTCATACTCCGCCAGTGTGCGGCCGCGGGCCTCGGAGATCTCCTGGCGGTAAACGGTCGGGCCGATCAGATGGTCCAGGTCGCGCTCCCGGCCGTCGGCGCGCTCGGGCGTGGCGGTGAGGCCGAGGCGGAACGGGGCGGTGCACAGCAGAGCGGCGTCCCGGTAGCGCGATCCCGGAAGATGGTGCGCCTCGTCGAAGACGATCAGGCCGAACCGGTCGCCCATCTCGGCCATGTGCAGGTAGGCGCTGTCGTAGGTGGCCACGGTGATGGATCGGAGGTTGAACGCGGAGTCGCCGACGATCCCGGCGTCGTAGCCGAGACGGCGGAGGATCCGCTGGTGCCACTGGTGCATCAGGTCGCGGATGGGGGCGACGATGAGCGTGGAGACCCGCGTGCGAAACATCGCGGCCAGCGCGACTTCGGTCTTGCCGGTTCCGGTGGGCATGACGATCAGCCCGCGGCCTTTGGCGTCACGCCAGGCGGCAAGCGCCTGCTCCTGTTCCGGTCGTAATGCCGGCAAATCGGCGGCGGGCCAGGCAACGCGGGCCGGGGGCGGAACTGCATCCATGAACGCGGCGCCCGGTCGCTGCCGCAGCTCGGCACGGATACGGGAATAGTCGATGGCGAACCGGCGCCAGGCGGGGATGCGGGCATCCCATTCCCAGCCGTCGCCGCGAAGATTGAGATCGATCGAGGCGTCGCAGACGGACAGAACCAGAGTTCCGCGGTCGAAGGTCAGTTTGGCGGCTGGATGAACTGTGGCCGGAATATGCGTGGCAAGTCTGGCGATGGCGCCCCTCCTACCGCACACCCAGTTCGCGAAGCACCCGGCGCACGGGCGGCAGCGGGCGCCGCCAGAGCCAGTCGGTTTTCAGCCAGAAGCCGGGGATCGCGGTCGAGGAGAGTTTTCCCTGGTCCTCCTCGATGGGCGTATAGCGGCCCTTCACAAGAACGTATGCCTCAACTCGGTGCGACATGGGGTCAATCACCCAATACTCCCGGACTCCGGCCTTCTCGTATTCAAGGTACTTGTCGCGCCAATCGCGAGCTTCACTATCGGGGGAGACGACCTCGATAAGTAGGTCGGGGGCGCCATCGAAGTATTGCTCGTGCAGCAAGCCTGTGCGAGAAGTCGAGATGAACAAAAGGTCCGGCAGACGACGGCGACGCTGCTTGGGCAACCGGATGAAGAATTCCCGGCTGAGCACCACCCCCAGGCGATGGTGTTCGATGACCATGCGAATGATCGTAACCAGCCAGTCGTTCAGGTCTACATGGTCAAAGCTCGCGGGGGCCATGATGATGATTTCTCCGTCAACCCACTCGGCTCGAGTGAACGGGCCGCACCACGCCACAAACTCCGCTTCAGACATGCGCCTTCCCGGATGCGCCTGAGGCTCATCGCTCGTCTGATGCCGGGGAATGACAGAGTTCAACGTCATTGTAAACGTCCTCCGACGACTGTACCGACTCCGGCCTTTCGGTAGCAATACAAAAGCGATATTCGTGTGAGGATCAATGCACGCGGACAATGACTGCCCTCGACAATCGGGCCAAACGAAGCCAGCGGGACCGGACTTAGTCCCACAACGCTATTCGCGCTGATTTCCCTGTAGTTTGCGATATACTGGCAAGTCGGGTCAAGGAGAGATTCGGCAAGGAGGTCAGGGATGACCGTACAACAAATCCAGGCATTGGG
>Ga0073928_10001859_pt1 | contig 38866 bp, 32 predicted proteins | sample PaiPotPPA55metaG_FD_76969 | JGI IMG/M metagenome (GOLD analysis project Ga0073928, IMG submission 76969) | Iron sulfur acid spring bacterial and archeal communities from Banff, Canada, to study Microbial Dark Matter (Phase II) - Paint Pots PPA... ... | reverse complement strand
TTCGCCACCAACTAGTGTCTTTAGGCCAGTCCCCACACACCCATCGCAAGCCGTCAGCAATGGCAGTTCGATATTTTTCATCACGCACGTCCCGCAGTACCCAACATGCGAGCGAAGTCACCCAGCATCCTGTAGTTTGTTTCGTCGTACTTGGCCATGACCCGTCAGGCAGCTGCGCGGCTGCAAGAAATCGCAACCCGCCAGCGACAGGCGCCTCGTCCAAAGCGTTTGTCGGTCCCTGTGCCGTTAACGCCTTAAGCGCCCAACACGTCGGCTCGACACGGCTTTCCGCGCTGGGATGAAAGCCCCAGCCGCCGTCATCATTCTGCGCTCTAAGCAGTAACGCACGGAAGTTCAAGGGTGGGGAAGTGTCGGGGCAAGGTTCCATCGATACCGAAACTAGCTCTTCAGGAAGGACGCTGTCCATTTCAGTTGATCTAACCGCGGCTACATCACCGGACCAAGCGGCGACTTATAGTCAGAATTTTGCCCTTTAACACTGATTTCTCGGTCCTGAATTCCGAGCTGATTAATCAAACGATGCAAGTACCCACGGGCCACTCCCAAAGTGCGTGCACATTCGGACTTGCGCCAGCCGCATTGCTGCAGCGTGTTGAGTATCAACCCACGCTTGAAGCGCCGTACTTCTTCTTCGTAAGAATGGCTCATCGGCAGGTTGTCGACATCGGTAGGCAAGCCCGGCTTCTCGCGAACACCTCGCATAAACTCTGGCAGGTGATAAACATCAACAGCCTCATCGTCGCAAAATGCTACGGCACGCTGTACTACGTTTCCAAGTTCGCGCACATTGCCTGGCCAGTTGTAGTCTTCCAGCGCATTCATTGCCAACGGCGAAAAGTGTCGGGTACTTTTCTGAAATTGTTGCGCGGCCTGCTGCAAAAATTGCTGTGCTAGTAACGGAATGTCATCGCGCCGCTCACGAAGCGGTGGTAGATGCATCTGCACAACGTTGAGCCGGTAATATAAGTCGTCTCGGAACTTGCCCTGCTGGACCATTTCGTCTAGGTTCCGATGCGTCGCGCACACTAACCGGATATCGACGTTGATCGTTTTGTTGCCGCCTAGCCGTTCGAATCGACGTTCCTGCAATACTCGCAACAGCTTGGGCTGCAGCCCGATTCCTAGATCTCCAATCTCGTCGAGAAACAAAGTTCCTTGATCCGCGGCTTCCAGACGACCACATCTAGTCGTAAGGGCGCCCGTGAAAGCTCCTTTTTCATGTCCGAACAATTCATCTTCCACTAACGTTTCCGGTAAGTTCGCGCAGGAAAATGCAACCAGCGGAGCGCTATTTCGTCCGCTCAGTTGGTGAATCGCGCGTGCTAGCAGTTCCTTGCCCGTCCCAGTCTCGCCGGTTATCAACACACTCACATCACAAGTCGCAATCTTTCGCGCCATGGCAAAGAGTTCCTGCATAGGCGCGGAATTCCCGATGAGTTGGTGCAATCTGCCAGCAGTTCCGTTCCCGCGCAGTCTCTGAAGTTCCTGCTCCGAAGCGTAAAGCCTGTGCACCCGCCGAAGAATTATGCGCAGCTCGTTTATATTGGGAGGATTGGTGATGCTATCATCCGCGCCATATTCAACAGCGCGCAGAAATGGCCCGCGATGTTCTTCGTCGCAAAGGACGACGATGGGAGGATGACTCCTCAATCCATTGAGCTCGCCCATCAGCCGCAGCGCTGCTTCCCCGAAGTCCTGCGAATTGCTGGTCCGAAGGTCGATTAATAAAACGTGAGATGAAGCAAGCCTTTCATTTAAAAGATCGATTCGCAGTTCGCTGCTTGCGTTTGTTTCAAAACAATCGCCTAGCGCACGCGCAATCGCGTCAGCCAGACCCGTATCCTCAGTCAAAAACCAAATTTTTATTATTTGTCCTTGCATTCCCACTCCATAGTAATAACTTTATATGAGTAACTAATTCGTATATCCGCTCGTATAATGTATTTTCGAACATTGGGATGGCCCGATACTAAGACATAAAAAACTTCAAAACACGCCGCTAAGGGGACTCAGTCGGGAGCACACAATACCATAATCACTTTAAATTCCAAGGTTAAATTGAGGGGACAACAAAAAAAGTGTGGAGATACCTTCTCGGCGTCGAAACTTTTGCACACTATGAGAAACGTTTTTCCTAATCATCAATCTAATTGGTCTTAGAGGGTACTGGGTCTCCCGGTATGCCCACTAGAATATCAACTGGTATAGCTCTACCGCCGCGCGTCGCCGGTTTAAACTTCCACTGGCTAAATGCCAGGCGCGCCGCTTCATCCATCATGGGTAGTAATCCTTGATGAATCTGCAAGTTCTCTACGACGCCATCCTGTCGCAGAGACCCTTTAAGCACAATTAATTTGTGAACTTTGTCCTCGGGCAACGGGAGTCGCTTGAAATCAAATCGCGATTCCGCGTCCGGCGGCGTAATCCCTTGTTCCATGTGCACGATTGCAGAACTGGTCTGCGGCGGCCGTTTTTCTTTACTGTCATTAGACAGGCAATATTGCAAAGTCCAGGCTTTGCCCGGCATCTGCAAGAACACGGTGTAGATTTTGCCGCACTTGAGTGCACCGTAAATGTTAAGCCCACCGCCGCCCATCGGGCCCGCTGACACCACGAGCGAATTTCTCCGTGGAAACAAGCTAGCAACTACCGGATAGACCATGCTGAGCGGTACCCCCGGCCCCAAGGTGCCGGCAGCTGCGCCACCCCCGGTTCCGCTGACGCTCAAAGTTCCCGGTTCGCCGGAACTCCCGCCTCCGCCACCGCTTTCACCTTTGCCGATGCCCGTACTACTGTCTCCTCCCGCTCCGCCCCCAGTGCCGACTGAAGGTGTGTGTTGAGAAGTGCCGCCGGGAGAACCCGACATGCTGCCCGCAGGGGAAATGGAAAAATCGGCCCAACGGTTCCCAGTCGGGAGAGCGACCATATCGGACGCTTGTCCCGGATCGGTGCTGATTACTACCAGGCCGCTTCCGTGATTTTGGCTTTGAGATTCGAGACCGGCGGCGCTATTAGCCCCAACCTCGGAGTTCTCTGTTGTTGGCGTTGGAGCCGGGGCCGACGGAGACGGCGGGGGCACTGGCAACTTAGGCTGCGGGTTCGTGGGATTCGGCAAGTCCGTGAGCGTGATATTCGTGGCCGTCAGCGACGGCGCGGGAGCAGTCAGAGTTCGCTTGTTAGGTACATTCGGTTTGGACTCTTTGGCGTTTAATGCGACCTTGGGCTTAGGAACAATGACCGGCCGCGCCTCTACAATGTTCGGCAGTTTCAATTCTGTAGTAATTCGCAGATTCGGTGGAGCAATGGGCTGAAAAATTGTTTGGCGCGTGTTGTCCGGCCGTAGCGGCCTTGAAACAACCGTCAAATTATGCTGCCGAACCGTGCTGCCTAGCGCAGGTACACGTTGTACCAAATCGCCTTTTCCAGGTTGCGCGCCTGCTCCCACTGGAGCGATGCGCGGCAACTTAAGCGCCGGGTTTATTGCCCTCAACCGGTAATAAATTTTCTCGGCATTCCTAGGCACCTCCTCGGTGTCGGCTTCCCTGGCTCGACTCGCAACCGGCACATAAATGAGAGCCAAAATAAGTGCCACGTGCGCGACCAGCGAAAGTGTCTGGAATTTGCTATTGGGGCGATGCACTCCCAGATGAACGTCCCGGAGAATGTGGCTATGAGTCTTGCCTCGTCTTAAGCGAGGAGTTTTGTATAGCGCCTTGAGCGATTCCCACCAGGCCAGACCTAAGCGTTCACGCTGCACCAGAAATCTGGGCGCGCGAACTCGAGGTGCGGGTCTGAAGACCGCCCCCAGTCCTATTTTGGGGGCTTCCGACAGCCTCGATCCAAAAATCCCTAACGAAGTGTGTTGGGTTCGAAAAAGCAACGCGAATTCCAACTCCAATATGCCCACTAGCTGGGTTGCCTGGACACATGTTCATGACAGCACGCATTGTTCCAACGGAACTTCGGCTCCAAACCAGCCATGATGCATGGAGTGAAGATATTAATCGATGGAATGTCACCTTTTGGATACACTGCCATTTTTAAGTTGCGACGTTTAAGTCACCCTTCGTCCGAGGTTCAAGAAACTGACGTACCGCTTACCGTTTTGCGGAAGGCTAATCATTTTTTCAGGATTTGTGTGCTTTTTCCCGCTACAGTTTGGAACCCAGCCTGCTATCACGATGGGCGACGCGAGCGCTCTTTGCGATTTGAATCAAGTGCGCAAGAGGGATTGAATGGTCGTAACTCGATGAAGTTCTACCTGTTCATAATATGTTTGGGTATTCCCTTGATTTCCCACGCCCGAACCCAGGCCGCCGCAGAAACCGCCGCTGCCGTCGCTGGAACGAGTCCGTCTAAAGTTAAGTCGGCGCCGCTCCCAGCGACCCTTGCGGAGGACCATCCTAACAGCTCGACGCACGTTACGAACGGCTCAGGTCCGACGACGGCCTCCTTGAACCGACAAATCTTGGAACGGCAGGCCGGACCAGAGGCGGGGAAATTGCTACTACGTTCCGAACCTTCTGGTGCCCGGGCGTGGATCGATGGCCTTTTTATCGGCAAAACACCGATACTCGTGTTGTTAGCGCCGGGACAACACCGTATGGAGATTTACGGACCGCGTCAGAAATTTGCTTCGCGCGTCCTGAAACTTTTGCCGCGCGAGACTCGCGATGTTGCCATGGAATTGACAGTTCGTTATCCAACACATGTGATCGTACGTTGAAGGGTGAATTCGTGGAAATGAGCAGAGCTAAAGAAAATGCGAAGGCTTAATGTCAGGCGTTGAATTTGATCGCCAATCGTTCGTCCGGGCTGGCCAGCCTCATCGCAACTCTGCGCTACCTATTACAGGTTTGTTCGTGGCCGCACTAACCTTAGCTGGCGCGGGATATATTAGCTACAAATTAATTTCGACTCCTACGCCAGCATCGCCTCCCGCAGAGGATGTTCAAGTCTTGGATCAGATGCAGCAACAAATAGCTAGATTAGACGAGCGAATCGAAGAGTTGGAAAAACATCGCAAGCTTGTAGCTGCGGAGACCCCAGCACCACAAAAGCCAGAGACCTCCAACCCTGTTCAAGAAAAACGCCCAGCTTACAAAGTGAAAGCCGGAAGCGCTCTCGCTCCGCAACCCCCAGCTCGCGATTCTTCCTCGGCGGTTTCAGACAAAGTTGCTGCCTATGGTGCGGAAACCGCGGCGAATCGCGAAGCTTGGCAAGCGACCACTGACCGTCTGGCCGATGTAGTGGGCGTGGTAGGGTCACAGCAAGGCGAACTTTCCAAGACCCGCGAAGATGTAAACAGGATCCTGGCCAAAACCGTGCGCAATGCTGTTTCTTTTGAGTTACGCCGACGCACTTCCCGCGAGCCAGTTGGACCGGTCTCACTGCTGTTAAAGAATGCGGATGTGAAGTCTCAGCGCTACACAGTGTGCGTCTATGTCAAAGATCAATGTCTGGAATTAAAAAATCGATCTGTGAATGAAGTAGTCTCATTCGTGACAGCGGACAATTCGGCGCCTTTAGCATTGGTGGCTACGAAGATAATGCATGATCAGATCGTTGGATACCTGGAAGTGCCAACCGCGAACCACCCGTAAGTATTTACTTATCGGGAGGCAGAAAATAAGCACGGCAAGCCTGTTCCAATACCTGGCGCGTGAGTTGTGGTTCCAATCCCTGGTAGTTGGCTGTCCACGTAATTTGATTGATTAAGTCCCGCACGCAGCACTGACACAGCGGTTGTTTCATCTCACCAGTAATGAAGTCCGCTAGGGAATTTGCCACTTCCGGATCGAACGGGAACATCCGCGTTTGGCATTCGGATCGAAATATCTCCACGAATTGATCTCGCCGTGCGTAAGAGATTCCAATTTTGTTAGGAATTCTTCGCAGGAAGGCCGCATCCGCCAGCAGCGAAGGGTCTAGATTGGTGGCAAACACCACGAACAAATCAAAAGGCAACTCAAACTTACGTCCTCCCGCCAGCGTCAAAAAATCGATACCACGATCCAGCGGCGTCATCCATCGATTTAGTAACTCTTCAGGGCGCATGCGCTGGCGTCCAAAATCATCCATAAGCAACAGGCCGTTATTCGCCTTCATCTGCAGAGGCGCGGTGTAAAACCTGGTCACCGAGTTGAACTGCAAGTCCAGCATCTCTGCAGACAATTCTCCGCCAGCTACGATACATGGCCTCCTGCACAATACCCATCGCTTGTCGGATTCTTCGTAGATAGAATCCTTACTTTCGATGTTTGTAGGGGCTTTATGTACGGCGGGATCGTAGACAGCAATGATTTGGCCATCAATTTCAATGGCATGCGGAATCCATACGCAATCGTTATAAATTTCCGGGATACATGTCGCAATACTCGTTTTCCCAGTTCCCGGTGGCCCGTAGAGAAAAATTGACGTGCCCGAGCGGATCGCTGTACCCAGCCGCAAAAGAATGTCTTGATCCAGCACCAATGGATAAATCGCTCGCACGACATCAGCAGGTTCGACCTTACAGTGTTTGACGCTCTGAATACCCACCCGAGTGGTGTAATCCACGAGCGACACCGGTGCCGGCCCAGCGTACTGGTTTATCGAGAGTAGTTCCGTACCACGGTCCTTGCCCGTGGCGGTCGCGGCAATCCAGTGACTTCCAACGGACATGCCTTTCACTTCGCAAAGTTGTTCTTTACGCAAAAAGCGAAAAATCTCCTCAACTACGCCGGTACCAAGGCACATCTGGTCGCCCAATTCCACTAACGACATTTCCCCTTGCAAAAACAGTATCTTTAACGCCAGATCCGCCAATACACCCTTTCGAATGCCCGTCCGGTGAATTTGTCGGGGCATCATTAAACTCATCTCGTTCATCGATATTTCCCTTAGCTCCGAAAATACAGCGCGCAAATCGCTTCCCTTGCAGTTAGGTCTCGAATATTTGTACGGATAGTGCACGCGAAGTACCATCGCCCAAAACGACCCGGGGTGATGGCAATATTGGTGTTTTCCGGGGTGGTGTAATTACAATATGTCTCGCGATTTTCTTGGTGGTCTGAACGGCCATGCTATCACACCAAACCCGTGAGTTTCGCCAGCAATGTGCGCGAAATTTTCCCGCTAATCGCTCCGAGTGGTGAAGAAATGAACCAGCGCACATGGTCGGGCGTGATTGCTCGATCGATAGAGATATTAAAACGGGATGGTCCTAGGGGTCTGTGGTTCCGCTTACTCGCTAAAACGCTGTATCGAAGAATGTTCCTGTTCGACCACGTTCTTAGAGAAGCGGACGTTGAGGTGACCTCTCCGCCTCACGCATCTGCAGATTTGTTGAAGCTGACTGAAATCCAAGAGTACATGCGCGCGCGTCCTGGAAACGTCACGGAAATACTGAACCGTCTCAACAATGGGCACATGTGCTTCTTGGTTCGTTATTCGAATTCTATCGTGCACACCTGCTGGGTCGCTATCGGAACGGCACACATGGGATATCTCGACTGCGAAATTCAGATGGCTCCCCGCGTAGTGTATGTCTATGGAAGCTTTACCAATCATGCGTACAGAAATATGAACCTCGCAACCGTGCGGGGTGTATTTATGGACAGACATCTTGTCAAACTAGGATTTCACCGAGCGGTCGCCGTTATTGTCCCGGAGAACAAAGCAGCTCTACGGAGAGCTCAAAAGGGAGGCTACCGTAAATTTGGATTGATCGGTTTTTTGGCGATCGGTTCCTGGCGGCGGTATTTTTGCCGTGCGAAGGATGAGCCGGGCTTTAAAATGATAAATAGGACCGAAGAGTTAAGAACTTGATCTGGGCCGTTGTGCGGATAGCAGCTGCGGCCGGAAAAGGTCCTGCCAGATCTGCACCGCCAAAACGGTCGACAGATGAGACCCGTAATTCCCCTCGCCGCGCCGATGCCGATCCAGTAACTCCTTCACAAATGCTGGCTGAAAATATCCCTTTTCGCGCAGACTGCGCTGCGACAACGAATCTTCTGCAAATTGCGGGAGAGCGCGCCGCCACCAATGTTGGACAGGAGCGCTGAGGGGGCGTTTTTTACGGGTCCGAATTTCTTCCGGCAGCACTCCCCGCAAGGCTTCCCGGAGAATATATTTCTCGCGGAATCCGCGCATTTTGAGAGTTGGCGGGATACGCGAGCAAAATTCGACCAGCTCGTGGTCCAGGAACGGCACACGCACCTCCAGGCCGAAAGCCATGGAGGTGCGATCGAGACCGTGGGTGATGAACTCGGGCAAACGTACGGTTAGGTCCAGAAATTGAAGTTGCTGAAATGGTCGCCAGCGATGAAATGCGGCTGGAAGAGAAAACCGCGGTTCCTCGTCACTGCTCACCTGGCGTTGGAATTCAGGCGACAGAAGAGCGTTGTCCAGCGGACCGGCTACAGGTCCATGCATCGCGCGGTAACGCCGAAGATTCATGCCCGCGGGTGCGAGATACAGTCGAGATAGCGGCGCGCTCCATCTCGGCAGGCGACGCAGCAAAGGCAACATGAGTCGGCGGATACCTAGCGGAAGTCTCGCGACCGGGCCTAATAGTTTGTCGTGCTTATACCAATGATAACCCCCCATAATTTCATCAGAACCCTCTCCTGTAAGCACAACTTTGACCCGCTGTGAGGCGGCCTTTGAAAGTATCATGTGAGGAATCATGACGTGAGTCGGCTCTTCGCAGTGCCATAGGGCTCGAGGAAACATCTCAAGATCGTCGGGCTCGCAACGGACTAACTGGTTGTCAATCGAAAATCCTGGGTAACGGTCCAATGTTGGAAAGCGTCTGCTTTCGTCGAGAATCGGATCGTCGAAGCCAAGCGTGACGGATTGAATCGGCGCACCGGCAAATCTTGAAGCGATGGCCACCACCGCGCTAGAGTCAATGCCCGGGCTCAGCCACGCACCCACTGGGACATCGCTGCGCATATGGATGCGTACCGATTCGCTGAGCTTCTCGCGAAGTTCTTCGGCCCACTCCAAAGGGGAACGTCGCTCCTCCCTTTCGTGTGCATCCGGAAAAATAGGTTCCCAGTAGCGATGTAATGACGGTGCTCCTGCGTGATAAAGCAAGAAATGGGCGGGTGGTAGTCGCCGTATTCCCCGGCAGAGAGTGCGGACTCCCGGTAGGTAACCAAAGGCGAGCAGATCCCGGACCGCTTTAACATCGATGTCTCGGTCTACTTCTTCCGCAACCCCGAGAATTGCCTTCTGTTCGGATCCAAAATAGATTGCCTCCGCGGTGAGCGCGTAGTGTAGTGGTTTGATGCCCAGACGATCGCGTGCCAACATCAGACGCTTGATCCGATTGTCCCAGAGCGCGAACCCAAACATCCCTCGCAGAAACCGGACACAATCTGGTCCATGGTCCTCGTACAAATGAAGTATTACTTCGACATCGGAGCGAGTGCGGAAACGATGGCCCTTGTCAGTCAGTTCCTTGCGTAACTCGACGAAATTATAGATTTCGCCATTGCAAATCAAAGTGACCGCTTGGTCTTCGCTGGAGATGGGCTGGTCGCCGGTTTCAAGGTCGATAATGCTTAAGCGGCGAAAGCCTAGACCGATCCCCGATACTTCATAGGATCCGGCGCTGTCCGGCCCGCGATGGCGGAGCACTTCGGACATGACCTCCAGAGCGCCTTGTTGCCGAGGCCTGGACGGATCCGCAAACGCGAAGCCACAAATTCCGCACACTAAAATAACGCTCCTTGGTTTCCGCTCTTGACCATTTTTAATTCGGGGAGGAGCTCTGGGCAGTAATCGCAAAGGGTTTTTTTGCCGCACTCCTCCTTCCAGCACGCGACTTCGCCCAATTGGGCATGATATAGGCGCGCGACATGGTCACTCATGCGGCCCCGTAGCAATACCAGGTCTCCAATTCGAAGCGTACCTTTCAGAAAAATAGCGACGTCACGCAAATGTTCGAACTGGTGCAGTCCCTCGGGAGCCAAGCCGCCAATTACAGCTAACTTTCCCGCTCTCTTGGTATCCCTCTTTTTGCCTATCAAGATCAGCAGATCCACGACCGTGGCAGCCTCGGCTACAATGCGGAAGAGTCTGCGGCTCCAGCTTTCAGGACTATCGCCAACGTTCGTAATTACAAGGATCTTGCGCTGCGCTTGGGCATTCTTAAGCGTTTCAAACGCGGCAAGGAAGGTATCGAGCGAGCCATTGACATCGTCGCGAAGAATAACGGCGCCACTCGGAAGGACAGCTGGTTCCATCCGTCCAGTTGTGGGAGGAATGCGGGAGATCAGCTCGGCTACTTGATGAAGGGACATGCCACACTCCAGAGCCGCTGCGCTAGCCGCCAGTACAGACGCCGTCCAGTGCACGCCGACGAGCTGGGTCTTTACCTGTTTCGCAATTCCAGCGGTTTCGATCGATAGTGAAAGGCGTTCCGGCCACTGGCTGAAGACATCCCTGGCTCGCACCTCGGCTTGTGGAGCGCATCCGAAACGGATTATTCGGGTGCGGCATTTCCCGGCCATGGCGGCGACGCGCGGATCGTCCTCATTCAGAATTGCTACACCGTTTCGTCGCAGACCGCCTAGGAGGGAAGCCTTTTCCTCCGCCGTATCATCGAGCGTACGGAAACTGGTGGTGTGAGTTCGTGCTACGGAGAGGATGATGGCGATATCCGGGCCGATCAGCCAGCTACAACGCCGGATCCATCCAGGCTGATCTGTACCTGCCTCCAGCACCACGAAACGATGCCACGGCCGCACGCGCAGCAAGTCTCGCATGATGTGTTTAACGTCATTCGAAGAATACCTTGTCGACAAGGTGCGGGCCGGCATACCACGGAGAAGCTCGGCCAACAGATTTTTGGCGGTCGTTTTCCCCACGCTACCGGTGATGGCGATGAAGCGCGTGCGAAACATGAGACGCCGCCAACAGAAGGCCGTTAGCAGCACCGTCCGATACCACCAGAGGTTCGCCGCGATTCGAAATTTTCTTCTCATAAAGTTTCGTATAAGGCTGACAGCTTTGACTCTCGTCGTATTTTTAAACTATCAGGCAAGACGCTGCGAAACAGGGTTCGGCCGTACGCATACAAGCCGGGCAAGGGGTCGTCCCATGTCAGCAGGGCTTCCGTTCTCACGTTGCGCATTGAGCGCATCCAGTCTGAGAAGGAAAGTTCGCCCTTTGCCCACAGAGCGCGACTTGCTTTGAAGTCCAGCGTCAGACATATCCACCGCATGCCAAGTTGATATTGTTCGTCCGCTCCCAGGTGGCGGCCGGTCAGGTCCGCATACATTGCTTTGGCTACATCAATGCCCGCTGTCGCCACGAGATGATGAGCCAATTCGAAGCGCGCGTTGATCTCAATAAATTTGAACTGGCCATCCCGAGGATCGCGTTTGAATTCCAGGCCACAGACACCGGTGAACGCGATGGTGTTGAGAAATCGGACGGCCTGCTGCTCGAGACGGACGATGTGTACGGTTTCATTCAAGGATCCGAACCCGAAGTCGAGAGGAAAATGTCGTAGCTTTCTAAGGCTGGCGACGACGGGTTTTGTCTGGTTTTTGCTTATGTACACGACCACGGTGTACAGCTCGGAGGGTGGGCCAGGGATGATCGACTGAACGATCACCGGAATGTTTCGACTTTCCAGTTCTTTCAGTCGAATTTCCAACTGCGCGGTATTCTCAGCTGAGAGACCTTTCGTCTTTCCGCGCCATGGCCAAAAATGAGAATAAATCGGTTTGATCACAACGGGGAACTGGACAGCATGCTCGTGCAAGTTGGTCGAATTCAGGCCGAAGTAGGTTTCCGGCATCGCAACCCCAGCCTTGGCGGCAATCTTGTACTGGCTTTGCTTATTGGCAAGCCCGTGCAGTAATTGCGAACTAGCAATATTGAACCGAAAGTAGGGGCTCAACTCCTCCGCGCGATCGCTGAGAAACGTAACTTCCCCGTCTCCAATCGGAAACAGAACTGGCGGGTGATGCCGTGACTTCACATGCTCGATGAGTAATTTTTGTAACGCGTCGGGCTCTCGGACTGCATCAGGCGCCCGAAAGTAGCGACAATACCGCGAATATCGAGCAGGAGAGTGCGGATGGGAGGAAAAAACGCTGACCCTTACGTCGTGACGTCCCAGGCTTCGAACCACGGCCATCATCGTCGCACCCGCATAGCCTTCGCCGAGCAAAACCACTGGCATCATCACAAGCTCAATCTCTTTTCCCGCTATTCTGCACCGGAGGCGTGGTCTTAAGTCTGACTTTCCGCAGGCATTGCGACAGGATCCAACGAATCGGCGCGAGGCGTACCGTGGATTGCTCGCCGTTGTGTGCAGCCTCTGAAAGTGCCCAGCGCCGGATGCGCCCATTTAGCAAACATCTGTCTATTTCCTGGGAGGCAACAAGTGAATGCCGCCAGATCCAACGCCAGGGATCGGCGCGCAGGGCGTGCAGAAGAAATGGTTCGAGCTCCGACTGACGGCACCGTCGCGCCAGTTCCAGATTGTCGCGAAGGTAATAACCTACAACGCGATTTCCTCCGTCCAATCGAGCAACGCGTGCTAGATCAATGGACTGTGCAAAGACCCCGGGTGGCGGCTGTATGCGCAACGCACGCAAGCCTATCAACGTCCGCAAGCATTTTTCGCACGTTCCACAATTGTGAAGACCGCGGGACTCATGGTCGCACACGCGCAGATGTTGCAGTGCCAGTTCCGACCTGGTTACGTAATGTTCGAGTTTTCTCGAACGCGAAGCCTCGCAACCGTCATGAACAAACTGAAGGCTTGCAGTGGACCATAGCGGGTCCACCAGAGGGTGGCTCCCCCACGCTGATAACGTTGAGTACGTATCCCCGGAAGGGATAATGACCCGCCGGAACATCGGTGCCAAACACAAAGCCGGTGCCACTAATAGTGACCCGGCATACCAATCCCACCCCGCCGCCGGCGCACGTAGGAATGACTTTAAATTCGTAGAGATCGCTACGAGCTGCAGTCCCGTGGCAACGGCTACCCGTTTCAGATTCTTGAGCAAGCCGTTGAACAACTGTTCGTTTTCCAGCGGACAATTCGCGTAACCGCGGATGAAAATGAGATGGGTTACGCGGTTCTCGCCAAGCTCCCGATCTAGATTCTTGATTAAGCTGTAAAAGGAGTCTACCCCACCGGTAAAGAAACAAGCGGTCCCACAAGAACCCGGCTTATCAACGGACGCGACGGGTGCCCGTATTTCAATCCTGTGCAGCCTTCGATCCCAACTTGCGTACAGGGACATTATTTGCTGGCAACCGCTGAGAAACTCTTCGTCTACGGGGGCTTCCACGTTCAGGGGTAGACCTAGTGCCATCGCAGTCGGAAGCAGCGCGGCGAGGAAAGGTTCTCCACCGGCGCCTAGTTGATCACCAAGCTCCAACGGGAATCGAAACCACAGCCGGTCGCCGTTTTTCGATCCTGGCAGACCCTCAACGAGAGCGGAGACTTCCGCCTCGGTCGCAAAGGAACGAAGGACATTCGAGACTCGTATAGGAATCACTCGTTACTCGCGGTGGCGCACAATTGTTCGATAACGGAGGCAACGAATCCCGTTACTATCCACTCCACTCTCGCTCGAAAGGTGTTCAAACCGCAGACCGTGGCGCGTCAAGCGCTCTTCCAGCAGTGCTTTCGGAAAGTAAAATTCGAAGTTGCCATGCGGAGGAGTGATCACGATCATGCGGCCAACATCGTCTAGAACTACTGTTCGTCCCAACAAAAGCGCTTTGTATTTCTTTTGCTCATCAGCATTACAGGTCAAATCTCTCAGGCAATAGGCTAGATCACTTAAGGGCCGCCCGAAAATCCCTTCAAGTTCTTCGCGCGTGCAGATAGCTTGGGCGGCATGACGGGGATCCACAGAAAAGTTAAGTATCAGGAAACCGCGCTTGTCCAGCAATCGGGCCGCTTCCCGAACGATAGCCTCGTGGTTTCCATGCGGCGTGCAGTTTAATAAATGATCCTGCACAAGAATCTGCACAGATCCTGTAACAAAAGATGGAAGGCTCGCCGCGTCTGCTACAGAGAAGCTTACGTCAGGCAGAGACAGGTCCATCGTCGCAAGCACACCGGCCACGTCGGCAATATCGATAGCGTGGATGATTGGTTTTGCAACGCCGAAAGTCTCGAGAAACTGTCGCAAGGAGGTACCGTTCCTGGGCGAAGTGATGCCCTGAATCAAACAGCGGGCCGGACGTCGTAGTTGCTGAGCAGCGGTTGTGAGGGATGCCGCCTCTTGAAGACCGGTTAGGCTAATACCGAGGTCCGGGTTTCGCTCGGAAGAGTCCGACGGATAAGCATAACGGCAGAGAAATTCATGATATCGGTCGTATCCGATCCCCAAGGGACGGCATAGCTCTTCGGGCAAACCCCCAGATTGCATTTGACTCCCATCAAGCTCAGTGACATGGATTTAAATTGGGGCAGCCACCGTACAGTGCAATTCTTTGACCAACCAATACCGACCCATAGCGGGCGGGAAAGTGCCGTATTATCAGCAGATACCGGCTCATCGACCCAATCTGTACGACCCGTCGCTCTAAAAGTGTGCACAAAATTGACGTCACCTTTAAAGATGAAACGAGCGGTCAGAGGGAAGCAATTACAGAAGTCGGAACAATAATCGTTCACTTCTATAGCTCTCTGGTGACATAGCGGTTGGCCAAACTGAATTACACTTTGCTCCCCGAGAGCAGCCGAGGAGACGATCGATCTTGCTGTCTTGCCTCAACCATATTCGCGTGAGCAACGGCAGATACTTGGCCTCTCCGTGCTCGTCCCCGGCCCTCGTTGGGCGAATAATGCGCCAAAAACTCAAACAGTATCTGTTTTCTCCGGAATAAACTGTGGCTGAAGTCCAAGTATTTAAAGCCCGCATTGATCGCCGTTTAGGCTCCCGCCGCTCATGCTCCGCGAATGTTGTGTTGTTGGCGATGGCCGAATCAATTGCAATTTTGGCGGAGGATCCGCTAAATCTGGTTGGAATTGTCGATTACAAGGATTCCACTGCGGCGGGGAGTGCAAATTGTTCGCCAAGGAAACCGGCTACGAACCTGGCACCGCGCACTTCGCCGCGGTCCTCCAACCGGCGCAAGGTAAGAACGATTTCAGTTCGGCAAATTTGATTCACGCATCAGCACTTCGCGACAAACCACTCCGTAGCGCTTTAGTAGAGCCTGGCACACTGGCTTCAAGCTCAAATTCACCAGCGACGATTTCACACCCCTTAGCGAAACCCGGCCGGATGATGTAGACGCCGCGGAAACCGGTCGCTACCGTGCGCCTTTATGTGGTACTGGATTCGCATGGTTCGGATGCTGATGATGAGTAGGCTTATCAGAGATGGGGACCACTAAAAACACAATGTCCCACAAAATTAGGGGAAGTGCAGCAAGGACAATCACGGCAATAATAATTCCGCCATCGACGGTCCCCATGGGGTTTCTCCCTAGCGACGCTTCGTTGTGCGGAATCTTAGCACGGACAAACGCCAAGGAATGAGCGAAAGTTTCGTGTTGAGCCCAACTCGTTTTCGCGCGGGCCGCGGATAACTGCGGTACGGCGAATAATATCTACCAGGCGTTTATCAATGAACCGAACGCACAATCAGGAAAGGGCGTTGACGCGGCGGCGGCCATCCTGATCGGCGATGCGCAATATTTGATCGCGCGTTGTCCGTGATGTTGCGCGCGAGCCGCTAAAGCGGAATGTTGAAACGCAGCACGAATGTCCGCTACGAGTTGCAAAATATTTAGGTAAAACCGCCTACCGCAAAAACACGGAAAAGTTTTATTCTAGGCATTCCTGTTCCTCCAGAGTGATTGATTTAATCAAGTCCAATCGAATACGCGGTTTTCATAACGCTTAGAGTAATGCGGGGCGTCGAGATGACTGAGGGGGTCTCTCCTCCTGCCTAATGGGTTTGCCGGTGCGTTTGAACTTCTATAGATCAGCTGAATACCGCGCCATTCGCTACAGGAGTATAAACCGAACATTACCTGCAATCCATGATGGAATCGCGAGGAACACTTAACGGATGATGCGGGCAAGCTGAGAGGAATCGGGCTGTATGTACTGTCCGCCTCGGGCTTGAAATCATCTGCTGGTATCGCGGCTGCGAGGATGCGACGTTTCTATGCCGGCCATCGTTAAACCTTCGTCCATCAGTTGGACCGAAGTATTCAAGCGCACCTGGAAAGAAGCCGGCGAAGATGATGTATTCGGTCGCTCCGCTCAGCTTGCTTATTATTTCTTCCTGGCCTTGTTTCCCCTTTTGATTTGCGTCATCGCGGTACTGGGAGTCTTCGCGGGCAAGGGCGCCCACGTTCAAGAGGCGGTCCTCGACTTTTTAGGAAATCTACTCCCTGGTTCGGCGTCCACATTGGTACAGAAAACCCTCACCGAAGTCGATCAGGCACACTCCATTTCAAAATTGTCGATAGGGCTCGTTTTTTCGCTGTGGTCTGCTTCCGCGGGAATGTCCGCGATTATGGACACCCTGAATGCGGAATATGAGGTTCATGAAAGCCGATCCTTTATTAAGAGGAACGCGGTCGCTCTGGGGCTCACGCTGGCAGTTGCCATACTCCTTGTCGGCGCGGTGGCCATCGTACTGGCCGGAGGGCCGACGGCGGAGGCGTTTTCGGGCGGCATCGTGAAGATAGGGATCAAAATAGCGCAGTGGCCGGTTGCTATTGCTTTGGTGTTGCTTGGTTTTGCTTTGGTTTATTTTTTTGCGCCGGATGTGAAGGAGCAAAAGTGGCACTGGATAACGCCGGGGGCCATCGCTGGAGTGGCTTTGTGGCTGGCCGCGTCGTTTGCGTTGAAAGCGTATCTACACTTTTTTGATAGGTACAGCGCGACGTACGGATCGCTCGGCGCGGTCATTATTCTTTTACTCTGGTTTTACGTCTCGGGTGCTTCGCTATTGTTCGGCGCGGAACTCAACTCGGTGATTGAGGACGCTGCTGCTGCGGAGGGCCAGCCAGATGCAAAGGCAAAAGGTGAAAAAGCTCCAGATGTTCCCGACCAGCAAACTAAAGCGGAGGATAAGGCGAGCCGAGCATCAGCCTAGTTGCCCCCGGCATCGTCTATACATTGCTGAAAATCGGGCAATCTCGCGGTTAACCTACCGGCGCAGTTTCCTTCGGATCCGCTTCCACAGTGACTTCTACCTGGGCGCCGGGCTTTAGCTTAACTGCCTTGCCCTTATCATCTTCCAGAGTATTCTCAATACGAATTTCGCGATAGAGATGATCGGCGCCTTCGATGGCGATTTCGGCCATTTCCTTCTCATGCGGGATGCGCGGTTTGATGATTTTTTGTACAACTCCAGGCTTGGTAGTCTTCGGTTTTTTGGTCATTTGGCCTCGGGCTGTTCCGAACAGTCCGGTATGTTAGCACGCCATTTTTGTCGCGCAAACGAGCATTTCCGAGCTGGAGCAATGGCCGATTTGCACAGCTCCGTCCAGGATCGTCACTGTTTAAGGTCGTAACACTTTTTGATGTGTACGCTTGCTCATCCACTCCTGGTAGGGCTGAACGTTGAGGGGGGTGTTTTTGCCGCGCAGTTGTTTCAGGAAGGCTAGGCGCGCTTTGGCTTCCGTCGCTGAAGGCTTTGCGCCTGGTTCAGGCTTGCGCTTTACAAGTTCAACGCCCACGTCGGGTGCCTGTACACGCGAGCGGTCACTAAGAAAATCGCCAAACGCCACAGCTGCAGAAATTTTGAATGGCGACTTAAAATCCTTGCGCGCCGCCGCGATGCGTTCCTTCAGGCCGGTTAGCGCGGCTGCGGCACGCTCGGGCGTGTAGTGCGGCAACTTTGATCCGGAAACCGTTTGCCCCGCTGGCGTAGTGAACCATTCACGAGCGCCTTTGGCGGCTTTTACGTAGCCTTGCATTGACATAATGGTGATTGCTTTGGCGGCTTCGCTTGCGGGGATGCCGAGCGTTTCAGCCAGGTCGCGGGTCGTCCAGGTTAGCAGGGCTCGCGTGTCCTTCAGAAAACTCATCACTGCCGCGGCCGGGACTGACGGCATGAGATCGCCTGGGGTTTTGGACTTACTGGTAGCCATGTTTATTTGCGAACGGCGTTTGCCACGTCAACTCAATAATTAGCGCTGCGTAAAACTTCAACGGAAACTAAAAAAGATTACGCGCCACAAACCACAAATTCGCCGGCCGTTCCGCCAAGCGCCGCATAAACCAGGTATACCAATGGATGCCGTAGGACACCAAAACTTTTGAACGATACCCTTCGTGCGCGAGGCGTTCCTGCTCACCGCTCTGGATGCCGTAAAGCATCTGCACTTCCACATCAGCCTTGGGAAGCCCGTTGGTTGCGGCAAATTCTGAAATGCGCCGCAACAGTACCACGTCATGCGTTCCAAACGCCGCGCGGATTTTTGGCTCGGCTTTTTTTGCGACGAGCATTTCTTTGGCGAGCTCAAAATAATTTTTATCGACGTCCCGCTTTTCCTGGAAAGCAATCTCAGGCCGCTCGCGGTAGGCGCCTTTCACCAGCCGAATTGATGGCCGCGACGGGAGCAGGCCCGCAAGATCGTCCTTGGTGCGATGTAAGTACGCTTGCAGGCACACACCCACGTTGGGAAACTCGCCGAGCACGCGGCAGTAAAGTTGCAACGTAGCATCTATGTAATTGCTGGCTTCCATATCGATCCACACCACGCGCCGTGGATCTTCCTGCTCAACGATCGTTTTCAAATTGCCGTAACAAAGCTCGGGGGACAGGTCGAGTCCCAGTTGCGTTGGTTTAACTGATACTTCGGCGTCCAGTTGCTGTTCCCGAACTTTGCTCAATACTTCCAGATAATGCTCGGTTGCACTGCGCGCTTCGGCTTGGTCCGTTATGTTTTCTCCCAGCCGCGTGAAGATCGCTCCGATATTTTCGCTTTGCAAGCGCTGGGCGGCAGCCAGCGCGTCGCTGAGTTCTTCTCCCGGCATGAATCGTGAGACGGCGCGGCGCACAAATTTGTGCCTGGCCGCGTGATCGCGCAGCCAGGCGTTCTGCGAAGCAGCCAGTAAGATGGAGCGGGTAGGATTCATTTCAATGGAAATGATATTTCAAATATTGAGAAGCCGCAGCGAGAGTCCTGCCAACGCACCACCCAACAGTGGCCCGAGGATAGGCACCGGAGCGTAGCTCCAATCGGACGCGCCTTTGCCGCTGATCGGCAAAATCGCATGCGCGATACGCGGCCCCAGATCCCTCGCGGGATTGATTGCATAGCCTGTGGAGCCGCCGAGCGAAAGTCCGACTCCCCACACCAAACTAGAAATCAGGTATACCGCCAAAAATCCTGGCGCGGGGCCGTTGGCAAAAACCAGCCGCGAATAAATCGCGCCGATTACAAATATCAAAACAAATGTGGCAATGATTTCACTCAGCAGGTTTGACAAAAAACTGCGGATCGCCGGAGAAGTGCAAAAGCACCCGAGTTTAGCGGAGGCATCCGGCGTCTCACGCCAGTGCGGAAGATATTGCAGCCAAACCAGCACCGCGCCAGCGATTCCGCCGAGCAGTTGCACAACAAAAAACGGCAGAAACTTGCTGTAAATTCCGGTGCGCACCGCGAGGCCCAACGTCACCGCAGGATTCAAATTTGCTTCGCCGCCGCAAGCAAGAGCCACGAATACTCCAGCCATTACCGCGAAGGCCCAGCCTCCGGTGATGGCCATCCAACCGCTACCCTCCGCTTTCGAACGCTTGAGAAGCACCGCCGCGACCACGCCATCGCCCAGCAAAATCATAATCAGCGTACCCAGAAATTCGCCGAGCAGTGGCGATGGCATGGTCATCAAGTCTCCTCGTGCGTTTTAAATTTACGAATCGGCCCAGTCCAACGAGCGGACCACGGCCTTCTTCCATTGCCGGTAAAACTGTTCGCGACTCGCTTCGTCCAGGGTTGGTTTCCATGTGCGCGCCACGGCCCAGTTGGCACGCAGTTCTTCAAGCCCGGAAAAAAACTTTACCGCTAATCCAGCGGCGTAAGCCGCGCCCAGCGCGGTGGTCTCTTGAATCACCGGACGAAAAACTTCCCGACGCAAAATATCAGCCTGAAACTGCATCAACAATTCATCGACGACCATGCCTCCATCCACCCGCAGATTCGCCAGCGAAATTCCGGCATCCGCTTCCATCGCTTCCACCACTTCGCGCGTTTGATACGCCGTGGCTTCCAGCACGGCGCGCGCCAGGTGTCCTTTATTTGCATAACGGGTAAGCCCGGCAATCACGCCGCGAGCGTTCTCTTTCCAATGCGGCGCGTACAATCCCGAAAAAGCGGGCACAAAATAAACACCGCCATTATCAGTCACGGTGCGCGCCAGTGTTTCCACATCTTCGCTGCGCTGGATTAAGCCGAGATTGTCGCGCAGCCATTGCACCAGCGCGCCGGCGATGGCTACGCTGCCTTCCAGCGCGTAATGCGCAGGCTTGCTGCCGAATTTATAGGCTACGGTGGTGAGCAAGCCGCATTTACTGGGCACCATTCGCTCGCCGGTGTTCATTAGAAGAAAACAGCCGGTGCCGTAAGTATTTTTCGCTTCGCCCGGCTGGAAACAAGCTTGGCCGACGAGCGCCGCTTGCTGGTCCCCAAGAATGCCTGCTATCGGCACGGCTTTGATTTCGCCGGTCGCGGCCTCGCCGTAAATTTCGCTGCTGGAACAAACTCGCGGCAGCAGGGCACGAGGAATATCAAACGCTGCAAGCAGCTCGGGATCCCAATCCAGTGATTGCAAATTGAAGAGTTGCGTGCGGCTCGCGTTGGTTACATCGGTGACGTGGGCCCCGCCTGCTGGGCCGCCGCTAAGATTCCAGACCAAAAAAGTATCTATGTTGCCGAAGAGCAAGTCGCCGGCATTCGCTTTATCGCGTGCGCCCGGCACATTTGCCAGCAGCCACTTGAGCTTCAGTGCGCTGAAGTAGGTGCTCAGCGGCAACCCCGTCTGGGCGCGAAAGCGATCCTGGCCACCGTCTGCGGCGAATCGCCTTACATCTTCGAACACTCTGGTGTCCTGCCATACAATCGCGTTGGCGATTGGCTCGCCGGTTTTCCGGTACCAAACCACTGTCGTCTCGCGTTGATTGGTTATGCCGATGGCCGCCAGGTCGGTAGCCTGCAGGCCGCGCTGAGCCAGTCCTTCGGCGATGACTTCGCGCGTGCGTCGCAGAATTTCCAGCGCGTCATGCTCCACCCATCCAGGCCGCGGGAAAATCTGCTCGTGTTCTGCCTGCGCCAGTGCGACCACCCGGGCGCTTTTGTCAAATACCATGAAGCGCGTGCTGCTGGTGCCCTGATCAATCGCGCCAATGTAGCTTTTCAAGAGAACGGCTCCCAGGCAGGCGGTGCGGCGGGGGCATTTCAGCACACTTCCCGGCAGATGCCAACCTGTGAGCCGCTGGACATTCTGGTGACGCTTATTTGACGGAGCACGCCAGATGCCGATTCGCTTACTTTATGCATCTAACTAGCAGACGGAAGAAAAGAGTGAGGAAATGAAGACGATGAGTAAGCAGGGAAGTACCGTTTTGCTGGCTGCCGCACTAGCGGTTGCTAGCTTCACAGCTACGGCCGTTCGAGCTGCCGAACCGGTTACCACCACGGTCACCGCAGTAGGCAAGAAAAATACGCAACCGCCGCCGATTAGGAAAGATGACGTAGAGCTCTACCAAGGCAAGGAACGCTTGCAGGTCGCCGACTGGCGCAAGGGGGAAACCCTCTTTCTCGCTGTGCTGATCGATGATTCGCTGGACCAGAATATCGCCAACCAATGGAACGACTTGAAAGCCTTCATGATGGCTCAACCGCCGACAACGTATATCGGCGTGTTTTACGGGCGCAACGGTGCGGCGATGGTGGGCCAGGATTTCACCAAGGACCACGCCGCCGCAACAAAAGCCTTGCGTATTCCTTATGGTGGATTTGGCGCCTTTTCCAGCCCTTATCTGGAACTGCAGGACCTCATCAAGCGACTTCCTGGTGCAGGCGAGCGGCGCTCCATCATGTTAATTTCTTCGGGTATCGATTACTTCCGCGGAAATTTTGGGCCTATCAGTCCTGATGTGGATCCGACCATCGAAAACGCGCAGAAGAACAACATTAATATCTGGACCATATATGCTCCGGATGCCGGGCACGTCGGACGTGGATTTTTCCGCGTGAATAACGCGCAATCGGAATTGAGCGAAGTTTCGGAGGAAACTGGCGGGGAAGCTTATTTCCTGGGTTTCGGGCCTCCGGTCACGCTGAAAAGTTATTTCGACGAGATTTCCACCCACCTCAACAACCAATATTTGCTCACCTTTGAAGGCAGCGGCGGGAAGCGCGGACGATTTGAGCGCATTCGCCTGACCACCGAAATTCAGCGGGTAGAGTTTATGACTCCTTCTGAAGTTTTTCTGCCGAAGGAATAATTCAGAATCCACCGAGAAGAAAAGGCGCGAGTTTTTGCTCGCGCCTTTTTTTAATTGGCTTGCGTACTTAGGCCGCGTCCTCTTGCTCGCGTGAACACGGATACTACGAGATGATTTGATTTGATCGTCTTACCTAAAGAACCGCGTAGGTTAAGGAAGTTCGAAACCTGGAAGTCGCAGTGCTTGCCGGTCGAATGTCAGCGTGGAGGAGCAGCCCACTCTGGCACCTAGTGCTGCGATTACGGCGTCGGCGAACGAGCCCTGTCCTTCCTTCAGCGCGATCATGGCGGTGAAAACCTCTTGCTCGTTCTCTACCACGAGCACATCTGTTTGCAACATGCGTTCGACGGCACCGACAATCTCGTGGGGTCTTAGCCTATAGGCACGCTCAAGAACCCACACGGTCTCGACCATCGCGACGATGCTGACGAAGCCGGGCTTTTCGCCAGTTAGCCGCCGCTCGACTATCTCCTGTGCCTTCGCTGACTGTATCTGGTCGTCCTGGGTGAGGTAGCGAACGAGAATGTTCGTGTCGAGCCCGATCACCGACGTCCCGCTCGTGGCGCGACACCACTAGCACCTTCAGCAGCGGCCTCGGTCATCTCATCGATCGTTACAGGCCGCCGACGTCTGGATTTAATAATGCCTCGTAGAGCTGCCGCAGAGAGTTTCGGCAAGAGAACCACACTGCCATCGGGATGCACAAAGAACTTGACCCGATCTCCGGGTTTCAGCCCTAAATGTTGGCGAATGGCCTTGGGGATTGTAGCCTGACCCTTGACGGTGATAGCTGACTCCATGGCGTCCCCCATTACATTTGTATAAATGTAATACCATAAAGTGGGCGCCGTGTCCAATGGAGTTGCGTCAACTCTGGGTATACGGCCCACGAACTGACGCGAAAGATCACCGGTCGAGGCAGCTTAATCGTCAGCGCCGGAAAGCACGGCCGCGCGCGTCGATTCGCGAATGACCAGCTCCGGATTCGTTCGGTGGCGCGCGATGCTTACTTCGCGCTTTTCCAGGTTGGCGTTAACGCCTTCCATAATCACGTTCACAGCCAGGCCGCCCATTGCTTCCAGAGGCTGGCGCACGGTGGTCAAGGGCGGAGCCGCGAGCAACGACAACGGCACATCATCGAAGCCGATCACCGAACATTGTTCCGGAACTTTCAGACCAGCCTTGGTTAGAGCGCGGATAGCGCCAAGCGCGGTGAGGTCGTCGAACGCCAACAAAGCCGTAAAGCGTTTTTTTCTCTGCAACAGTTCGTCGGTGAAACGCTGGCCGTTTTCGAAACCCGAATTGGGGTCAAAAGAATCCGGGAGTTGCACCACCAGCGCGTGGTCGATCTCCAAGCCGACACCTTGTGCAAATTTCTGAATGCCTCGCCAGCGCGGCGCGCTATCCACCAGCATCTTTGGTCCGCGGATGACCGCGATCTTGCGGTGGCCAAGTTGATACAGGTGCTCAAGCGCCAGGCGCCCGCCTGCTTCGTTATCCACGATGATGGAGCTGACCGCATCACCGGGCAATTCGCAACCGATGGTGGCCGCGGGAATATTGCGTTTGCCGATGTCCGCGAGTAAATGAATGTCCACGAAGAGCCAATTCGCCACCACGATCAGCGCTTCGATGTGACGATCGAGCAACATTTCCAGATAACGTTCGAAGCGATTGCGCTGGTTGTGCGCGTCAGCAAAAATAGGAAGGTAAGAACATTGATAGAGGGCATTCTCAATACCGCGCAGCACTGGCGTGCAAAACGGGTCGGTAATATCGAAAATCATCACCCCCACGCTGTGACTGCGCTTGCTGCGCAGGAATCGCGCCATGGCGTTAGGGCGGTAGCCTAATTTCTTGGCGGTCTCCTCGATGCGTTTTTTCGTAGCCGCCGCGATGTAGCGAGCCAGAGGGGCATTATTCAGCACAATCGAAACGGTGGCGGGCGAAAATCCGCTGGTTTCGGCTACATCCCGCATCGTCACCGTGGCGTCTTTACTACCTCGCCGCTTCACTCGACCTCCGGCCGGCCAGAAAAATATTTCCCGATCACAAAATACACGCTCATCTCTTACTCAACCTGTTGCTCTGGCGCAGCATCGAATGACATTTCGTTGCGGAACCATGAGGTTTTCCAGGCTCCGTAAGCAATCCCCAGCGCCAGCCAAATGGTGCCGACAATCTTTGCCGGTGGGCTTAAATTCCACCAGATAAATCCGCAAATCAAAAAACCTAGTGCAGGCACCAGCAAGTTACTAATTTTCTTTTCCTTGGCACGAACAAAATAGTGCATGAACGCCGCCGCATTTACTCCCATAAACGCGATGAACGCCCCAAAATTCAACAATTCCGCGCCGCGTTCGTAGGTAATGAGGAAGGCGCCCACCAGCGCAAGCGCGCCAATCAAAATTACGTTGTTCTGCGGAATGCGCAGGCCGGCGCTGATCTTTCCAAAAAATCCCTTGGGCAGCGCATCGTTACGCCCCATTCCATATAGCAAGCGCGCCGCCGCCAATTGCGATCCGATGCCCGAGCCGATGTTGGCGATTAAAATCGTAAAATTAAGCAGCTGAAAAAGAAAAAAGCCTCCTACTTGCTGAGCCACGATAGGGAAAGCGGATTCCACCTTGTCGGCGGGAAACAGCTTAGAACCCCACACCAGCTGTGCGGCGTAAACCTCCAGCGACGATAGTACGCCGGTGATCACACAAACCAGAACAGTTGCCAGCAAGATATTTCGGCGCGGATTTTCCACCTCTTCCGAAAAAGTGGAGATGGCGTCAAATCCAATGTAGGTCAGCACTGCGATCGAGGTGCCTTGAAAAACACCAGAGAAGCTAAAGGTCTCGGGGTTATAGAAAGGCCGGGTAAAAAACCCCACGCCATAGACCTGCAAGCCCCATAAAAAGCGAATAATAAAAACAAAAAACACCACCACAACCACCGACATTCCCGCCGCTAGAACGTCATTGATGCGCGCGGAAGTTTTAACTCCTCGTAAATTCAGAACGGTAAAAAATCCCGCGTAAAAAATCGCCAAGACCCAGTAAGGCATGCCCGGAAGAATGTTTTGGGTAAGCTTGCTGCAGATGATGGTGCAGATCAGCGGATTCAAAATGTAATCCATCACCATGGCCCAGCCGGTTAAATAACCGAACCCGTGATGAATTTCCCGGCCCACATAGGTGTACGCGGAGCCCGCGCTCGGATACGCGCGCGCCATTTTTCCATAACTGATGGCCGTAAATAACATGGCCACCATGGCGATCAAGATAGTGGTAACCACATGGCCGCCGGCTTTATTGCTGATGACTCCGTAAATTCCCATCGGCGCGATGGGCTGCACGATCACCATGCCGATGATCACCAGATTCCAGAGTGTGAGGGCGCGCCGCAATCGCGGTGCGCCGGTGACGGCGGCTTCACTGCTCAGAAATTCCCCCTCTGTGCGGCATGGAACGGCAATCGCTTTGGCGCATGGTGCTTCTAACGCCCATAGAAAAGCTGTGGCTATTTGACGCTATTGAATCGTTTCAATGCCAGTAACTCTGCAAGAAGTTCGGAGGCGGCGCAAGCGTAAAGTTTTTCGACACGCGGAAAAAATCCCCACTGTCAAGGGTGTTAATTTGGTGCAGGTCCGCGCGAACAGGCGTGCTGTACCTCGGCAGGTTCCATTGTACGGTATCGTTTAATTTACTCTGCTTGACACCCGCGAAACTGCACTGTGCCGCTGCGTAGTCTAATGAACTGACGGCAAGATTAGAGCCGCCTAACAATGCCCCTGACATTCTTGTGGAAGAGTCGCAAACCAGCGGCTACCGTGTTGCTTCACGCCGTGGCATTTACCGGCGTACTACTCGCTGCTTACTGGTTGCGGGGCAAGTCACTGCAGGCTGATCCGGTGCTGCAAGGATACTTGCAGGTCATCACCGGTTTGTTGGCGTTTGTTTTCGCGGCCGTGACGCTGGTGCGATTTCAGGGCACGCAGGACCGCATCTCGCTGATTCTCGGCGTGGGTTTCATGGTCTCCGGCGCGGTGCTCACGGCGACCAGCGTTCTTTTTTTTCAGTTTCGCGATGCTCGGCTAGAATTTCTGTGGGCACCGGTGGCGTGGTGGGAGAGCCGCATGGTGTTCGCGCTGCTGTTGATTGTAGCGCTTCTTGTGGAGCGCTTCTTGCCGCGCTCGCATCATCCACGCCAGGAGTTGGTCGGCGCGCTGGTCACGGTAATTTCTGCATCCTATTTAATCACCGCCACGCTCCGGCGCTTGCCGCCAGAGGTTTCACCGCACCCCTTCGCGCTTTTCCCCAGTCCGCAGCAACTTCTTCCCGGCGCGATTTTTCTGGCCAGCGTGATATGGTATCGCCGCCGTTTGACAAGTGATGCGAGCGCTTTTGACAAAGCCATCTACGCGACTGCCGCGCTTAATCTCGCAGCGCAATGCGCGGCTTCTCAATCTGAGCATCTGCTGGACGCGCCTTTCGCTTTGGCGCAAGGCTTGACGGTGATGAGTTATATCGTGGCGTTGGGCGGCGCCTTGCTGGATAATGCACATCTTTTTGAGAAGGTGCGCCATCTTGCGGTTAGCGATCCTCTGACGGGTCTGTCCAATTACCGACAACTGCTCGATGTACTCGAAAGAGAGACGGAACGCAGCAATCGAACTGGCAGACCCTTTTCGATTTTGTTGCTTGATGTCGACGGCTTGAAAAAAATTAATGATACCTACGGTCACCTGGTAGGCAGCCGCGCCATTTGCCGCTTGGCGAATACCTTGCGAATGAACATTCGCGCTGTGGACACTGCCGCGCGTTACGGCGGAGACGAATTTGTGTTGGTGCTCCCCGAAGCGCCAGAAAACGATGCCCATAAGGTAGCCTTGCGGATTCACGAGGTCATGCGCAATGATCCCGAAGAGCCCGCCGTGTCCGCCAGCATCGGAGTTTCCACCTATCGCGGCGACGGTGGGAGAATTGAAAAGCTGTTGTCTGATGCGGATAAGAATTTATACCGGCATAAATCAAGCCGCCACAAGCGCGCCGCCGCCAAATCCTCCGGCTAGCTAGCGCTGGCTACTTTGCTGTTTCTGGCAGTGCGGCGTAAGGTGCCAACTGCTCGGTGATTTTTGATTTATCGCCGACCACCACGATGGTCATCTGTTCCGGCTTGATGTATTTCGCGGTCATGCGTTGAACATCCTCAGGTGTAACGGCATTCACTCTCTGCACGTAGTTTTTCAGGTAGTCTTCGCCGAGCCCCTGCAGGTCCACATTGCGCAATTGCCCAATAAGAGCTTGCCTCGTGGAATTCTGAATCACGAATAGCCCGGACATATAGCTCTGAATGCCTTTCAATTCCGCCGCGCCCGGAGGCTCTTTTTGCAAGCGATCGATCTCTGCAAAAATTTCCTTCAGTGATGGTCCGGTAGCCGCGGTAGTTACGTCCGCAATTTCCGCCCAGTACGCGTCATGATATCGCCGCGAAAGTTGGCTGGTCGGCGAATACGTGTAACCCTTTTGCTCGCGAATATTGGAAGTGATGCGCGAACTAAACGAGCCGCCCAGCAGTGCATTGGTCACCGTTAGCGGAATATTGTCCGGGTTAGTGGGATCGCTGACCGGCAAGCCCACGTAGATCGTGGATTGCGGCGCGCCCGGACGGTCGGTCACATCCAGCAGCCGCTCCGTTTTTGGATGCGGCACATTCAAAACCGGCGGCGTGCCTTGGCCCCAATCTGAGAAACCGTCTGCAATGGCCTTTTTAACTTCTGCAACATCGAATTTTCCCGCTACGTAGAGATGCGCACGTTCCGCGCCATAATTGGCGGCATAAAACTTTCGCCCATCGTCGATAGTTATTTTCTGCAGGCTCGCTTCTGTCGGCAAAATTTCCCCGTAAGGATGATCGCCATAGAGCAATTTGCGGAAACGCGCCAGTGCAATTTGGCCGGGACGGGATTTTGCGACCAATACCTGGCGCAACAAATTCGCTTTCAAACGCGCCAATTCAGACTCCGGAAGCAGAGGGTGCATCGCGACATCAGACACCAAACCAACCGCTCGGCCGCCGAACTCCGACAGCACGTCCACGTCGATGGCGGTCTCGTCCGCCCCTACCGCAACGCTTAAGCTGCTGCCCATTCGCGCGGCGGCCTCCGCGAGTTGTTGCGCACCTAGCGTTTTAGTGCCTTCTTTCAGTAATTCACCGGTGATGTCCGCCACGCCCAATAAGTCTTGCGGCTCATTTAAATTGCCAGCGCGGATCGCGAGGCTGACCGCCACCTTGGGAATATTTCCGTACGGCACCAACGTCACGCGCATGCCGTTCGGCAGTGTGTAGGTTTCGTGTGCGGGAACATTGAAGGGTTTCGGCGCGCCGCCGGCCGGCGGCGTTTGTTTTTGGGAAGCCGCAGGTGCTTGCGCCGGCGCATGGCTCGCAGCAAAAAGGAATATTGCACTCGCCAGGAAAAACTTCATCGTCCGTTTCACTGTCATCGTTCGCTCCGTCACTGTTTTTTCTCGCTATCGCCAGCGGGCTTAACCGATGCGGCCGGCGCCGGTTGAATTAAAAGCACGGTGCGATTGCCAGGCCGTAAATATTCCTGAGCTGTTTTTTGGATGAGCGCAGGCGTCACCTTTTCATATTCTGCAACCAGCGAATTTACACGCGCCGGATTGTCGTCGAACAACGCAAAACTGGCCAACAGGTCCACCAATCCAAATCCGCCTTGGCCGCCGATGGTGTCGTATAGGTCAGAGCGCAGCTTGACCAGGGCACGATCAAGCATTTTTTGATCCACGGGTTTGGTGCGTAGCGGCTCGATCGAACTTTCGATGGTTTGCACGATGGTTTCCGGCGTGGTCGCCGGATCGTGAATCATGTTGGTGATGAACAACATCGGCCCGTTGTAATTCCACGGCGTGCCCAGCAGGTTGATGCCGCCGTTTACCGCACCGGTGTAACCTTTTTTCTGCACCAATTCCTGATGCAGCACGCTGTCATCGCCTTCGATCAGCATTTCGTCGATCAAACCCATGGCGTAATACTCGGGAGTATTGCGGTCCGGCATGTGATAGCCGAGTGCGAGAGCTGGTTTCGTTGCCAGTGGATCTTTCTTAGTGGCCTGCTTTTCTTTTTCTTGGCGCGGCTCGGTAAGGTCCGGCTGGGGCGGCAATTGCGAAGATTTCAAACCGCCAAAATATTTCTCGACGAATTGCTTGGCTTGGGCGGGGTCGAAATCGCCCACAATCGCCAGCGCGGCATTGTTCGGCGCGTAGTACGTTTTGAAAAACGCCTGCACCTCGGGGAGCGTCGCGCCCTCGATGTCCTTCAAGTCGCCATAAAAATTGTGCGCGTTGTACCAATTAGTGTTGGCGTATTGCGGCATGTCCAGCCAAGGAAAGCCGCCGTAGGGGCTGTTCAACACGTTCACTTTTACTTCGTTTCCGACCACCCCTTGCTGATTTTTTAAATTGTCTTCGTTGACCGCCAAACCGCCCATGCGGTCGGCCTCAGCCCACAACGCGGTTTCCAGCTTATTAGCGGGCAACGTTTCGAAATAATTGGTGAAGTCAAAACGCGTCGAGCCGTTCAGGATCCCGCCATTTTGCTGTACCAGCTTGATGAATTCCATCTTCCCCAGATTTTGCGAGCCTTGAAACATCATGTGCTCGAACAAATGCGCGAAGCCAGTGCGATCGCGCGGCTCGATGCGAAATCCAATGTGGTAATAAACACCGACGCAAATAATCGGCGAAGTGTGATCCGGCGAAAGCACCACGCGTAGCCCGTTGGAGAGTTTGTAATACTCCACCGGAACTTTAAATTCTGGCGCGCTCACCGGCCCCGCGTTTGCCGGCGCCCCACTAGCGAGAATCGTCGCAACAACTACCGGGAACAATCGGGCCGCCCGTTTAATCGTCAAAAGCATCTTTCCTCCGTGCGTCGCTTGTTGCATAGCCTGCATCGTTGCGGGAATTTTGGTGCATACGGATGTCGATAGACACAATTTCGTGTTCGAACTATGGACCGGGGCCGTCACCAGTACAGACGGATGCAAAATGCAAACGTCTCAGTTGGCGTCGCTCCTGGCGGTCAGTCAGACGCGTCAGTATACCGCACGGTTTTGCTTCGTCGCTTTGCTGGTAAGCGAAAAGCGTGGTTCGGCCGGACCGCCATCCAATATCTGTTGGGCGACGTATTCTCCAAACGCGGGGCCGTGTTTAAACCCGTGCCCGGAGCCACCGCCCGCGAACCACACATTATTTATTTCAGGGTGCCGGTCGATCAAAAAATCCCCGTTCGAAGTATTTTCGTACTGGCATACGCGGGTCTCGACGATTGGTGCGTTCGCCAGGGCAGGGAAGCGCTTTGCAACGTAATCGCGGACGTGCTCGACGGACTGCGTCGACACCACACGCGTCTGCGTGTCCGGATCAACACGTTCGCCGTGACTATCGAACGCAATCTTGAAGCCGCGCGATTCAAGGTCCGGCATGCCGTACACTTCATCCGCTTGAATCAGCCAGGTTGGCAGAGAGCGCGCGGAAAATCGGCTGTCGCCCGGCGGCACGCCAAAAAAGAAAACTTCTTGGCGGCTGGGAAATATACGCGGGCCAAGAATCTCAGGAAATATTTTTCCAAGCCACGCGCCACATGCAAAAACAAATTGTCCTGCCGAAATTCGCTCGCCATTGTTTGTGGAAATGGCATCGAGTCTCGAGTTATTCGAATCGGTCGCGCCAAGAGGCGTAACTTGCCTCTGGCCGTACTCCACGCCCAGGCTTAGCGCGCTTTCCACCACCTCCGACACCGCCCGGCGTCCCATCAAGACGCCACTCCCGGTTTCTAGAATTCCCGCGCTGAGGTCGTGCGAACTGAATTGTGGATAGCGCTGCGCAATTGCGTTTTCGCTCAGCGATTCGAACGGCACTTTGCAGCGCGTCAACACTGCGGTCATCTGATTGAATCGCGCGTACTCTTTGTTTCCGAGCCACAGAACGCCAGTTTGGTGAAATAACGGCGTCGCTCCAATCGTTTCCGCGCGGAGTTCTTTCCATTGCACCAGCGAACCCATGGCCCATCGCGTGTACAACTCATCAGCGCCGTAGCCCATTCTGATGATCCTCGATTCGCCTCCCGAGCTCGACCGGGAATTGCCAGGACCATAAGCATCAAGGAGCAGCACACTCTGCCCGCGGCGCGCCAGATGCAAAGCCGTCCACGCACCGCATACCCCGGCTCCGACTACGACTACCTCGTATGTTTTGGACTTTGCCACGTTTTTCAGTCGCATTTTTTACCGCAATACGTGCAAGGCGTGACAACCCCGGGCGGCCGCGCGTCAAGCCATGCCCGGGCCAGCATCGTAACGCATCGGCTCTTAATGCGGAAAACACTTCCGTCAATGCGCGGGCCGCTGTACGATGCCCAGCTTGCCATTTCCCAGGAGGTTTGCGTGCACGCAGTTCGGAAACAAGTAATTGTTTCAGCTTTCGCGATCGCGTTACTCGGCGCATTTGCCTTCAGCGCTTACCCGCAGCAGAAACAGAAACAAAAAGATAAGGATCACGAAGAAAAAGATCACGCCGCTGCGAGCAATAACACCATCGACCCGAAACTTTACGGCGCGATGAAATGGCGCCTGATCGGCCCATTTCGCGGAGGCCGGGTCCTCGCGGTGACTGGCGTCATCAGCCAGCCTAATACTTATTACATGGGCGCGGTGTCCGGTGGCGTTTGGAAGACCATGGACGGTGGAATTTCCTGGGATCCGCTTTTTGATAAGGAGGCGGTGTCCTCCATCGGCGCCATCGCCGTTTCCGAATCCGATCCCAATGTGATTTACGCCGGCACCGGCGAAGCCTGCATTCGCGGAAATATTTCCTTTGGAGATGGCGTTTACCGTTCGAACGATGGCGGCAAAACCTGGACAAATGTCGGGCTGAAAGATTCCCGCCACATCGGCAAAGTGATCGTACATCCCGCAAATCCAGACACCGTTTTCGTGGCCGCTCTGGGCCATGCTTATGGCGCGAATACCGAGCGCGGAATTTTTCGCACGCGTGATGGCGGCAAAAATTGGGAAAAAGTTTTGTATCTCGATGATCGCACCGGCGGCATCGACATCGTTTTCGATCCGCACAACTCGCACGTGCTTTTCGCCGCGATGTGGGAAGGCTATCGCACCCCGTGGATGCTCAACAGCGGCGGCGACAAAGATGGCCTGTACCGTTCGAATGACGACGGCAGCACCTGGAAGCGCATTGAAGGCCACGGCCTGCCCGAGGGTCCGCTCGGCCGCATCGGCGTGGGCGTATCCGGGGAAGATTCAAACGTTGTTTACGCGTTGATCGAAGCGAAAAAGGGCGGCTTGTATCGCAGTGGTGACGGCGGCGAAAACTGGGCGCTTATCAACGAAGATCACCGCTTCCGGCAACGCGCCTGGTATTTCACACATCTGTGGGCGGATCCGAAAGATTCCAACAAAGTTTATATCGCCAACACCGGGCTCTATCGTTCCATCGATGGAGGCAAATCGTTTGAACGTATTCCCGCGCCGCACGGCGACCATCACGGTTTGTGGATCGATCCCAACAATCCCAATCGCATGATTAACGGCAACGATGGCGGTGCCACAATTACCGTGGATGGCGGCAAGAATTGGTCCACGCAGATGAATCAACCGACCGCGCAGTTTTATCACGTCACCGCGGACAACGATTTTCCATATCGCATTTACGGCACTCAGCAGGACAACAGCTCCGTAGGCATCGCCACCGCCAGCGATCACGGACTTATCAGCCGCTCCGATTGGGAATCCGTGGGTGGCGGAGAAAGCGGCTACGTCGCCGTTGATCCGCGCGACTCCAACATTGTTTACGCGGGTTCTTATTTTGGAGAAATTTCTCGCTTCGACAGACGCACGCACCAGGTGCAGAACATCCAGCAGTGGCCGCTCGATCCTGACGGCTACAACGCCGCCGTGCAGAAGTACCGCTACACCTGGACCATGCCGATTGTTTTTTCTCCGCATGATCCCAATGAGCTGTACCACTCTTCGCAATATTTGTTTCGCTCCACCGATGCCGGGCACTCCTGGCAAACCATCAGCCCGGACCTGACCCGCAACGACAAAACCAAGCAGCAGGATTCCGGCGGTCCCATCACCAAAGATCAGGCCAGCATTGAGTTTTACGATTTGATTTTTACGGTGGCGGAATCTCCCAAACAAAAAGGCGTGATCTGGGCGGGCACCGACGACGGGCTGATTCAAATTACTCGCGATGACGGCAAATCCTGGAGCAACGTGACACCAAAAGGCCTGCCGGAGTGGGCCATGGTGAGCTTGATTGAAGCCTCACCATTCGATGCGGGTACTGCTTACGCAGCTGTGGATGCGCACAAGTTGGATAATCTCAAACCGTACATTTTTAAGACCACGGATTTTGGCAAGAGCTGGACGCTACTGACCAATGGATTGCCGGAGACCTCCTACGTGCATGCGGTACGCGAAGATCCCAAGCGTCAAGGCCTGCTCTACGCTGGAACGGAGACCGGCATCTTTGTTTCTTTCGACGATGGCGCACACTGGCAAACCTTGCAGTTGAATCTTCCCACTACGCCAGTCCACGACATGATTATTCATGACGACGATCTGCTGGTCGCGACGCATGGCCGCGCATTCTGGTCGCTCGATAACATTGATCCGCTGCGTCAAATGAATGCTGGCGTTTCAAACGAGGATGCGCGCCTGTTCGCGCCGTCCACGGTGATGCGTTCGCGCGTCGGTCACAATAACCGGCGCCGCGATTCGATTGGGGAAAATCCTGCTTTCGGCGCCTCGCTGTACTACTACCTGAAAGAAGAACCTAAGGCTCCGGCGAAACTCGAAATTCTGGATAGCCAGGGAAAAGTGATTCGCACTTTTACCAGCGAAGAAAAAAAGACTGAAGAAGCTCCGGACGAAGGCGACCGAGACGCCGAGCCAGAACACATTCCCGCGAAGGCCGGACCAAATCTATTCGCCTGGGATTTGCGATACGAGCCTCCGGTGAAGATTCCCGCAGCTATTTATGACGAAGGTGATCCCGTTGGCCCGCTGGTCATGCCGGGAAAGTATCAGTCGCGACTGACTGTCTCGGGAAAAACTTCTACGGCCACAATGGAAGTAAAGATCGATCCCCGTTTGAAAACATCCACGGACGACCTTCAGAAACAATTCGACTTGATGCTGAAAATGCGCGACCGCCAGGAAGAGATGAACCGCTCGATCCTGGCAATTCGTGATTTGCGCGTGCAGCTTAACCTGATTGAAAAGCGCTGGAGTCCCAAAGATAGCGCAAAAACCGTCGTCGAACAGTCAAAGGAATTGCGCAAGAAAATTGACGCCGTCGAAGAGGAGTTGATTCAGGTGAACTCCAAAGCCAGCGAAGACGAACTTAACTACCCAACCAAAATGAATAGCTGGCTTGGCTATTTGCAAGGCGCGGTGGATAGCGCCGACACTGCACCCACCGAAGGGGAACTAGCGGTCTTCGCATATCTAAATCAAAAACTGGACGCGCAGCTCGCCAAATGGCACGAGCTGCTTTCCACCGACGTTCCGGCTATCAACGCCGCCATGCAAAAAAACGGCATTGTTCTAATCTACGCACCGGCGGAAGCCAGTAAATAACAACGCTTGGTGCGTTGAAGATCGCATGAATGCCGGAACGGTTAACGCCCGCGTTTAAAGGCGGCGGCTATCGGCTTGGTCCAATGGGACAAATGATTCAACGACTCGGTATGCGTGGGATCCAGGTGTAACGGGGTGATCGACACGCTCCCTGAAAAAATAGCGGCGTAATCCGTCTCCGGTTCCACATCCTTATCGATTTTCTGCTCGAATAACCAAAAATAGGAACGGCCGCGCGGATCTTTGCCTTCGCTCAGTTGATTCCGCGTAATCTTTTTCGATTGCCGCGTGAAGCAAACGCCCCCGGTCCACGGCTCTGGCACATTTACATTCAAGAGCACTTGGTCCGGCAGGCCTTCTTTCAAAACAATCTCCGCGGCGGTTCTGGCTACGCGCGCGGCATTTTCAAAACTCACTTTAGGAATCTTGGAGCACAGCGACATCGCGATGGCGGGCAGGTGGTGCAACGCGGCTTCCCGGGCCGCTCCGACCGTTCCCGAGTAATACACGTTCTCGCCCAGGTTCGCGCCAAAATTAATTCCAGAAATAACCATATCCGGTCGCTCCGGCAAAAGTTTATGCAGCGCCACGATGACGCAATCGGCCGGCGTGCCGTCGATGGCCCACTCGCGCTCCGCGATGGGATGGCACACGATCGGTTGGCGCAGCGTCAACGACTGCGCCGCGCCGCTTTGTTCGCGGCTGGGCGCCACAATGCTCACGGTGGCGAAGCCCTGTAACTCCGCAGCCAGCGCGCGCAATCCCGGCGCTTCGTAGCCGTCATCGTTAGTCAAAAGTATGTGCGTCATCGGCGGGAAAAGTTTGTGTAATTCGTACGAATTGAGTGTCCACAACTAGGATACGCGATTTTTAAAGTTCAGGTTGGCCGCAGCACGCTCAACGTTTCCCAATGCACTTCTAAAACCCCGTCGCCGACAAATCTTCGAAAACCAATTGTTTGTCCATATCGAGCATCTGCTTTCGATGCGCTCGCAGCCCCAAGACGACCGCCAGAAATAATGGAACAAACCAGATGGTTCTCCAGGCACTCAGCAGCGACCAATACTCCATTTGTGAAATATATGTAGTGAAAACGAAAAAACCAAAAAGGTAACCTAGCGCGATGACGCCGGAGTGGCTCTTGAAAGGTGGATACGCACAGGTAAAAGGGATCTTACGAAATTTGAATAGCGACAATTCTACCAGCGCGACGGTGCACAAAATGAAGATGGCAGTGTGAAGCAGTGCAGCGACCCAACCCCAAAATAACAACGTCAATAAAAAACAAGTGGGTGCGAGCCAGGAAAGAGAAAACACCAGAAGCACGCGTCGCGACACTTCTCTAGCTTCCGTCCAACGGTGTTCCAGCGAAATTCTGAAAATCCAATTCGCTCGCAAATCCACGGGCATCTCAAAAGCAAAGCGAATCCCAATCACCAGGCAATAGCTCAAGATCAACGGCACCGACAAGAACTCAACCGACGGCGTGTCTCCTGAGAGGACGGGCTTGATACCCGGCGGCGATGCCAGAACACTTGCCGCAGCGACTGCTCCCACGGCCATAAATCCCATTAGAACTTGCAGATGTTCCTCGCTGCGCAAGAGCGTCTTTGCGACAAATTTGTAGCACGCTCGCTGCGGCGGAGTCAGGAGGGCTGTCGACAGGAACCCGGGCACTGAAAACGAGACTTTCGCGCGAGGCAGCGGGCCCGCGTCCGGAGTTTCAGGAATACGAATAAACGCTTTGCGAAAGCTCAAAGTGTATGCCCCTAAGGAAACGAGAATCACGACGCCCAGGCTCGCGAGCGCTGCTTTGGTGCTGCCGGCGACCAACGGCTCTCCACCCCTGCCCCAGACTGTTCGCGCCAACCCCAAAAACGAAAATGGCGGCAACAGCGCCGCTCGATAATGCGATGGATCCAAAACAAACCGCGAAACGGTGAAGACGCTCCCGAGCTGAGCAAGGAGAACGATGGCTATCCCAAATCTGGCGACTAGCGAAATGCGCCGAAACATCGCCGGAGGCAGAGCTACTAACAATAATCCTGCTGCTGCAAACACAAACCAGAAACTGAACGCGCTGGCCATGAATACCGCAACACCGTGGCCGGCCGCGAAACGCAACAGCAACAAAAAAGAATCCTGAGAGCCGACCACGGCCGCTGGAAATAAAATGACGGAAACGGCGTTAACGACGAACGTGAAGCATCCCGCCAAGGCCACGATGGCGCAAAAATTCGCCCAAAAAATATTGCCCGAGGAAACCGGCAGCGGCACCAGGTTCATATAGTCACGCCGGTCCAGAAATAGGCTGTCCCATCGCCATAGAGTCGCGACCCCGGTAACAAACATCGAAAGCACGATGAAAAAATATTCATCGGGCAGGGCGGCCACGAATGGGTCGAAAACTCCATCGCCACGCATATATCGAATCAGCGATCCATATTCTTCAAGCATCAGGAGTGAAGCCAACAAACCAGGCATGGCCAGCAAAATAAAAAGCACTCCTACTCCCATGCCCAGCGACTCTGACCCCGCTTCTGCGCCTCCATGAAACATGCGGCCGACGAACAGACCGAACAGCCCACCTAAAGGCGTTCGCTGGAAGATGCTCCAGCGCCTGCGCAGGAATTTTGTCGCGCGCCGCATCAAGCGGACACCACCACGTCGACAATTTCGTTGGCAACCTGCGACACGTCTCGTTCTTCAACAAGTTGGAGAAACACGCCTTCCAAAGAAGAATTACCAATCTGTTCGCGAACCTCAGTGATCGGGCCCTGAGCGATGACCTGCCCTTTTCTGAGAATGATCAAATGCGAGCAGACTTTTTCCACTACCTCAAGGATGTGTGAACAATAAAAAATCGTCTTACGGCGGGCGCTCAACGCCTGGATCAGATTCTTAATGATGAGTGCGGAAGTCACGTCGAGTCCGGACAGCGGTTCATCCAATATCAGAACATCAGGGTTGTCCATCAGCGCGGCAATCAGGATGATTCGCTGCCGCATGCCTTTGGAATAGGAGCCCAGCGTGACATGTCGATGCGTCCACAGCGAGAATAATTGCAGCAAAGAACGTATCGTTTTTCGTTTGCGAACCTCGGGCATCGCGCGCAACATCGCGACCATCTCCAGATATTCTTCGCCCGTCAAATATGGATAGAGATTGGCTTCCTCTGGAACGTAGCCCAAGCATTTCCGGTACGCGGCGAGATCCGTGTGGATGTCTTGCCCGCCGTAGAGAACCTGGCCCTGCGACGGCTCCAGCAAGCCAATGAGCATCTTTACCGTGGTGCTTTTTCCCGAGCCGTTTGGGCCCAGGTATCCCAGCACCTGTCCGGACTTCAGACAAAAACTAATGTTGCGAACCGCTGGCACAGAACCGTACGACTTGGAGAGTCCCCGCGCTTCAAGCATGAGACCTCCCTTCACACCCCTGCCGGGGTTCCTATTGTTTTGACACCGGGGCGATAGGCAAAGTTCCACGCCTCGCCGGCAGAATTTGATTGCCAACAAGTAAGATTACGGAATTATGCCCGAGGACCGCTCGGTTGATGGTACCCAATAAGGTGTACTTGGAATTTGCGGCGATGTGCTTGGTCGGGACGACTGGATTCGAACCAGCGACCTCACCCACCCCAAGGGTGCGCGATACCAGGCTTCGCTACGTCCCGACCGGTTGGAAATGATTTGTCGTAGCCTGGGAGCTCAAGGCTATC